>Ga0194111_10004201_pt1 | contig 16844 bp, 16 predicted proteins | sample TA2KigC300mmetaG_FD_146194 | JGI IMG/M metagenome (GOLD analysis project Ga0194111, IMG submission 146194) | Freshwater microbial communities from Lake Tanganyika, Tanzania - TA2015033 Kigoma Deep Cast 300m | ecosystem: Environmental > Aquatic > Freshwater > Lake | place: Tanzania: Lake... | reverse complement strand
CCGCTGGCCTCCCACTCATTGAGAACCGCCTTAAGCCGCTGCTGGGCTTTCCAGACAGCCTGGTAATCTCGATCGGTGGGGAGGCGGTACTGCCGTCCCATTATCCCAGGCTGCAGCGTCACCACCGCCGACATTTTGGCCCCGCCGATACGGTTGCCCTTGTCATCAAAAATCACCTCGGCGCCGCCCTTTTGCGCCGCCAGTTGCGCCCGGACGCGCTCCGGCGGCAATACCGTGTGGCAGCAAAGACAGGTGGCCTTGGCCCGGGTTACGGTGCCGTGAGGGACTTCCTTATCATGTTGCGGCTCGAAGACTACAAATTCAAGGCGGGGCGATTTTTCCCGGTACCGTTTTTTTCGAGCCACGAGCGTCAGCGAGTGGTCATCATGACCACCATGGTCAAACTCCACCAACACCCTCTCCACATTTTCGTAAACCGCCAGCGGCTCCCCCTGCTCCCGCACAGTATAATGAATGGCCGCTTCCACCTGCTCAGGTTTCCACAAATACCTGGTGCTGCCATGGCGGGTCCAGCGTTTGCACTCCGGATCATCAAGGCCGGCTTGATTCAGGTGACGGCTGGCATAGGCTTTAAAATCGTTCATGACCTTTTCCGGGGGTGCAAGGGCTTGCACAACGACATGCACATGGTTGGTCCGAACGTGGGCCGCCAGCAATGACCAGCCCCGGTATCGGCAGACCTCTTGAATCGATTTAAGGACTATAAGGCGACGCGGTTCATCCAGTAGATACGGAGGGCCAGTCATCAATTCCTGGGCGGCCTTCAGACGCCCTTCGTCCGGCGGCAGGACCGGGGTGCCGGGAGTATTATGGCGCCGGTCGACGGAGCCGGTGGGGCTGCCGTGGAGACGGGTGCCGTAGCAGGTAAACGTGATGAGGTAGGATAAGGGGATGGGGCGGTCGGTATTTTGATCCACTCCCTTACGGTCGTGGCTCGGATATTGGTCGTGGCTCGGTTTTTGGGCGGGGGGAGGAATTACTTTCCAGTAGCGCAATGCAATCTTTTTATTGGCTTTTTTGCAGAGCCAGAATGACCGCAGCAGCGGAATTTCGGCCCCGCAAAGGGGGGATTCGCACCTGACCGTCCGGGCCCACAAGTAGGCCATGGGAGTGGCCCCATCCGGGTCTTTGGGATAGAATTCGGCCAGTTCCTGCTCCGCCTGCTTCTTGACTTCAGCCCCCACCCGGCGCAGTTCGGTGGCCAGTTCCGGCCCGTGGCGCGGGATGTCTTCCAGCATAACTTTTAGAATGAGGCAGGCCACGGGGTTGAGGTCGCTGGCAAAGGCCTCACAGCCCAAACGTAACGCTTCCAAAGGGATAGACCCCCTACCGGCGAATGGGTCGACAACCAGTGGGGGGTCTTCCCCATGTGCAGCCTTGACCAGTCCCCGACCTACCTCAAGATACACGGCGTGATCGGCCGTATCCCAGTTAGCGAACTCACCGATAAACCGGAGCAAAGCCCGGCGCAGATCTATATCTTGGGGGCCGACTTTACCAAGCAGCTGCGGTAAAAGAGTGCGGGCCTGGACCTTAAATCCTTCAGGGCAAAACGTATCGTACGGATCGGGCAGCAAGAGCCCGAGGAGCATGGCCCGGCAGGCGGCCAGGGGGCGCCTGGCCCACCACAGATGGAGCGTGGACGGGTGCCCGTGCCGAATGGACTTCTCCCGAGCCGCGTGCTTGGAAACCACAGCAATGGGGAAGTCAACTTCGGCCAGACGCTTGCATTCCCTGGGGATCAATGATGCCCTCCGAAAGTGCCCTTAGACAACGGATAGCCCGTTTAAGACTAATGGATTGTTCTGATGCAATGTCTGGCCGCCAATATTTTGAGATAAATTCTATAAGTCGAGACGGGTAAGCCTGTCCAATCTGCCGTCCGCTTTCAGGCCGTGGCACCATGTCTTGCCGGATATCCCTGCGTCGTGAAACTCTTGATAGATTGACGATAAATTCCTTAGGGTTCTCCAAGTCCTCCGGATACAAGGGAACCTTGCTCAAGGCAACGCTAAGAAATTGGGCAATTCTTTCTCTATCAGCGAGTAACCAAGCCTCGATTTCCCGCACTGCAACCCTAAAACAAAGACGTGGTGACGGGTCTGGCAGCCAGGCTTGTCGTAATAAGGGTGCGCAATCAAAATTGTTGTCGAGGTCTACAAGGATGATCCAGGGCCTGTGTTGTGCGGCATTATTGTATCCCATAATTTTGTTTCTCAAATATGACTTCCCCTTTTTTCCATAGACATCCCCAACTTTGGCATGCACATAAGTAATAAGTTTTCTCACCACGGCCTCATCCACAATTCCCTCAACAGCTGCCGAGACGAATACATCACCAGCCATTTTCATGAATCTCCCAAAAGAGTTAGTTGTTCTGGGCTATCGGGACGGGTTTTCGGTATAATAGCCTCGGCGAGCGTTAATCCTCCGTTCAAGAGATTTCGGACATCGTCGAATGAGCTTGCCGCTTCAACCTTCGTCCCTCCCGTTGTTGGGCGGAACACCAAAACTTCATCCAATCCGATGCCCTCATCTTGAAGCAGTTCTGGGGAATGAGTACTCAATATGACTTGCCTTCCAGTTCGGCGTTGGACGCGAGCAAACATCTGTGGCAGGTACCTAACAACCTCTGGATGCAAAGATAATTCCGGTTCTTCTAGTAAAAGCGGCCCGTCTCCTTCCATAACCGCCCATAATAACCCCATCAGGCGTAAAGTACCATCTGAAAACTGGTCCTCAGTTTGCCAAGCACCACGCAGGCGCCAGTGTTCGTACTTTCCACGTAGATGAGGCGTGCCGCGTTCGTCCCGCCATAGTTCGATCGCCGAAAGTTGTGGTACAGCCACGCTCAAGGCATTTTGAATTCGTCTTAATCGAGCAGCCCGTGTCTTTTCCGGAGTCTTGGCAATCTGCTCCAAAAAATCGCCGCCAAACGGATCATTTAAACGGCCAACCGAACGGTCCGGCTCTCGGACCAACTGCGGAACAATATGCAGATACCGGATAGATGCAAAAAATGATACCATTTCTCGAAAATCCCGGTTTACATTGACTTGCTCGACATGGCTCTGCGTCAACCTCTCCGGGTCTTGTTTGTCTTCCTCGTTTGGACGTATGAGGAGTATTTGGTCATTGCGAACTACTTTTTCCCTGATAAGGCGCGCCCGGCGTTGTGAGTCTTGCTTAAAGGTTATCTCAAACTCCCAGCGTGTACTTTCTTGTTGCTCAATAACCACGCCAATCTCAATCTCTGAATCCCGACGAGCGGCAAGGCAACGAATAGTTCCGACTCCACCCCGCCGGCGGCTTGCCTCTTGAAATCCGCCACCTGGAGAGGCTAAATCCCTCAGAAAACGGAATGCATCCAAAAAATTAGATTTCCCAGATGCGTTCGGTCCGACGAGTATGACACGGTTTTTAATATCCACATCGACTTGGGCAAAGTTCTTCCAGTTTTTCAGCCGTATATTTGCGAATCTAAGCATCTTGTTCTTTTCACTCATCGGCTTGTTCCTCTTGCCTGAATTTTAGGATTTTCTTTAGTAAACCAATGAATTAATTTGCACTATCATCGCGTAAGTCTTAGTAATCTCTTACTGTCAAAGAGGTTGTTACCCCATTTATTACCCCATTAATAGGGTATTACCCCTTTTCCTCCAGACGGCGCCATTTGGCATCCCGGCCCTTACCCAGGATTTCCAGTTTCCCTGCCTCACGCCAGCGTTTCATGACTGCCTTGATGGTTTCCCGGCTGACATTGGGGCAGAACCGTTCTACGTCGGCAATGCCGAAAGGACCGGCAAAGTTTTGCAAGGCATATTCCACCAGTTCGGTCTTGGTGCCGCGGCGGGGCACTTGACGGGAGGCCCGCTCTTCGAATTCCCGGTAGGCTAAGCGCCAGGAAGAGAGCAGGTAATTGAACCAGGGCAGGATATCATGGCGATTGTCGTGCCAGCCGACGGAACTCGCCTTCAGGACGGCGTAATAATCCTCCTTGGTCTGCTCCATTAGCCGCTCTTGGCTGATGTAGCGTCCGACCTCATAACCATGCTGGTAGAAGGCCAGGAGCGTCAGCAGCCTGGAAACCCGGCCGTTGCCATCCCGAAAGGGGTGAATGCAGAGGAAATCCAGGATCAGGCAGGCCGAGGCCAGGAGCGGCGGGATCTGCCATTGGTCCAGGGCATGGCCATATCCCTGGCAAAGCTCGGCCATGGCTTCCGGCACCTGTTCCGGGGGCAAGGGTTGAAAGCGGACCTGGCGGCGGCCATCGGGAAGAATTTCGATGATGTCGTTGGGCCTGGTTTTCCATTGGCCGGCGTCGCCGCTGGTGCCTCCCTGGGCCAGGGCGTGGAGAAGGAGACAGGTTTCCGGGGTGATGGGGATCCGGCGGTAATCGGTGTGAATCCAGTTCAGGGCCAGCCGATAGCCGACGATCTCTTCTTCGGAACGGTCCCGCGGCCGCGCCTGGCCCAGGACCAGCGGCCGCAGACGGCTCTGGTCCACGGTCACCCCCTCGATACGGTTGGACGATTCGGTGCTCTCGATGAGGGCCATTTCCCGGAAAGTGGTTAACAGCTGCGGCGACTGTTGCTCAAACAGCTGCTGCCGTCCCTTGGCTTCGGCCAGGGTCTCCAGCAGCCAGACGGTGGCCAGGGGCAGCCGCAGATCCCGCAGTCTGGTCCCCCGAAAGCTCATCATCGGCCGGGCCCTCCGAACGGGTCGGCCTGTTCCCGAACCGTCAGAGGCTGGGTCATGGCGTCTACCTCCAGCCGATAGTGGGCTACCTTGGTGACCTCGCGCCAGGCAAAGCGGGCCGGGTCCTTTAGTTCCCGCTGCCACTGGAAGGAGAGGTTGGCCGGACAGACGATGAGAATGCGCTCGGCCAAACCGCGCAGCTGGAGTTCCCGGATCAGGAAGCCAGCCATGATGGTCTTGCCGGCCCCGGCATCGTCGGCCAGCAGGAAACGGACCCGGGCCAGTTTGAGAAGATAGTCATAGACCGCTTCAAGCTGATGGGGGAGAGGATCGACCCGGGAAATGGAGAGCCCGAAGTAAGGGTCGAACTCCCAGGCAATACCCAGGGCATAGGCCTGCAGGCCCAGACGCAGGAGGTTGCCATCCCCCTGGTAGGTAAAACCAGCCTTAAGAATGATGAGCCCGGCAAGATCGGCGGCACTGAGGGTGACCTTGCGGAAACGTTCGGATTGCGTCCCGACGAGCCCTAAGGTCCACATGCCGTCCCCACTGGCCCGGACCGTCTCAACCCGCATGGGCTCGTTGAACAGGGGACCGGTTATGAGGGAACCTTCGTGTATCGGGCTGCTTAAAGTTGACATCGGTCCCCGTTTTATCGGTTTTTAGGTCGGGTGTCGTCAGCACCGCCCATCTTCACCCACTCGTCCACTTCCTCTTTACGGAACTTCCACAACCGGCCGATACGGTGCGCCGGCATCTGCTTCTCGGGGATCCATTTATACACCGTATCCCGCTTGATACCGATATAGGCCGCGATTTCATCTACGGAAAGCCATCGATCTTCCATACCTAACCCCAGTGGGACAATTTCTGGTCTGATTACTAAATGGTTTCGTTCTGCTCAATGATGAACCGAATCAAAAATAAATGACTCCCATCGGCCTTTATCCGGCTCGATCAGGAGAAACTGGTTTATAGTGCATGAAGATTGTCCTGCCTGTCAATCTTTTTCTTTGGATTTTTTTTAATGCAGGCACAAACTTAGAAATGTTCTTTGTGAGAGTCGTCCAGCCTTCCGTATGCAAACTCATTAATGCAGGTATGATGAGAGAAAAAAACAAGCGGGGGGCTTTGGAGAAATTGGGTACTTCACTCTTTATCTCATGACCGGAAATTAACATGAATTTATTTCTCGTGAGATAAATCAGTTGAAAAAATTTTTGCCTCTTCGCTAAATTATGTGGGTAAGCAAAATTCGAGTCTGCCTGCTATGAGGTACCCTCTTTTTTGAACCTGCTGGAACAAGCCTTGGCCAAGGGCCTCCCGGACGGTGAGACCGAGGGGTTCGTGAAAATTCTAATCAAGGCCGGTACTGACAAGATCCTGGGAGCCACTATTGTGGCCCGCCATGCCGGTGAGATGATCAGCGAAGTGTCCACCGCCATGGCCGCAGGACTCGGTTTGGGGGCTTTGGCCGCCGTCATCCATCCTTATCCAACCCAGGCAGAGGCGATCCGGCAGACCGGGGACCTGTATAACCGCACCCGGTTGACGCCGTCGCTGAAACGCTGGTTTACCCGGTATTTGACCTGACGACGGTAACTTAGTCCCATTATTCAAAGGTCAGAATGAACGAAACGGAACTGACGAAAGCTATTATCGCCCAATTGGAGCTTACCCTATCCAATACCTGTTCCTGGTGGCCTATACCTCGAAGTACCATCGCCTCAAGAATATGGCCATCAAGGGCATGAAATCGCTGCTTCTCAGCTCCGGCCTGGCCAAGCTGTCCAAGTTTAACCATCTACCGGAGCACGGCGGAGAAGCCTTGCCTGGGGACTGAAAAAAACAGCAAGAGGATGCACCAATATCGAGAAAAACGAGTAATTATGGTAAAATGGAACCCTCATCATTTATAAAAAATTGCGGATATGATGATTTTACTTTCGTCCGTGGCCGAGGATGTATCTTTTTTGTTTAACCTTTTCATTACGTTAGCAAGGAAGTCGAAAGACTCGAATAGTGTCAGGAGTGAAGATGGCTTTCCAAAAAGCTCTCTGGACCAGATTTGAGTTTCAGGGGACCCCCGTTTATGTCAGGGGAGATAAACCCGATTGGTTTGTTCCTAACGAGACCGGCGACAAAATTCTGCAGGAATTATCAAAAAATGGCAAAAACGGTCTCGATATCTCGGCGCAGCGGTTTCTGGCCCGCCTGCCGGACGAGCCGGTTCGGGCCTATCAAGGGCGGGCCGCCTTCCTGAACACCGATCATCTGCGCGAAGTCTGGTTTCATATCACTGACCGCTGCAATCAAGCCTGCCGCCACTGCCTGTTCGCTTGTTCTCCAGCCACGCAGACAGAAATGCCAGGCTCCCGGATCCGGGAACTGGCCACCCAGGCCAGAGGATTGGGCTGTCGGGTCTTTGCCTTGACCGGCGGCGAACCCTTAGTGCATCCGGAATTCGCAACCATCGTGGACTTCCTCCTGGAAGATGCGGCGGTCCATGTGGTCGTGCTCACCAATGGCACCCTGATGCGGAATTACGCCGAAGCTTTGGCCCGCTGGCCGGCAGACCGGTTTCATCTGCAGATCAGCGTGGACGGACTAGGGCCAAACCATGACCAAATCCGCGGCCAGGGTGCCTTCGCGGCCCTGAAAGATAATCTGGCCTGGCTGCGGGAGAAGAAGATCGCCTCTACTTTATCCATGTGCGTCAATACCAACAATGTGGCGGATATGCCCTGGCTGGCTGATTTTGCCGCCGAGGTTGGCGCCGTCAATATCCACTTCCTGTGGTACTTCAGGCGCGGCCGGGGCGCGGCCGACAGGTTCATGTCTCCGGCCGACATTCTCCCCTATCTGCTGGAAGCGGTCCATCGGGCCACTGCAACTGGCGTCAGCGTTGACAACCTGGAAGCCCTGCGGGCCCAGATCTTTGCCCCCAGCGGCACTAAACACGACGGGGCAGGTAGCGGCTGGGAATCTCTGGCGGTGGGCCCGGACGGCAAGATATATCCCTCACCGGCCCTGGTTGGCGTGGAAGCGCTGGCCGCCGATCTCCATCCCGATCTGGCAACGGCCTGGCGCGGCAGTCCCGTGTTCGAAAAAATGAGACAAGCCTCCGCCATGTCCTTGACATCTCCCTGGCGCTTTCTCCTGGGCGGCGGCGATCCGGATCACAGTTATCTCAGCGGCGGCGATTGGATCGGCCAGGACCCGTATCTGCCACTCTACGAACAACTGGCCCTCTGGATGATCACCCAGGAGACTCGCCAGAAAACCGCCGGTAACGGGCTGCCGGGACTCCGCCTCAAAATGGGAGATATTCTTAAGAGTTGCGGCGCTCACGGGTCCGTTGCCCTGACCCACAGCAACTGTCTCTTGGCCGCAGTCACTCCCGACAGCCGCACCGTAGTGAAGGAATTTTACCAGGTCGCGGCGGCAACACCCAAGGAAGACATCCTCAACCCGGTGTGTTATCCGAACGAGGCCATGGCCCACATCCCGCCGGAATATCGTTTTCGGGGTTACGGTTGCGGCAGTCCGGTCCTGGAGGCGGCTTTGCAGCCCGGCGAAAAGGTCCTGGATCTGGGCTGCGGCACCGGGGTGGAGTGTTTCATCGCTGCCCGCCTGGTGGGGGCTCAGGGCCGAGTGGTGGGAGTGGACATGCTGGAGCCCATGCTGTCCCGGGCTGTCCAGGGCGCAGCCGAAGTGGCCCGGAACCTGGGTTATCACAACCTCGATTTCAAAAAAGGCTATCTGGAGGAACTGCCCCTGCCGGATGCTGAGATTGACGTGGTTTTATCCAACTGCGTCGTCAATCTCTCCGGCCACAAGCGCCACACTTTTGCAGAAATCTGGCGGGTCCTGAAGCCGGGAGGCAGGCTGGTCATCTCGGATGTGGTGTGTGAAACCGAACCCGATCCGGCCATCAGGAATGATCCGGTCCTGCAGGGGGAATGCATTGCCGGCGCCCTGAGCCAGCGGGACCTGTTCGGCCTCCTGGAGGAATCGGGCTTCACAGCCGCCCTGGTCCTGAAACGCTTTCCGTATCGCAAGGTCCAGGGGCACCAATTTTTCTCCATGACCTACGAAGCCCGCAAACCGGTCGCCCCGGCAGCCCGACGGGTTATGTACCGGGGGCCTTTTGCGGCCCTGGTGACGAGCACTGGCGAGATCCTCAGGGCCGGTGCAACCCAGGAACTCGCCCTGGAAGAGGTCCAGGTCAAGGCGGAGGAACTTTTTGTTTTTGATCAGGCCGGAGCCATTATCAACAAAACCCTGGAGCCGCCGTCCTGCTGTCCAAGTCCGGTTCCCGAGGCCAGATTGACTTTGGTCGAGCCAGGTTTGGCAGTCAAACCCGCCTCTGCTTTCCGACCCGAGACCGGCTGCCTGGTCTGCGGCGCACCCGTGGGCTACCTGACACAAGAAGCCCGGCAGACCTGCGCTTTTTGCGGTGAGGTTTTCCTGGCCACAGCCCAGTGCGAAGAGGGGCATTTTGTCTGTAACGCCTGCCATACCCGGGACGCTGAGGCCTTTTTGGAACATATCTGTACCGTGACCACGAAGACCGATCTGATCGATCTGCTCCAGGAAATCCGGCGCCACCCGGCCATCCCGCTCCACGGACCGGAGCATCACATCATGGTGCCTGGCATCATCCTGGCAGCGTACCGGAATCTGGGGAGCCAAGTGCCGGCCACCATGCTGCAGACCGCCCTACGGCGTGGGAAGGGCGTACCTGGCGGCTATTGTGCTTTTACCGGCGCCTGCGGCGCCGCCGTCGGGGTGGGCATCGCCTTCAGCCTCCTCTTGGGCGCCAGCCCCGTCAAGGCCAGAGAACGCCAGCAGGTGCAGCAGGTCATCCAGGCCGTTATTCAGGAACAGGCCAGGTTTGCCGCGGCCCGCTGCTGCCAGCGGGATAGCTGGCTGGCCTTGAAGAAGGCGGCGGCATTGTCTGAAATCTACCTGCCCATTACCTTACGGGCTGACTTTCATCTCGGGTGCCAGCAGGCCCATCTGAACCAGGAGTGCCTGGGGGCAGAGTGTCCTTTATGGACCTGATCGAAGCGGAGTAATGGGTATGATGCTGCCGGTATTAATCATTTTTAGCCGGTTCCCGGAGCCTGGAAAAAGTAAGACCCGGATTATCCCGGCATTGGGAGCGCTGGGCGCCGCCCGGTTACACGAAGAGATGACCCGTCATACCTTACGGACCGCCAGCGAACTGGCGCGGAACTATCCGGTACAGGTGGAGGTGCATTTTGCCGGCGGGAACGTGGAATTAATGCGGCAGGTCTTTGGCCACGAGTTATCCTATCACTCCCAGGTAGAGGGTGACCTGGGGCAGAAAATGCAGGCAGCGTTAGCAACAGCCATGGGACAGGGGGCGGATCGGGCCATAGTGATCGGTTCGGACTGCCCGAACCTTACCCCCGGGATATTGCGCCAGGCTTTTGATGCCCTCAAGTCCTGCGAACTGGTCTTGGGCCCGGCCCAGGATGGCGGCTACTATCTCATCGGCTGCCGGCGAGTCTTCCCGCAGTTGTTTACGAACATCCCTTGGGGGACTCAACAGGTGTTTGCCTGTACTCTTATGGCGGTCCAGAGTCTTGGGCTGAACCCCCATGTATTGGAGACGCTCCCCGACGTGGATCGGCCCGAAGATCTGCCGATTTGGGAAGCGGTCAGGTACAAGCACCGGCATCACAAACACTAACCCTGGCCGAGTAATTATAAATCAAAAAGATAGCAGCACCGGAAAATTAAAGTTAACAGCCGACGAGAGAAATTTATGTCCACTAGAAAGAACGACTGTGAGATTGGTCTCATCGGTTTGGGGACCATGGGCCGGAATCTGGCGCAAAATATTGCCGACCAGGGGTTTGCGGTGGCGGCTAAGGCACACGGAGAGCCCTGCGTGGCTTATCTGGGGCCAGGCTCGGCCGGTCACTAGGTCAAGCCGGAGTGCTCCGGGACATGTTCCAGAACCACATGATGCAGCTCCTGGACCTCATCGCCATGGAGCCGCCTTCGCGTTTTGAGGCCGAACGGGTGCGGGATGAAAAGGTGAAAGGGTTTGGCTCCCTCAAACCCATTACCGGTCCAAGTTCTTTAGAAAACCTGGTGTTAGGGCAGTACGAGGCCGGAGTCATCGACGGGGTCCCGGTTCCTGCCTACCGGGAAGAACCCGGGGGCAGGCCCGACAGTATGATTCCAACCTTTGCGATCATGCGGCTGTTCCTCGACAACTGGCGGTGGCGCGGCGTGCCTTTTTACCTGGCTTCAGGCAAACGCTTGGCCAAGAAACTTACGCAACTTCTTATCAACTTCAAAGAAGTGCCCCATTCCCTGTTTGCCAATATCGATCTGGGGACTATTGCCCCCAATCGCCTGATTTGAGCTATTCTGCCCGAGAAGCGTGCTGGTCTTTCTTCAACCCCCTTATCGAACAGTGCGAAAGCTGCTCTGATAACGGCATTGCAGGCGCTCCAGAAATCAGTGATCAGGATGCCATCGAAAACCTCTTTGAAAAACGTGGACCAGGCGGGCGATCCCCGGGAACGGTCAACCATATAACAGGTAGCCGTAGCGGAGGAGAAACACCACAGCCAGACGATTTTTCCCGACAGGCGCCACCCGGTTTCATCGGCATGCAGCACCCCCGCCTGTTTGATCTGCTGGCCGATTTCTTCATACCAGGCAAAGAAGAGAGCCCTTAAACGCTGCCAGGCGGCCACCAGACCGCCTTCTGAGAGGCGAAATTGTCAGTGAGGGCCCAGAACACTGATTATCTGAGCGATGGTGGCGCCCAGACCATAATGCAGCCAGGCGCTGAAAGCCGCCAGCCGATGACCGTAGGTGGCCTTTGGTAAGGCGTCCGGCACCGACGGTTCCAACATTTTTTACACTGCGGACACCAATGTCGAGGAATGCTGCTCGACGTCAACTATTTTTGCGCGCTTGGCGTCAATTATTCTTGTGCATTGGACCCACCATTAGCATCAACGTTGGAGGGTTCCATAAAATTTATGTAGGCGTTCAGCTATCAGCAATCAGCTTTCAGCAAAAACAATGGGTTAGGGAAACTAAGCGAAAAACCAGTGATCCGCCACCTTAGAATAACTATTTGAATCTAAAGCATTAGCTGACGGCTGTAAGCTGACCGCTGAACGCTTACAAAATAAAAAGGGGTCAAGTATTGCACCTAACCCCTTGATTTTACTTGGTAGCGGGGCAGGGATTTGAACCCTGGACCTTCGGGTTATGAGCCCGATGTTAAATAATTACCACAATTTACCGAGCGGTTTAAAAATATCATTATTTCAAGTAGTTTATGAAAATCGCTTTTCCCTTGACTTACCGGAAAATACCTCTAAAATGAAGCTGAAGGTTGGAAATACGGTTGGAAACAAAACTTATCGGGTTGAGCTAAAAGACCTTCGGGTGTTTTTCGGGTTACAGGAAAAGACCTTCGGGTTAAGCCGGACGGGGGAAAACATGAAACGGTTTAAGACGGATTACAAGGGCGTGTATTACCGGGAGGTGGACCGTATCGGCGGCGGCGGCATTGAGCGGATGTACTACATTGTCTTTAAAAAAGATGGCAAGGTGTTTGAGGAAAAAGCAGGCGGCCAATACCGAGACAACATGACCCCGGCCCGGGCGGCCCGGCTGCGGGCTGACCGAATAGAGGGGAGGCGGCAATCCCGGCAGGAAATCCGGGAGGCCCAGGCCCAGGCCAAAAAAGCTGAGGCTGACAAGTGGACTTTTGACCGGCTTTGGGCTGAGTATAAGAGCAGGAAGCCGGACCTCAAAGGCATGGTGACAGATGATAACCGTTATGAAAAGCATCTGCGGCCCCTTGTGGGCGGGAAGGAACCAAAAGAGCTTACTACCTTTGACGTGGACCGGCTGCGGGTGACTCTAAAAAAGACTCACACGGCTAAAACTGCGGCCAATGTGCTTGAACTGCTGCGGCGGCTGCTAAATTTTGCCAGTAAAAAGCAGCTATGCGAAACCCCTTCCTTCACGATTGAACTCCCCAGGGTAAATAATTGTGTCACTGAGGACCTGACCCCGGAGCAGCTATCCCGGCTGTTAGAAGTCATTGAAGGTGAATTTTACGTTAATCCGGCGGCGCAAATAATGAAACTTGCCTTAGTTACCGGGCTGCGGCGGGGGGAGCTTTTCCGGCTGCAATGGGCCGATATTGACTTTGAGCGGGGATTTATTCACATTCGAGGCCCTAAAGGCGGGGTTGACCAAAAAATACCGCTGAATGACAGCGCCCGGCAGACCCTGGAAGCAATACCCAAAAGTGAAAGCAATTTTGTTTTCCCAGGCCGGGGAGGCGGGGAGCGGGTGTTTGTGGGGAAAGCTGCAAACCGGATTAAGGCCCTGGCGGGGCTGCCCAAGAGCTTTAGACCCCTGCACGGGCTGAGACATGCCTTTGCTTCGATGCTGGCCAGTAGTGGACAGGTGGACCTTTACACCCTGCAAAAATTACTGACTCACAAATCAGCGGCCATGACTCAAAGATATGCTCATTTGAGGGATGGGGCTTTACAGGCGGCGGCTGCGGTAGCGTCCGATATAATTACCCAAGCCGGGAGCGGATCGGAAACGAAGTTTGCAAGGGTTAAATAAACCAGTTTTCCATGGAGCCTCACAGAAAGGGGAGCGAAATGAAAGATGTCATACAAGTATCAATCGATTTTAAAGATTTATTGTTTGCCAGAAATAATATATTACACTATGATGATATTTCTATATTGTCAAATATTTGTATGAAGAAAGTTAAAGAGATTGATGATACTTTGGCTAATTTATTGCCTATGCTAAAAGCCTTTAAATTTAAAGACAAAGATAAGGGATTTTATGATCGTTGGTTACGTGATGATGGTAAGATACGAGATATAATTAAAAATAATATCTTGCTGCTATGCAATATAAATGAAATAATTCAGGAATTATTAAATATTGATTATATGCCACCCAACATAAACAACATAAACAACATAAAAGATATATTAGATCATTTTATTGTTATGAGGTTAATTTATCATTATATAGCGATAAATCATGATAAAACTAATATACATATTCCATTGTCTTTACTATCAATAATTGATTATTCATTCACAAAACTTATATGCATAACAATGAATCTTGCCATATCCATTGTGAGTGAAGGATTATATTTTGACGATATCTCACAGAGAAACCGGAAAATATCTAAGGCGGCAAATTCCGAGAATAAAATAGCACTTAGAAATCATATTGATAGTGCTTATGAAAAAATTGACCGCACCGGCAAGCCGGAAAACAGAATCGCTAAGGAAATCAAAGAGATAATAGAATCAACCACAAATCATACATGTGATACCAAAACTGTAAAGCGATACCTTGCAATGAGAAAATGATTATTTTGGGTGGCGCATGACCAAAGTTAAACTTTGGTTAATGCAGGATGTTCTTTTAATTACTAAGCTGTATCGAAAGATACAGCTTTTTTTATTTATTGTTTTGGGAGGCATAAAACATGAGTTTTGAAAAAAAGTGGGTTAGCGAGCAGATTGTTGAAAAAACTACCGGTATCAAGCGGCAAACACTCCGAAATCACCGGCATAAGGGCTGCGGCATCCCATACTCTAAATTTGGGCGGAATGTTCGCTATTTACTTTCAGATGTTCACGATTTTATGGAACGTCACAGAATAAACACCAAAGAATTATAGAAGATTCCGGCTTATGGAATTTACCAAGATTGATAAAGCCGAAATTCTCCGCCGCTTGAATTTCGAGAGCTTTTACCGGGGGGAGCTTGGCGATTTGCGCCCAGGCCGGGGTGGAGAGGCAATGGCCTTGTGCCCTTTCCACAGAGAGAAAAATCCGAGTTTTAGTTTGAACACTGAGACCGGGGTTTTTAACTGCTTCGGCTGCGGCGCTAACGGAGCCCTATAATCCCATGATTGACGATCCGATCCGGGAAGCTGAAAGGAACGAACGGGAGGAAAGGAGCAGGGTAACCGGTGTCAAGCCGGGATTCTCGGATAGTGCTATCCTTGAATTATCCGAGCTTTTAACGCTAAAACTTCCGGAACGGAAGGTATATCTTTACCCGTGGTTACGGGAGGGAACGATAACTTTAGTTTCCGCCTGGCGGGGGACCGGTAAAACTCAGCTGGGCTTATCCCTGGCCTTGTCACTGGCCGCGGGTGAGAAATTCGGACCATGGGAGGGAGAGGAGGCTGTTCCGGTTTGCTACCTTGACGGCGAAATGGTGCTAGATGATGTTATTGAGCGGATAAATCAAATAGGCATATCGCAGACCATTGAACCTTTATATTTTTACAATAGCGCCTACTCCGCACTTTTGAACCTCCCCTCCCCAAAAATTAACGATCCCGACTTCCAAAAGTTCTTTTATGGCTATCTGGTAGAGAAACGAATAAAAGTTCTATTTATCGATAACATCGGCAGTTTAACTCCCGGTATGGATGAAAATTCTAAAATGGAATGGGATGTAGTAAACCAGTGGCTATTGGAACTCAGGTCGGCGGGGATGGCTATAATCGCCATACATCACACAGGAAACTCAGGGAAGCAACGGGGCACATCGGGGCGGGAAGATAATATCGATAATTCCATTATTTTAGAACGACCTAAGGATTATAAATCTGAAGATGGGTGTAAGTTTAACTTAACATTTACAAAATGCCGATGTAAACATACCGACTTACACCTTATAGCAGATATTTCCTTGCAATTCATTGAAGATGATATGGGCGGCATGGTATGGACTTTTGACAAAAAAAGGCTGCCGAAAAAGATTGAAATATTGAAGTTGACTGACCAGGGGAAAAATCCGGCAGAAATAGAAGAATCTCTTGATGTTTCAAAGGGTTATATATCAAAGGTGATAGCAGAAGCAAAGAAGAAAAGTTGGATAAGCAAGGAAGGGAAATTCACTCCTACTGGGTATCAACATTTTCAGAGTGAAATGTCATGAACCTTGAATCACTGCTTAGAGGCGACGGAGTGGAACTTAAGCGGGTTGCGACTACCCACGGGGGGGAGTATGCCGGACCTTGCCCATGGTGCGGCGGGCGGGACCGTTTCCGGGTGTGGCCGGAAGAGGGGCGGTATTGGTGCCGGGGGTGCGGCAAGGCGGGTGATGATGTTCAATACCTTCGTGAGTATAGGGGGCTATCATTCCCTGATGCGTGGAAGCTGGCAGGCCGGGGGCCATTGCCAGCATCGCCAGAGTATAAGACCTCCCAGGGGGGCCTGGGTGCGGGGCCTAAGACCTCCCAGGGGGGCCCGGGAAAGGTTGACTGGAAACCTGAGTCTTTATCGTTGCCGGGCGAGCAGTGGCAAGGCATGGCCGAAAAACTGGTAGATTTTGCTGCGTCCCGGCTTACCATGGGTGACCGCGAGTTTTTCGGTATGCGGGGGTTGACTCCGGCTACCATAAATGAAGCACGTCTGGGGTATTGGCCTAAAAACTGTTACAGGGACAGATCAGCATGGGGTCTGCCGGAGAAGATAGTGGACGGCCATAAGAGGGACCTATGGATACCTGCCGGGTTGGTTATCCCGCACTTTATCAAGGATCAGGTGGTCCGGGTGAGGGTCCGGCGGTATGAGGGGGAGCCTCGTTATTACATCCTGCCAGGATCAAGCATGGTGCCGATGGTATTGGGAGGGGAGGGGAGCGTTATCGCTGTCGTTGAGAGTGAGCTTGACGGTTTGCTATTGTGGCAAGATTGCGGTGACCTGGCCGGGATAATAGCACTTGGAAGCGCCCAGGCCAGGCCGGACCGAACGGCGGCTGATATCCTGCAGAAAGCTAAATTAATTCTCATTGCGCTTGATTATGATGAAGCGGGGGGACAATCAAGCTGGAAGTGGTGGTTAAAAGTATATGCTCAGGCTTCGAGGTGGCCACCTATCAGAGGAAAGGATGTTGGAGCGATGTATCAGGCCGGGGTAGATGTGCGGAAATGGTTGGAGGGAGGAATTGAAAAAAAATTTCCTATCAAAAGAAAAGTCATCGAGGGATAAAAAAGTTTCCTCCCCCCCCTTAAAGGGGGGGGGGAGGAGGAAACTTTTTTTGTT
>Ga0194111_10004197_pt1 | contig 16849 bp, 13 predicted proteins | sample TA2KigC300mmetaG_FD_146194 | JGI IMG/M metagenome (GOLD analysis project Ga0194111, IMG submission 146194) | Freshwater microbial communities from Lake Tanganyika, Tanzania - TA2015033 Kigoma Deep Cast 300m | ecosystem: Environmental > Aquatic > Freshwater > Lake | place: Tanzania: Lake... | reverse complement strand
GACGTATCTGCAACCAGGCCAGACCACGACGTGCGTCGGGTGCCACGAGCCGCGCAACACGGCGCCGCCGAACGCGCTCCCCGCGGCATTCGCGCGCGAACCGTCGAAAATCACGCCCGACCCCGCAGGCTCCTGGCCCCTCGACTACCAGACGCTCGTGCAACCCGTGTTGGAAGCTCGCTGCGTGACCTGTCATCGGCCCGAGGGTGAGGCAAGTGCCTTCGACCTGACCGCCGGAAAGTCCTACCAGTCCCTTGTGGACTTCGGATCGCCGTCGCTCAAAGACCACGTGCTGCTCAGGTATCAGGAAGGCCGTTCCGTGGCCGGCGCGTGTGCGGCCCAAGTGAATCCGCTCTGGCAACTGCTCGCCAAAGGCCATTACGGCGTCGAACTCGACGCCGATCAGCGCGCACGCCTGATTGTCTGGATGGACACGTACGGGCAGCGATCCGGTTCTTTCGACGAGCGTCAGGAGCGGGAGTTGCGAGAACTGCGGCACCGATTGGCTTCCATTCTGTCCGCTGACCCGTAGAGATCATGCACGGCCGCACCAGGACCTGCCGGCACCACGCGATACTCGCGACAGACCAACCCGCGCGGGACGGGTCGCGGAGCGGCGGCGTCCGCCAGGGCCGACGAGCGAGGGAATAGTGCCCACGACCACTGAAAACCTCAAGCTGCCGCCCCTGACTGGTCGACAGCCGCATGGTGACGCTCACGGGACTCTCCGCGAGCACGTCCGGACGATCGCAACGTACCCGGCAACCAGAGTGTCTGCTCCCGGCCCGGCAACCAGAGTGTCTGCTCCCGGCCTGCCGCGCGGCCTGTTCGCGTTCCTGCTGGCCGCCTCCCTCGCGGGGTGCGCGAGAGACCGCGAAGGACAACCGCCGGCATCTCCACAGCCGACCGAGTCCGCGGATGAACCACTCGCCGTCACCGTGGAACCGTTCTTTCGCGACATGTCCGATGAGCTGGGAATCGACTTCGTCCACGTGGTGGGTCGGCGTGTGACCTACTTCTTCCCCGAAATCATGGTCGGCGGAGGCGCCTTGCTGGACTATGACCAGGACGGCGACCTCGACGTCTATCTGGTCAACGGCAACTACCAGCACGATGGGCTGCCCGGTCCCGGCCCCCTGCCGGCGGTCAACCGCCTGTATCGCCAGGAGGCCGACGGGCGTTTCACGGATGTGACGGCCCAGTCGGGATTGGACGACGACGCGTACGGAATGGGAGTCGCGGTGGGCGACATCAACAACGACGGCGATGTTGATTTCCTCGTCGTGAACGCGGGCGGTCGAGCTCAGTTGTTCTTCAACATCGCCGAGAAGAAAGGGAACTGGCTGCGCGTGCGCGCTGTCGAACCGAGTCACGGCGGACGCGACTCCCACGGGGCCGTCGTGTCGGTTCTGGCCGGAGATCGCGTCTGGAAGCGGACCGTGCGGCCCGGCTCGGGCTATTGTTCGTCACACGATCCGCGCGTGCATTTCGGGCTGGGGCCGGTGGCACGGATCGACAAAATCCACGTGCTCTGGCCCGACGGTCAGCGCCCGGCAAGCAGCGTCATGCAGGATGCCCTGCGCCGGCATCCCGAGTCCGCGGAAGTGCGTTACGTGTGGGGAGTCTGCGTCTTCGAATCCGGCGACCACAAGAAGGCCGCCGAGATCCTGCAGGATGTCGTGGCACGAATCCTCGGCGCGTGGCGGCGACCTGCTCGTCGCGGGCCGATCCGCTCTGCCCCGAGCTGACATGTTGCTGCCCCGTTGGGGCGTCTCCGCCACCCTGCGACAACGGCATGGCACACGTCAGCAGCCGAACGCACAACCGCGCGTTCATCACCCACGCGCATGGGCCACTGGCTCCGCCCGCCGGGTGACGGGCACGACAATAACGCGCTCGCTCGCGACGCAACAGACGACATGGGGTCGCGCGTCGTGTGCGATGAACGAGTTTGCCGAGCCGTCTCAGTTTGCCCAAACCGAGCCTTTAGCCTTGGGTGCGACGCCGGAACAGCTATGGCGTCTTCCGGAAAACTGTAATACACTTGCGACAAACTTCGGAGTGGTCACACGGGCGAACCTGCGGTGCGGAAGGGTTGCTCCGGAGACAGAGCGATACGGTGGTAAGCCCCATGGTGCATGCGACGTTTCGGCTTGTTTGTTTCGCGGTGTGCCTGGGCTGCCTGCCTGTTCGCATCAGTGATTTACCGGCAGCGGAGGACACGGCGTCGGAGGCCCGAGCGGTCTCTGATCCGAAACCGGGTGAGCCGGCGGGAGGGGAGCGTGCCGCCGGGGCCGCGGACACGTCTGGCGGTTCCGAGGCACGTGGCGCGGAACCCGACAATCCCGTTCCGGCGTTGAGTGCCGCGGAGAAAGAGCTGCAGCAGCGGTTGCGACGTTGCCTGGCCCACTATCTTTTTCATCCGGAGAACGTGGCCGAGCGCAGTCCCTGGGGCGCCATGCACTCAATGCTTCCTTTCGGAGTTGAGGCCGAATTGCTTGCCAACAACCGACGCGTCAACGCGATTGGCTGGTTGTCTTATGACGGCAAGTGCCGGGGACAGAGCCTGTTCCTGGCGAAGGGCAAGAGCTTCGCGATGGCGATCGGCCCAGGGGTGCAGGGCCACGAAGGACAATTCCTGGCGATGTTGGCCCAATCTCAGGTTCCGCGAACCTACCCGATCAAAGTCCGTGGTAGGTCCCTCACCGTGGCCGACCTGATCGAGTACGAACAGCAGACCTGTCGCGAGCGATCCGAACTGACGTTCAAATTGATCGCGTTGGCGCACTACCTGTCCGGCGATCCTCAGTGGACGTGCCAGCGAGGCACCACCTGGACGATAGGCAAGATGGTTCAGGAAGAACTGCGCCAGGGCCTGACCAACGCCGCTTGCGGTGGCACTCACCGCTTGATGGGATTCAGCTATGCTTGCCGACGGCGCGCGGCGCAAGGGTTGCCCCTCCAGCGTCCCTTCCGCGATGCTCGCGAGTTCTTGGATCGGTCCGTGGACTTGGCCTTTACCATGCAGAATCCGGACGGCAGTTTCAGCACCGAGTGGTTCAAAAGGCGGGGGAACGCGCCCGATGCCGATCGAAAAGTGCAGACGACCGGGCACATACTGGAATGGCTTGCCTACGAGCTGCCGGCAGATCGTATGCGGGAGCCGGAAGTCGGGCGCGCTGTCCGCTATTTGCTCAGCCAGATCTGGGATCGCCGCGAGCGAAACTGGGCGATCGGACCGCGCAGCCACGCGCTGCGGGCCCTGGTGCTGTACGATCAGAAGGTGTACTTGAGCAAGCCGGGCGAACGACGCTCGCTGCTGGCCGAATACGCCAAGCCAGAAAGACAGGGGACAGAAAGATAGGGGACAGAAAGACAGGGGCCAGAAAGATAGGGGACAGAAAGATATTTTCAGAAAACGAGCGTCTGTACTATCCTATTTCGTTCATCTGTCTGTCTGTCGTTCGGAAGGAAGCGCGGACAACCGCTGCGTTTAGGCATTCCTGCTGTTTTGGCAGCCGAGCGGTGGCCCAGGCAGGCACAATTGGCTGTTCAATCGCAAGCTTCCAGCAACTTGCGGCGGGTCGAGACCTCGGGATAATCGGCGGCCAGTTCCCGGATGGCCGGGATACTGGCGGGATCGGCGATCCGGCCCAGCGCTTCGGCGGCGGCATACCGGGTGTCGACGGCGTTCTCCAAGTTGCTCACCACTTCCAGTAACGCCGGCACGGCTCGCCGATCGCCGATCTGCCCCAAGGCCCAGGCGGCGGCCGCGCGCCAGCAGGGCGTCGCCTCCATCTGGAGCAAGTGGATATTCGGCTCGGCCGGATCCGGCCGACCGTGCCGTGCTTCGTTCAAGTGTGGCGACAAGGAAGTCAGCAGCGTGTCCACCGATGACGGATCGCCCAGGTTGCCCAGCGTCCGGCCCAAATAGAGCAGCACCCAGTGGCGATGCGGCAATTGGACGTGGAAGACCTTGGGATTGTCGAGTTGGCGTGGGAACGTCTCTTCCGGTTTGGCCCGGTATCGCTCGTATGTGGCGCGCACGATCGGTTCATGGCGCCGGTCGCGGCAGAGGGCCGAGAGCAACTGTGCGGCCCGGTTCTCGGCATTGGGCAAGCCCGCCCAGGCGTTGAATGCGGCGCCCAACGCTTGTGCGAGTTCCTCATCTGCCGTCGCCTGGGAATCGCCCAGCAGTGCCGAGCAGGTCTCGATCAATCGATCCCCGCGCCCGCTGCGCCGGATGACGCGTCCCGCAAGCAGTTCGTAACTGTCGTTCTCCAGATAGAGCGCCCGGTCGGGATCGGTCGGCACGGAACGGATGATGTGCGGCACGATCGGTCCGGCGCGTTTGGAGCCGATGCGGTCCAGCGCTTCGATGATGCGGGCGTGGAGGGGCGACGAATGGCAGGCATACAGCGCCGGGTGGTCGCTATACCAACCCACGTAATCGACGTAGTCACCCAGGCGGGCAAAGGCATCGATCAGCGTGGTTTCGGCCTCGGGCGTGCCGATCCAGCCCAGGGCCTCGGCCGCCGATTCGGCGAGGAACAGGTTGCCGGTTTCCGGCGCGATGTGGTTGGCCAGGATCTCCGCGAGTAGCGGCACGGCCTCCCGGTCGTTCAGAAAGCCCATCGCGCGTGTGGCGGCTTGCAGCGTGCGTGGATTCAGCGGCGACTTGGCATCGAAGGTAAACGAGTCCGTTCGGTTGTCGTTGACGAATGGGGCATAGGGGTTCTTGTCCTTCTCCTGTGCGACGAACGCGCGCAAGGCCGCGCGCGCGTCGTCGCCGCCGATGTGCCCGAGCGTCACGATGGCTCGCCGTCGCTCGACCCGGTCCTCGCTGGCGATCTGTTGGACGAGCGCGGCTTCGATTTCCGGCCACGGATTGGCGGCCAACCAGGCGCGCCACGCGTCGGCTTGCCGCTTTCGAGCCGTCGTCGTGGCCGGCAGATCGACCGGCTCATCATGCGCGGTGAGGCTCTCCAATGCCACGGCTGCTGCTTGAGCCGCGTTGGGGTCCGGATCTTCGAGCAGTTCGACCAGCGGCACGACGCTGTCTCGCGTCCCGCAGGCGGCCAGCGCCATGGCGGCTGCCACGCGCACCTCGCGGATCGGGTCGCGCAGCGCCACGGCCAGGGCCGGCGCGGCAGCCCGATCGCGGAACAAGCCCAGCCGATTCGCGGCGGTAATCCGCGTGGCCTCATCGGGGTTCTCGAGCTCGTAGGCCCACGCGGTCACTTCCTCGCTGCCGTCGGGCAGAACGTCGCCCGAATCCCGGTACCGGTTCAAGGACGCGACTTCGCGAAACCGCTCGAACTGCAGGTCCATCATGCCGGAAGTACCGGAATTGTTGCCGCGGAACCGGTGCGGTTCGCCCAACCCCAACATCTTCAGCGGACGTACCGTTTGCGTTTCGGCCAACTGGCTTTCCGCCGGCGGCGTGCTCCGGCGCGGGTTGTGGCACCCGGTGCAAGACCGGGCTTCGCCCGGCCGCACGTAGATCCACGACATCTCGTTCAGTTCCGAACGGCCCTCGGCATCGACGGCCTGAAGCGCCAGCGGCACGTCGGCCGGCACCTCGACGGAAAACGACCCGTCCGGCCCGATCGGCACGGTTCCCAATTCGGTCACCTCTTTGCCTTGGTGAACGAAATCCCAATGCGACGAGCGCATGCTCACGCCTCGCGAGCGGAGCACGCGGATGGCGCGGATCCGCCCCCATTCGGCCTCGGTCTTGCGAGTGATCCGCACGTTCTGGGCATACAGACGTCCCGTGGCAGTGGGCAGACCGGCGTGCGGATCCCGCACCGTATCAGGCAGGACCGGTGGGCGCGCCTGCGCCCCGAGGAAGACGGGCGAGTGGATCGGCGAGTCCGCCGACTCGTATAACTTCACCAGACGATTGTCCGCCGGATCGAGGACTGCCAGTATGCGGGACCGCCGATCGTTGACTTGATGGTGGAGCACGGTGACCAGCAGTCGTCCGTCAGGCAGGGGAGCCAGATCGCCCAGACCCGCGGGCAACGGCCGAAACGTGCTCTCGGCGCTGCCCGGGTTGGCCAGGAAGTTCCCGTGCTTGGAGATGAAGGCCATTCGTCCATCGGGCAGCGGCGCGGGGCTGCCGTAGCCCAACAGACGCAGCCGCGTGCCGTAGACGGCTCCCACATCCGCTCCGAATTCCGTCTGCCCTGCCGTGCCGTCCGGGCGGATGGCGTGAATCTGCGTTTCCACCTTGGCGCGTCCGAAGAAGTTGTCGCTCCGCACGAAAGCGATTCGCCCGTCCGCGAGCACCTTGGGTTCGTTGTCGAAGATCGGCGTGTGGGTAATCGCGTGAATTCCGCTCCCGTCCGGCTGCATCACAAACAATGCCCGCGACGGTGCCGCGTGATATTCCTCGAACGTACCGATGCGCGTCGAAGCGAAGACGATCCGGCCATCGGGCAATTCGGCGGGATCGATGTCGTGGAACGGGCCGTTGGTCAACTGCTGGGGCGGGCCTCCGTCACGGGGAACCCGGTAAATATGAAAGAAGCTCGTGCCTTCCGGCGCCATCGCCACGTAGAGCGAGCGTCCATCGTAGCTGGCGCTGGGCGAACCGATGACGCCCCTGCCGGCGTCGATCAACACCCGCGGCTCCGCCCCAGGTCGCAACGGATCGATCACGCACAGTTTGCGGCCGATCTTCGACGGGCAAGGCAGATCGAACATCAGGTAAGCTCGAGTCCAATCATCGATCCGGAACTCGATGCCCCACGCTTCGCTGCGCAGCGTCTTGTAGATGCTGCAATCGTCGGAGACAAACGCAACGGCGCGAGGCCAGACGAAGCTCTCGTCAGGTTGGCCCAAGGTCAATCGCGTCGGTAACGCTCCCGTGCGGCGACCGCCTCGCGAGCCTTCGTATATCAAGTTCCCCCACGGCGCCATCCCCATCTGGCCCAGCACCGTGGCGGCAACCCAGGACTCGCCCGCGGTGTAATCAAGCCGTGAGTACTCCGCAGGCTCGGCTTCCGTCGTCACTTTCCATTGTGCGTTGGTGAGCAGTTCCAGCGGTTCGGCGCCGTTCCGCTCGACACGCACGGCCGCGATGACGCCGCGGCTGCCGCCCAGGCAGATCCCGCGAATCCCGATCGCGTTCCGCCCGGATGTCAAGCGGTCCCTGATGTCCCATTGCTCGACGGATCCCCAGACGTTGCCTTCGGGACCGATATCGAAACCCACTAACTCGCCGTTGACGTACAACTCGTAGCCGTTATCAGCCGTGATCAGGACTTTGGCGGCCGTCGGCTCATCCTCGATCGTCAGCTCCGTACGGAACTCGGCCACGTCGCTTTGCATGTCCCCCCATATCCACGAGGCATTCTCGATGGCCGGCAACGGTGGTTCGGCAGCGAATCCGCGTGCTCCCAAGAGGCAGAACAGCGCAACGGTTGAACCGATGCTCGCGACTATCCCTGGCGTCAGCACGTTCCAGCAGCCACCGATTTTCCTCGCCGACATTCGTTGACTCCTTCGCCTCACGTTGCTATCGAACACGCGCGGGAGACGCCTGAGCATCGCCCTGGAAAAAAGAACCGCGGCCAGGATTGAAGCGGCTTGCGGCCGCAACCGAGTGGGCCGCGCACGTGGATGGCCGTGTCGCGGCCGCAGCGGGGGAAGGGCCAGCGGCTTCAATTTCCTCACCCCGTCCTTCCTCCTTCTCCATCCGTTTCTTCTACGCGAGGGAGCTTCCGAAAGAACGGGCGTTCATCCCGTCGCGGTCGGCCCATCACGTGCTGCCAGCGTAACACGCCGGGCGACTGGAGGGAAGACATCGCGATATTGCCCAGGTTCCCCGCGGAAATGCACTACTCCCCCGTTCGCCCGCGAGCTTGGCACAGCGGACTTGATTTGTACGTAAGATTGCCGTACAATCCGACGTGTAACGAAAGGAGAAATCATGGCATTGGCGGAGAACTCATCCCCGAAGACGGCTCGCCTGGAGACACGCGTGTCACCGGAGCAAAAGGAGCTGATTGAGCGGGCTGCCGCATACTTGGGCAGGTCGGTTTCCGAGTTTGTTGTCTCCCATCTGGAAGTCGTTGCCAAACAAGTTGTCGAGGAATATGAGCGACTGCAACTTGATCGGGGGCAAAGTCGAACACTGGTGGAAGCGTTGCTTTCGCCGAAGCGCCCTAACAGGGAGCTTCGCAAGGCTGTCGAAGACCATCGCAAACGGGTCACCAGCCGATGAGCGACTTTGTTTGCGAGTTGCTTGAAAGAAGGCACGATCGGCGGCGTTTCAACTGCGGGGTTGAAGTGCTGAACGACTATCTTGTTCGCGCGGCAAGCCAGGATGTCAAACGCAAAGCGGCGGCGGTGTTTGTGCTGTCTCCCCAATCGGAGCGATCACGAGTCGCGGGATTCTATACGCTTTGTGCGACGTCGATCGAGTTGAGCCAGTTGCCACCCGCAATGATCAAGAAGCTCCCGCGTTATCCAGATGTTCCGGCCATTCTGATCGGCCGCTTGGCGCGTGACTTGGCGTTTCCTGGTGTTGGTTCGCTGCTATTGGCTGATGCACTTGCGCGTTGCGTGCGCGTCGCACACGAAATCGCGGCCACCGTGATCGTCGTTGACTCGAAAGGTGCAACTGCAACACGTTTCTACGACCGATTTGGCTTCCTTTCACTGCCGGAGTTGCCGCACCGCATGTTCCTGCCCATGGCGACGGCCGAGAAGGCGGCGCGGTGCGATTGAAGTGTAACGCGCTCGGAGAGATCTGGGAGAAAGGAACGCGTGAGGGAACGGGTGATGGAACGAGACGCGGGGAGCTTCACCAAACGTGCAGGAACCCCGTTACGGCAGTGGCGTGCTCAACGTTTCCACGCGCGTGGGCAGCACGGGAGGGCGCACCCCGGCCGGTTCCCAATCCAGCAGGAAGCGGAGCGCTTCGCCGCACGTGCGGCCTTGGCAGTTTCCCATGCCGCAGCGGCATTGCAGCTTCGCCTCGCGCCAGTCGGCTTGCTGTTTCAGTTGACCGAACGTGACATCCTCGCAGCGACAGATCACGGTATCGTCCGCGGCCAGGTTCTTGAGTTCATCTCGCAGCTGAAACGCGCGTGCCATTCGGTCCTGGAATCGGCGCCATGCCTGGCGCCGCGCGAAATGAGTCCGCGCTCTCTCCAACTCGCCGGCCACGGCCAACCCGGCAATGCATCCCTCCACGACAGCCGCCTCGACGCCGGCGACTCCGGTCAGCTCGCCCGCCGCGTAGGTGTCACTGCTGGATGTGCGCTGCAGGTCGTCCACCACGACTCGGCCTTGAGTGCAGGTCGCGCCCAGCAGTCGCGGCAATTCGTCGTTGGGGATCAGGCCGAAGGCACACGCGAGCAGGTCGCACTCGAGCCGCCGCGTCCGCGAGCCGTTGCTCAGTACCACGTGTTCCAGCCGTTCTCGGCCGTGTGCGGCGACGGGCCACCATCCCACGCAGTACGGGATTCGCAAGAGGTATCGACCCAGCGTTGCACCCTGGGCGAGTTTGCTGACGTGCCCCGCCACGGCCGTGGCGAACCCGAACAGGCTGCCCCATGACGCCTGTTCGACAATCGCCTTCACGCTCGCTCGCTGCCGCCGCATTTCGGCCGCGACAGCCAGCAGCAGAGGTCCCGTGCCTGCGACGACGACGCGCTGCCCGCGCACCGGCCAGCCGCTCTTGACCAGCGCCTGCAGGCCGCCGAGCCCCACGACCTCGGGCCGCGTCCAGCCGGGGAAGGGAAGAAACAACTCGCGCGCCCCCGTCGCGAGGATGAGTTTCTTCCATCTCAGAGCCAGGGCACCGTCGGGCGTCTCCGCCAGCAGCACGTGCGGTTCCGGAGCGGCGACCACTGAGGCTTGGCGGTACACAACCACGTGCGACGCCTCGACGCGCCGGATCCACTTCCGACCCCAACCCCTGACCGGGTGTTCGGGTGTGTCCTTCCAGATCTGTCCGCCGAGCCAGGGGCTGCTTTCGAGCAGCGCGACGCGCGCTCCGTGGCGAGCGGCTTCCCAGGCCGCGGCCAGCCCCGCCGGCCCGGCGCCGACCACGACCACATCGCAACCGGCGTCACGCGCGTTCATCAGTGCGCACCTCCATGGCCGGCTGGCAAACGGTCTGGCAACTTCGGACGTGCGGAATGCCGTCGATCGTCACTCGGCACTCACCGCAGATCCCCATGCCGCACAACGGTCCGCGCTCCTGGCCCGTGACCGAGCGTCGAAAGGCGCGCCGTCCGGACCGAGCCAGAGCCACCGCCACCACCGTGCCCCGCGGCACAGTCACGGAGTGACCATCAATTGTCAGCGTGACATCGGGCATGCGAATCCTCCTGCCTCCAAATGCGATCGGGCAGATACGGTTCGGGAGGAATGGCCGGTTTCCGCCGCATCAACAGGTCGGCCAGGATCTGGCCTGTCGCCAGCGACGTCGTGATTCCAAGGCCCTCGTGACCGGTGGCCAGCCACAGTCGGTCTTGCCGCGGGTCGCGACCGATGTACGGAAGTTTGTCCGGCGTCGCCGGGCGAAATCCGGCCCAGCAGCGCAACACGGTCAGCGTGCGGAGGTCGGGCATGTAGGACACGGCTCGGTCCAGCATCCGGCGCAGCATCGCGAACTCGACGGCCCCGTGCGGGCTGTCGAATTGCCGCGACGAACCGATCAGGAGCTGCCCCGTCTTGCGTGGCTGCAGATTGAAAGCCACCGATTCGGTGGAAAACGTGTGGGCGCTCTTCAGGTAGCCAAGTTCGATGATCTCGTGCCGCGCGAAACCAGGGTACCGTTCGGTGATCGCCAGGTGTCCCTTGCGTCCGCGCAATGGCAGTTCCGATGTCAGTGCCGGCGCGTTGCAGCCCGCGGCATTCACTACGGCACCCGCGTGGATCTCCGTGCCGTCGACCAGGTGGACGCCGCCCGCCGGCAGCATCGCCTTCACCTCCGTCCGGGTTCGCACTTCCGCGCCCCTGCCCCGTGCCTCATCCAACAGAAACCGGGTGGCGACCGGCGGGTAGATGACCGCATCCTCCACAATGCAGAGACCGCCGGCCAGGTCGGGACGCAGGTGCGGCTCCTCCCGCCGAAGCTCCCGCGCGTCCAAGCGGTGAGTTGTCACGCCGCGCTGCTCATAGTAAGCGTGCTTTCGCTCGACCTCGCACATCTCCTCGTCATCCGCGGCCACCCACAAGGTGCCGCACTGCTCGTGTTCGAGATCGGGTGGCGCGGACGGTATCAGGTCGCGCCACAGGCGGCGCGAGTATTCGGTCAGCGCGAACTGCGCCGGAGAATCGTCCAGCACCACCAGGTGGCCCATCGCCGAGCCGGTGGTTCCGCCGGCAACCCGTTCCCGCTCGAGCACCAGCACTCGCAGTCCCGCTCCGGCACAAGCTCGCGCGCACGCAGCGCCGACAATCCCCGCGCCGACCACCACGACATCGTACGAGCCGCTCATCTCCGGATTCCCCAGCGATAGGGATCGGCTTCCTGGACCAACAAGGTCGACTCCGCCGTGACGTACGCGAATCCAGACACGAACGGCAGAATCCGCTCGGCATCGAGTCGTGTGTAATGCGCCGTGAACCGGCTGCCGATCACGCTCTCCTGCACCCACGGCTGGTTCTCGGCGAGTTGCCCATGCGCGGCCAGGCACGCGAGCTTGGCGCTCGTGCCCGTGCCGCAAGGCGATCGGTCGTAGGCTGCTCCGGGGCAGAGCACGAAGTTCCGCGCGTCACCGCCCGCGCGCGGCGGTCCGACCAGCTCCACGTGATCGACTTGCGGATAACCCTGCTCGTTCACCGCCCGGCGGACGCACACGGCGTATTCGGTCAACTCGGACACGTGCGCCGCCTCCAACGGGATCTCGGGCGCTTCGGTCAGGAAGAACCAGTTTCCGCCCCAGGCCACGTCGCCCCGCACTTCACCCCAGGGCGGGACGGTGAAGGACACATCCGGTTGCGCCAAGTAACTGGGGACGTTGGCCACCGTGACCGCTCCGTCCGCGTGCAGTTCCGCGGTCACCACGCCCACGGGCGTTTCAATCCGGTGCTGGCCCTGCGCGATCCGTCCCAGGTGCGCGAGCGTGACCACGAGCCCCATGGTGCCGTGCCCGCACATGCCCAGATAACCCACGTTGTTGAAGAAGATCACCCCGGCGCAACACGTGCGATCGCTGGGCTCCACCAACAAGGCGCCCACCAGCACGTCCGAGCCGCGAGGTTCGTTGACGATCGCCGAGCGGCAGTGATCGAACTGCTCGCGGAAACGGGCACATCGTTCCGCCAGGGAACCTTGACCCAAGTCCGGCCCGCCGGACAGCACCACGCGCGTCGGCTCGCCCGCCGAATGCGAATCGATCACCTCGATCCGCCCACCTATCGGCCTGCTCTTCTCAAACGGCACCGCTTGTTCCTTTCCGAGTCACTGTGATTGGCGTGGAATCCCGTGGATGAGATCATCATGGTCGATCTTTCAGACTGGAAAGCCCATTCTTAACCAAATCGAACAGGTCATGCGCTCGCAGAAGAGCCTCGTGAAAGTGCGGCACGTTCTTCGGCCGCTCCTGTCCGTCAAAGGCGCGGCCTGATGCCCAAAGCCTAAAGCCTAAAGCCTAAAGCCTAACTCCTACTCCAGGATCCGCGTTCCCCGGAACGGCCGGTGATCGACGACGTGCCGCAGTTCCTGCAGCCGGCTGCCGTTGACGACGAACGTGGGGATCTTGTGATCCTTGATGGCCTGGAGGGCGGGTCCGTCGATGACCATGTTCTTACCTGCCGCGACCCAGGCGTTTCCGTATTGGGCCAGCAGCGCGTCGATGGAAACCTCCGGAAGGAATTTGGCGTCGTCGTGTTGCCGCGGGTCCTTGTCGTACACTCCGTCGACGTTGGTGGCGATGATGAAAGCGGCGGCGTGCGTCTGGGCGGCGAGCCTGGCACCGACGTAGTCCGTGCTGTGTCCGGGAGTGGTGCCGCCCATGATGACGATCGGCGCGTCCATGGCCGCCGCGGCCTCCGTCGATTCCGGGATCGTCGAGCCGCTGCCGGGAATGAGCTTGGTGAGAAAGAACGCGTTCACTCGCGTCGCTCGGATGCCCAACTCGTCAAGGTCCGTTTCGGAGAATCCTTGTTTGCGTCCGAGCGCGATGTAGAACCGCGCCGATTTCCCGCCGCCGACGACCAGGTACACCTTCCTGCCGCGCGACAACTGCTGAATCAACGTGCGAAAATCGTTGAAAAACGCGGCATCCACGTCCTCTGAGAGCAACACGGATCCGCCAAAGGAGATGACGATCGAGTCCTTGGCCATGTGTCCCTTCTTCCTTCCGACGGAGTCCTGGTTCAGTCGAGGGGCTTCACGCAAATGTTCTTGAAGAAAACCTTGCTGCCCGGATCGTGCGCCTGGATCGCGAACGTGCCGCTGGAGAGTTTGCGGCCGCCGGTCACGTCGTCCGGTTCTGTGAAGTCCACCAGCGTTTTGCCGTTCACCTTCGTGATGATACGTTTTCCCTGAACGATGATCTCCTGCGTGTACCACTCGTCGTCCTTGGCCGGAGCCTCGAACACGTCGCGGACGCCGTAGAGTCCGCTGCTCTTCTTCGGATCGCCGTGCGTCTGATTCACCTGGACCTCGTACCCGATGCTGGGCCAGCCGGACTCCTGGAATTTCGTGTGGAAGTAGAGGCCGGCGTTCGCGTTCTTGGTGGTCATGACATCGGCTTTGAAGTGGAAGTTCTTGAAGTCGTGGTTCTTGATGTTGCCGCTGTAAAACAGGTGGGCGCGCGGACCATTGGCGACGATCATGCCGTCTTCCACTTTGAAGGAAGCGGGATTCTCGGCGATCGTCCAACCGTCGAGCGTCTTCCCGTCGAAGAGAGAAAACCAGCCCTCCTTGTCGGCGGCTTTCGCGGGGTCGGCCTTCGCGGGGTCGTCCGCGGCGTTCAGGTTGGAAACGACGAGGCCGAAGACAACCAGTAATAGAACCATGCGCACAGCGTAACGCGTCATCACGGGATCCCCTGTGAGAACGAGACATCGGAGCACGAACATCGCTTTACGGACATTCTGATTGTAGTCCACGGAACCGTTGAATCAACCGCCAGGGAGGACGTCCTTGGCCGCAACAGCGAGCCGCCAGCGTAAGCTGGCCGGGTCATTCCCGTCGGCTCGCCATCGGCCACAGGCCGCGTTAAGATGACTGTGTGGCATTACGGTTACCCCGACCACATGCCCCCGCCGACCAGATCCCACCTCAAGACACAAGGAGCTGATCATGAACAGGTTCACTCGCCGCACCTTCTTGAAGGCCACGGCCGCGGCTACCGCGACGTTCCCTTTGTTCACAGTTGCCGGCACCCAGGCGTCAGGCCGGCGGGTCATCGGCGCCAACGATGCCGTCCGCGTGGGGGTCGCCGGGATCAACGGCCAGGGCGGCGCCCACATCAATCAACTCGCCAATGTGAAGGACGTGCAGGTCACGTATCTGATCGATCCCGACAGCCGTCTTTTCGAGCCGCGCGGGAACAGAGTGAAGGAGCTGTTCGGCTCGCCGCCCAAATGTGTGAAGAACATTCGCGAGGCGCTGAGCGACCCGAATCTGGACGCGATCAGCATTGCCACCTGCAACCATTGGCACTCGTTGATGACGGTCTGGGCGTGCCAGCACGAGAAGCACGTGTATGTTGAGAAACCGATCAGCCACAACGTGCACGAGGGGCGACGGTGCGTGGAGGAGGCGGAGAAGTATGGTTGTGTCGTGCAACACGGAACGCAACAACGAAGCGACCTGGGGCGGGCGAGGGAGATTGCGGCCGTCCAGTCGGGGAAGTACGGCAAGCTGCTCGTGTCGAAGGGCTACTGCTGCAAACCTCGCTGGTCGATCGGCGTCAAGCCGATCGGTCCCGCGCCGGACGGTTTTGACTTCAACCTGTGGCTCGGCCCCGCGCCGGAACAGCCGTTCCACGGCAACCTGCACCCGTACAACTGGCACTGGTTCTGGGATTTCGGCAACGGCGACATCGGCAACCAGGGCGTGCACGAGATGGACGTGGCGCGGTGGGCCATCAAGGACGCCACGCTGCCCACGCGCGTGTGGAGCCTGGGCGGGCGGTTCATTCCGCAAGAGCCGGATCAGGGTGAGACGCCGAACATGGAGCTGTCGGTCTACGAATTCGGCGAGACGCTTCTTGTGTTCGAAACGCGCGGGTTGGTGGCGAAAGGAGACGCTCCGCCGTTCAAGGTGGCCAACGAGTATTACACGACGGAAGGCAAAATCACCAACGGGAAGTTCTATCCGAAGAATGGCGGTGATGCGGAACCGGTCAGTGGCGATGCAACGGTCACGCCCGGTGGACCGTTCGGGTCGTTCATCGCGGCGATTCGCAACGGCAATCCTCAAATGAGCAACTGCGGCGCGGAAGTGGCCCACTACTCCGCCGCCCTCTGCCATCTGGGCAACATCTCCTACCGGTTGGGTGAACCGGTGCCGTTCCGCGACAAGCCGAAGCTGCTGGGCGACAATGCCCAGGTGGTGGAGTCGTTCGAGGCCGTTTGCGAGAACCTTCGCGCTGTGTCGTTCAAGTTGGAGGAGACCACATACCAGTTGGGACGCGTGCTGGAGTTCGATTCGAAAGCGGAGCGGTTCGTGGGCGACGACGAGGCCAACGCGTTGCTGACGCGTCCGTATCGCAAGGGATTTGACATCGACGCGGCCGTCTGATCCGCCTCATGCCGGTCGCGCCACCGCCACGGCTCTCTGCCGGGCTCGTCCCGGCGTGCGCCACGACTGAATAGTCCCATTCCCGTGCGTTGCCCGGCGTCCGCCGGGACGATCCCGGCGGCACGCGGGAGCGGACCGGGCGTCGGTGCTGCCTGCGCGCGTCTTTTCGTACGCCACGCGCGCCAATTTCGGAAAGGACTGAACGAAATGAACGCATTCGCTCGTTTGCTTTTCGCGGTCGGAGTGCTTGGCTGCTGCGGTTGCCTGCCAGGAGCGGAACCATTGGGCGTCACGAAGGACCAACTTCCGGCCCCGTTTGACAAGCTGGTGCCGCTGCACTCGCGGCTGGCCGCGCCGAAACCCGGCGAGTGGCTTGATGTGCACGAGGAGCCGGGCCAGACGTACGGCGAGTACGTCAAAGGCCGACCGGTGACTCCCGATCGCGTCCGCCGCGCGATCTACATCCAGCCTATGGGCTCGTTCGACCCCGCACAGCGTGAAGTCATCGACATCACGGCCGAGTTCATGGGCATCTATTTCGGCTTGCCCGTCCGAATCCGGCCCGACGTGTCGTTGAGCAGCATTCCCGCGGAAGCTCGCCGCACGCATCCGAGCTGGGGCGATAAACAGATCCTCACGTCGTATGTGCTGAATCGAGTGCTCCGCCCGAAATTGCCGACCGACGCGTGTGCCCTCATTGCCTTGACGACATCCGACCTGTGGCCCGGCGAGGGATGGAACTTCGTGTTCGGCCAGGCGTCGTTGGTTCACCGCGTCGGCGTGTGGTCGATCTATCGCTACGGCGATCCGAACGCCGACGAGAAGTCGTTTCGCCTCTGCCTGCGACGCACGCTGAAGACGGCTACACACGAAACGGGCCACATGTTCTCCATGACACACTGCACGCTGTACGAATGCAACATGTGCGGGTCGAATCACCAGGCGGAATCGGACCGGCGGCCCATGTGGCTCTGCCCGCATTGCCTCGCCAAGCTCTGCCACGCCACGGGCGCGGATCCGCAGGAGCGATTTCGGAAGTTGATTTCCTTCTGCAAGACGCACGGGTTCGCCGCGGAACAGACGTTCTGGCAGCAATCCTTGGATGCGATCGCCAATCGGTGAATT
>Ga0194111_10004190_pt1 | contig 16867 bp, 17 predicted proteins | sample TA2KigC300mmetaG_FD_146194 | JGI IMG/M metagenome (GOLD analysis project Ga0194111, IMG submission 146194) | Freshwater microbial communities from Lake Tanganyika, Tanzania - TA2015033 Kigoma Deep Cast 300m | ecosystem: Environmental > Aquatic > Freshwater > Lake | place: Tanzania: Lake... | reverse complement strand
GCGCACCGCTTCCTCTATCGTTTCTTCAACCTGCCGGGTCCGCTCGTATTCCAGCCTGGCCAGTTCTTCCTCGCAGTAACGCTCGAACAGCTGCCTTCCCTGTCTCCAGCCGCAGAGCCAGACCATAGCCAGCCCAAAAATGGCTACCGGAGCCACAACCTCAAGCGGCACTCCCTGAAACAGCAGGATGATGACAATGATTAAGACGGCAAACAGGAATACGGCGATGTTTAAGTCCCATCGTGCCGTGCGCGCCCTGTCTTTTGCCCTCTGGATGGCAATCCGTTCTTTCTCTTTATCTATGTGCTCAGCAGGCGTATCTGCTTCCAAAGTATCACCTCTCTCATTCACCACTACCAGTTCTTCAGCATTCTCCTGCGAGGCCACATTCTCGCCCAAGATATATAGGTTATTTTCCCCCAATAGTTGACTTCTGTCAAGAAGGACAATGTCCCTTTGGCAACATTAATTATTACAGAGTTATTACAGAATTGACCGGTTACTTTCTCCAGAAAGGGAAAAGGCGCTGCCACCAGGGTCTTTTATCCCCCAGCCCCCTGATGACAAATACATGTTCGCATTTGCCACAGCGCCAGGTTTTAAACTGCTCGTTGTAGTACGTTTTGGCACTGCCACAGCGGGGACAGGTGCTGCGTATTTTTGCCTCAGTGTCCTTATCCAGATTGCGCCAGTATCTATCATACCAGCCCGGGCGTGCCGGCATATCTATCTCCCCTTTTTATTTTACACATGCAGCTCAATAATATCGCCGTCCTGCAGGACATGGTCGCGCTTGACCATGATGCCATCATGCTTGCCCGAGCCCCACAGTCGGGCAAATTTGAGCTTGGCCCTGAAATCTTTGTGCACCGCTTCGGCAGCATCGGCCACAGTGCTCCCCTTCACCAGAATGATGGGGTCATTCATATCCGGCCTCTCGCCGGGGGTCTTGGTGTACACACGGATAATCCCGAGCACCTGAAAGACCTTCCTTTTCATCTCTTCCAGGCCATACTTATCCCGTGCCGAGACATAAGACAGGGTGAGTTTCTCCCCATATGTGGCCTGCAGAGCGGCGAAGCCGGCACTGGCGCCGGGAGTGTCCGCTTTGTTGCCGACCACCAGGACCTTCGGCCGGCTCAGAATTCCCTCCTCGTCCCCACCCAGACCAATGCTGATTCTCATCTGCCACAATTGCTCGTTTACCGATGCCATCTGGTCAAGCGGCGCGACATTTAAATCAATGACAATCAGCAGGGCGTCTGCCCGCCGCAGCAGGGGCGGCAGCCACCATTCAATCATCTGGGGGACAAGGGGCGGGGTATCAATGAGCTGTATCTGTATATTTTCAAAGGGCATCATGGCCGGGCTGGCGGTGTAGGTGGTGAAAGGATAGTCAGCCACAAGCGGCGTCGCGTTGGTCACGCTGGCAATCAACTGCGACTTGCCGGCATTGGGCAGGCCGACCACCGCCACCTGGGCCGCACCCTCTTTTTCAATCACCATGGACATGCGCTGGGCGCCGCCCTTTTTCCCGGCCTGCTGCGTCAGTTTGGCAATTCGGCCCCGGAGCTCGGCGCGGAGGTGGTCGGTGCCCTTGTGTTTGGGCATGATGGCCAGCATCTCTTCCAGGGCGGCGATTTTCTCCGCCGGAGACTTCGCCGCCCGGAAATTTTGCTCCGCCTCAAAATACTGCGGTGGCAGGTTGGCCGGCATTTTACAGCGACTCCTTTACCTTTCTGGCCAGTTTTGCCGTCATGCCACTGGTAGCGGCCATCTCTTCCAGTGACGCTTCCCTGATGGCCTGAACCGAGCCGAATTTTTTCAAGAGGGCACGCTTGCGCTTGGGGCCGATGCCGGTTATGCCGTCAAATGCCGAAGCAAATGTCTGCCGGCGGTGCACCCGGTGATAATAGCCCAGGGCAAACCGGTGCGCCTCGTCACGAAGCCGCTGCAGCAGCCTCAGCCCCGGAGAGCGGCGCGAGAGTATGACTGACTTTGCCCGCCCGGGCAGGTATATCTCCTCATTTTCCTTGGCCAGGCTGGCCACGGGTACGGACATTACCCCCAGCCCGCCCATCTCCGCCAGCGCCGCGTTGAGCTGTCCCCTGCCACCATCTATCAGGACCAGGTCAGGGACAATTGCCCAGGTATCGGCAGGTGCCGTTTCCTCCCCCAGATGTTTGAATCTTCGCCGCAGGACTTCCTGAAGCATGGCATAATCATTGGCCCCGGGCACTGATTTAATGCGGAAGCGCCGGTAGTGGGCCGGCTTTGATTTCCCCCTCTCAAAGACCACCATGCTGCCCACCGCCGCCTTCCCCTGGATATCCGAAATATCATAGGCCTCCATACGCAGCGGCGGGCGGGGCAGGTTCAGTTCCCGCTCTATTTCAGCGATGGCTGCCTCCAGCTCCTTCGGCGTGGCAATCTGCCTTATTTTCAGCTGCTCCAGCCCCTGTCTGGCATTCTCGGCAACGATATCCACAAGCTGTTTTCTTCGGCCGCGCCGTGGCACCAGAATAGCAACCCGGCCGCCCCGCTTTTGCTGGAGCCAGCCTTTGAGCACAGCGACATCTTCCACCGGATACTGGAGCATCAATCTGGGCGGTATATTAGGACTGGAACTGTAAAACTGTTTTATAAAGCCTGCCATAATCTGCGGCGGCTCTTCATGCTGGGTGCCCTGCATCACAAAACTCTCCCGGCCGGTCAACTTGCTGTTGCGGATAAAGAAGACCTGGACGTATGCCTGGTCTCCATCCTGGGAGAAGGCGATGACGTCCTGCTCGCCGCTGACCGCGGCGGCGATTCTCTGCCCTTCCACGACTCTCTCAATCGCCTGCAGCTGGTCGCGATACAGCGCCGCCTTCTCAAAATTGAGCGCCTCCGCCGCCCGGTCCATCTTGTCCTTGAGGCTCTTGACCACCCTGTCCTGCTTGCCTTCCAGGAACATGATGACCTCTTTGATGACCCCGGCGTATTCCCGTCGGCCCACCGCGCCGATGCACGGCCCGAGACACCGGCCCATGTGGTACTCCAGACATGCCCGCAAATCGGTGCCGGTGATGGCTTTAGTGCAGTAGCGGAAGGGAAAGATGCCCTTGATAACCTTGAGCGTCTGGCGCACCGACTTGGCGCTGGCAAACGGGCCAAAATAGCGCGAGCCGTCTGGCTCCAGCCTCCGGGTGATGTGAACCCGGGGCCATTCTTCTTTGAGGCTAAGCTTGAGATAGGGAAAAGATTTATCATCTTTCAGCCTGACGTTGTAGCGGGGGTGATGGCGCTTGATGAGGTTGAGCTCCAGAATCAGCGCCTCCTGCTCCGAGGCGGTCACGTAGAAATCAATGTCCGCCATCCGTGAGACCATTTTTAAAAGTTTGGGCGACAGCTTCTGGCCGGCGCCGAAGTATGACCTGACCCGGTGCCGGAGATTTGCTGCCTTGCCGACATATAAGATTGTCCCCTCGGCATCGCGGAAAAGATACACGCCGGGACTTTCCGGCAAACGGTTTAACTGTTCCTCAATCAGTACGCTGGCCAAGTCAACTGCTCCCCAACAATATTTTAACACAGCCAAAATAGAGGACAAAGGAAAAGTGACTTATTATTGACACATATGATATGATATATTTTGGATAAAGGAATGCATGCGGAGAAACCAAAATGGTGAAAAATGGCAGTATGGTTACTCTCAACAAGAAAGAGGTTGAGAACCTTATTAATAATGAGTGCAAAAAAAGGTTGGGCATAAGCGCCAAAGAATTTTTGCAAAAACGTGAGCATGGTAAGTTAGCTAAATCGACAGCAGTCCATGATATAGAGATGTTGTTGAAACTTGCCTAAAAACGTAGAGCTTAGAATACTTCAGAGTTACGTCGACTATCTGAACGATGTCTGTAATCAGATTATCACAGATAGTCGTCTTGTTATATTAAATCAGAAGTATATCACATGCTATCAAGATGAAGCTATACTACCCCTCAGACTAAGGCCACAAGGCTTCTGATTCTTTCACCAACTTGTTAGTACGCATTCTGGTAGAGTAATAGTTGAAGACTGTGGTTATCGTTACTCGCTTTCTTCAGACCCAGATGATGAGGAGCAATGGATATTCCGATATGAATATAGCCTAAATCCGGAAAAGAATGTCCCCCATGCCCATCTTCATCTGAATGCAAGCAGAGGTCATCAAGAATTACGTCACATACACTTCCCAACAGGCAGAGTAAGTATTGAGCAGATTATTGCGCACCTTATTATCGAACACGGAGTGCAACCAAAGAGGCCTGATTGGTTTGAGTTTTTAACAAAATCTCATCAGGGTTTTACAAAACGACGAACCGACCCGCCGTTGTTCCCTTAATTCATACTAATTTCAAATTAAACCATTCCCGACAAAGTAAAAGTTTACCTTCGAAGGATCGTTTTCTCCGTTATGTTGATTTGACATATTATTTTTTTATGTTAAAATATTTAACGTTATGTTAAAATATATCGGTGAGACCGGTTCAGAGGAGGCGCGGTGAAAGAAGAAATCAACAGCTTTCTGAATTATCTGGCCGTGGAGAAGGGATTTTCCGGCAACACGCTGGACGCTTACCGGAATGACCTGAGCCAGCTGGCCGCCTTCGCCGGGGAAGAGGCGGCCAAAGCCGGCGGTACACCGGCATGGGCCAATTTCAACCGCCAGGCCATGCTGAGCTACATGCTGAATTTAAAAGAGAGGAACTACGCCGCGACCACCATCGCCCGCAAGGTGGCGGCGGCACGCTCTTTTTTCAGCTTTTTGAAGTCGGAAGGCATCATCAAGACAGACCCGACCGAGAATATGAGCTCGCCGAGCGCGGGAAAGTCGCTGCCCAAGCCCATTTCCATCAGCCAGGTGCGCCAGTTGCTGGAACAACCGACCAAGTCGAACACGCTGGAAGCCAAGAGGGATAAGGCCATGCTGGAGCTGCTCTACGCTTCCGGTATGCGCATCAGCGAACTGGTCTCATTGAACCTGGGGGATGTCAACACCGCAGAGGGGTTTGTCAGGTGTTTCGGCAAGGGGCACAAGGAACGCATCGTGCCCATTTACGAGCAGGCGGCCCGGTCAGTCAAGGAATATGCTGAGGAAACGCGCCCCAAGCTGGCCCACAAAAAGGGGGAGGTCGCCCTCTTTCTCAATCCCCGCGGCGACCGCCTGACCCGGCAGGGTTTCTGGCAGAAGCTAAAGGAGTATGCCAGAGCGGCGGGCCTGGGCAGCCAGGTAAGCCCGCACACATTGCGGCATAGCTTTGCCACCCATATGCTGAGCGGCGGCGCTGACCTGCGCGCGGTACAGGAACTTCTGGGACATGCCAATATCTCCACCACGCAGGTCTATACTCACCTCACCAGCGAGCATGTCCGCCGCACCTATGAAAGGTCGCACCCGAGGGCAAAGTAACCGCATAAGCTGACCTGAAGTTTATAGAGGAGTGACGATATATGCCAAAGAAGACTAGGCGCGGCAGGGCTTTCCGCAGCAAGAAAAAAAGGGCCATACGGCCAGAGATCCCGGTTACTACAGCCATGCCGGCGACTGCTGGAGTAGCCGCACCCTCCGTTACCACCCCGTCACCCGGTGTCCATGCCGCCAAGACAAAGGTTACGGCAGTAAAATACCCCTATGTTCTCGCTGAACTGTATCGCATTGGCATTCTGGCCGGGGTAATAGTGGTCATCCTCATTATACTGGCACTGGTTCTGTAATATTTTTCGCCTGGCGGTAAGAATGGACTTTGCAGCCGAAAGAGCCAGGTTAATTGAGCACATTAGTCGGGAAATAAAGGACAGGCGTGTCCTTGAGGTCATGGCCCGCATCCCCCGTGAGATGTTTGTGCCGGAGGAAAATCGCCACCTTGCCTATGAAGATATACCGCTGCCCATCGGCCTGGACCAGACCATCTCTCAGCCATTCATCATCGCCCTGATGACCGAAGCACTGGAACTGACCGGCAAGGAAAAGGTGCTGGAAATCGGGACGGGCAGCGGCTACCAGGCCGCGGTTCTCGCCGGCCTGGCACGCCGGGTGGTTACCGTGGAGCGTTTGCCCAGGCTGGCCGAAACCGCCAGAAAGGTGCTGGATAGCCTGGGCTACAATAATATTAAAATACAGCTCTCAGGAGAAACGCTGGGCTGGCCGGAAGGAGCCCCTTATGAGGCGATACTGGTTACCGCCGGCGCACCCAGGGTGCCGTCGGAGCTGGTGGCACAGCTGGCTATCGGCGGACGGATGGTCATCCCGGTGGGCTCGCGCTACCTTCAGGAGCTGGTGAAAATTACCCGCCAGAAAAGAAAAAACAAGATTGAAAATCTGGGCGGTTGCCGCTTTGTCTCCCTTATCGGCAAAGGCGCCTGGGAAGACGAATAGCCATTATCGACAAGGAGGATAGATGGAAGTCCTGGAAGCAATTAAAACCCGCAGAAGCATTCGTAAGTACAAATCAGACCCGGTGGCTGATAGAACACTGGCAACAGTACTTGAAGCAGCCCGCCAGGCACCGTCCTGGGCGAACACCCAGTGCTGGCACTTGGTGGTGGTGCGGGACGCGGAGACCAAGGGCAAACTCTCCGATACGCTTAATGAGACCAACCCCGCCAGAGATGCCCTCCGGAATGCGCCGCTGGTCATCGTTGCCTGCGCCGAGACGGGCAAGGCCGGCTACAAGGAGGGTCAGGTGATGACAGATAAGGGCGACTGGTTCATGTTTGACGTCGCCCTGGCGATGCAGAACCTGGTGCTGGCCGCCCATTCGCTCGGGCTGGGCACGGTGTACGTGGGGCGCTTTGACGCTAAAAAAGTCGCCAGTATCTTATCGCTGCCCGAGGGATACCGCGTGGTGGTGATGACCCCGCTCGGTTACCCCGCGGAAACAAAAGAGCCCAGGCCGAGAAAAGAGCTTGGAGAGTTCGTCCATTATGATAAATGGGGCGCGGAATAGGGCACGGTGCCGATGAGCTATCAAAGGTGGATTCTGGTGGCGGTGGGGCTGTTTGCCCTCGGCATGGCGCTGGGCCTGGCCATGCCCGAGAACACCGCCGATGTCCTGGCTGAAGACCTGGCCGCTATTGAAAAGCTGGCCGGATTAATGGGCCCGTTTAAAATCTCCACGGTGGTTTTCATCTTCCTCAAAAACGTCTCCGCCCTGCTCTTCAGCTTCATCTTCAGCCCGTTGCTATGCCTGGTGCCGGTCCTGGCACTGACGGTCAATGGCTGGCTGCTCTCTTTCGTATCCGCCACGGTTATAAAGCAGGAATCGGTCGGCATACTTCTGGCCGGCCTGCTGCCACACGGCGTGTTTGAAATCCCGGCATTGATTATCGGCGAGGCGGCAGCGCTCAGCTTCGGCACGATGGCCATAATCGCCCTTGTTTCCAGGAAGCGAAGAGTCCAGTTGCCCCTCAACCTGAAACAAAACATCAGGTATATGGTGCTGGCCTTTGCTCTGCTTCTGCCCGCGGCTGTCATTGAAACCTATATCACGCCGCTCTTGCTCGGCTAAGGAGGTGGACTATCATGAACGAGTTAGGCCTGGCAGTGCCTTTCTGGCTCCTGGCGCTCATCTGGATGGCCAAGACCATCTGGCTGGTCATCATCTGCACCCTGCTCGCCTGGCTGGGTATCTGTGCCTTTGACGTGCTGACCCCCAGCATCCCCCACCGCCAGCGTCTCGGCGAAAGCCCGGTGGCCACCGGACTGTTCATCGCCGGCTTCTTCATCCTTACCGGACTGGTCATCCATGGGGCTTTGACGGCACCAACGGCGGTTGGCGGCCCGCTGCTGACCTATTTCTTCGACTTCAGAAGGCTGGGGCTGCTGGCGCTGAGCTTCGCGGTCAGCCTGCTGGTCGGCATCGCCCTGTTTTACCTGGTGGACAGGCTGACCCCCAAAATCCCCTTCGCCGCCATTGAGCGTGAGCCAGTGGCCGTGGGCATCAATGTTTTCGGCTATCTGGCCTTCTTCGGCCTGATACTCCACGCTGCACTGACCATACCGCTATGAAAAACCTCAAGCCGTTACTCATCCCGGCGCTGGCGCTGATTTCAGTGCTGGCGGCCAGCGGTTACGCCCAGGCAACCAGTTCCCATGGGTTCCGCACCGTGGGCGGCGATGTCTATGATGACTGGGACATCAGCCGCACCCGGGCCGATGGCGCCGATGGTTTCTATCAGATATCGGAAACAGGGTTCCGTCCGGTCATCACCTACGAGAGCCTGGGCGAAGAGGCTGATATCGCCTATCACCTGGGCGAACAGATGCTGGAGCAATACCCCGACCCGGCGCAGAGGGCGGAAAAGATATTTTACTACGTGCGCGACCGCGTCCAGTATACGCCGGACAAAGACCAGTTCCAGTATGATGAGTTTGCCCAAAATGCCGACGAACTGGCCGATAAGATAGCTCAGGGCAGCCTTGCCCACGGCGACTGCGAGGACAGCGCGGTGCTGCTGGCCGTGATATATAAAGGCGCCGGCTACCGCTCGGCGATTGCCGTTGCCCCCGGCCACACCGCCGCCATGGTCTATCTCCCTGAATATAAAAAAGGCAATGTTTTCAAGCTGAATGGAGAAGACGGATGGGTCTGGGCGGAGGCTACTGGCCGCAACAATCCGCTGGGCTGGGTGCCCAAAGAATTTGTCGGCGAGGAGCTCTATGCTTATGAAATAAAGGATGAGCGCGTCACCCGCGCTGGGCCAACCGAGGCGCCGGCCGCCATCATTACCGATAAGGATGGAGGCAGTGCCTCATTTCCCGTCCCGTTCTTCAGCATCATCATTCTGCTGTGGTTTATCTCCCGCCTGTTCCGGCGGCGTGCCTAATCACAATCCGTCAGCTTGCCGTCAGTGCGGGCCAACAGGTATAATAGTTACGAACGTTTTTGGGAGGACAGGTGATTTTATGGACCAGTTCGGACCGGAAAAAATCAGAAATATCGCCCTGCTTTCGCACGCGGGCGCGGGCAAGACATCGGCCGCGGAAGCCATGCTCTTCACCGCCAAGGCAATTAATCGACTGGGCAAAGTTGACGACGGGTCGAGCACCTCAGACTACGACCCCGATGAGATAAAGCGCAAGATAAGCATCAATCTGAGCCTGTTGCCCTGCCAGTGGCAGGACACCAAAATCAACATCATTGACACCCCCGGATACAGCGATTTCATCGGCGAGGTGAAGGCAGGCATACGGGTCAGCGAAGGGGCGGTGGTGGTCATCTGCGCGGCTTCCGGCGTGGAGGTGGGCACGGAGCAGGCCTGGGGGTACTGCCAGGAAGCCGGTCTGCCGCGCCTCATCTTCGTGAACAAGATGGAGCGCGAGAACGCCGATTTTTTCAAAACGGTCAATGATATTCAGGGCAGGTTCGGCCCCAGGTGTCTGCCGGTACAGATACCCATCGGCGCCCACAATGATTTTCAGGGCATCGTGGACCTGCTGACGTTGAAGGCTTATACCGGCTCGCCGCCGAAAGAAGGGGAAATTCCAGCCTCGCTGCAAGGCCAGGTGAGCACGTATCGCGAGAAACTAATTGAAGCGGCGGCGGAAACGGAAGACGCCCTCATTGAGAAATATCTGGGCGGTGAGGGGCTGACTCCGGAGGAAATCACCAACGGACTGAAAAAAGCCGTGGCCAGCGGCAGTTTCTTCCCTATCCTGGCCGGCTCAGCACTGCAGAACGTGGGCATTGACCGGCTTCTGGACGCCATGGTCAACTACCTGCCCTCTCCAGCGGAGCGCGAGGTGGCGGCATTGGTCGGTGCCAAGGAGGAAAAAATCAAGACCAGTGCTGACGGGCCTCTGGCCGCGCTCGTCTTCAAGACGACGGCCGACCCATATGTCGGCAAGCTCACCTACTTCCGGGTTTACCGCGGCGCCATTGATAGCAACTCCCAGATATGGAATGCCAGCCGGGGCAGCGCCGAGCGAATTGGCCAGCTCTTCACGCTGCGGGGCAAGAATCAGGAGCCGGTGGCCAAGGTCAGCGCTGGTGACATCGGGGCGGTGGCCAAGCTTAACGTGACCAGCACCGGCGATACGCTTTCCACCCAGAACAAGCCGGTCAAGCTTGCTCCTATTGTTTTCCCACAGCCGGTCTTTGATGAAGCCGTCTCCCCCAAGACCAAAGCTGACCTGGATAAACTGGGGACAGCGCTGTCCCGCATCACCGAGGAAGACCCGACACTGCGTGTGCGCCGTGAATATGACACCGGTGAGACACTGCTTTCCGGCATGGGGGATACCCAGCTTGCCGTAGCCGCGGAGAAGATGCAGCGCAAGTTTGGCGTCAGCGTAATACTGGAGACCCCCAAGGTCCCTTACAAAGAGACCATCACCGTACCCGTGCCGAATGCCGAATACAAGCACAGAAAACAGACCGGCGGCCACGGCCAGTACGGCCATGTCATCATGGAACTGGAGCCCCTGCCGCGCGGCACCGGCAACGAGTTCGCCGAAAAGGTTGTTGGCGGGACAGTGCCCAAAAACTACATACCGGCGGTGGAGAAAGGCTTCAATGAAGCGATTCAGGACGGCGTGCTGGCACACCATCCGGTGGTGGACGTAAAGGCCACGCTTTACGACGGCAGCTTCCACCCGGTGGACTCCTCAGAGATATGTTTCAAAATTGCCGGGGCGCAGGCGTTCAAGAAAGGGCTTGCCCAGGGGCATCCCATCCTGCTTGAGCCCATCGTGAATATCCGCATAACCGTCCCCAACGACCTCACCGGCGATATTATCGGCGACCTCAACACCAAGCGTGCCCGGGTACAGGGGATGAACCCGTCAGGCAATATCAATATTATTGAGGCCCAGGTGCCGCTGGCGGAAGTGCTGCGCTACGCCATTGACCTGAAGTCAATGACCCAGGGCAGGGGTACCTACACCATGGAATTCAACCGCTACGAAGAGGTGCCGGCGCAAATCAGCCAGAGGCTAATCGCCCAGAAGGCAGAAGAAAAGCCTGAACGCTAAAGGCACTGTTGCATATGGTTATTCTTTTGCTCACCCCTTTGCTCCCCCTCTCAAACAGGCCTGTCTTCTGCACTCCATTTTAATAATGTTTGAGAGGGGGGAAGAATTGGAGAGGGGGCGAAGCTCCCTCTCCTTTATACTCCCCTCTCCAGCCATTAAAGCCTGTGGTCATTTAGCAGCGCTTCTGGCTGGAGAGGGGTCAGGGGTGAGGCGTCAACAGCCAACCAAAGGCAAACAGAACCCCATTAGAGGACACCCGCTTAAGTGGCCCGTATTTCCTGGCGCATGAACAGGATATAGCTCACGGCAAAGCACACCGCGCTAAGGCTGATCAGTCCCGTGATGTGGGGCCAGACAACGAGAATGCTCTGGCCCAGGCTCAGGGGGTTGCGCAGCCAGTAAGGCTGAATGCTTGAGGTCACCATGCCCAGAGTCCGCACCAGCGGCACCAGTATGACGGTGGTCGCTTCCTGGAACAGATAATTGGGTGAAAACAGCAATATCGTCCGCTGCAATTCGTAGTTGCGAACCACCTCCGCCTGAACACCCTCGGCAGTCGGCACCAGAGCGTTGGCGATTGCGGGAGCGATGAGCATGATGAAGATGCTGAAGAACAACCAGAGCGCCAGCGAGAACAGCAGCGAGGCCGCCACCCGGCGAAACAGGATGGAAAATAATATCGCCAGCCCCATCCAGAATGCCCCGTAGAATATAGTCACGACAAAGTATAAAAATAACCTGATGACCTCTTCATGTGTCGGCGGCACTCCAATCATTCTCATCCCATAGCCGGAGACCAGCAGCAGCATCGTGCCCACCATAATGGAGAGTATGACTACACCGGCCAGGAACTTGCCATTTATCACGCTGTCCCGGTAGATGGGCTGGGACAGTACCCGGCTGAGAGTGCCGCTGCTTCTCTCGCTGTTGATAGCGTCAAAGCCCAGGGCAATGCCGATAAGGGGGACAAGCAGGGAGACGAGATAGGAGAGCGACGGTATTGGCACCTGGACTCCGGCCGTAGTGAACAGGCCCAGAAATACTATTCCCTGGGGCAGGTTAGCCGCACGGATACCCTGCGCGGCCGCCATCAAACCGGTGATGCTGAGAACAGTCACCAGTAACATAAAACCCAGAAACCGGATGCTGGTGACGTAATCGGCTAACTCTTTACGAATAATAGCAACCATAACCTATCTATTCCTCGCGGAAATACTTCATGTAAATATCATCCAGGGAAAATTCCTGAATCTTCATCTGAATCAGGGGGTAGTTATTCTCAACGACGGCTTTGGAAACCTGCCGCCGTAAATCGGCCTCAGTGCTGATGCTGAGCACATTACCCTTGGCCTCAACCCCAAGCACACCTTTAAGGCCGCGTATCACCTTAATCAGCTTCTCGCCTGGATTCTCGGTTTCCACCTCAATCTGGAAGCGGCCTCCGGCCAGAGCCTCCCGACCCAGCTTGTCAATGGCACCCTGAATCACCATCTTGCCTTTAGCCAGAATGCCGATGCTGTGGCACACCCGCTGTACCTGATATAACTGGTGGGAAGAGAGCACCACGGTGGTGCCCGCCTTGGGCAGGGCGGCAATCAGGTCAAGCAGCTGGTTAATTCCTTTCGGGTCCAGGCCGGCGGTTGGTTCATCAAGGAAGACCAGCCTCGGCCTTTTAATCAGCACCTCGGCAATGCCCAGCCTCTGCTTCATGCCGCGAGAGAATTTGCCCACCGTTTTTTCAATCTTCCGCTTCGGCCCCAGCGCTTCCATTATCTCACTTTCGGTCAGGCCGACCATCTTAAGCACCTCATCCGTCCGCTGGTTAGCCTCGTTATAGCTGATGCCATTCAGGTCAGCGATGAACCGCAGGTTTTCCCGCGCGGTCATGTTCTCATAGAAACCGACTCTTTCCGGCAGATAGCCGACCTGCCGTTTTACCTTGAGCGGCTCTCGGGTGGGACTAAAACCAAGCACGCTGACCGAGCCTTCAGCCGGCTCGGTCAGGCCCAGCATCATCAGGATGGTCGTCGTTTTGCCGGCACCGTTTGGGCCGAGCAGGCCAAATACCTCGTTTGCCTTCACCTGAAGGTTGAGGTGGTCCACGACGGTCACCCCGTCATAGCGCTTGGTCAGTCCCTGTGCTGATATGGCTAACGTTTCGCTCATAGTTTATCGCCGGCTGAACCGCATGAAGATAACCACCAGCCCCATAATGACGATAGCGATGATGACGACACCAATCCACCCCCATATGGTGGGCGTCTCCACCGTAACCCGGATATCTATCTTTTCCGAGGTCTTCTGAACTCCGGAAGCCCGGACGCTTATCATATAATCGCCGGCAATTGTTTCCGGCGGTGGCGTAATATCCATCTCTACATTCTGCGTCGCAAACGGCTCCAGTACGTCCACCTGTTCGGGTGAAAACTTGATTGACCATCCCTCCGGGCTATCAGGCGAGAAGGTTATTTTATCAATCGGTGCTGTGCCCAGGTTGACCACCTGAATAGAGAAATAATTGTCCCGGCCAGCCTTGGCTTTGGTATCGTAACGCTGGCCCGCCGGGGCCAGAATTATACTATAGCTGGCGGTAATCACCGCTGTAACGTCAATGGTGCCTTTCAGGTCGCCGGAGACTACATCCAGAGTTATTTTATAGCTACCCGGCTCGGGAAGAGGCCAGAATGGTGCCCTGGCGACCATCCTGGTTTTCTCGGAGAAAGTAACGCTGCCGGGCTTGAGGTCTATGGCAGAGATATGCTTATCCTTCTCAAACTGGGGGGTAAAGTATACTTCCCACCTCTGCGGGGCTTTAGTGATAAGGTCAAAGCTTTTGGGTTCACCCAGAATACTCTCACCAATATATTTGAACTCTACCTCAAAAACAAAGTCACTGCCGGCAATCGCCTCAACAGTGGGATGGATAGCCCGCACTTCAATCGATTCTGCAGTTACGGGACGGTTCACCATAACCCTGATTTCGACTTTCTCTGTGGAGGCCTGGTCGCTTTCGGCCCAGAGGGTGACAAAGTAATCGCCAGCCTCGGTACCTTCAGGCGCCAATACCGTGGCGTAAATCCGCTGACTGCCAAAGGCATCCAGCGAGGCCATCCGTGGCGGGTCAAATTTTATCGTCCAACCCGCCGGTATTTCACTCTTTAGAGCGATTTTAGTCACCGCCTCATCGCCAATATTCTCCAGGTCTACCCGGATATCTTTGTCACGTCCGGCCATCATTATGGTACTGTACAGGCCGTCCGCGGGCGTCAATGACAGGGCGTACTCTGTCCCGCCCTGGGCTAATACGGCGCCGGCTGGAGAAAGCGCCAGCAGGCTCACCAGCACCAGGCAGAGAATTCTTAATTTTTGCATTACTTACCACCTCACTAAGTATATAAGTATATTGGAAATCACAAGTATACGATGATTTTATAATAATACTACAGATTCAATCGGAAATTCAACAATTAGCTTCAAAATGCGCTATCCAGCCAGCAGTTCTTTGACCTTTGCGCTAAAAGCCGGCAGCACCTTCTTCCAGTCGCCGACCACGCCGAAGCGTGCCTCGCGAAAGATATTGGCCTCCGGGTCTTTATTTATGGCCACGATGTTCTTGCACCCGGAGCAGCCCGCCATGTGCTGGCTGGAGCCAGAGAGGGCCACGGCAATGTACAGGTCAGGGGCAACTATTTTGCCGGTGAGCCCCACCTGGAGCACATCAGGCACCCAGCCGTTATCGCAGGGCGGCCGGCTGGCACCCATCGCCCCCTTCAGCATTTTCGCCAGTTCTTCCAGCTGCTTGAAGCCCTCAGCGCCACCCATACCCCTGCCGCCACTGATGACGACATTGGCCGCCTCAAGGCTGATACCCTCTACCTCCTGCTTCACCTTTTCCAGGACTCTGGTCCTGACCTTTGAGGAGTCCAGTCCGGCGGCAACGTTCACCACCTCACCTTTTCTTGAAGTGTCCGGCGCCAGCGGCGTCATGGCTTTGGTTCTTACCGTGGCTATCTGCGGGTCAAGCTCGCTGGTGAAAACCGCCCGGGCATTGCCTCCGTAGACCGGCTTGGTGCGCCGCAGGCGTTTTGAGCCGGGGTCAATGTCCAGCTCAATGCAGTCCATGGTGGCAGTTGTCTCCAGCCGGAACGCCAGCCTCGGTGCCAGGTCGCGACCGATAGACGTCTGGCCGAGAAGCAGGATGCGGGGCATCGCCTGTCTGACCACCTTCTCCACTGCCGGGACATGGGTATCGGTCTGGTAGTCCTGAAGCAGGGCATCATCAACCAGGTATACCTTATCAGCGCCAGAGGCGAACGCTTCCGCGGCTAAATTGCTTACCCCGCTGCCGACGATTACCGCGCTCAATTCCTCACCGAGGTCATCGGCCAGCCTGCGGCCGCAGCCCAGCAGCTCCGTGGCGATGGCCGCCAGCTTGCCTTCTTCAGCCTCAGCATGAACCATAACGCCACTGTATTCCGCCATGGTCAGTTTCCTCCAGAAATGATGACATTATAACTCACGTTTACAGTAACTTCGCTTCCCGGAGCTTAAGCGCCAGCTTGGCGCCAGCTTCCTCCGGGCTCTCCCCTTCAATAATCTCACACTTGCCCTCGTGAACCGGCTGGTACAGCTTTTGCAGAATTATTTTCCGGCCGGCAGCCCCAGCCTGTTCTGGTTCAAGGCCGATGTCGGCCGGCTTCCAGACTATCGGCTCTATCTTTTTGGCCGCCATAATGCCCTTGATGGTCGGATAGCGGGCCTCGCCAAGCTCATTGCTGACCGTAATCAGCGCCGGCAGCGACACCTCAACGACTTCATAGCCATCGGCCGTCACCTGCTCCACCCGCGCCTTGCCATCGCTGACATCTATCTTCCGGGCCAGGGTAACGCCGGGCAACCCCAGCATCTCGGCGATGCCCGAACCCACCTGCCCTTCATCCCAGTCGGCCGCCTGACGACCGCAGAAAATAAGGTCGTATACACCGATTTTCTTGATGGCCAGCGCCAGGGCACGGGCGTTTGACCAGCTATCGCCGCCGGCGAAGGCCTCGTCTTCAAGCAGGACCAGCTCATCGGCGCCCATGGAGAGCGGCTTTTTCACCACCTCTCTCAGCAGGTTGACGCCCATACTGATGACAGTTATTTTACCCCCCTGAACATCCTTGATTCTCAAGGCCGCCTCTACCGCGTTCTCGTCAAACGGGCTGATGACGGGAGGCACACCAGCCGGCGGCACCACCTTTTTGCCCGCTTCATCTACCCTGAAACTTGACGGCGGGGCCTCGGGGTCTATCACCTGCTTCACACAGACAATCATGTTCATAATCTTGTTGCCTCTTTGCTGCCGTAGCTATTGAGCAAAATTCAAATAATTAATTTAGCAGTCGTCCGATTCGCTGTCAAGCACAGACTGATGACGCGTTCAATGCCCTGCAAATCCGGCGTGATTTCAACCGCCGCTGAGGGGAAATATCGTCGCAGCAGGTCGGTCACTGCCTGGCCCTGTCCCTGCCCGATTTCCAGCAACATAACGCCATGAGGTCGCAGCTTATCGCCGGCCTGCAGGCACAACTTCCGTATTTTATCAAGCCCGTCCCCGCCTCCGTCCAGCGCCAGGCGCGGCTCAAAAGCCGCCAGCCCGGAGCGCGAGAGCTCCGGCCCCGTTACATAGGGCAAGTTGGCTGTAATAAGGTCAACCGGTCCCGGCAGCGGTGCCAGCATATCGCCATGCAAAAGCCGTATGCGGTCGGTCAGCCCGTGCTTCTGGCAGTTCAGTCGGGCCACCTCCAGAGCCTCCGCAGATATATCAATGGCATAGACTTCTAACCGGGGAAGGTTTAATGCCAGGCTGATGGCAATGTCGCCGCAGCC
>Ga0194111_10004185_pt1 | contig 16878 bp, 16 predicted proteins | sample TA2KigC300mmetaG_FD_146194 | JGI IMG/M metagenome (GOLD analysis project Ga0194111, IMG submission 146194) | Freshwater microbial communities from Lake Tanganyika, Tanzania - TA2015033 Kigoma Deep Cast 300m | ecosystem: Environmental > Aquatic > Freshwater > Lake | place: Tanzania: Lake... | reverse complement strand
GCTCTGATCGAGTCTGTTGATGCAGTCATTATTGGCGGTGGTCCCTTGATGGAAATTCCACAGATGGAGTACATCTGGCGCATGTTTTCTGAGGCCAACCGTCAGCGCAAGGCACGCATCGTGTTCGGGTGCGGCGTCGGGCCGTTGCACACTGAACGAATGCGTCAGGTCACAACTGCCATCATTCGAATGGCCACGGCTGGCTTCCTGCGTGATAAGGAAAGTCATGAATATGCTTCGACGCTTGCCCCTGGTAATCCGTTAGGCTACGCCTGTGATCCTGCTCTAGCCTATTTACGGCGCTGGCTGACCAACCATCATCACCAGGTTTCACGCAGAAATGAGCCGCTGCGCATTGCCGGCCTATTACGGGCAAATACCAATGAATTCGTCGCCGATCTGACTAAAACTGAACTGGGAGACTCGAATGCGAAGGCTGCCCACCAAATTGCTCGGATCTTAGAAACCGCCTGTAAACCATTTCAGGCCGAGGCCAATTTGCTCCCCATGAATGCGGCTTGGATCGGCGGTGACGACCGCATTTTTAATCGTCAGGTTGCAGGTTTTTTCGATAGCCCAGAAGCTGTTCGAGTAGAGCGGCGCTACTTGCCGTTGGAGGCACTCTTACAGGCACTGCATTCGGCAGATACAGCCGTAGCCATGCGCTACCACGGGCACCTGTTCTGCATGGCCCTCGGTATCCCATTTTTATCCATTGACTATCCAGGCAGACCGGGCAAAGTACATAGCTTGATCCAACGTATCGGTTATAAGCAATGGTCTGAGGAGTGGCGAGAAATTGATGTGAGCCGTGCTGCAGATCGTTTACAGAGATTGCTGGAGGAGCGTGCCTGCTGGTCAGCCTATTTACAACAGCAGACTGATAGATTGGTTACTGAATTGAACAACACCTACACCCAGGTCTTTGACGTGTATGGAGGGGGATCGTTTCTATGATGACTAGGGTGCTTATCATCGGAGGTGCAGGGTTCATTGGCTCACATTTGGTTCGTTTGTGCCTGGAGCGAAAGTGTCAAGTTTGGGTGTATGATGATTTCTCAACAGGAAGGAAGGAATTCCTTCCTAATGACTCAGCACTTCACGTCGTTGAAGGCGATATTCTCAATACGGAATGTCTATCGAATACTATCGGTGAGAGCAACACAGATACTCTGTATCATTTAGCAGCCATCCATCATATCCCAACCTGCGAAAAGAGGCCCGAACGAGCGTTGCGAGTTAATATTGAAGGGACACAAAGTGTGCTTAGTGCGTGCGCTCAAGACCTTGTTCCTCGCATCATATTCACCTCCACAGGTGCGCTTTACGATCCAGCAAGTACTGGCCCGCTGGTGGAGACGTCTCCTGTTGAACCTCAAGATGTGTATGCCCTTAGCAAGCTAGCCGGGGAACAATTGGTGCAATATCATGTGTCAAGGCGTGGTGGCCAGGGCATTGTCGCTCGTTTGTTTAACACTGTTGGCCGACGCGAAACTAATCCACATGTCGTGCCAGCTATTATGGCGCAACTTGCTGCGGGCAGTCGCCTGATTAAGCTTGGCAATCTGCATACTCGCCGTGACTATGTACATGTGGAGGATGTAGCTGATGCACTGTTTATTCTTGGTAGCATGTCTGTGGAGCAGTCTTTGGATATATTTAACATTGGCTCAGGCCAAGAGTACTCGGTGGCAGAGCTTGTTGATCTATGCTCCAGGGTCATCGGCGAACCGATAAAAATCACAACCGCTGCCGAACGTCGGAGAAAGGTTGATCGTCCCAGTCAATTAGCTGACTTGGCGAAGATCCAACAAGCGACTGGGTGGAAACCTAAGCGAAAGCTTGAGCAGGCTTTGTGCGAGATATGGGAAGAAGCGCTTGGACAAGGCCCTTCAACAGATCGGCCATCACCCCTTGAGGTTTGAGATGACATCGCCCAACAAAAGTCCATTGCGCGTCGCCTTTGCTGATACAGGTGGACCACTGTGGACAGGGGGGCTCACCTATCAACGAAACCTTCTGGAAGCGATTCGGCAATATGCACCCCAAGTAGAGGTGTATCTGCTAACCGAGCAGAACCTCGACATAGATGTAGGGAATGCTAGTTGTAAAGTGATTACATACCCTACTGCAAATAGCCGGTTCTCTGAACTTATCAGCAACGTAACACGCTGGCTGAGTGGGTATGATTTTCTGTTGTGGCGGACTCTGCGGGCTGTTCCTGATGGCGGAGTGGACCTTCTATTTCCCGGACGATTTACAGTCGGAAGACAGACAGCACTGTTAGGCTGGATTCCCGATTTTCAACATATTCACCTGCCTGAAATGTATACACAAACCCAAGTTATAGCCCTTGATAAGAAATACAAGCAGTGGATTCGACGCTCGACTCTAGTTATTCTGAGCAGTCGAGATGCTGAAAAGGATTTTCGGCAGTTTGCTCCCGAATTTGTGTACAAAGTGCGCGTTGTGAATTTCGTGGCTCACGTTCCAGCGCTTCTGTACGAGACCGATCCCGAAACAGTAGTCTTACGGTATAACCTACCTAAGAAGTTCTTCTACATGCCCAATCAATTCTGGAAACATAAGAACCACGTAATTGTGCTCGAGGCGCTAAAGTTATTAAGGGATAGGGGCGTAAGACCGTTCGTTGTCTTCACTGGTAATCCAGTGGACAGCCGGCATCCTACATATTTCGCTGAGTTGATGGAGAAGATATCTCTTTGGGGGCTAAGGGAGCAGGTTGCATTTTTGGGACTAGTGCCCCACGGCGATGTGTATTTGCTGATTCGTCAGTCTATATGTGTTTTGAATCCTTCGTTGTTTGAGGGTTGGAGCACAACGGTGGAAGAAGCCAAGTCTGTTGGTAAGCGTGTACTGTTATCAAACCTGGCTGTGCATCGGGAACAAGATCCTCCCACTGCCGTTTATTTTGACCCGCACGACGCTGAGGATCTGGCAAACAAACTAGGAGATACATGGACTACCGTACCACCAGGGCCTGATATTGACCTTGAGCTAGGGGCGCGAGAGACATTGCCAGCACGCATGAGGAATTATGCCGAGACTTTCGTTTCTATTGCTCGTGAGGCCGTTGACATGGTCAGAAGGTAAGCTCGTCCGGGCTGGTCTTGCTACATCAGAATGACCCGCGGTTCGCGACATGTTTGGACAAGCAACAAACACAGCGTTTGAGATAGGAATACAACATGTGCTTGAATTATCCTTGTGATCGTTCCGAGAACTCGAGATACCCTTTGGTTTCAGTGGTGACGCCATCTTATAACGCAATGCCATTCATAAGGGAGACAATCGAGAGCGTTTTGATGCAAGATTATCCTAGGGTTGAACACATTGTTATTGACGGGGGCTCCAGCGATGGCACCCGAGAGCTACTGCAACAATATCCTCATCTGGTTTGGCTTTCAGAGCCAGACCGCGGACAGTCTCACGCACTGAATAAGGGCTTCAGGCGCGCTAAGGGTGAGGTAATCGGTTGGTTGAATGCGGATGACACATATAAACCGGGGGCAATCCGCAGAGCTGTTGCTCATTTCCAGGATCACCCTGAGGCCGATGCAGTCTACAGCGATTGTCAAATCGTTGACGAATTTGGAAAACTGCTCCGGATTTCAAAATCGCAAGCTTTTGATCTTGAAAAATTTCTAATGAACAATTTTATAAAACAACCAACCGTATTCATGCGCAAGCAAGTTTTAGAATCCATTGGTGGTGTAGATGAAGATTTGCACTTTGTAATGGATCGGGAACTCTGGCTGCGCGTTGGTCTTCTATTTGACATGCATTATATTCAAGGACAAACGTTTGCCAACTTCCGTTTATGTAAGGGCACAAAGAGCTTTGAGCACTCACCACAGTTTCATTTGGAATGGATGGATGTGCTAGAGCATGCCTCCCAATATATGTTGTTAGATAGGATTAAGTCCACTGTGATAAATGCGGCGCTTCGGAAAACCAGGGGAGGGTATTGTTTAGCAAAAATGAGGGTTGCACAGCAGGCTCACAATCGATGGGAAATGATTCGTTATTTATTTCTGGCGTTTTTCTACGATTGGAGTTTGATATTCAACCCAGGAAGCCTGTATTTGGTTACGGAAGCGATTCTCGGTAAGCGCTTGGCTGAGACACTGAGAAAACTTAGTGGGGCGTGGTAGGGCACGGTTAAACCTCACGTAGACCATTTCCAACTAAATATCCCTTGGAGGCTTGACTCTTCTCCGCACAGGAACTCCCTAACAAGTAGATCATGAAACCATTTGAAATAACGTATCTCTTCCTTGAACCTTTCCTTCCAGCATTACACATTCAAGTTCGAAAAAAGTTGTTGCAGATTGCTAAATCATATGCAACTCGACCACAATTACTGGATGTTGGGGGGAGAAAATCTCATTATACGATTGGCGTCCCTGCCGGCATCACGATTACAGATCTCCCGCGAGAAACAGAAATTCAATCTAAACTCAATTTAGGGATTAATGAGCAAATCATTCAACAGGTTTATGCACGGCGGAGCAACGTTTGCCGGATTTTATATGACGATATGACTCATTCATCTTTGCCAGACAGCTCATTTGACTGTGTAGTAGCCGTCGAGGTTTTGGAGCATGTGGAGGACGACGAGCTTTTTTTAGAGCAGGTATATCGCGTACTAAAGCCAGGCGGTACTTTCTTGATGACGACACCAAATGGAGATTTTGTGAAGAATACTAACCCTGACCACATCAGACATTACACCAAGGAGCAATTAACAGCGAAGTTATCGCGATGCTTTGTTAAAGTTAATGTAGGATATGCTGTAAAAGATGGCTTTTTCTATAAACGTAGTCAGAAATCGTGGTCCATAAAGAAGCCATTTCAGACCATTCTAAGCATGGTGGGAGCCTTTGTTAATCAAATCCAATCTAATCAAGCAACTACCAAGCACCAATCAGAAGGCACACGCCATCTCCTTGCCCTAGCATATAAGCCAAGTTAGCTTGCGAATTCCCAATTTGTTTGCAACTTACGTCAAATCTAGCTACCTGAAAGTTTAAGGAAAGGGTAATGCAGCCAAATGAACTTCGCCTTTTAATTCATCATCATCATCTTGCATATCTTGATAAGGACGGCGTTATTTGGCTCTTCGCGGATATAGGGCGATGGGCAGAAGCACTCGCCGATCATTTTGGTGAGGTGGGATTGCTTCTATATCAGAGCGAACACAAGTTGCCTCAGCAAGATACACCGATCGCCAGGGGCAACGTGAGGTTATACAGCCTGGGGGCACGGGGAACAGTGTGGAAGCGTATCTTTCGACGGAATCGCCTGCGCCAGGTTTGTGCAGCGGCGGGCAAGAATGCCGATATATTGCTGATTCGTGGAATTACACCACATCAATTTCCGGTATGGCGCTTTACGCCCGCTGCTCGCAAGGCCTTTCTCTTGATGGAAAGTCCGAGTCTAAGGACCAAACATATACCGATTTCTCCTGGTAATCTCCTTGCTCTTTTCTTGGGATACTATCGTTTGAATGAGTTGCGTCAGATCGCCAACAGCGGCACTCTATTGCTGGCCAACTCGCCTGCTGTCGTTTCAGAGATAGAGCAAACATTGAATAGGCGGGCGATTTTTGCTCCAACTACCAGTATACGGAGGAGCGAGTTTTCGACTCTGCAGGTACGGCCTGTCCTAAATGAATGGAAATTGCTTTATTGTGGGCGGCTGGATCATAAAAAGGGTCTGCGAGAGTTGATACGGGCTCTGGCACTATTGAGCCTCCAGGGGCAGCCTTGTCGGCTAGATGTGGCCGGAGCAATGATTGACCCAGTCTATTCTGAGTTGCTGCAATTAGCAAATGCTCTTGGCGTAGGTCATCTAATCACCTGGCACGGATTTGTCCCCTTTGGGTCTGAATTGTTTGCCTTTTATCAACGAGCAGATGTTTTTGTATTGCCCACGTACTCAGAGGGATTCCCGTTTGTCTTCTGGGAAGCAGCAGCGAATTGCTGCCCTGTGATTACGACGTCCGTGGGAGGTATTCCTGGTCTATTGGTACATGAAAAGCACGCCCTGCTTATCCCACCAAGAGATGTAGACGCTATCGTGATGGCCGTAAAGCGCCTACTCTCAGATGATCCATTGCGCCGAAATCTTGTCGAGCAGGCTTACCTGTATGCATTGGATTTCAGCGTGGAAGCATGTGCAAGAAGAATGGCGGATATACTTTCCAAAGAGTGGAGTTGATGTGAAAGATTCCTATCCTACTTCTTTGTCAAATCATGGGCCCACTGGTTTGTCCTATTTGGACAAACAGGTTCTACCGCAACAGATCTCGGGGCTACATGCAATCGAGCAAGGGGGGCGATGGTTGCCGGTCATATTGGTAAGTTTGTATTACTTGAGTTTATGGCCACCCCCCATATCGCGGATGTCAAATCTGAGATGGTACATGGCATTAGGCCTTTCAGTTTTAGCTTTTTTGTTGCTGAAGAGGCGGCTTGACATGAAGGCGGCCAGGGTTTATTGGGTTGTCTATGGCTTGAGTTTTCTTGGAGCTGCATTGTCGTTACTACGCGCAGACGATCTGAGGTTGGCGCTTTGGAATACAGTTGGTTCCGGGATAAATTTCGTGGTTTATCTGTTATTCATACCTGTGCTGGCAAGCCGGATGGCCCGCCGATTTCTATTGACTTCGCTTGTCGGAACAGCCATTGTGTGGGGCCTTGAGATACAATGGTTAGTGGAAGCACATGGAACATTGGTTTATTCAACGTTTGCAGAGACAGGGAGTGACAAGAATCAAATTGGAATTGTCATGGCTCTGGCTGCTACTGCGCTTTTTTGTCTGGCTGCTGTTTGGAAACCGTCAGGGACAATGCACAAATGGCAGGTATCCATCATGCGATTCGTTCTGGCAAGTGGAGGGATTTACATGTTCTACAGCCTAGCGCTAGTTTATGCTCGCAGTAGCATTCTAGCGACCTTTGTTGGTATCGGTGGTGTGCTCGTTGTGCTGTATCTGCGGAGTCCGAGCAGGTGGTCTGCAGTGTTTCGTGTCGGCCTTCTTGTTTCCATCGTTGCTCTGTCCGTCACGTTGCTTCTGTCAAAGGTCCTCGATATTTCTCCATATTGGAGAGTAGTTTGGGACAGAATGCTCAGCGATCCGGGCGATGCCTTTTACAACCGAGAGATATTGATCAGGAAGGGCTTGTTCTTGGTGAGCGAGAACCCTTTGGTTGGAGTTGGTATGGGAGGCACGAAAGAGGCAGTATCATCTATTTACCTTGATTTCCCTTATTACTATATTCACAACTCCTTTCTCACTGATTGGGCAGAGAAGGGCATTTTAGGGTTGTTCGGTAATCTTGTTTGGCTTTATATGTATCTCAAAATACTCAGAGGGAGGTTTTTCAATTCGCCTCTCACTGATCAGATTTGGCTCCTGTTATTCGCAGTCATGTTTTTTGCCATGAATTTCGCGGATTGCACCTCAATTAATATGGCTATGTTGGCGATATTATCAGCGATTTACTACGAACAACACCACATTGAGCAACCAAGAATGGCGTCTATCTTTTCCAGAAACGTCGAGGTGTAACTTGCGCCTGGGATTTCATTGCCATATTCCGGCTTTAGAGCGAGACGGTAAAGTATGGATGCCTGCCCATATGGGTTTGTTTGTGGATAGTCTGGCGTCTTGGTGTGAGAGGGTGGTTTGTTTTCAACACTCGCCCCTGGAACACGAATTGGTCCAGATGGATTATCAAATTCGTTCTCCTAATGTTCACTTGCAAAGTATTGGACCACATATATCGATTCCCATACGAACCGTAGTGGCTTTTGCGAGGCGCCGTATTTTCCGCAGGTGGCAAGATGAGTTAGACGTTCTGCTCGTGAGGGCTCCTACGCCTTTGCTCCCTGCGTTGGCCTCCGTCTGGAGTAAGCCTATCGCATTATTGGTGGTCGGTGATTATCTTGGTGGAGTTGATGATCTACTGCAACCTCGCTGGCGTAAAGAGCTGATCCGTCTATGGAGTCGTTGGAACTATTACCACCAGATGCATATTGCACAACACAGTCTGACTTTCGTTAACAGCCGCTTGCGATATGATCAATTGCGCTATCAGATTCCGGATTTGGTGGAGACGCGGACTACTACCTTGAGCCAGAACGGTTTTTTCCATCGTGTGGATACTTGCTCAGCAGCTCCTTATCGGCTCTTGTATACTGGTCGTATACTGCGGGCTAAGGGTTTGTTTGATGTAGTCGAAGCCCTGCCACAGCTTGCAGATTCAGGATTTGATGTGGTTTTTGATCTTGTTGGTATGCCCGACAAAAGCGATCCGGTGCTTGAAGAGCTAAATACCTTGGCTCGTTCTCTGGGTGTTGAGGAACGAGTTCGGTATCATGGACATAAACCTGCTGGACCTGAGTTGCTGAATTACTATCGCCGGGCTGACATCTACATTATTGCTTCACAAATATCATCAGAAGGCTTCCCCCGAACGATCTGGGAGGCGATGGCCAGCAGTTTGCCGGTAGTTGCCACTGAAGTTGGCTCTATCCCTGCCTACATTGGCGACGCGGCGGTATTAGTTCCACCCAAGAACGTTTCTGCCTTGACGCAAGCGGTGAAGGATTTGCTGACCCATCCTGACTTACGGCAGAAACTGATCCAAAAGGGGATGGCATTGGCTCGAGACAATACACTTGAAAAACGGGCTGAAGAAATGGTAAACCAAATTGAGCGGTGGTTAGAGCTTAAGACTCGGTAGGTCCAAATTCATGGTTATGATGGAGGCGGAATCTGCTATGCATGTCGATCAATGGAACGACAAGGAGGTATTGGTCATCGGGGGAGCCGGAATGATTGGCAGCACGATCGCGACGATGGCAGTTCAAGAAGGTGCATCAGTCACGGTTCTGGATGCCATGCTACCTCTTTACGGTGGCAACATGTTCAATCTGGAAGAGGTGAAAGACGCAATTAGCTTCGTTCGTGAGGATATTCGAAACGAAGCGGTTCTCCGCGAAGTCGTCAAAGGGAAGGATGTGGTATTCAACCTTGCGGCTCAAGTGAGTTACGTAAGAAGCAACCAGAACCCGATCCTGGATCTGGATATCAACTGTCGGGGCGTTATTAACGTGCTCGAAGCCTGCAAGGAGAACTCACCGGCGGCGAAAGTTCTCTTTGCGAGCTCTCGGTTCGTCTACGGAACTATTGAACACAACCCCGTGGATGAAATGCATCCATTCAATTGCTTGAGCATATACGGTATTCATAAGCTTGCTGGCGAGAAATACCATAAATTCTACCATGATGCCTACGGCCTTGACACGGTATCCTTGCGTATTGCGAACCCATACGGTCCGCGCCAGCAGATGAAGCACAGCGAGTGGGGCATCGTCAACTGGTTTATCAGGCTTGCCATGGACTCAAAGCCGCTCACCGTTTATGGAATCGGTTCTCAAAAGAGAGATTATGTCTTCGTGGAAGATATTGCAAGAGCATTTCTAGCAGCGGCTTGTTCACCGAAAACGAAAGGTGAGGTATATAATGTGGGTTCTGGGATCGGAACCCCGTTTGTTGAGATGGCATTTGTTATAGCCTCAATGGTACCTGGTACAACCGTCCAGCAAACAGAGTGGCCCGCGGACAGGTATTTTGTGGAGACGGGGGACTATATATCTGACATCCGAAAGATACAGAAAGATACAAGCTGGAACCCCAGGACTTCCTTTCTAGAAGGTGTAAGGAGGACGATTGAATACTACAGGAGATATAAGAAGCACTACTGGAGCTATCAATGAGGATTCTCTACGTTGCATCCTGGTATCCAACGATGAATGATACCTTTGTGATCAGAGAAATTGCGGAAGTCGTTCGAGCCGGTCACAGTGTAACGATCTGCGTGCTTAGACCTGGCCGTCCAATGACATCTGCTAAGGCTGTAAAGATGGAGAGAGTGAACATCTCGCAGGTGTCTGTGAGCCCAAGTGACTTTATCCGTAGCATTCTAATTCGCGTATTCAATAAACCTAAGGCATTCTTGAAATGCTTTATTGAGGCACTCTTTGCGTGTATCAGGCAACCATCCAGAGCTCATCATCTCCTCTATATCCTCTTTGCCGTTACTTGGTTTTCTAGCAAACAGACCAATGCAGATGCCAGATACATCCATGCACACTTCCTGCATACTGGGGCTATCGCATCGCGGTGGCTGAGCATAATGCTGGATATCCCCTATGGGATTACTGCGCATATTTCCAAGATCCGGTTTGACAAAAGACTGATCAAAAAAGTGGTCAAAGGGGCGTCCATATGCGTGGGTGACACCCTGGAGACCGTTGCCCTGTTAGGAAGTCTGGGTAATGCAGGAGCCATTTTAATCCGAAATGGTATTGATACCCAAGCCATAGCATATCGAGAGCCTGCCACATTGCATTCGAATACAGCTCCGCCCATCATCCTTGGGGTTGGTACGCTAATTCCTCCAAAAGGATTCCATGTCCTCATTGATGCCTGCAACATCCTAAGGCGGGAAGGTATCCGGTTCGTTTGCCGGATAGTTGGTGAAGGGGTTGAAAGAGAAAACCTTGAGAGAATAGGGCATGAGTTAATACAGACCAGACAACTCGATATGCCAGGCTCCATGCCCATAGACGAACTAATGTTACAATACCGACATGCGAGCCTTTTGGTCATGCCAAGCGTACCGTCTGACTATGGAAGGGATGGCCTGCCGACGGTCATCATAGAGGCTATGGCTCACGGTGTGCCGGTGATTGGGACCAATCATGCTGCCATCCCCGAGCTAGTACGACACAAGGAAACGGGTCTGCTCGTGTCTCCTTGTGATGCGAGCGCACTAGCTGAAGCCGTGAAAGATTTGTTGGACAACCCCGATCTGTGCAAAGAACTGTCACTGCGAGCTCGGCAAGTGGTTGAGAGCGAATTTGATATCAAGAAAAGCTCAGGCAGGCTTTTGAGTTTGATCTCCTATTTGTGTCTTAAGGAAGGCAAGCCTTGTGAGCGGACCCGGGCAATTAAGTTATGACACCTTGTCTGGCTATGATTGTAAGAAGGCTATCCACCTCACTCTTAGTAATCTTGGTCATTTTGCTCGCAGCCAATCAGACACTGGCATTACGTTGGAACGGAAACGTTGCCGCTCTGATCACCATGCGCAGTCTGAGGGCTGGCGATTTGGCAGCTCTCCACAGTGCCGAAAGAACCTTGACATCGTCTGGTGATGTCTGCGGGAGCTCTTGGTTGCTCGGCCTTGTTTATAACTCCCTCGGTGACCTGGGACGGCGTGACAAAACCTGGGAGACAGCACTGCACTGTTCCCCGGCGTACATCCAACTCGTCCGGGCGATGGCACATGATAACATCAGCCTGGCAGAGCTAGCTGCACATGAACACCCCGAACAAGCCGATGCCTGGTTTTGGCTGGCTGAACTGAAGTTGAAGGATTCCCCAGAACAGGCTATAAACTTCTACTGGCAAGGGCTTCAACGACAGCCTCACAATTCAAGTGCCTGGGTGCAATTGGGTAGAGCATTGGCCTCTATGGACATCCAGGTCGCCTTGAATATTTATGATCAGCTTGAACTCGATCAGTTGGTTACCGCCGATCCGCTTCTACAGCCTGAGCCTCAGTTCATCATGGCGAGTATCTTAGCCAAGAGCCAGCCCGAGCGTGCTATCCAGCTTTACCGCCAGGGTTTGCAGCGCAAGCCTTACGATGGTGTGCGTTGGTATGAGCTTGGTGATCTACTTTCTAAAACCGATCCCCAGGCAGCTATAGAGGCCTATCTTCAGTCCTGCTACAATGGTGATCCGGGCAACCATGGTTGCTATGGAGCTGGATTAGTTGCTGAGGAACAAGGGGATATTCAATCAGCAATTCGCTATTACCGTATGTCAAGGTGGGAAGGCGCGCTGCAAAGAGCAGGCCGATTGGAACAAACATTACCTTAGGTACGGCGTTCATCAACAAGGGCGAAAAGTGGCATCAAAAACAGCGAATGTTATCATTCGAGCAATGTGCATGGCTGATATAGATAAAGTTGCTGCTATTCACCGTGAAAGCTTCCCGAATTCACGCTCTACTCAACTAGGAAGTCCATTCCTGCGGAAGATGTATCGCTGGTGTGTAGACAAGCAACCTGAATTGGCGTTTGTGGCAGTGGCAGATGGCCAGCCGGTAGGCTTTGTTACTGGCGCCATCGGCGGTTACTCACGCAGAGTATTCCGCTATGCGTTTCTTGAGATTTTGTGGGGATTTATCCGTCGTCCGAGACTCTTTCTGCGCCGAGAGATGTTCGAGTTGTGGCACAGTTACATAAAAGGTCTGTTGCCCGGGTATGGAAGCACCCCCCAGTCTGGAAGCACAAACATAGGGCACGTTAAGGCTTCGTTAGCGAGTATTGCTGTCAGTAACGAGGTTCGGGGGAAGAGTGTAGGCAAATCTTTAATGAGTGCTTTTGAAATCGCGGCACAACAACAGGGAGCAGCATTGCTTGGTCTGAGTGTGGAACGAGACAATGTAGCTGCGCGGCGGCTCTATGAAAGCTGCGGCTGGGGCCTAACGCGAGAAGATGATGCGCATAACTCAGCGTACTATATCAAAGAGATATGAGAGCATAGATTATGCCCAGCATCTATGACCGCATTTATGCGAATGCTCCTGTCTGGTTGCAGAACATTGGGGTCAGCGCTTACGGTATCGTCTGGAGGCAAAGACGATACGGTGGCCGTTTTCGGGAGTACGTAAATCAATTTGTCTCCCGTGAAGCCTTTTCGGAAGATAATTGGGACCAATATCAAACCGAGCGGTTGCGTAGTTTGCTATATTATGCAGGCAAAAACGTTCCTTACTACCAGAAATTGTTTCAGCAAATTGGACTCTCGCTTCAGGAGTTGGCGAACTTTAAGCTTTCTGACTTACCAAAACTGCCGCTGCTCGAAAAGGAATACATCCGAAGCAACCCGGACCAGTTTATCGCTCTTAGCACTCGCTCGAAGCGCTTTAATACCTACCTTACCAGTGGAACAACAGGAACACCTCTGGCTATCAAATGGACTGTTGAAACTGATCGCCTAAACCAGGCTGCCTATGAAGCTCGAGTCAGACGCTGGGCAGGTCTAGATTACACAATGAGCCGGGCCATGATTGGTGGTCGTATGGTTGTGCCGAAGGCTGATGCCCCACCGCCTTATTGGCGTTACAATCTGATCGAGCGCCAACTATATATGTCGGCTTTTCATATTTCACCTGCGAATGTGCGGGACTATGTAGATGCCCTTAACCGATTTCGCCCCGATTACCTGGTAGGCTATGCATCAAGTCACTTTTTCCTGGCCCGGATGATCGAGGAATTGAAATTGAGGGTTTACCAGCCTAAAGCTGTTCTCACCAGCAGTGAAAAATTGACGCCGGAGATGCGGAGTGTGATCGAGAATGTTTATCGTTGTCCGGTCTTTGATGCTTACAGTGGCGTTGAAGGCAGTTGTTTGGTTTCTGAGTGCGAATATCATCGGCTTCATATCAGCCCTGATGTAGGAATTGTGGAGATTCTTGGCGAGGATGGTAAAAATGCTGTTCTAGGAGAGCTAGGCGAAGTTATTACTACGGGCCTCTTGAATTTTGAACAACCTTTGGTCCGTTATCGCATGGGAGATTTGGCAACCTTATCGGCGACGCTTTGTCCTTGTGGGAGAAAAATGCCCGTGATACAAGAACTCGTCGGACGACTTGAAGACGTAGTTATCGGCCATGATGGTCGTGAAGTTGTCAGATTTCATGGCATTTTTGTTGGATTGCCTCATATTCGCGAGGGTCAGGTTATTCAGGAGACCCGGACTCGATTCCGACTCCGCCTAGTGGTAGACCCCGGCTTCAGCGATGAAGAGCGGAAAATAATTAACCAACGTTTCCACGAGCGTTTAGGAAACGTGGATGTTCTAATTGAAGAGGTAGAGCGCATCGAGCGAACTGAACGGGGCAAGTTTAGAGCTGTTATTTCTCATGTTGATAGAAATGACGTGGATGTCAGAGGCGAATAGTTCGTTTGTACAGATTCCAATGTATGCTAAGCTAACTGTTGAATAGATTTGTTTGTATAGCCGAACAAATCAAAGCTTGGAGTGAATAAAGGAGCACTAAAGAAATGGACAAGTTGAACTTTGCGATTATCGGTTGTGGACGAATCGCTTCACGTCATGCTCAGTCTATCAAGAACATTTCTGGTGCTGAACTTGTCGCAGTCTGTGACCTGATCGAATCATGTGCGCAGAATATCGCGAAGGTATACGGAGGGACGCCCTACACAGATTATCGGCATATTCTCGACCGAAAAGATATTGATATCGTCAATATTTGTGTACCTTCTGGGCTGCACTCTCAGATTGGCCAGGAAGTTGCAGAAGCGGGCAAGCATGTACTGGTTGAGAAACCGATAGCTCTAACTCTGGAAGATGCGGATGCTCTGATGGAGACATGCCAGGAAAATGATGTCACTTTGGGAGTGGTTTTACAAAACCGGTTCAATCCGCCCATGCGCGAGCTTCGCCGCGCCGTGGATGAGTGCCGGTTAGGGAGGTTACTGCTTGGGAACGTGACAGTCCGCTGGTATCGCCCCCAGGCTTACTATGAAGATGGTTGGCATGGCACTTGGTCTATGGATGGTGGCGCGTTAATGAACCAGGCTATCCACCATATTGACGCCCTTCTGTGGTTTTTAGGCGAACCGCAGAGCGTTTTTGCCTACACTGCTACCCTTGCGCATAAAATGGAAGCTGAAGATACTGGCATTGCCGTGGTTCGGTTCAAGAGTGGTGCCCTCGGTGTGATTGAGGCCTCGACCATTACTTATCCTGAAAACCTGGAAGGCTCCCTTGCACTGTTTGGAGAGAAGGGGTCAGTTAAAGTTGGTGGTACCGCACTTAATCGTCGTTTGATTTGGAAGATAGATGGACAGCTAGAACTGGAACAGCATCTGCTAGCGAGGGAAGCAGTGGACCCGCCAACAGTCTATGGGTTTAGCCATCAGGAACAGATCGCGGAAATGATGGCTGCTGTTCTCCAAGATCGGGAACCTAGCACAAGCGGACGTGAAGCCCGAAAATCGCTTCAACTAGTTACTGCATTATATAAGTCAGTTCGTGAAGGAAAAGAGGTATTTCTGAATTGGCATCAGTGACATGAATAAGTTGCCTGTAGTAACGCTCTTGATAGCAATGAGGAATGAAGAGAATTACATCGGTAGATGCCTGGCCTCAATCTTCGCCCAGGACTATCCAGACAATCGTCTGGAAGTCTTCGTGCTCGATGGACAGTCCACCGATGGTTCCTGGCAAATTGTAGAACATCTTTTCCAGGGACATCCCAACTGTCACCTGCTACCCAATCTTAAGATCACTCAGGCGGCCGGTTGGAACCTTGGCATCCAGGCCTCACACGGTGAGATCATTGGTATTGTTAGTGCCCATGCTGAACTGGCGTCAGACTATGTTTCTATGGCCGTTGAGACGCTCCTGCGCACAGGCGCCGATATGGTGGGTGGTCCTATGCGAGCCTACGGCGATGGTCGCGTCGGCCGGGCCGTTGCTCTGGCAACGAGCACGCCTTTTGGCATTGGCGGTGGCCGATTTCACTACACCGATCGGGAAGAGGAAGCGGATGCATACATGGGTCTCTGTTGGCGGGAACTGTACGAACGTATCGGCGGTTTCGATGAAGAGATGGTGCGCAATCAGGACGATGAACTTATTTATCGCCTTCGGAAACATGGTGGCCGCATTGTCTGCAATCCTGCTATCCGCAGCCGCTACTATAACCGGTCCACACTTGCCGGCCTCTGGCGCCAATACTTTCAGTACGGCTTTTGGAAGGTGCGAGTATTACAGAAACATCCTCGCCAGATGCGCCTGAGCCAGTTTGTACCCCCAACCTTTGCGGTCGTCCTGCTGGGTTCTACCTTATTAGCACCGTTTGCGAATGTAGGTCGCCTGCTATTGGTGCTCGTTGCTGGCAGTTATGCTCTTGCCAACCTGGTTGCCTCGATCTGGACGGCTGGAAAACGCGGCTGGCATCACTTGCCGCTGTTGCCGGTCACCTTTGCCATTCTACACCTGAGTTACGGCCTAGGTTTTCTGATCGGTCTTGTGCACTTTGCCAACCGTTGGCGGAGACGGTGACAGTTGATGCGTCCTACTTTTCTCCCGTTTTCCCCACCCCTCATCGGCGAAGACGAAATCGCCGAGGTCATAGACACACTGCGCTCGGACTGGATCACTACTGGCCCGAAAGTCAGACGCTTCGAGGAGGAATTCGCCGCCTTCTTTGGCGCGCCGGCGGCTCTGGCCCTTAACTCCTGTACGGCGGCCATGCACGTGGCCCTGGCCGCCCTGGGCATCGGCCCTGGCGACGCCGTCATCACCACCCCCATGACCTTCTGCTCCAGCGTCCACGTCATCGAACACGTCGGCGCCCGCCCCATCCTGGTAGACGTGGAGCCGGACACCCTGAATATAGACCCTCGGCAGGTAGAGAGAGCGATCTTGGAAGAGGGAAGACGGAAGACGGAAGATGGAAGACGGAAGGTGGAAAATGGAAATCCATCCTCCATCATCCATTCTCCATTCTCCATTCTCCATCCTCCATTCTCCATCAAAGCCATCTTGCCCGTCCACCTCTACGGCCACCCCTGCGACATGGACGCCATCCTGGACATCGCCCGGCGATATAACCTTGCCATCATCGAAGACGCCGCCCACGCTCTACCCGCCAAGTACAAGAGCCGCCTCATCGGCTCCCCTGCTCCTCAGCACCCCAGCACCCCAGCACCCCAGCACCTCAGCTCCCCCGCTCC
>Ga0194111_10004180_pt1 | contig 16894 bp, 17 predicted proteins | sample TA2KigC300mmetaG_FD_146194 | JGI IMG/M metagenome (GOLD analysis project Ga0194111, IMG submission 146194) | Freshwater microbial communities from Lake Tanganyika, Tanzania - TA2015033 Kigoma Deep Cast 300m | ecosystem: Environmental > Aquatic > Freshwater > Lake | place: Tanzania: Lake... | reverse complement strand
CTTATCGACAAATTAGAAGAAATTCCCGGGTATTACAGAATTTTGTTAAAGATAGGATAGTTCCTGACTTCCAGAGACTCACACAATACACCCGAAACCCAAACGTGCCGAAAACAACCAGCTGCAATGAAAAATATTTCGGTCAGACCTTACCAGATGAACTCAAAAGAAAATACAAAACACCAAACGGAATAACCAACTATCTACAAAAACAAATGAAAAACTGGACAATAAAACACATTAAAAATACCAACACCCAATAACTTTACAGACCCCTTTTTTGCAAATATATAAATAGTAGAAAGAAAATATTTATGATATTACTTTTTCGAATTTTTTTATGTATGGAGGAATACAGATTAGATCAAGATTTTCAAACGATTCAGAACAACAAGAAAGCCCTGAATTTGAACAAATTTTCAAAAAAGTGGAAATAAAACAGAAAGAACAAAGAAAGTATGGAAAGAGTACGTTAGTTGTAGGTGACATATTCTCAAGAACAAGCGATTTCTATGAGAAATTTATGTTAGATGGTTTAAATGAAGGAAACATCTGCATCATTATTTCTTTTACTGAAAATAGCCCTAAAATATTGAGATCTCTTAGTCTAAACCCTCTATATAATAAGAACAAGATTCATAATTTATTCATGGTGGACTGTATCCATAAAAATGTATCCCGTCCAAGACTTCATGAGATATATGGAAACGTATATGAACTCCCTGGACTTATGGATCTTTCATTAGTTGTTTTAACAGTTTCTAACATACTAAAAAAAATTAGAGAACATCAAAAAGTGAAGATAAAACTGGTGATAGATTCAATAACATCGATATCTGTCTATTTTGAAAATGATGCTACAATGATCTTTATAAGAGCATTGGAAACTCTACTGAGTATGTATGGTGAATGGGAATCAATTTATGTAATGGATAGTAGTCAAACCACTGAGGATATTGAATCTTTCTCGAAACTTGTAGATAATGTGGTTGAATTATAGTATGGTTGAGTTGTGAACATGAAGAGGGATGAGAAAACATCAAAGGAATTTATTGTTTCTTTTGATGATCCAGGAACGCAGATAAGGGTTAAAATCTGTGTACTGTCAATATTCGCTATTGTGATTGTTCTTACCATTTATGGATTCGTAACTGGAGACATAACTTGGTTACAATGTATATTAGCTTTTTTAGCTATTTATAGTATTATAATCACTGTTACAAGTATAATGCCCTCTTTGAAACCTGAAAGGACTGATTTAAAGCCGTTCGTCAGTATCATTATCCCGGCGCATAACGAAGAGAACACAATAGAGCGATGTGTGAGATCCACTGCAACTATTGATTATGTGGTGGGTGGTATCAAAAACTATGAAGTTGTGGTGGTTGATGATGGCTCCACAGACAGAACCCCTGAAACACTCAAAAAACTGGAAAAAAGATATTCTTTTTTAAAAGTAGTAACAAGAATTCCACCGGATGCAGGAAAAGGCAAAGGTTATGCCTTAAATGACGGACTTAGAGTTTGTAGAGGGGGTAGAATGGTAGTTTTGGATGCTGATGCTAAAGTGGATTCCAATTTTTTATCAAAAGCCATACCTTATCTTAACATGGAGAATGTGGCGGGAATACAACCAAAGGTTAGAATGCACAACGCATCACAAAATATGCTCACATCACTGCAAGACGATGAATTTGCCACTTTCAATAAAATTATACAAAAGGGCAGAGACATTTTAGATGGTGCAACAGCCCTTGGGGGGAATGGACAGATTACTACCAGACGAATAATGGAAGCTGTTGGTGGTTGGACCAACAGTGCAGTTACAGAAGATTTAGATTTAAGTATAAAACTACTGCTCAATGGATGGCGGATTAGATATTGTGATGAAACCGTGATTTATCAGGAAGCAGTGCCAACTTGGAGAGCACTTTTCAAACAGAGAGTCAGATGGGCAGAAGGGCATCTTGAATCATTCTTTGTATTTGGTTGGGCCATTATAACTGCTAAAAACATTCCTCTATCCAAAAAGTTTGATATATTCCTATATCTTTCAGGTATAAACATGCTTTTCTTTATAATGTTAAGTTACTTCTATGGAATCATTCAGATGGGCTTTTTTTTAACCTTCAGTTCAAAATTACCCTCATTTGTATGGATTTTATCATCACTAGCCTTTTTCCCCGCAGTTATAATTGGCTTATATCTAGAAATAGATAGACGCCCCCATATCATAATTTACAGAACAATCCGATTCTGGCTTTATTGCCTACACTGGATACCTGTGTTGTTCGTGGCATGCATAAAACTAATAATCCGAAAAGAAAGAAAATGGGATAAAACTCATCATACTGGTGAATAATAAAAATAAATTTATTTATAATCTTATTCTAAAATCCTAAAAACTTCAGCCTTCCAAATAATAATATTCATCCATCTCTTTTTGTCTACGATCAAGGTAACTTCCAAATTTGTTAACCCGTGGCCTTTTAGTCTCCTTGTCCCTCCTAAATGTTATACCAACATCAGAAAGAAATCTGTTCATGGAGGACCGTAAATCCATAGGTTTTGTGGAATGCCCCTTTAAACCCGGTTTTCCATAAAAAACCATTGCCCGATCAGATATGTAATCAATAAACACTATATCATGGTCTATTATAATGGCAGCGGCATGCCTACTTTCTATAATCTTTCTAATGGCTCTTGCTACTATGAGCCTCTGTTCCACATCCAAAAATGCGGTGGGCTCGTCAAAAAGATATATATCAACATCTTTTGCCAGGGTGGTTGCCACAGCAAGGCGCTGGAGCTCTCCACCGCTCAAATCATTAACATTTTTATCCATGATCTGATCAAGTGAGAAGGGTCTTATAATTTCTGTTTTAAATATATTGGTACCATAATTGGGTGCAGTATTTACAAGAAGTTCTTCAACTGTCCCTTCAAAACTGGATGAGAGATATTGTGGTTTATAAGCTATGGAAACCTTTTTTTTGATTTTTCCTTCATCGGGTTTTATAACACCTGCTAGCATCTTTGCAAAGGTTGTTTTTCCAATGCCGTTTGGTCCAAAGGCGGTTACAATCTCGTTATACTGGACTTCTCCTTCATCAACTTCAATTATGAATCCATTGTATGACTTTTTCAATGATGAATAATCCGCCAAAATTTCTCCCTCTATTTTCACAGATGGAGGCCTCACCTCAAAGACTATGGGCTGTTTTCTAAATCTTACATTCTCCTCCCTCAAAAATCCACTGATGTAAGAATTTATTCCAACCCTCACACCCCTCATGTGAGATACAACACCATAAGCTCCTGGATGGCCGTATAAAACATGTACATAATCAGATATTGCGTCTAAAGCCGCTAAATCGTGTTCAATGACCATTACAGCTTTTCCCTCATCTGCAAGAGCTCTTATAACCATAACCACGTTTAATCTCTGTCTCACATCAAGCCAGGACGTTGGTTCATCAAAATAATAGAAATCAGCCTCTTTTAGAACTGTTGCTGCTATTGCAACCCTCTGGAGCTCTCCACCACCTAACTTGGAAATCTCGCGATTTAATATGGATCTTATCTCAAGAGAATCAAGCAACTCATCCATCTTACCCCTCTCATCCAGCTTCTCCAGTAGATTCTTAACTTCACCTTTTACAAACTTTCCTAAGAGATCCACCATCTGTGGTTTGTGAACCACTCTTAAATTATCCCCAGAAAGCTTTCTGAAGTAAGATTGAAGTTGAGAACCCCTGAAAAAATTTATTATCTCGTCCCAGGAAGCACCATCTTCATAATTTCCAAGGTTTGGTTTCAACTCTCCTGAGAGAATCCGTATAATAGTTGATTTTCCAATCCCATTTGGTCCTAAAATACCCACAACAGAACCCTCACTTATATTTGGAAGCCCAAATAACTCAAACATATTCTGCCCATAGCGATGAATAGGATCTTCTAAGGCTTCTGGAAGGTTAATGACATTTACAGCGCCGAATGGACATCTTTTTGTGCATATACCACATCCAGCGCACAATTCTTCTGAAATTAATGGTTTTTTTGTCACAGAATCAATGGTAATCGTGTCTTCTTCCATTCTAACCCCTGGACAGTAATCTATGCACACGTAGTTACACTTCTTAGGCTGACATCTATCATGGTCTAGGATGGAAATTCTCGTCAACTTTATCACCAAAATAAGTTTAGTATTTAAAAGTTAAATTAATTAACCCATAAATCATTGGTGTAAAAACTAAGCTAATCAACTAGATTATATACTATGCTGTTTTAAAAAAATAAAAAAAGTAGGTAAAAAAATAAAATATTATTATGCTTTGACTGCCATTTCGACGTCGGATGCTTTTACTGTTTTTCTTCCAGCGTGTTTTGCTAGTTTAACGGCTGCTGCAGCTATTTTTTCACCTTTTTCTTCCAATGCTTTTGCTAAAGCCTCTCTTGCATCGTCGCTTATTCTTTGAGCACCGGCGTTTTTTATGATCCTTCCAACAGGCGCTATTGGTAATTCAGCCATAATATCACCTCATTTCTTACTGATACTCCATAGTATTTAAACTTATCGATTTTATGGACATTTTGATAATCATTACTTCCATTCTGTCTTGAATAAATTTTGTAATCTATCAACTGGTATAGCGAAGTTGCAGTTTTTCATGACCATACCTCAAAGTTTGTATCATAGATGATCTGCTGTTAAACTTATGAATACTGATAAATTAATATTGTATAAACATCAAAAATTTAGATGATAAACTGCTGTTTTTATTCTGGTGAAAACATGAAACAGGTCATAGTCATAAGAGGTGATCTCAATATGAGTGCAGGTAAACTTGCTGCACAGGCTTGTCATGCAAGTTTAGGTGCTTATAAAAGAACTGATCCGTCTATTATCAAAAAATGGGAAATAGAAGGAGAAAAAAAGGTTGTAGTCAAAGTTAGTGATTTAAGCGAACTCTTTGAGATCCATGAGATTGTTAAAAAAACTGATATTCCTTACTATCTGGTAAAAGATGCAGGACGTACAGAGCTACCAAAATCAACCATAACCTGTCTCGGAATCGGACCTGATGATGATGGAAAGATAAATAAACTAACACAGGACCTGAAACTCCTGAAATAGAACTATTAGATCATTTGTATCATTATAATGAAATGAAAAAATCAAAAAATAATCAAACATTAAAATAATTAGTGATTTTATGGATTTTGTAGTTAAAATTGGTGGAAGTTTATTTCCAGATGCCGCGATCAGGCTCTGTAAAGCTCTTGTTGGAAAAAAAGTGTTGGTAATCTGCGGTGGTGGTGTCTTAGCCAATAAAATAAGAGAATATGATACTAAATCAAATTTTTCAAATGCAGCTACTCATAAAACTGCCATACTCTCTATGGACATCCTGGGAATGCTTTTATCCGATAAAATAAATGATTCAGTAACAGTTTATTCAATAGAAGATGTAAAAAATGCTCTAGATAATTTAAAACTTCCAATATTGCTACCTTCAAGATTATTGGAGTATCTTGATCCCTTAGATCATTCCTGGAAAGTGACTTCAGATTCCATATCCTTTTATATATCACATCTACTACAAACTAAACTACTGATTGCAACAGATGTAGATGGTATATATACTCATGAACCATCATCAGATGATGCGAAGCTAATAAAAAGTATAAGTGCAAAAAAACTACTATCTTTTGGTGAGACATCAGTTGACGAAGTTTTACCGGAGCTTTTGCTTAAATATAAAACAGATTGCTATGTTGTCAATGGAAAATATCCTAAAAGGGTTATTTCTGTAATTGAAGGTAAAAGCTCTAAATATACATTCATTGGAGGCAATTAAATGGATAAAATAGAATGTACATCATGTAAACAAGAGATACCACTAGTAGAAAACTATGTTAAATTTATATGTCCTATTTGCGATGAGGTTCTGTACAGATGCCAGAAATGCAGAACTTTTGGACATATTTATACATGTAAATGTGGATTTAAAGGTCCTTAATACTCTAAGAGTTATAATCGTATGTTAAAAGTGAATAGATACATATAAACTGCTGATTTTTTATAAAAAATTAGAAATGTATTTATTGAAAATGCTTGGAAAAATATATTATTCATGAAAAGCTATGAAAAAAGACAATAAAAAGATTTAAAAAACTAAAAAAAGAACTATTTGAATTGAAAAACAGTTTTACGTTTACGAGATATAAAAATAAATTTTGATCAACCTTTTTTTAAAAGGTTGTCGGTTTGGAGGTTATACTATGGGAGAAGTTGTAGCAACAATAAAATTAATGCCAAAAAGTCCAGAAATTGATATAAACAAAACTAAAGAAAAAGTTGAAAGATCTATTCCTGATGATGCTGAATTATACAAAATAGAAGAAGAACCCATTGCATTTGGACTTGTTGCTCTTAAAGTCATGGTTATTGTTGGTGATGCAGAAGGAGGGACCGAGAAAGTTGAAGAAAATCTCTCCAATATAGAAGAAGTAAGTAATATAGAAGTTGTGGATATAAGAAGACTCATTTAAGCATTTAAACAAACTTTTGAGATTTTGGACTCATATAATGTATAATTGAATCTAAATTTTTCACGTTCTCTTTAGGAATTCTGGAAAAATAAATTTTAGGTGGTTGTGAAATTGGAAGTAGAATGGGTTAAAATAAGAGATGTAACCGGTAAAGAAACTAAATATGAGTTGGACACAGGTATGCCACTACTGATCGACAAAATAGAGATCCATGAGGACAAAATAGTTGTGAAACGTCACGATGTTATTTCAACAGTTAATGAAGTGGTTCCTTTCTCCAATTTGATAAGGTATGTTTATCCAACCGGTAAATTTGAAGGTTAAATTATATCAATATGCTTTACATGTGAAATTAGTGAGAATAATAAAGTTTAAATCCCAGAAGATAATTTTCGAAAAGTGATGAATATCCATATTAAGTTAAAGTTCACTTTTTGTTTAATCTTCATTTTTATTAACTCTTTTAACGGCTAATAAAAGAGCAAAAACAATTTCTGGAAGTTTTAGAACGTGATTTTCAATTATAAGATGTTATATACAAGATTAGACTGAATTAAGCCTGAAAACATTTTATCAATCAAAATGTCACTAAGATTTTCTTGAATATAAAAAAGAACACAAATAATGCAGTAATTAATATAAGAGAATTTCTATTTACTTCTTTTTTTGATTTTTTGAGTGATTCCTTTTTTAATTTAAAATACTTTTTTTTTCAATTTTTTAAAATTTAGACTTTTGTTTTCTAAAAATCAATATTACACAAGTTTTTATTGCATTAGCGAGATATAAAACATCTAATATTTAAAGGAGGTATCAATATGGACTTGGTATACATCTTTGTTATTATAACCATAATCTGTGCTTGTTTGCATTTATTTTTTAGCAAAAAGCCAAAAACTAAAAATAGAATAATTGAAATTTTCTTGTTGTGGTTTTTAGTTGTTATGATTGGATTTGGCTCGATATGGGGATTTATTGGACACACTTTCTTTGCGAATATGATTGCTACAATGATAGGTTGGCCTGCAGGCAGCCCCTTTCAGTTTGAAGTTGCAGTTGCAAATCTTTCCTATGGAATTTTAGGAATTTTATGCCTTAAATTTAGAGATAATTTCTGGACAGCAACAGTAATATCAGTTTCCACATTTTATCTCGGTGCAGCCTATGGACATATAATAAATATGATTCAATTTAAAAATTATGCTCCTGGAAATGCTGGTTATGCACTATATATTGACATTATAATACCAATTGTGCTTATATGTCTTTTAGTAGCCTACAAAATGACCAGTAAAACTTCTGAAAATTAATTTTTTATTTAAAAGGAGATTAAGAGGCAGAAACATCTAATTTAAACTATGTCTCTTTTAATCATTTATTTGGTTATTAATATCGTTATTTAAATTAAGAAATTATTTTAACAACTGATCCATGGCATTAGCAAGCCTTTTTATTCCTTTTTCTATTCATTTTCATCAGAATTTGAAAAATTCAATCTTAATGTTTTATCAATATTTCATCGGGATCTATTTTCAACCCTTTCTTGGTATACTTTTTGGCGATATACTCTCTTAGAGGGGGATAACCCTCTGTTGTGTTATATTGTAGGGCGTTTTCACCATTTTCAGATAAAACTTTGGAAGCAGCTTCCTTGATTTCATCTACAGGGAATGATTTTGGGTTTGGAAGCCCTCCTGCAAATAATATGATATCAGGGTCTTCTGTGACCTTTAAGATCTCTCTGATAAACGATCTATGAGTCTTAAACATCCTATCTGCAAATAAACTTTTCATCTAATCCTCGCTTTTTTTTTAAATTTATTTTTTTCATAAAATTTAATATTGTTTGAATTTTTTTCTTTAAATTTGATTTTTATGTTATATTTATCAATTTAATAAAATTGAGGTTTACTTATCACTACCATCTTATTTAGTCTCTTTATTAGATATTTAGCATTTAATAAACAATTAGAGTTCATCTTTTACTTCCATATTTCCTCACATGTTCCCATGCTTTGTTGTACTTCCTGAAACCTTTATCATTTGAGTATATGGACATATCCTCCCGTTCAAACAATTGTCTATCTTTTCCAACTGGGCAGACTTTGATGCAGATGCCGCATGGGTATCTGTATTCCTCACGAAGTTTTGCACTTCGCCTGGCACATGTTTTTTTGTCCATTGGTGGAGGAAATTCTCCTTCTTCAGGGATTGCATTTACTGGACAATTTTTAACACATAGAATGCATCTTGTACATAAATCCTTAATTTTAGCTGGATCGGGTCCAATTTCTGCAGTGGTAAAAATGGATGTAAACCTAACCCTTGGACCATATTCTGGTGTTAGTAGAACGTTGTTCTGCCCAAAAGAACCCAAACCTGCAAGATATGCTGCATGCTTGTGAGAGAAAAAAGCTAATGGTCTCTCTAACAGTACTTTTATATCTCCATAACAGTCTCTTGGAATATAAATGGAGGGATATCCTTTTTCAGTTAAAAAATTAGCGATTTCATAAGCTTTAGAGTCCAGCATGGAATTTACAGTTTCATAGAGTTCACGATAATATATGGATGGAGCAGTTTCTATGATAGGCAACTGAACTGGAAGACCTATGACTATAACTGTTCGAGCTTCAGGGTAAATGGATTGGGGCCAAAATTCTTCAGGTATCCATTCTGAAAATGTGTTTGGAAGTTCTTCAGGTGGTCTCTCCCATCTATTGACGGGTGCGAAACCCACAAGAGTGATACCCATGTTTTTACATTTTTTAAGGATCTCATTTTTCAGATTTTCATTCTTCATATATATTTAATATCAACCCTGAAAATAAATAAAATTTGGCATGTACAATTAATTTTCAAATTCATTTAAAATAAATTTATATTTAGGGCGTGTTTTGTAAATTAAGACTTTTATGTTTGTTTTGTTCTGTGGATTAACTTAAAACCTTCAAACCATAATACACTGATAAAACCACCAGCCAAACAAATTAATAGATCATTCAGATTTAATGTAGTGAATTTGAATAGTTCACGCAGAGGTTCAAAATAAATAATTAGTCCCAGAAAGATCAAAGCTCCACCTATAACCCACCATAATGCACTGTTGGGCGTACGCAGACTTTCAATAATTGTACGGGTCCATGACCGATTAGTAAGTATTAATGCAAGGTTTGAAAGAATGAGGGTGGTGTAGGTAAGGGTTCTGGCGTGGCTTTCACCCTGTCCCCAGTAGAGTGAAGTAACATAGATAATTAGAACGACTATCAGAACGCTAACTCCCTGGAGCACACTTAAACTTATTATATTACGGTCAAATAAGGGTTCTTTAGGATTACGAGGTGGACGATTCATTACATTGGCTTCTGCCTTCTCAGCTTCAAAAACAATTGAACAAGATGGATCAATTATTAGCTCCAGAAATACAATTTGAACTGGGAAAAGAACAAGTGGCATATTAAAAAAAACTGGAATTAATGACATACCCACAATGGGCACATGAACAGCAAATATGTAGGCAACTGCTTTTTTTAGATTGTCGAAGATTCTTCTTCCCATTTTTACTGCTGCTACTATGGAGGAGAAATCATCATCAAGTAAAACTAGTGATGAGGCTTCTCTGGCTACGTCTGTTCCTCTACCTCCCATACTAATTCCTATTTGTGCAGATTTTAGTGCTGGAGCATCGTTCACACCATCTCCGGTCATAACTACAACCTCATTTTTGGCTTTAAGAGCGTTTACCAATCGCAGTTTCTGTTCAGGCACAACACGGGCAAATATATTAACATTTATAATTCTATGTTGAAGTTCTAAGTCATCCATATTATCAAGCTGGGGGCCTGTTATAACCTCTTCTCTTGGTTTGAGACCTATCTGTTTTGCTATGTTTTTGGCAGTGCCTGGATAATCGCCTGTAATCATCACAACCCTTATTCCTGCGTTGTAACATTCCTGGATAGCATTGGCCACACCAAGTCTTACTGGATCTATAAATCCTATAAGTCCTAAAAATTCAAATTTGAAATCATGCTGTTCTACAGGCAAATCAGGTTCTTTGAAGGCGGCTTTAGCAACTCCAATTATCCTTAAACCCTCATTAGACATTAATTTTATTTCATCAGACATCTTTTCAGTTTCAGCTTCATTTAAATGGCAGAGATCTGTAATAGCTTCAGGCGCACCTTTTGCAGCTATAATATAATCTTTACCATCAGGAGATTTCCAAACATGTGACATGGCCAGAAGATACTGGGATAAGGGGTATTCTCGGACAATCATCCAGTCGTCATGCAGATGTTCAGTATCTGAAAGGGTGTCTTTTCCCAGTTTTTTTAATGCCTTCTCCATAGGGTCGAATGGATCCCTCTGGCTTGCCAGAATGCTGAACTCCACCAGTTCATGAAAATTCTCAGGAAGTGAATCCTGTTTTTCATGGTTTATATCGTAAAATTCACCATTGGCAAAGATTTTGCTAACCGACATTTGATTTAAAGTAAGTGTACCTGTCTTATCAACGCAAAGTACTGTGGATGAACCAAGAGCCTGTATAGCATAAGAACGCCGAGTGAGTACTCTTTTTCTTGAAATACGCCAGGCTCCTAAGGCCAGAAAGATGGTTAGCACAACTGGAATTTCTTCAGGTAGAATGGCCATAGCCAGAGTAATGCCAGCTAAAAATCCATTAAGCCAATTAAATCTTGTAAAGCCGTAGATGACAACTACGGCTGCACATAATGAAAGTCCGACAATTGCAAAGTTACGGACCAATGTTCTGGTCTCTTTTTGGAGCTTTGTATCCTCGGTTTCCAGTGTTTGTAATCTTTTACCTATTTTTCCCATTTCTGTGTTCATACCAATGAATTGAACCTGTGCTAAGCCCTGACCCTGTACAACAAGTGTTCCAGAATAAACAGAAGGCAATCCATCCCCACCTGGAGGATGCATTTCCATAACACCCCCACATGGAACCTTTCTCACGGGTACGGATTCACCTGTAAGCAATGACTCATTTACCAATAAATTGCTGCATGACAGAATTACTGCGTCTGCTGGTACTCTGTCACCCTCTTTTAAAACCAGAATGTCGTCTCGAACCACTTCTCTACCAGCAATCCGTTTTTGCATACCCTCACGAATCACCAGGGCTCGTGGACTTGAAAGATCTCGCAGCGCTTCTAAAGTACGTTCTGTTTTACGTTCCTGATAAAAAGTGATACCTATAATAACGAACACAAAACCAAGCAGCATCAATGCTTCTTCTAAGTCTCCCAATAACAGATAAATTATACCACTGCCAAGGAGCAGTAAGAACATTGGCTCACGAATGACTTCAAAGACGATAGCAAGGGAACTTCGTTTTTCTGTTGAAGGAAGTTCGTTATATCCATCTTCTTTCAGTTTTTTAACTGCTTCGTCTTCAGAAAGCCCAACTATATTTTTGAAATCAGAATTATTAGCCAATGTACACCCCCTTGTTGACTGAATTTATTAATTTGTTGATATTACCTTATAAATGTAGATTTTTGTCATGTTCAAAAGGATTTTATAAATCAAAATTTAATTTTATCAAGAACTTTTTTGGATAAGATATACAGCCATTAATGGGATACAGATTCTAATTTATCCATTGCTTCTGCTATTTCATCATACGATGTAGCATAAGAGAATCTTACGTGATTTTCTCCACATTTACCAAAAGCACTTCCTGGAACAAGGACAACACCATTTTTTAAAGCTTTCTTGACAAATTCAAGCGGTTTTTCAATTTTTGGGAAGACATAGAAAGCACCTTCCGGTTTACTACATGTTATTCCCATCTGGTTCAATCTATTTACAATAAGGTCGCGCCTTCTTCTAAATTCATTTACCATATCATCTACACAATTCTGCGGACCTTCTAATGCTGAAAGAGCTGCTTTCTGTGATATTGAACTTGCACATGCAGTGTTATACTGGTGAACTTTGAGCATTTCCTCGGTTACATCTGGAGATGCAGCGATATATCCTATTCGGAATCCAGTCATTGCATAGGTCTTTGAAAAACCGTTTATGGTTATGGTATTTTCACAAAATTTGGCAGGGCTGTAATGTTTTCCACTATAAACAATCTTTTCATATATTTCATCTGATATCAAAAATAAGTCGTGATCATTTGCAATATCTGCAATACCCCTTATATCTCCCTTTTTCATAACACTCCCAGTTGGATTTGCAGGTGAATTGAGGATTATGGCTTTTGTATTATCTGTTATTTTATCAAGGACGTCATCTGGAGTCATTCTAAATTCGTTTTTCTCTTTAAGTTCAACAGGAACAGAAGCCCCTTCAGATAGCTTAACACACGCATCATAGGATAAAAAGCCAGGATCAGGGACTAAAACCTCATTTCCTCTTTCTATTAAAGCTTGAGTGCTGATAAGAAGTGCTTCGCTTGCCCCTAGAGTGACTATGATAGATTCTGGATCAACATTCAAATTATTATCCTGATGTAATTTACGAGATATGGCTTCTCTAAGTTCTATAATTCCTTTATTTACAGTGTAATGTGTAAATCCGTCATCTAAAGCTTCTTTTACTGCTTCTATTATATGTGGGGGTGTATTAAAATCGGGTTCACCTAGACCCATATTTATAGAATCTTCAGTTATGAGTTCAAACATCTTCCTTATTTGGGAGAGATGTATTGATCTGACTCTTTTTGCAGGTTTAAACATAAAATCACATTCATTTATTTTCATATTATTTAATATAATTGAGCATTTTGTAGCATAATGAAATCTAGATCTTTTTTCATTTTTTTTGATTTTAAATTTTGTAATTACATAAAGTTTTATCAAAATATGAGGAGTTTTAAGGAATCTTACTATTTCTTTAGAATTTTCCTAAATTTTTTGAATGCTTTAATTCTTTATTTTTAGTTATTTATCAGCACCACAATGATAACATCCAGATTTTTCACACCACGGTGTTGTATCTCCTCTTAAAGCTTTTTGATATTCCTCTTTTATAAAAGAGGGTTTTATACAAACCCCTATATTTTTCCATGGAAGTTCATCGTCTATATTCCAGCCTTTAGACAGTTTTTTCCATTCTTTAAAAGGTGTTCTTTGTCTATATGCTTTTTCTATAATATCAGCTACTTCTACATCTCCTGTGGATAATACGTGTTGTATAAGGGAACTTCTAAGACTTTCAACTTTCAATGGAATTGATTTTAATTTCTGCTTTAAATAGTTGATTTTTGGTCCTATACCATCCAAATCGAAGTTTTCCCATTGAAATGGTGTGTGTGGCTTGGGAATTAATGGGTTTATACTGATTTTTACTGCATTCCTTTTATTTGAAAGTTTATTTAGGTTTTTTATGAATTTTACCATGTTATTTAGGTCTTCTGAGGTTTCTGTTGGTGAACCTACCAAAAAATATAATTTTACATTCATATTGCGCTCAAAAATCGTTTTTACAACTTCAATAGTTATTTCATCAGTTATGATTTTGTTTAATACATTTCTAATCCGCCATGTGGATTCTGGAGCCATTGTTATGGTTTTAAGTCTGCTTTTATGTAGAGTATCTATTAATTTCTCTGTGATGGATTCTATTCTTAATGAAGGGGTTGTTATCCTAAAATCCATATCAAGAAGTCCTTCACAGAGATCATCAATTTTAGAATAGTCAGAAACAGCAGCACCAATAAGTGCTATTTTCCGAAGACCTGTTGCACGTTTCCCCCGTTTTGCAATGTCAAATAGCTTCCTGAGGGAGGTTTCCCTTCGTGGTCTGTAGAGATAACCCGCCATACAAAATCTACATCCTCTTGTACATCCTCTAGAAACACCTAATAGAAATGCATTTCCAAATGCAGGTCTAAATCTCTCATCATCTGTCTCTGAAACCACCTGCCTTATGGGATGATTAGCATCGCCCATATTCCTAACTATGGCTCTCTTTGCAGGATTATCTGGTACATAAACACCTTTTATATCCTTAAAAGCATCAATCTCTCCTTTAGGATCATCCAGCTCCAAGAAAGTATCCAAAACCTCATCTAAAATTACCTCTGCTTCTCCAATGATGAAAAGATCAACGAATTTACTCATTGGAATGGGATTTGAAGTGGCACAGGGGCCACCAGCTATTACAAACGGGTCATTTAAGTTTCTATCATTTTTTCTAATGGGAACAATTCCATTATTCAACATTTTAAGTACATTAAAATAATCGAGCTCGTATTGGAGCGAAAAACTAACAATATTAAAATGCGAAAGTGGACTATTGGATTCCAAACTCCTTGAGTGGGGATAAACCACCCTTTCACAATAAACATCCTCCCTTGAATTCAGGAAATCGTAGATAATATGGAAACCAAGGGATGACATTGCAGTTTTATATAAATTAGGATAACAGGATGCAAATCTAATGTCCACATATCTTGGATCCTTCATGACCACGTTGTGTTCAATTAGCATAATTTATAATCTAATTTAGGATATAATTAACATATCTAAAAACAGAAAGGTAGAATCAAATGATATATCAGAAAGTGGCAGTTGGGGGTACATTTGATAAATTTCACAAAGGTCATAAAAAGTTATTAGATAAAGCATTTAAAGTCGGGGATAAAATATTGATTGGAGTTACATCTGATGAATTTGGAGGAAAAAAAGGTGATATTGATCCTTGTAATGTTAGAATGTCCAATTTAGAGAAATTTTTAGAAAAATTCAATTCGAGGTATTCTATGATGAAGTTGGAAGATCATTATGGCTCTACAATTGATGATGAGACCCTTGATGCTTTGGTGGTAAGTAGAGAAACTAGACCTACAGCAAATAAAATAAATAGAATAAGGGAGAGGAGAGGTATGAATCCTCTTGAGATTATTGTAATAGATATGGTTCTTGCAGAGGATGGGAAACCAATTTCATCTACAAGAATAAGGAAAGGTGAAATAGACTCAAAAGGCAGAATTATTTGAAAATTTAGTTTTTTTTTTGAGATCTATTAGTTTTTTTTTTACAGATGTTTCAGGTGATTATTTATGAAAATTGTTGTTGGTTCTGAAAATCCAGCCAAGATCAAAGCCACTGAAAATATTTTTGAGAGGATTTATGGGACTGTGGATATAGTATCTCGTGATGTGGATTCAGGAGTACCATCACAACCTTTTGGAATAGATGAAACTATAAAAGGCGCTGTAAACCGTGCTAGGGGAGCTTATAGCGAAGATTTTGATTTCAGTGTTGGTATCGAATCGGGATTGATGGAAACACCCAATTCTATAAGTGGTTATATTGATCTTCAATGGTGTGCAATCTTTGATGGTGAGAAAACAACATTAGGTGTGAGCGCTGGATTTGAATACCCACCTTGCGTGATAAAAGAGGTACTGGACGGCAAAGAAGTGGGGGATGTTATGGATAACGTTACGGGAGTTAGAGATCTTGGCGAGAAAACCGGAGCAGTAAACTATCTTTCCAAAGGAATGTTAAATAGAACTGAAAATACTGAACAGTGCCTTTTAATGGCGATGATACCATGGCTTAATGAGGATATTTATTTTTAACAGATCTAAATTTGGAATCATTTATTAAGTACATCGTAAAGTTTGTCGTTTGGCAGGGTGTACATTTTTTTATGCAATAAAAAAACACCCTGAATGGTAAGTTATGGAATAATGATATGTAAAACTTTTGGTAAAAATAATTAAAGATTTTTTAGGGTTGGATTCGAATCCTAACGTGGATTGCAGTGATAGTTTCGTCAGAAACATTCTAAAACTAGTCTAGGGGTTATTTGTATATTTTGTAGGGTTTATTTTAATAATTCCTCTGTTAAAAACCAGAGATTGGGTGATAAGGCTGCCCATACCCTAGTGATAGAAAAATGATCTGACATTATTAAAGATCACCTTGATCAAAAAAAGTTATAATCATAAAATAAAGTTCATAGTGGCTGCTGGAGTTCTTAAATGAGTTTTCGAATTATATTAATTAACCAGCGCCCACTATAACAAAAATTTTGGTAGTATATCCCTAAGTGGCTTAATTAAAAGATTAACTTGAAGAATTGAACATATATTTATATACTTCGAGTTTTAATATGTAGAACATAAGGAGTATAAATAGAAGTATAAATAATTTAAGATTTTAAAAATTTTTTAAATTGATGAGTTAAGATTTACAAGACATGATTTTTATTTTGGAGGAATTAAATGAGTGAAGAATTAAATAAAGAAGAATTAAATAAAGAAGAATTAAATAAAGAAGAATTAAATAAAGAAGAATTAAATAAAGAAGAATTAAATAAAGAAGAATTAAATGAAGGGTCAGTGGAA
>Ga0194111_10004179_pt1 | contig 16897 bp, 17 predicted proteins | sample TA2KigC300mmetaG_FD_146194 | JGI IMG/M metagenome (GOLD analysis project Ga0194111, IMG submission 146194) | Freshwater microbial communities from Lake Tanganyika, Tanzania - TA2015033 Kigoma Deep Cast 300m | ecosystem: Environmental > Aquatic > Freshwater > Lake | place: Tanzania: Lake... | reverse complement strand
TCGGTTCGTGCCTGCGGCTCCGCTGAGAGCGACGATCGCGGTTTCCATCGCTGATTGCAACTCGCGAATGTGGCGGGGCGGGGGGAAGTACTCGTCTTCATCGGTGGCGCGCACCTCCTGGCAGCCGTGCCTCGGTGCGAGGTGTTCGATGACTTCGACCACCAGTTCTTCGGGTGCCGAGGCACCGGCGGTCACGCCGATGACGCCGCGCAAGTCCGTTGGCAACTCACTCGCCTGATTGATGCGCAGTACTCGCCGGCAGCCGATCTCGTTGGCGAGGTGGGCAAGGGCGAGCGTGTTACTGGAGTTTGCGGACCCGATCACCACCATCACATCGACTTCCGCCGCAATCTTCGTGAGGGAGGCTTGGCGGTTGGTGGTGGCAAAGCAGAGATCACTGCGCCCGGGCGTCCACACGGCTGGGAACTTCTCCTTCACGGCACTCGCAACACCTTCCCATTCGCGGTGCGACAGTGTGGTTTGGGCGAGCAGTGCCACGGGTTCCGTGAACGTGGGTAATGCGGCAACCTCGCCGAGCGTCTCTACGCGTGAGATGGCGTCGGGAGCAACCGCCATTGTGCCGACCGCTTCTTCGTGGCCTTCGTGCCCGACGTAGATGATGCGGTATCCCTTTCCGGCACGAGTGCGGACCTCGTGGTGCACCTTCGTGACGAGCGGGCAGACCGAATCGACCATGTAGCTGCTACGTTCCTTTGCCGCATCGACAACTGCCGGTGCCGATCCATGTGCCGACAACATGATTGGCCGACCGATCGGCACCTCACCGACATCATCAACGAAGATCACTCCGCGCTGCTTGAACCGGTCAACGACGATCTTGTTGTGCACGATTTCGTGAAAGCAGTACACCGGCGTGTCGAATGTTCGCACCATCCAGGCGAGAGCCTTGATTGCCATTTCAACGCCCGCGCAAAATCCTCGCGGTGATGCGAGCAGCACTTTGTCGACAGCCATCGTGTTTCAACGGTACCGCTCAACGTGCTCAGTAGCCTGAACCAAGTGACGAAGAGCGACGAACGTAAAAACGTCGTCATCGTCGGACGACCCAACGTCGGCAAGAGCACGCTCTTCAATCGCTTCGTTGGTGAACAGGCGGCGATCGTTGAAGACAAACCGGGGGTTACCCGCGATCGCCACACGCGGGAAGTCGAATGGTGCGGCCACTACTTCAATGTGATTGACACCGGCGGTTGGATGCCGGGCGGCACAGCGTTGGAGTCGAAGGTGAGTCGCCAAGTGGAGGCGGCGGCGCGCGGGGCTGACCTCGTCATGTTTCTCGTCGATGCAACCGTAGGGCTGAGCGACGACGACGAAGCGATTGCCGCCTGGTTGCGCACGACGGGGCGCCCGATCCTGCTCGTGGCGAACAAGGTGGATGGTCCGAGTGCAGAGACCGATCTCTGGCAGTTCTTGTCGCTCGGTCTCGGCGACGCCGTGGCGGTTTCGGCGATCCACGGTCGCAAGTCCGGCGACCTGTTGGATGCGATCGTGGACCAGTTGCAACTCGACGCCGATCCAATTGTTGACCCTGGTGTCTTCGTGCGCAATCCAGAAACGAAAGAGCCGCGCGTGGCTATCGTCGGGCGGCCGAACGTGGGAAAGAGCACGTTGTTCAACCGGCTCGTCGGCGAAGAGAGGTCGATCGTGCACGACATGGCGGGTACCACGCGTGATGCCATCGACACGCGTGTGGAAACGAGCGACGGGCCGATCGTGTTCGTTGATACGGCCGGCATGCGACGTCGTAGCAAGGTGGAAGCCGGGACCGAGTATTACTCGATCATTCGCGCACTGCGAGCCGTAGATGAAAGCGACATCGCGCTGCTGGTGATTGATGCGACCGAGGGTGTCACCAGCCAAGATCAGCGTCTGGCGGAACGCATCGATGCCAGCGGTTGCCCGATCGTCGTGGTACTCAACAAATGGGAGCTGCTTGACTCTGAGCGCCGCGAGCAAGTGGAGATCGAGCTCAATCGTCGTCTGTATTTCATGGGTGACTCACCAATCGTCCGACTGTCTGCGCTGACCGGCAAGAACGTGCATCGTCTCCAGCCGCTCTTGACCGACGCCATCAGCAACTATCACCGTCGCGTACCGACACGCGATGTAAACCGGGTGCTGGCGGCCGCTCAGCAACAGCAACCGCCAGGGCAGGGGGCGCGTGTGCTGTATGCACTGCAAGGAGCCGTCGACCCACCGACGTTCACACTCTTCGTGAATCGGGAGTTGCCGCAGTCGTATCTGCGGTATCTCGAACGATCGATCCGAGAAGCGTTTGAATTCGGCTCGACACCGATCAAACTGCGTGTGCGAACCCGCTCCGAACAGTGAGGCGTCACGATGCCGTGGTGTGAACCATGCTCCCGCTACTTCGCACCCTCTGCGCTGACTCCTGGCGGTCAATGCCCCGTGTGCGGCGACGACATCGACCGCGGAAGACTTGCGACGTCAAGCGATGCGCCTACCTTGCGTGAACTCTCCAAGATGAGCGGCGACAAGGCACCGTGGCACTTCAAGTTGCTGATGGCGTTGTTGATCGCGTATCTCGGCTGGCGGATCGTTGCCGTATTTGTAGACTGACGGCGCCGTAGCTACGGGCTGTGGCGCAGCTTGGTTAGCGCGCTTGTCTGGGGGACAAGAGGTCGGGAGTTCAAATCTCCCCAGCCCGACGATGTGTGGCCGCTTCGTGGCAACCACCGCGCCGCAGCAACTCGCTTTGCTGTTTGATGCCGTGCTCATCGATGACTTCGTCGATCGCTTCACCCCCAACTACAACGTGGCACCCACCACGCAGGTGCTGTATCTCACGGGTGACATTGACAGTGAAAACGGTTCGACCCGCCGCAGCCTGCAGCGCGCGCATTGGGGACTGTTGCCAGCCTGGTCGAAGGATCGCAGCAGGGCTGCAAGCATGATCAACGCGCGAAGTGAAACACTGACCGAGAAGCCGAGTTTCCGCGGGCTGGTGAAGGCTCATCGTTGTGTGGTGCCCGTTGACGGTTACTACGAGTGGCGCACGGTCGGTGTCGACCCGAAGGTGAAGCAACCGAAACAGCCGTACTTCATTCGTTCAGTAGACGCGACGCCACTCGCCCTGGCAGGTTTGTGGACCACATGGCGCGACCCGGCACGCAATGGTGAGGTGGTGCCGAGTTGCACGCTGATCACGACATCACCGAACGAACGCTTGGCGGCGATTCATGACCGTATGCCGTGCATCTTGGATGGCGATGAGATCGACGAATGGTTGACGGCCGACGACGCGCCGCTTCAACTACTGCGTAGTGCCACCAACGAACGTCTCGTGGCGTCGACGGTGAGCACCGCCGTCAACAACGTGCGCAACAAGGGTGCCGATCTCATCGAACCAACGACGACAACGTTGTTCTAGAGCGCGCCGGGGACGCCATCGCTGCGCAACTGCGCGGCCAGTTTTGCTGCCGCGGCGGCGAGACGTTCTGGCGCGACATCCTTCTGTTGGTGGGCAAAGTTCAAGTTGGCCATCTCGTCGGCGGGCACGCAGTGAAGATGGCAGTGGTTGACTTCGAAGCCGGCGATTACCAGTCCCACGCGCGCCCGATTGAAGGCCCTGCGCTGAGCGTTCGCCACGTGGCGCGCAACACCGAAGACGTGCGCATTCAGTTCGGCGGACATGTCCATCCAATGATCGACAGGCTGACGTGGCACCACGAGGGCGTGACCGTCGGTGATGGGCGCAATGGTCATGAACACCACACAGTGGTCGTCCTTCAGGGCAAAGTGACCGGGCAATTCACCGTCAATAATTCGTGTGAAGAGCGATGTCATCGCGATGAGAACAGTAGTGGAGAGGCGAGAACTAGCCTGCACGCATACGTACGTGGCCGAATCTCGTCACCCTGGCACGACTGTTATGTTTGCCGCTGTTCTTGTGGCTGTTGTTCGTGCGCGACGATCGCGAATTGGCGGCATGGTTGCTGGGTGCACTTGGTGCCACCGACTGGGTTGACGGCTGGCTGGCGCGTCGCCTGAACCAGCGCAGTGAATTCGGAGCCGTCTTCGACCCCGCCGTCGACCGACTGTTGTTCATCGTTGGCGTTTTCGCAATCGTCATAGACGGTTCGGTGCCGCCATGGTTCGGATGGGTGGTGATCGCACGCGAAGTGTTCATCGGGTTACTCATGCTTGGTGGCACTGCACTCGGCATGCCGCGCTTCGCCGTGAATCAATGGGGCAAGAACTATACGTTCGCTCTGATGTTTGCCTTCCCGTTGCTGCTGATCGGCGCAAGCGACGCGGGATGGGCCCTCGGGGCGCGCAACGCCGGCTGGGCGATCGGCATTCCAGGTGTGGTGTTGTCGTACGCCACCGCGGTCGTCTACGTGCCCCAGGTCGTGCAGGGTGTTCGTGGCGCGCGGGCGAACGGCGTCTCAACCTGAGGCTACGGTTGAGGCCATGCAGGTTCCCGACGATCTCTCCTACACCCCCCAGCATGAGTGGGTGCGAATCACGAACGGGGTCGCGCGAATCGGCATCACCGATTATGCGCAGGACGCACTCGGTGACGTGGTGTTCGTCGGGGTACCGGCAGTGGGAACACAGGTCACGGCCGATCAGTCGTTCACCGAAGTTGAGAGCACCAAGAGCGTGTCCGACATCTACGCGCCGGTCAATGGCACGGTGTCACTGGTGAACACCGACCTCGCCACGCAGCCCGAGTTACTGAACAAAGACCCGTATGGTGCCGGCTGGATATGTGAGATCAGGATCGACGGCAGCACACCGGCACTGCTCGATGCGGCTGCGTATCGGGCTCTCGTCGGGGCGTGAATAGCGAGCCCCATGCAGTACGTCTTTTGCAACCAATGCGGTCACCGCAACCCACCTTCGTCGACGTTCTGCTCGTCATGTGGTGCGGTGCTCGACAAGCCGAGTCTGCGCACGAACGTGCTGCCGAAGACCGACCCGCTGCTTGACGGTCTCGGTGGTGAGGACAATGCAGTCGTGCACAGCGGTGAGGTGGCACCCGGCGAGGTACTGCTCGTGGTGCGTCAAGGGCCCGAGATCGGCACGCGCTACACCTTGGAGGGTGACCAGGTCTCGGTCGGCCGCGTACCCGACAACGACATCCAGCTCGACGACTTCACGGTGTCGCGCCAACACGCCGTGTTCGTGCGGCAGGGCGACGCGTGGCTGGTGCGCGACCTCGGCTCCTTGAACGGCACCTACGTAAACAGCCGTCGCGTCGAGGAGTCGGTCGTGCAACACGGCGACGAAATACAAGTGGGTCGCTTCCGACTTGTCGCATTCTTCGGGTCCTGAGCGATGCCGGAGCAGTACTACACCATCGGCGAAGTGCTCGCGCTGCTGCTCGAGGAGTTTCCGGATATCACCATCAGCAAGATTCGGTTCCTCGAAAGTCAAGGATTGATTACTCCGGAACGCACCACCGCCGGCTACCGCAAGTTCACCAAACCCGAAGTTGAGCGTCTGCGTTTCATCCTCCGCGAACAAAAGGACAACTTTTTGCCGTTGCGTGTGATTCGCGATCGGTTGGAAGGCGAGACGAGTGACGGTTTGCTCCGCCCGGACGACATCACCGACCCAAGCATGCCGCGCGGAATTCGTGCGCCCTCGGTTGGGCATCCGACGAATCGCGCCACGGCCGAGCGGGCGTCGGTGGTACCGGCGCCCAATTCGGCGAAGAAGAAGCGCCCCGAACGCCTCAGCAAGTTGGACATCCTGGAATCGACCGGTGTGGATTCGTCGATGCTGACAGCGCTGGAAAGAATGAAGTTCGTTCGTCCGCAACTGATGGGAACCGAACCGTTCTACGACGAGACGGATCGCGACATCGTTCATCTCGCCGGACGCCTGGCGGCACTCGGAGTAGAGCCACGACTGTTGATGGCCTGGCGGTTGGCGGCCGAACGTGAAGCCGATGTCTTCGAACCGATCGTGAAAGCGGCACAGAATTCGGGCGGTGGCGACCGTCGCGACGATGCGATGAAGTTGCTCGACGACCTTGTCGGTCTTGGCGAAGAATTGCGAACTGCGCTGCTACGCAACGTCACCAAGGGCTTGCGCTCGGGTTCTTAGGCCGTTGCTACGCTGACGCCATGAGTGCCGGCGACTCGATTGACTCCGTGCAACTCGATCTGGTTGGGGTTCTCGTAGATACACCAGCCAATGTTCCTGTCATGCACCTGCGTGAGCAGGCCGGCGAACGTCGTGTGTTGAGTATCTACATCGGCGCAGCGGAGGCGAGTGCGATACGCATCATGCTTGACGGGCACACACCACCACGACCGTTGACCCACGACTTGATGGTCAACGTCTTTGAGGATCTCGGCGCGCATGTCAACCGCGTGGTGATCACCGAGATGCGAAACCACACCTACTTCGCCGAACTACAAGTCGTGCACAACGGCCAGCGCCATGTGATTTCCTGTCGTCCGTCCGACGCCGTGGCGATTGCGATGCGGGCCGAGGTGCCGATCACTGCCAGCCGCGACCTCTTGGACGAGGTCGGCCAAGTCATCGATGAATCCGAGGAGGAGGCTGACGCCGAGGTACTCGAGGAATTCCGTGACTTCATTGACAGCATTAACCCCGAAGACTTCCAAGAGAAGTAGCACGGTTGGCGCAGGGGCGAGGCCACCCCTAGCGTGAGAGTTCCGATGGGCGGAGTGCGTACCAACAACCTTGAATCGGCGCGCACGTATAGCGGCACGCAGGCCGCCGACATCGTCGGCATCTCGTACCGGCAACTCGATTACTGGGCACGAACCGACCTCGTGCGACCATCGGCGACCGACGCCGCCGGTAGTGGTTCGCGAAGGGAATACGTCTACCGCGACCTGCTGGAACTGAAGGTCATCAAGAATCTGCTTGACGCCGGAATCAAGTTGGAGTCGGTGCGCGAAGTGTTCAACTACCTGCGTCGTCACGTCACCACCGACGTGGCATCGGCGCACATCGTGATCAGCGGTAAGAGCGTGGTGCTCTGTGACGGCGATCATCTCATCGACGCGGTTCGCAACGGGCAAGGCGTCTTGAACGTTTTGCCACTCGCCACCGTGAAGAACGAACTCGATGCCAAGATCATCGAGTTGAAGCGCCGCGAACGTCAGGCACCTGCAGGTGTGCAAACTGCTGCGCAGCGCACGTCGAACGTCAGCGCGCGGTAGGCCATGACGGGCAACCGTCGCTCGCCCCTCGACGCGTTGCATCGCGAACTTGGTGCGAAGTTGGTGCCGTTCGGCGGTTGGGAGATGCCGTTGTCGTATCCTGCCGGCACGATCGCCGAGCATCTTGCGTGTCGCAACGAAGCCGCACTCTTCGATGTGTCGCACCTCGGCACGGTACGGCTAGATGGCGCGGGAGCATTTGATCGACTACAACATGCCCTTACCAACGACTTGCGAAAGATTGGTGTCGGTCGAGCGCAATACACGCACTCCTGCAACGATCGGGGTGGAGTGGTGGACGACATCATTGTTTGGTGGGTGGCCGACCAGGTGTTTGATGTAATGCCGAATGCGTCGAATACCGAGAGCGTTGTCCGCGCGATTGGGGGCGTTGATACAACCGCCTGTCGCGCGGTGCTCGCCGTACAAGGACCACGTGCGCGCGAACGTGTGGCACGCGTGTCGACGGAGGCAGCGAACGTCAAACGATTTCGAGTACAAGCAATTAACGTGCTCGGGGCCGAGTGCGTGGTGGCCGGAACCGGCTACACCGGGGAGGATGGTGTCGAGATCGCCGTCCCAGTGGAACACGCAGAGCGTGTGGCCCGAGCGTTGCTCGACGCAGGAGTGCAGCCGGCTGGTCTCGGTGCCCGCGATACGTTGCGCCTAGAGGCTGCTCTGCCACTGCACGGCCACGAGTTGTCGTCTGACATCACCACGCTGGAAGCAGACCTCGGGTGGGTCATTGGTTGGGAAAAGGCCGAGTTTGCGGGTCGCAGCGCCCTTGCTGAGCAGCGGGAGATCGGCGTGCAGAGGGTGTTGTGCGGTCTGCGTACCGAATCGCGCCGACCGCCCCGCGACGGCGCCCGAGTGCTCTGGCACGGTCGGGATGTCGGGGTGGTGACCAGCGGCAACTTTTCACCCGTGCTCGGGGTGGGCATCGCACTGGCGCTGGTGGAGCCAGCGTCTGCGGTGGTGGACACCGAGGTGGTGGTGCGGGTCCGTGACGCCGAGATGCCGGCGCGTGTGGTGAAGCGCCCGTTCGTCGCCCGTTAGGAAGCAGTCGGGGTCGAACCAGGCGTCGCGGTCGAACCAGGCATCGGCGCCGGCGGAGGCGAAGTTGTCGAAGCGGGTTTGGGCACCAGGTTGGACACCGCCTTGCCCGCCAGGGTGGGCAGGAAGTTGATCAGCGAACCCGCCTGATCGGCCATGCCGGCGATGCGGCGAATCGGGTCCTCGACGTCATCCAACAAGCGATTCACGCGGGCCGCAGCTTGGTTGAGATTGTCCATCGTGGTGCCGAAGTTCTCCAGCGCGACGATGAGGGCCTCGACCGTGCGACGACCTTGATCCGCCAGTTTCACACCTTCGGTGACGGGGTCGATGTTGCGCAGCAGCGCCAGAACGTCGTTGACCATCTTTGTTATGTCGAGCGGTGGCGACGTGTCGGGCACGGCTCAACCGTAGTGCGGGCTGGCCAAGGCCTCGAGTGGCTCGCATGAACACACGAGGTTGCGATCACCGTGTGCTGCATCGATACGCGACACGGGCGGAAAGTATCCGCGAGTACGCAACGACGCAACGGGGAAGAGAGCGAGAGCCCGATCGTACGGACGGTTCCACTCTCCGGCGACATCTTCAACGGTGTGCGGCGCGTATCGCAGCGGTGATTCGTCGATCTTCCACTCCCCGGTCTCGACACGGGCGATTTCACCACGAATCGCAATCATCGCGGCACAAAAGCGATCAAGTTCGGCGAGTGACTCACTCTCGGTTGGTTCGACCATGAGAGTGCCACCGACCGGGAAACTCATCGTCGGCGCATGGAAGCCGTAATCCATCAGTCGCTTGGCCACGTCATCCACCGACACCGCGGTGCGTTTGGTGATGTCGCGGAGGTCAAGGACGCACTCATGGGCGATGAGGCCGTTCGTGCCGCTGTACAAGGTGGGGAAGTGATCGCGTAGTCGGTGCGAGATATAGTTCGCACTCGCAATCGCCTGCTCGGTTGCCCGCCGCAGGCCGTCAGGGCCCATCATCCGCACGTACACCCACGAGATCGGCAGGATGCCGGCAGAGCCGAAGCGCGCAGCGGACACTGGTCCAACCGGCGACTCGCCAGTGCCGAGAGGATCACCCGGCAAGAACTCGGCGAGATGGTGTCGCACCGCCACTGGACCGACACCTGGGCCGCCACCACCATGCGGGATGCAGAACGTCTTGTGCAGGTTGAGGTGGCTCACATCGGCACCGAACAGGCCCGGCTTCGCCACGCCGACGAGCGCGTTTAGGTTTGCGCCGTCGACGTACACCTGGCCGCCGTGTCGGTGCACCTCGTCGCAGATGTCTTTCACCGCGACTTCGAACACGCCGTGCGTGGATGGATAGGTGATCATGAGCGCGGCGAGTTTTTTGCCCGCCCTCTCGCACTTCGCCCGCAAATCGGCGAGATCGACGTTGCCCGCGTTGTCGCAGGCGACGACAACCACATCCATGCCGGCCATCACGGCGCTGGCCGCATTGGTGCCGTGGGCGCTCGACGGTATGAGGCAGATGGTGCGTTGCTGGTCGCCACGACTGTCGTGGTACGCCCGAATCGCAAGCAGTCCAGCGAACTCACCCTGGCTGCCGGCATTGGGTTGCAGACTGACGGCGTCATACCCGGTGACTGCGCACATCATTCGCTCGACTTCATGGACGAGTTGTTGATAACCACGCGTGTCGCCATCTGGTTGGTGCGGGTGGATGTTGGCGAACTCGGGCCAGGTCACCGGAATCATCTCGGTGGTGGCGTTGAGTTTCATCGTGCACGAGCCAAGTGGGATCATCGTGCGGTCGAGCGCCAGGTCTTTGTCAGCGAGGCGACGCAGATAGCGCAGCATTTCGGTCTCCGTGCGATAGCGACGGAAGACTGCCTGCGACAGGAAGTCGTCGCTGCGCAGGTGCTCGTCGTGGGTGGCCAGCGTCATGGTGCGTTCTTGAACGTCGACGGCGGTTGCGACCACGCCGAATGCACTGAGGATGTCGACGACCAGCGTGGCGTCGGTTGTTTCGTCGAAACTGAAAGCAACGGTCTGTGAGTCGACGTGACGCATCGCAATGTTTCGCTCGAGTGCAGCGCGGGCCACGGAGAGCGCATCGACATCGCGAACGGTGACGGTGTCAAAGCGCGATCCAGCGTCGATCGTGCCAACGTGATGCTGCCGCAGTATCGCTGCGGCGGCATTGGTGTAGGCGCTGACGCGTTTGGCGATTGCCTGCAAGCCGTCACGTCCGTGCCAAGCGGCATAGAACCCGGCGATGTTGGCCAGCAGCGCCTGGGCGGTGCAGATGTTGGAGGTGGCCTTCTCGCGACGGATGTGTTGCTCCCGAGTCTGTAGTGCCAGGCGGAGTGCCGGTCGACCGGCCGTGTCGGTGCTCACGCCGACGAGTCGCCCGGGCAACGAGCGCGCAAACTGCTCGGTCGCTGCGAGATAGCCGGCATGGGGCCCACCGCCTCCCATCGGCACACCGAATCGTTGCGCACTACCGACGGCAATGTCGAAACCCAATGATGCCGGCGTGGTGAGAATCGTGCTCGCCAACGGGTCGGTCACACAGACAGCGACGGCCCCACGTTCGTGTGCTGCGTATACTGCTCCGCGAACGATGTCGTCACCGGCAATGAGGCCACTCGACGACGGTCGCGAAATGACGACACAGAACGCATCGATGGTCGTCAACTGCGCGAGCGGTAGTACGCGCACGTTGATGCCGACTGGTTTGCAGCGGGCACGCAGCACGCTGATGTGCTGCGGGTGAGTGTCATCGTGCACGGCAACGACGCGACTATCGCTCGTAGCCGTGCGGCGCGCCATCGTGACGGCTTCGGCGACCGCCGTGGACTCATCCAAGAGCGAGGCATTGGCGATGTCGAGCCCAGTCAACTCGGTGACGAGAGTTTGAAAATTGAGGAGGGCCTCAAGCCGACCTTGACTGATCTCGGGTTGGTACGGCGTGTAAGCCGTGTACCAAGCGGGGTTTTCGAGCACATTGCGTAACACCACCGGTGGGGTGATGGTGGGGTAGTAGCCGGTGCCGATGACGCAGCGTCGCACGATGTTCTTGTCCGCGATCTTGCGCAACTCCGCGAGCACGAGATGTTCGGCGACGGCAGGCGGCAGGTCGAGTGGCTTCTCGACGAGAATGCTCGGCGGCACGACGGCGCGCACAACTTCCTCGTTGGTGGCATAGCCCAGGGCACGAGCGATCTGTAGTTGCTCGGCGGCGGATGGACCGATGTGGCGGGATTCGAACGACATGTTGCCTCGTGGTGCGACCGTGGTGGTGACGAGACGAACCGCCTCATCGCCCCCGCTGTCTCTTGCACCTGAGAGCTTCCACGGCGTGCCGTGTTTCCCCGTCGGTGGAGGAGTGGTCAAACTCCCCGCTTTCCAGCGTTGCCTGTCGTCTCGGTTCGGGTACCTGAGAGGTTCCGGGGTGGTTGCTCCTTCGGTGTGGCGTCGCACTGGCGGTGCGGGCCACTCTCCCGAGACGACTATGGCACTTGTCAGCATAGTTGTGGTGCGGATGTGCCGGCGGACGCAGCTCGCTAGGGCGCGGAAAGGCCGTTCGCTCTAGGCTCTCGGCATGACCACTGCCACAATGTCTGCTTCCGCACTTTCCGATGCCGTCAGCCCGTATTTCGGGGATCTGGGCAGCAAGTACATGCTCGACCCGGCGACCGGAGAAATTGGCAAGGCTGCCGGCTACCCGGACGGCTTCTCGTTCTACTTCGCTGGTCGTGGCGGTGTGTTGGGCGATGTGGATGCTGACGTCGTGCACGCAGGTTTCGTCTTCTTTGATCAAACCATCGTGCGCAAGATGTGGGAGCGCGGTGTGCAGGTGGAAGGTGCGCGCAAGGCGGCGAGCCGTTACGCCGGTGCCGCCGATGCGTGGGGCAAGGCGCATCTCGCCAACTTTCGTAGTGCTGCGCGTTTCAACGCTCTCGCCGAGAAGGTGGTGGCCTCCGTTGATCCCGTCGGATTGTCGCTCTTTGCCGGGTTGCGAGCCGAGCCGCTGCCCGCTGACGCCGTTGCGCGCACGTATCGACTCGTCACATGGTTGCGCGAGTTGCGCGGCTGTCTGCACATCAATGCGGTGGTGGCCGAGGGGCTCAGCGGTAAAGAGGCCGTGTTGGCTTCGGAGAACGGTGACTTCTTCGCCAAGCTGCACGGCTACCAGGAGCCGTATCCCGATGTGTCGCACTTGAAGGCGGCACGAGTGCGCGCCGAGGAAACGACGTCGAAGTTGATGGCCGCCGTATACGAACGGGCGTTAACTGCCGACGAACGCGCAGAATTCGCGGCGCTCACCGCCGAGTTGAAGGCATCCGTCGCCTGACCGTTCTCAGTGCGCCAGTTTGGTGCGCGATGCGCCAGGAATACTGATTAGGCGCTGACGCAGCGGTTGGTGATTGAGCCGACCCCTTCGATTGTCGAGGTGATGACGTCGCCAGCCGCCAGAAAGCGAGGCGGTTTACGTGCCCCACCAACGCCACTGGGTGTACCCGTGTAGATGACATCACCCGGTAACAACTCAACGATGGTCGAGAGGTAGGCCACGAGTTGCGACACCGAGAAGATCATGTCGCTGGTGAATGAGCGTTGCATCTCTTCATCGTTCACTGAGCAGTGCATCATGAGATTGTCACGGTCGCCAAGCTGCGCAACGTCGACCAACCACGGTCCAAACGGCGCGTACCCTCGGCGACTTTTACCGAGGCTGAACTGCGGTGGAGTGGTGGCGCGCTGTAGTAGGCGGTCACTGATGTCCTGTCCAACACAGACACCAGCCAACGCATCCCAGGCCTTGGACTCTGGGATGTTGCGGCCACCAGCGGCGACGACAACGACGAGTTCAACCTCCCAGTCGGCGGTCGGCACGCCGATCGGGATTTCGCCGAACGGGGCGTTGACGCTGGAGGCGAACTTGGTGAAAGTAAGGGGCGAGTCGGGTATCTCGGCACCGGTCTCCACGGCGTGTTGTCGGAAGTTCAATCCAATCCCAAACACCTGGGCGGGGCGTGGTGAGGGTGCGCGCAGATCGTGCATCGCAAACGGCTGAGTTTCGCCGCCGGCAATTGATGCGGCGTGCTTGCGCAACTCATCCCATAGGGCGAAAGTCGCCATCGGGTCAGACGGGAACTCGCCTGCGGACGCGCGTTCAAGATCAACGGCGGCACCACCATCGGCGTCGGAATCAATCACGAGCGATGCACGACCACGGACGTTGGCGAATCTCATGAGTGTCGAGGGTAGTCTCGGCGAGGAAGCGGACACCCTCGCAGAGCCCACATTGGAGTCATCGTGACGTCACCAATCAGATTCGCGCACGTGGTGCTGAAAACCACGAGGTATCGCGAGATGTTGGACTGGTGGCTACTGGCGCTCGGAGCATCGGTGCGTCACGGCAACGATTTCATCAGTTTCATCTCGTACGACGATGAGCACCACCGGTTGGCCATCGTCAACTTTCCAGGGCTTGCTGCGGCTGATCGCCAGTCGAGCGGGGTAGAGCATTTCGCGTTCACCTTTGGGTCGTTGGATGATCTCTTCGCGAAGTTTCTCGAACTAAGGAAGCATGGCGTGACGCCGTATTGGACGATCAATCACGGCATGACTCTCTCGGCGTACTACCGCGACCCTGACGGAAACCAGGTGGAGTTTCAGGTGGATGCGATGTCCAACCGGGATGCCGACTCGTTCATGAACTCGCCGGTCTTTGCGGCAAACCCGATTGGCGTCGACGTGAACTTCGATGACTTGATCGCTCGGCGCGAATCAGGTGAAGCCGCCGAGTCGCTCCTCGCTTATCCCCTGAAAGATTAGAAGTCGCTCAGGGTCGACGGATACGCGGCCACGCGCCGACATTGCTGATCGCTGCAACAGTGCTCGCCATTGCCTCGGGTGCAACGGGGTGGCTGATCAAGAAACCCTGTGCCTTCAGGCATCGCAATTCACCGAGCACTTGCAATTGACGCACGCTCTCGACACCCTCGGCGACCATGTCGAGGTTCATCGACTCGCACATGGCGATGATGGTGCGCACCAGAGAACGCGCGTCATCGTTGTCGGCAACACCATTGATGAATGATCGGTCGATCTTGAGGCGATGTATCGGAAACTTCTGCAACAGCGATAGCGACGAGTATCCGGTTCCGAAATCGTCGATCGCCACGCGCACGCCGAGATCGCCGAGTTTGGTCAGCGTCGAAAGTGCCTGATCGGGTTGGGCGATCATCACACTCTCTGTGACCTCCAACCACAATTGGCGCGCGGGAATGTGTGCACGGGTGAGGGCTTCACTCACCACGTTGACAAAATTGGGGTCACTCAACTGGCGTGGCGAAACGTTGACGGCCATGGTCGCGTCGCGCGGGCTGACCCCGGCCGCGATCCATTCGCCGAGATGGGTGAGAGCCTCAAGCAGCGCCCACGAACCGATCGGCACGATGATGCCCGTTTCTTCGGCAATCGGGATGAACTCTGCCGGCGACACCGTGCTGCCGTCTTCGCGATCCCATCGCATGAGCGCCTCAAAACCAACCACCTCGCCGAGGGACACGTCGATGATCGGCTGATGAACGAGCCGAAGTTCGCGACGTTCGAGGGCGCGATACAAAGCCGTCTCGACGGCCAACCGCTGCGTAACGCTGGCCAACATCGACTCATCGAAGATGGCCACGCAGTTGCGACCTGACTCCTTCGCGCGGTACATCGCGGTGTCGGCATGACGCAACAAATCGTCCGCATTATTCGTTACCGACGGTCGGTAGGTCGACACGCCGATGCTCGCGGAGACGAAGACGTCGCCTTGCCGGAGCGCGAGGGGCTCGTGAAACGACTCGAGAACCCGGTCGGCGAGCACCATTGCTTCGCTCGGACCCTTGGATTGCGGGTCCAAGACCACGAACTCATCCCCTGAGATGCGGCCGACCACGCAGTGTGACGGCAACACCATACGAAGTCGCTCGGCGACAGCGACGAGCACATCATCGCCAGCGGAGTGACCGAGGCTGTCATTGATGTTCTTGAATCGGTCAACGTCAATGAACAACACGGTTGGTTGGCGACTGTCACGCCACGCCGTTCGCAGCGCCGTGTCGACATGCTCCAGCATCAGGCTGCGATTGGGTAAGCCAGTCAATGCGTCGGTTTGCGCACTCGTTATCAAACGTGCCTGCAACGTGGCATTTGAACGAACTGCAATGATCACGCGTGCGAGCACGGCGATGGACAGAACGATGAGCGACCCGCCACGCACGATTCGGTCGCGCGTATCGACTGCGTCGATTGCCACAAAGACCGTGATCGGCACCGCCAAACCAGCAGTAACGAGCACAAGACGACCCGCTATAGGACGAGTCGCCCGATAAGCGCCTTGCGCCGTGAGATTGCGCACGCCGGGGTGCAGAAGGGTGCCTGCGGCAGCAAACAGCGCCAACACGTACGGTGAGTTGCGCACTGCGAGTGGTACATCCAACCGCTCGGCGTCACTGAGCGCCCACAACATGTCGCCCAGGAGAGATGAGATGACAGCCGCTGTCGCCAGCCAGATCACCGCGCTGTTGTCGGAGTCACCGAGCAACAGTGTGACGAGCAGGAACAGAACGATGGCTGACAGCGAGAACGTTAATCCTTTGATGAGCACGACGGCAGGTTCGCTTCCCGACACATCGAAGAGCGCACGAACCACGAAGATCCACATCACAAGCCAGGCGCCGAGAGCCAGGATGGAAGCATCGGCAATCACACCGATGGGATCGCGCCCGATGCGTCGTTGCAGGACGATGAGTAGTCCGCCGACCAGAGTCAACTGCACGATGAGCGAACACAGTTCAGCTGCCGTATGGGCGAGTTCACCCCGCGGGGCAGCGGACAACACTTGCTCGACTCCAACGGAGGTGACAATGACGACGAAGCCAACGAGGATTCGGCGATCGAGTCGATTGTGGCGGGTGGCGACAACGATTGCTGCCACTACGGCAAGCACCGCGACGGGGTAGAAGACACTGCTCAGGGGCTCGTTGCGCGACACTGCTTGGGTGACGGCCAAGAGCAAGCCTGCCGCGGTAAGGACCCATGCCGTTCGTTCAAGCGTGCGAATCGTCACGCCAACATCACCGCCACCACGGTACTGAATCCGCCGCTTCGCACTTCATCTTCTGTACTCTCGAAGCAGGCGGAGGCCGATCAGCGCTGGGTAATGCCCGGCAAAAGGAGCCTCGTGTTCATCACTCGCCATACGCGACTTGGTGACGTGGACTTGCGTGACCGACTGTGGGAGTTCTACCGGCGGTCGTATGCAAACAACCCCCTGCATCCCTTCACTGAACTTGTCAATCGGTCGGAGTTCGATGAATGTCTCTTGAACTCCACCAACCGCGTCTGGGTGGTGTGGGAGGAGAACCGTCCGGTGGTGATGACGTTGATCGCGACCGACATCACTGCAACACGTTGGCTGAACCCCGACTATTTCCGCCGTAACTACGCCGATCGAATGAAGAAAGGTCTCGTGCACTACGTGATGTGGGTGGTGGTCGACCCGGATGTAGAGATTCGTGGAGCAAACATCGCCCTCGCGAAGGAAGCATTGGCGGCTGAGGCACGCGACGGTGCGTTCTTGGTGTTCGACCTGCCCGACACGCACCAGCCAACCGATGAACG
>Ga0194111_10004176_pt1 | contig 16905 bp, 15 predicted proteins | sample TA2KigC300mmetaG_FD_146194 | JGI IMG/M metagenome (GOLD analysis project Ga0194111, IMG submission 146194) | Freshwater microbial communities from Lake Tanganyika, Tanzania - TA2015033 Kigoma Deep Cast 300m | ecosystem: Environmental > Aquatic > Freshwater > Lake | place: Tanzania: Lake... | reverse complement strand
GAGAGAGGACGAGGTGGCCGTCGCGATTGTACTGGTGGACGAGTTCTTTCCGAACGAGAACTTCAACCGCGAAGCAATGCGCGCGTCGCTTCGACAAGCCGGTGCGGCGCACCGGCGCGACATCCCGTAGTATCCTGGTTCAACGTTTTCGCCAAGCGGGAGACAATGGATGCGGCCGGAGACCAGATCGCCCCAGACCGGCTCGTCACAGGTCATGGCTTTCAGTTCGATCCGCGCGGGGCACGTCCCGGATTCACGGGCGTGTTCGCGCGATCCGGCGACGTGTCAATCCGCACCTCGGCCGCCGCATGCCGCGCAACCTCGAAAGGCACGTTCGCGTAGGCAATGTTCCCCTGGCCGTCGACGGCCGTGACGAACAACCGGTAGGCGCCGGCCGGGGGAGCAGTGAACTCAATCTGCCGCTGAGCGGGATCGCGAATCAGGCCGGCGATCGGTTGGGCTTTCTTTTCCATACTGCCCGCGTAGGAACCCGCGGGTATCTCGACTTCGGGACGAATGTCCCAGGCGAATGCCAGCGGGTCGGAGTCGGGATCGGTGACCTGGACTTCGGCTCGATACGCTGCCGCCTCTCGGAGCGACACCGACCGCGGATCGGAGAACCCCTCGATGCCCACTCCCTGAATGGCCGGCGCGCGGTTTGCCGGCCAAACCCCGCTCCAGAAATGCTGCATCACGTCGATCGACTCGGTGCGAAGGCCGTTGCAGAAGAGCCCGTACCAGGTGTGCGTCGTCTCCTGTTTCTCGCTCCAATAGAACACAAACGAGCCCAGACTGTGCGTGCGGTCTGCCAGGATGATGCGTTCGTATCGCTCGGCGATCGCCCGTGCCTTCTCGCTGCTCGTCTCTTCCAAAGGCGCCCGCCACGTCGTCTTGGGCACCTGCCAGTGACCGGTCGGCCCCCATTCAGCCACCACGTACGGTTTGGGCCAGTGCTGGCGGGCCAGTTCGGTCACCCGGCCGAGATCGCCATACGCGTTGATTCCCAACAAATCCATCTCCTTGCACTCGGCGGCGATTTCCTGCACCTTCCGCTCGAAATGACCGGTGCCGACGACGGTCAGCACCGGATGGTGGGCGTCCAACTGCTTGATGGCGACAGCCAAGTCATTCAATCGCTCCCACAACCGTGGATGGTAGGACGGCTTGCCGGGTATGTGATCCAGTTCGTTTCCCACCGCCCAGAACATCATCGCGGGATGGTCCTTCAATTCCTGGACAACGGCGAGCACCTTGCGTTTCTGTTCGGCAACCTGATCGGGATTGTCCCAGTCCGTGCCGTTTCGCTCGCCGCGCACCGGGAGATTGGCCATGACGGCAAGCCCTTCCCGCTGCGCCGCGTCGAGCATGCGCCGGTTGGCAGTCGCTCGGACAGCGTTCCCGCCGCATGCTCTGAGCACATCGAAGCGAGTCCCGCCGACGGCGCCCTGAATGTAGAACGGTTTGCCGTCGCGCAGCAAACGCCACCCCTCCTGGCCCTTGACGATCTGGCACGGACTTGGCTCGTCGCCTTGCACGGAAACATCCCATACCCGCCCGACGCATGCTGATAACACAACAGACCAGCAGATACAGCGTAACATGGCTGTCAGTCCCCCTCTGATTTTCTTGACGCGGCCGGTGGCCGCACCCAAACGTAGGACGGACGCTCTTGCCCGTCGCCACCGACCTGACGGGCAAGAGTGCCCGTCCCACAAGATGCGCGGACCGTGCGCAAATTCCGCCGCAAAAGCGCACTAACGCAGCCCGCGGCGGTTTGGCGCGACAAGCCGGGCACGCCGTTCACCAGACGTCGCGAAGATCCACGCGAACACCTTCGATGACTTGAGGAACGATCGCGTCCGCGTGGCAGCCAAGCAGTTCATAGTTGTCGTCGCGCAGGATGAACTGTTCCACAGCGCGATGTTCGGGATCGACCACCCAGTATTCCGGGATGCCTGACTTGCGATAGAGTTCCTTCTTGAGGACCCGGTCGTTATGCATGGACGAACCAGATAGGATTTCCACGACGAGGTCCGGTGATCCCTCGATCTTCTTCGCAGTCATGATCGTCTTGTTACGACTCAACACCACAACCAGATCCGGTTGCACGATGTCCCAATCCGACAATTGCAGATCGACGGGTGCATTCATCACTTCGCCGAGTCCCCGCAATTCGATCTGGGTGTACAGCTGAAACTGGATTCTGCGCGACAGCCGCTGGTGGACCATATCCGGCGCCGGGTTCACAACGTGTTCTCCATCGATGACTTCGTGCCTGCGCCCGTCGTCGGGAATCCGCGCATATTCGGCGTATCCCAGCTTCCCTGTCGATTTCGCTTCCGCAGACATGGCGGTAATCTCCCTCAATCGCACGCCTGGTCCAGCCCGCGCCGCGTCGCCCTGCTGTCAATATATTCGCGCATCCCGATTTGGCCAACCGGGAAGCACAACCAAATGACCTTGCGTGATCATGGGAGCAAATGTTTTCGACAGACTCGATTGACGGGATTCCAAATGCACGAACGACCGGCGGCTGCCCTCGTTTCACTGCCATCCGCTTAACGTGCGGGGCGGGCGGAGGTAGAAGATCGCGCCGCCGCCGGGCCGTAGCGAGGCCGCTGCTATCGCTTGCGCGAGCGACGTGCCTTTCGCCGACTTGTGGCTGACCCATCACAGAACTTCCTAATCAAATGTGCGTGCGCGGGATTCTGGTAGACGTGCCCCGGAGGCCGCAGCAATCGCGGATTGGTGAAGTCCGTGTGCAGATCTCGATCATGGGAACACAGCAGTCGCACGCCACTCACCTTGGCCAGAGCGACGATGTGCTCGTCATCCGACACGCACGCTTCAGATCGGATGAGACGGTTCGTCGCGTCTCGCACCTTGGCATCCGCGACGCGACAAAGACGACCGCTCCGTTCCATTTCGCGGATGATGCGCCGATGCCTTCGCAATTCGTAGTATTCCTGGGCTAGTTGTCCGCCAAAGACAGCCGTCGCCCGACACTTCCACAAGGCGTCCCACACCGGCTGGAAATCCGGGGCCGGGTTCGGGGTGAATGTCATTGCCGCGACGTTCGCGTCGACGATCAAGCACATTCGGTGGTTCCTCTGGCGAACAGCCTGAATTCCTCCTCGAGAAAGAACCGCCGGTAGCTCGCTGGCGCGTCCACCACGTTGCCTTGGTCGTCAAGCTGGATCGGGGTAACCTCTGTCTCCAACCCCGGTTTGTCGAAGAAGAGGATCATCACGCGATCCCGCGAGATGCGTCCTTGAGCAACCTCGTAGCGCACGCGGTCCACAAGGTGATCGCTGTGCGTTTCCACGACAAATGTGCGGTCGCCGCGACGCGCCATGTCCGCAAAGAACGTACCCAAGGCCGCCTGGGCGCGCGGGTGCAGGTGAACTTCCGGCTGTTGGAGGAGATATATGCCGTGCCTGGACTTCAGTACACTCTGCACTACCACGGGCAGAACCTGACTCACCCCGTACCCTACGTCTGTCAGGTTCACCAGAGGACCCGCGACAGAAACCTGGATCTGAAACGGATCGGTCAGCTGTTTCCCAAGTCGCTTGACATCCAGCTTGCGAAACAGCCCCGATTCTTGGCCGAAATGCACCAACGCATCGCGTAGGCGCGCCCCCTCGGACCGCTTCTCCGCCGATGCCAAGAGCCTTGCGATCAACGTGGGTATGTGGTCACCCTCGGGGCTGTACTCCTCACTGAACTCGTCATATGTTCTGCGCGGCTTGGAACGAATCGGTGCCAGGGAGTGACAACCCATGAAAGGCGGGCCAACCTCCAAAACCTCATGTACTCGTCGCAGAAACGCAGGTTGCTTGGCGAACTCCTTCTCGCGTGACGCCTCGAGAACCTGGTTCCAGATGGTGAAGCCGAGCATCGTATCCCGCGAAACCGCACCAGGGAGTTCTCCCTCGAAATCCGCCCTAAGTGGAGCAGCACCGTCTGTCGTCTGACAAACCTCGAAACGGAACCGGTTCTGGTCTAGAGACAGTTCGCCCGTGATGTCCGCATCGCACGAACGAAATCCGCTCAGAATGACCTGACCATGTTCATTTGCGTACGTGGCGATTGTCTCGTGGCTTCGCCCTTCTCCAACGTCGTAGCGGATTCCCATCGTGAACTGCTGATCGCGCCCGTACTTGCCACCCTTGTACGTGGCGATCGTGTCGAAGTTACCAAGGCTGTAGGGAGGCGAATTGAAGGCCGGACTCCACGGAAAACCACGACGGTCAAGGACGGCCGCGGCGACTGCCAAGAACGTCGACTTCCCAGTACTATTCTCGCCGACAAGCAACGTTAACGGGCGCAAGGGAATCTCGCATCTCCTCGCGAAGCTGCGTACATGCTCCAAGACGATGTCCATACGGGATGCTCCTGCATCACTGGCGACTGTTCGCAAGACTAACACAGACCCATTATCGCCGTGGACCGACTTCGGTTCCACCCCCTGGCGGGCTCCGGACTGGGATCGCGATTGACTTCCGGTAAGAGAAGGCGGACTGGCACGAGGCCGCGCCTCCAGCCACCTGCCGCGTCAAAACGCTGGAAAGACGCACGGGACAAATGGAACCGATAGGACCAATCGGTTTGGAACATTTCGTATTCCGTCCGCGCTGATTCCGGTCTCGACCCAAGAGCCGACTCAAATGCACCGAATGCCGCCGTCGCTTCTGGACGGACTCAAGAACGTCTGTCGGCTCGACGACCGACGGGCGCACGGGCCTGCTCTTGTCCTGCTCCACGGCGCACGTCAAGAAAAGAGCGTGCGCTGCCTTGCGGCAATGGGACACGTTTGGGATTCTGTGGCATGGACGGCGGCGGTTGTAGGGCACGTTCCGCCGCGTCTGAGCGAAGCACGGTGTCTTGGAAGGGAGGAAAACGATGAGCGAGGCACGAACGGCCTTCGCCGTGGGAGCACATCCGGACGACATCGAATTCAACATGGCCGGCACCTTGGCACTGCTGGCCCGCGCCGGGTTCGCGCCGCACATGATGAACCTGGCGCGCAGTAATCTGGACAGCAACGAGATGGCGGAGGCCGAGATCACGCCCATCCGCCTGCACGAGGCGCAACGGTCGGCCGCCGTGATCTCGGCCGTCTATCATGAGCCGATCGTCGACGATCTGATGATCTTCTACGACGATACGCTGCTCCGCAAAATGACCGCCATCGTGCGGGAGATCCGGCCGTCCATCGTGCTGCTGCCGTCGCTGAACGATTACATGGAGGACCACACGAACACGGCCCGACTTGTCGTCACCGCGTGTTTCTGCCGCGCGATGCGGCATTACATCAGTAACCCGCCACGCGCGGCCACCGATCAGGACGTCTGCCTCTATCACGCGCAGCCGCACATGAACCGCGACGGCATGCGGCAGCTGGTCGTGCCCTCCCTGTTCGTGAACGTCTCGTCCGTCATGGACACCAAGCTGCGGATGCTCGGCTGCCACGAGAGTCAACGACAGTGGCTGGACGAAACCCAAGGGTTGGACAACTACCTTGAGAGCATGAAGCAGTCGAGTGCGGAGGTTGCGCGGATGCGGGCGGCGTGCACGTGGCAGTACGCGGAAGGTTTCCGCCAGCACAGCCACTACGGATTCAGCGTCACCGACCGGAACCTTCTGGCCGAAACCCTCGCCAACCTCGTGGAGGTCGGTTAGTGCACTCGCACGACCGAAACGCATACTAGCCGCCGGGGTCGTCAAACAGCTGTTGCAGTCGCATGCGCAGCGTTTCCGGGAACCGATCCAACCAGGTGGCGTCGATCAGGCCAACAGCGATCATATCCCGAAGGTAGACGCGGTCCTTGTCCCGAAAGGAGTTCAGCTTCATTCTTATCAGAACATCGAGCGCGACCGTGTGGAATTCCTTGGCCTGCGTGTTGGGTTCGATGTCAGGATTCGGCTCAAAATCCCCAGGACGAACCTTGCGGCCGCAGAACAGCACATGCACGGCATCGCGCGCCGAAGCGTCGGGCGTCTCCACGAACATGTCCAAACCGGCGGTTTGGCGGTGAAGAAACCCTGCCGCAGACAAGACTTCCACGAGCAGCGGAAAATCGCCTGGTCGAATCAGAATATCCACATCGCGTGTTGTGCGGACCGCGGCTTCGTCAACCTGGGCCACCCAAGCGCCCACCGCGTGTCCGCCCACGACGGCATACGGCACGCCGGCACGTTCGAGAATCTCAACCGTCTTCCGCAGCCGCCGGGTTACCTTTTCCACGGCCTGCTCCATCCTGTTCCAAAGTGCTTCACCGGTCAGGGAAAACTCCACCATGGTCCCGCTCTCACGTTGCCCCGGTTGCTCAGTCGGCGTCAGTTCTCGTCCGGCACGTCGGCGATTCTCCACTCCAAGACCACCAGCACGGGCCGGTGGTCGGACGCCACCGATTCGGCGACGACCTGGGTCTCGACAACGCGCCAGCAATCCGCCGGTCGAAAGAGCACGTAGTCGATTTTCACGCGCGGGACGTCCGAGGGCCACGTCGGTTCCGGCCGATCGGCCGTCGCATCCGTCCAATGCGGCTGCAGGACCTTGATCGCCGGACTGTTGGGGACATCGTTCAAGTCCCCCGCGAGGATCGTCGGCGTGGCGTTGTTGGCCGCCAGCGCAGGGTTGAGCTTCTGGGCCTGGCACAGACGCACGGCAGCCTTGGCATGCTCCAGATGCGTGGCGGCAAACACGAGTTCCGGCCCGTCCGCGCCACGAGAAACGCGGGCGGCAATCGCACAGCGGGGCTCGCATCCTTCGACGAAAGGCAGGCCGTGGACCGTGACCTCCGTCAACGGGTATCGCGAGAGAATTGCCGGGCCGTATTGCCCGCCGTCGTAGTCCATCGCCTTGCCGAAGGCCACATGCATTGCCGTCAGCCGGCCCAGTTCGGCGGCCTGGTCGACGCCGTGAGATCGCCGAGTGGCCTTGTCGACCTCCTGCAGCGCGACGAGGTCCGGCGCCAGCCGGTTGATCACGGCCGCGATGCGCGCGAGATCGATCTTGCCGTCCGTCCCCTCGCCGTGATGGATGTTGTAGGTCAGAACACGTACTCGGACCGGCTCGGCGGCCCAGCTCGCCGCGAAAGAAACCGCAAAGGCAAGGAGAGCCAGCAGCAAGGTCCTGCGATCAAGGGTCTTGTCACGTCTTGGCATGGCAGTCGTCTCCGTATTCAAACTTGACCCGGTTAATGGTACCGTGTTCTTGCAGCATGTTCCACACGACCAATTCACGCAAGGAGAAGGCGAAGCACCATGAAACCACTCTTGACTCTCGGTTGCTGCCTGGTTGCCGCGCTGGCCGTGGCGGCCGACGACGCGACGCCTCCGAACATCGTCCTGATCATTTCCGACGATCATGCGTGGACCGACTACGGGTTCATGGGACACCCGCGGGTCGAGACGCCCAATCTCGACAAGCTGGCGGCGCGCAGCGCCGTGTTCACGCGTGGCTACGTGCCCACGGCGTTGTGCCGCCCGGCGCTGGCGACCTTTGCCACCGGGCTGTACGCGCACCAGCACCGCATCAGCGGCAACGATCCGGCCCTGCTGCCGTCGATGACGGTGCCAGACGCCGGCGCGATCAAGGCCAAGGCGAAGGCCAAGGCGAGTCGCGAGTCCGCCGAGTACGCCGCGCTGCGCGATCGGTTGATCTCGCACCTCGACAAACACCCCACCATCGCGCGGCTGCTCGGCCAGCAGGGGTACCTCAGCCACCAGTCCGGCAAGTGGTGGGAAGGCAGCTATCAGCGGGGCGGATTCACGCACGGCATGACACGCGGCTTCCCGCAACCTGGCGGGCGACACGGCGACGACGGTCTGAAGATCGGCCGCGAGGGCATGAAACCGATCTTTGAATTCATCGATCACGCGACCGCCGAGAAGAAGCCGTTTCTCGTCTGGTACGCGCCGTTTCTGCCGCACGACCCCCACGCGCCGCCCGATCGCCTGTTCCAGAAATACAAATCCAAGGGCATCGAGTCCGACTTTGTCGCCCGGTACTACGCCATGGTCGAATGGTTCGACGAGACGTGCGGCCAGTTGCTCGACTATCTCGATGCCAAGGAATTGTCACACAATACGCTGGTCGTTTACATCGCCGACAACGGCTGGATCCAGAAGCCGGACGGTCCCGGCTTCGCACCGCGCAGCAAGCAGTCGCCCAACGAAGGCGGCGTGCGCCAGCCGACCATGTTCAGTTGGCCCGGCGTCATCCAGGCGGGCGACCGCGGCCAGCAGCTCTGCTCGAGCGTCGACATCGTGCCCACCCTGCTCGCGGCGGCGGGTGCCGAGATCCCCGCGAACCTGCCCGGACACAACCTGCTGCCCGTGCTGAAATCCGGCGAGCCCACGCCGCGACAGATCGTGTTCGGCGAGACGTTTGCCCACGACATCGCGGACATCGACCGGCCCGAGGAGAGCCTTCTCTACCGCTGGGCCATCGAGGGAAGGTGGAAGCTGCTGCTGACCTACGACGGCAAGCTGGGCCGCTATGCCCAGCACCATCCGCGTGCGGAGAAGCGTCCGCAACTGTTCGATCTCTCGGCCGACCCGCACGAAAATAAGAACGTGGCCGCCGACCACCCCGACATCGTCGCCCGCCTGGCCGCCAAATTGCGGGAGTGGTGGCCCGTCACTCGGCGGCAGACGCTTTCGTCTTATCAGCCGCCGGCGAGCACGACGTGGACTGCGGCGGTTTCTCCCGCCGCGCGGCGGCAGCAGACACTCTGGTCCCGGCAGCAGACACTCTGGTCCCATCAGCCATTCGAGAGCACGACGTGGACTGCGGCGGTTTCCCCCGCCGCGCCGCAGCCGGCGGCAGAGCCCGCGCCGCAGCCGGCGGCGGAGCCGGCGGCGGACGTGCGCGTCATGAGCTTCAACATCCGCTACGGAACGGCCAACGACGGCGACAACCACTGGGAACGGCGAAAGGAGTTCCTGGTCCGCACGATTCAGGCGTTCGACCCCGATCTGCTCGGGACCCAGGAGACCGAGGCCTTTCAACGGGACTACCTGGCGCGGAACCTGCCGGACTACGACTGCCTGGGCGTGGGGCGGAACGACGGCCGGGAGAGCGGCGAGATGATGGCCTTGTATTTCAAGAAGGCACGCTTCGAGAAGATCGCCGGGGACCATTTCTGGCTCAGCGAAACGCCCGCTCAGGCCGGCAGCAAGAGCTGGGACAGCTCGCTGCCGCGGATGGTGACGTGGGTGAAGCTGCGCGACCGCCGCAACCCGGCGGCACGACCGGTCCTTTTTCTCAACACGCACTTCGACCACCGCGGCGACCAAGCGCGCGTCGAATCCGCCCGCCTGCTCCGACAACAAATCCAAACCCTCGGCCAAGCCTGTTCGCCCGTCGTCACCGGTGACTTCAACGCCGGCGAGGGCAGTGAACCTTACCGCGCGCTGTTTGGACCGGTCGAAAACCAGGCGTCACCGCTGATCGACACGTTTCGGACCGGGCACCCGCAACCCGGCCCGAACGAAGGTACGTTTTCCGGCTTCCGAGCCGACGCGACCGGCGGTGGCCGCATCGATTGGATCGGCGTTTCACGGGACTGGCAGGTCGTGGAGGCCGGCATCGACCGGACCGCGCACGAGGGCCGCACTCCCTCCGATCACTTCCCCGTGACCGCCGTGCTGCGACTCGAAACCACGGCGGCGACCGAGTGAGAGGGGCCGTGATTCGCGGCCGAGCGACAAAGCAAAGCGGCGGTCAATTTCCCTGGGGCAGCATCACGGCCTTGATGACAGGCTGGCTGCCGTCGATGATGCTCTGCATCACCTGCCGGGCTTCGTCGAAGCCGAACGTGTGGGAGACCAACGCCCCGGCATCCACTTGGCCATCGCGCAGCAACTGGTTGGCTACCGGGAAGTTGATGGCAGGCTCTGCGAACGTGGGGATGAGGGAGATCTTGCGGAAGACCAGGTCGTTGATGTCGACCGGAATGATGCTCTTGCCGCCGAAATGCAGCCCGTAGAACGTAACGATCCCGCCGAACGTGACCACCTTGAGCGCGTCGATCAGGCTTTCCGGCGGCGACGACACGATGACGCGGTCGACGCCCTGGGGAAACCGCCTCTTGATCTCGGACTCCACGTCGTGCTTTCCGACTTCCAGGACTTGGTCGCAGCCGAACGCGGCGGCCAGTTTCAGGCGTGCCTGCTCCCGCGGATTCTCGGCCGCCAGACCGACCATCACCACGCAGCCTGCTCCGACCAGTCTGGCAACGCGAGCGGACATCAAACCCAACGGGCCGGGCCCGAACACGGCCACCGTGCCGCCCAGCGGAATCCGCGCGTTGAGCACGGAAGTCAATGACACGGCCAGCGGCTCCGTCAGACACGCCGAAACATGGTCGAGTCCCTCGTATCTGACGAGACTGTTGTGGCGAACCGACAGGTACTCCCCCATGCCCGGTTGGCCCATCAAGTCGAACATGGTGCGGCAGAACTGGGGTTGACCGCTCTTGCAGTGCCGGCACACACCGCACATCGTGCAATCCTCGACAATCACGCTGTCGCCCACCTTGACGGACGTGACTCCCTTCCCCACGTCCATCACTTCCGCCGATATCTCGTGCCCCAACGGCATCGGCGCCTCGGTCCAGTCGCGCACGAAATTGATGTCCGTGCCGCAGACACCACAGGCGTGGACCTTTACCAGCACGTCGCTCGCGCCAAGCGACGGCAGCTCGCGCGTCCGCCGTTCGATGTCGAGGTACTTCTTGCCGAACAACCCGCTGCTTTGCACGCCGAGTCCTCCTCGCGCTGAATCCCGCCTCGCACGCCCGTTACCCCACGCCGTAGAGCCGTCCGTCGAACCCTGGTTGGATCTCGTCGTCCGCGTGATCCATGACCTCGCTCAGGTTGCCAAACACTTTGTGGAACCCCTCCACGACTCTGCGATTCAACGCCAATCCGTTCGGCGGGTGGATGGAGTGGACATTGGTGTAGGTGTCGCAGAGCATCCGCGCAACCGGATAATCCGCCGGGTCGTAGCGGTACGATACGCCCCGCGCTTCGTTGATGGCCCAGGGGTAGCGTTTTCCGATCCCGATCATGCTCTGGAACAAGTCCTGCGCCATGACCGGCATGGTCTGCCACTGACCGACCAGCACGCCTTCCTTGAAGAGCGCTTTTTCCACCGCGATGCGGAACCGGCGAGGGTCCGCATCCACGCCGGCCGCGCGAGGATCGAAACGCACGGCATAGAACCAGTAAACGTGCTTGCAGTCCGGCGGGCAGACGGCGGGAATCACACCCGGAATCTTGCCCAGCTCGCGGCTCAGGTACTCCGAGTTCTCGATGCGCGTGGCGTTCAGTTCATTCAAGTGCTTCAACTGGCCGCGCGCCAAAGCGGCCGGCAACTCCTGGTTGCGGTACATGTAGCCGAGGATCCCTGAGTTGTATTTCTGCCGGAGCGTCTTCTCGTCGCACTCGTCGCCGAAATAGCGAACCAAGTCCCCCTTCTTCACAATGTCCTCGTCGTCCGTGACAAACAGCCCTCCCTCGCCCCCGCAGAGGTTCTTCAGATTGTTCAGGCTGAACGCGCCGGCCACGCCCAGCGTCCCGCACATGCGGCCCTTGTACATCGCACCGTGAGCCTGGCAGGCGTCCTCGATCACGTGCAAACCGTGCTTCCGCGCAACCTCCAGGATGGGGCCCATGTCGGCCGGGCAGCCCTGGATGTGCACGGGAATGATGGCCTTCGTGCGGTCTGTAATGGCGGCCTCGATCTTCCCCGCGTCGATCGTGTATGTGTCCGGCCTGATGTCGACGAAGATGGGGATTGCCATCTGGTGCAGAACACACGACGCGGTGGCGAGAAACGTGTAGGCGGGGACAATCACCTCGTCGCCCGGCCCAACGTCCACGGCCGCCAACGCCATGTGCAGCGCGGCCGTCCCGCTGCCCGTCGTCAGACAATACTTCGCGCCAGTAAACGCGGCCCACTCCTTCTGAAGCGCAACCACCTGCGGCCCGCTGGCGCCGGCAACGACGCCGCTGTCAAGTACCTCGTTGACATACCGCCGGTCGTCCTCCGTGATCACCGGCCAGTTCTGGAAGTCCTCGCGCCTGAGAATCGGTACCCCGCCGCCGATGGCCAACTTCCCCGTCATACGCTCTTCCCCCGTCACAAAGGACGCCTTCCGGTGACCGAAAATACCGCGTGACGAGTCTACCAGCCGGACCGGCGCATTGCAAGGAACGACCCAAACCGCCACACGTGAACCGACAAACGCCAATTCACGAAGTGAACCGGCCGACGGCCAATATCGAACCGGCCAACGGAAAACGCCGAACGCCAAACGCCGAACAAAGAGCGCGACCGTGTCGCCGAATTTCGGGTGTCGGTCCCGGCTTTGGCGCGAAGAAACCTCGCAAGGAGTGTCATGTCTGGTGTACGATCATGGAGTGAATAGCGGCCTTCGGTTGTCACGTTGGAATTTTTTTCTCTTTCCGAGTTTTGAATTTGGTACCGCTTCGTTCGCGGCCACAGGCAGCGTGAAGATGGACGAGCCTCCGACAAGACCGCTGGTCATCGTGATCCTATCCGGAGCGACGGGGCGCACCGCCAGCCACGTGGTGAATTCCGCGCTCGCCCAGTTCGAAAGCCCGAACGTGCGGATCGTGAGACGCGTGGACGTCCGATCGCCACAAGTGGCCGTCGACATTGTGCGCGAGGTTTCGGCCTTCCACGCCGTGATCTGCCACTCGCTGGTGACCCCCAAAGTCCGCGACGCGTTGCTCGAGGAGGCTCGCCGCCACATGATCCCGACCGTGGACATCCTGGGCCCGATGCTGGCCGTGTTGAGCGATCACCTGGGCACGGTACCGCGGGGCAAACCGGGACTGGCATACGCGTCGCGGAAGGAGTACTTCGACCGCATGGACGCGGTGAGTTACACGCTGGAACACGATGACGGAACCGGCTTGGCCACGTTGGACAAAGCCGATGTGGTACTGGTCGGCGTCAGTCGCGTCTCGAAGAGCGTCACCTGCTTCTACCTGGGCTATCGCGGCATCCGCGCGGCAAACGTCCCGCTGATCCCGGGCTTCGACCCGCCCGCGGAACTGCTGGAAGTCAGCCCCTCCAAGGTCATCGGGTTGACGGTCAACCCGCATCGCTTGCACTCGGTGCGCCAGGCCAGACGCTCGGCAATGGGGACGGCCGCCCTGGACCAATACGCAGACCCGCGAGAAGTCGGTCGGGAACTGAGCGGCGCACAAGAGCAGATGAACGCTCACGGCTGGCGATGCATCGACGTCTCCTACATGGCCGTGGAGGAAGTGGCACGGTCGGTCATGCGGATGATCGGCCGATGAGAATCGGCCGCTCTTGGCGGCGCGAGAAGCGATTACCCACACGGCGCGCGGTCCCGTGTTCCGGAGCAGCCCCAAACACACAAGAACCCGGCGGCGCGCATCGCGAACGCCCGAAGACCCCGGCGCCGCGCGGCCGCTTGTTGGAGACGGGCGCCGGCTGGAACCAGGGGCGGGCTGGAAACCGGCGCGAGAAGGGAACCCGCGGAGCGATCGTCACCGCTTCGAGAACTGAGTACCTCGCCGCGCTCCGTGAAGACCGTATTTCTTTCGTTCTTTCATGCGGGAATCCCGCGTCAGTGCGTGCGAATCCCGCAACGCCGGGAAATTACCCATGTCGTAGCTGACGAGCGCTCGGGCAATCCCCATCTTGCACGCGCCCGCCTGCCCGGTTGTCCCGCCGCCGCGCACGGTGATGATCACATCCACGTCGCTAAGGCGTCCAACCATTTCCAGGGTATCAAGGATCTCTCGTTGGTCCTTCAGTATGGGGAAGTAATCCTTGAGATCGCGCCGGTTGACGGTGACCTTGCCCGCGCCCGGTCGGATTCGCACGCGCGCGACAGCCGACTTGCGACGGCCTGTTCCCAACGCATCCCCGTTAATTCGGTCTTTCTTGACGGCTACCATGTTTCAACGATCCCGTGGACTCAGTTTAGTGTCACTGGAGTGATTCGTGCGTTCGGCGAGCCACTTGGCGGGGGCTCTTCCAAGGCTTCGGTTGTTGAGCCTGGTGGTTGTGAGTGGGCCCCACGCAAATCTTCAACTTCCGCAACATCGTGGTGCCCAACTTGGATTTCGGCAGCATGCGTCGCACGGCATCCTTCAGCAACTGACCCGGCTTGCGCTGGTGGCGATCCGCCGCGACCTCGGACCTCAAACCCGGATACCCCGTGTACCAAGTGTATTTTTTCTGCGACCACTTCTTCCCGGTCATGACGATCTTCGAGGCATTGGTCACGACGACATAGTCGCCCGTGTCCACATGAGCCGTGTACCGCGGCTTGTGCTTCCCCATTAACACGACGGCGATTTCGGAGGCCAACCGCCCGAGCACCTTGCCCTCGGCATCCACGTGCCACCACTTCTGATCCGCCCTGGCCTCGGCCGGTTTCGCCACGTAGGTCTTTGTGCCTGCCAACGCTGCAACCCTCCACATGCACAACCACACTCGCGGGTGGTCCCATCTTCCAGCGCCAAAGGCGTGATTGTAGCGGCTGCCTTCCGAATCCACAAGGGTCACCAAGGGGTAATTGGCGGGCTGGGGAGGAGGAAATGCCGCGTTACCCGGGTCCGGTCGGTTTGCCAGCTTCGGAATATCCGTTATAACCATCGGACGTGCACTCGCGGCGAATCGCGTCCGGTGGCCGCGAAGAGGCCGCTGCCGCGCAAGGGGCAGGGGCGTAGTCCGCGGGGCTGTCAGAGTCCATTTCCGTAAGCATCTGGGCGCCGTACGCGTTGCGGTTGCACGATCGGGGCGGCTGCGGTACCGCGGCGACCGTGATGTTTGGATTCCCGATTTCCGCACAACAGGCAGCACAAGAGCGATGAAGGCATCAGTATTTCGAGAGACGTATCCCAATGAGCGGCGCGTGGCGCTGGTGCCGCTGAGCGTGCCGCAGCTTGCGAAGGCCGGGATCGAGGTGCTCGTGGAGCAGGGGGCCGGCTTGGCGGCGGGGATTCCGGACCAACGCTATCGGGAAAAGGGAGCCACGGTGGTGGCGGACCGGAGCGTCCTGTTTGAGGCGGAACTGATCGTTAAGGTGCACAGCCCGGGGGTTGGCTGGGAAGGCGGCCGAGCTGACTTGGCGCAATTGCGAGCCGGGTCATACGTGATCGGCATGTGCGATCCGCTGGGAACTCCCGAGTCGGTTCGCTCGGTGGCGGCAACAGGCGCGGGGCTGTTCGCACTGGAGTTGATTCCGCGGATCACGCGGGGGCAGGCCATGGACGTTCTGTCGTCGCAAGCGACGATTGCCGGCTACCGGGCGGTGATTCTGAGTGCTTTCGAGTTGTCGAAGGTCTTTCCGCTGATGATGACGGCGGCGGGCACGTTGGCGGCGGCCCGGGTGTTCGTGATCGGGGCAGGCGTGGCCGGACTGCAGGCCATCGCCACCGCACGGCGGTTGGGTGCCATTGTGCACGCGTACGACGTGCGACCGGCGACGCGCGAACAGGTGGAGAGCCTGGGAGGGAAGTTCGTCGAACTGGCGTTGGAGGCGGGGGACGCGCAAGACAAAGGCGGGTATGCCAAGGCGTTGGGCGACGAATTCTACGCGAGGCAACAGGCGCTGATGGCATCGGTCGTTGCCGAAAGCGACGTCGTCATCACCACGGCGGCCGTGCCCGGCAAGCCATCGCCGCGCCTCATCACCGCAGCCGCCGTGGCCGGCATGCAACCGGGAAGCGTCATCGTGGATTTGGCCGCGGAGCGCGGGGGCAATTGCGAGTTGAGTCAGCCGGATCGCCGCATCGTCGAACACGGCGTCGTGATCCACGGCCCGACCAATCTGGCCTCCGAAGTGCCCTTGCACGCCAGCCAGATGTACTCGAACAACGTCACCCGGTTCGTGCTCAACCTGATCAAGCAGGGCCGGTTGACCTTGGACTTGGAGGACGAGATCATTCGCGAGACGCTGGTGTGCGACCAGAAGCAGGTCACCAGTCCCCGGGTGCGCGAACTGCTCGGCATCACCGTGCCGGGCACCGGCGGCGAACCGGCGGCGACGACGGCGGCCCCCGCGCCGGCCAGCGGCCATCTCCCGGTCTTGCGGCAAAAGGACGATCCGCGGGGTGAGGAGGGTCAAGCATGAGTCAAGTCACGCACCGGCGAACGGGCATTCGATGCGGAACGGGTACCCTCTGCGTGTTGAGTTGGTTGGCGTTGGCCTGTGTCACCGTGGCGGCGGCCGCGGAACGCGACGCCGGCGCGGCGAAGGCGGCGAACGCGTCGGCCGGCACGAACAAGAGCGGCGCGGCCAAGATCGCCCCGAACAAGGGCGCGACTCAAAGCACCGCGAACAAGAGCACCGCGAGGGAGCCGGGTGGAGTCGACGTGGCACCGAAACCAACGCCCGATGCCGACGCGGATTCCCTGTCGCCTTCCGCACGTCTGCGCGATGAGGCCGAGGAGCAAGCCGGCGGCGAACCGGCGAAGGAAGAGGAGGCGGGCAAGGAGGCTAGGACGGTGACGCGACAGGCCATGCTGATCGCCAGCCTGACCATCTTCGTGCTGGCGATCTTCGTTGGCTTTGAGATCATCACGAAAGTGCCTCCCACGCTTCACACGCCGCTGATGTCCGGGTCGAACGCGATCAGCGGCATCACGATTGTGGGCGCGTTGATTGTGGCGGGGCACGGGCTGGGAGTGGCGCCGGTATTGGGCCTGTTGGCCATGGTATTGGCGATGGTCAACGTCGTCGGCGGATTTCTCGTGACCCATCGCATGCTGGCGATGTTCAAGAGACGGTAACTATCATTTGGGCAAGGATCGGGATCGTGGAAACAGCGTCTCTCGTCAAGCTTGTTTACCTGGTGGCCGCGGCGCTGTTCATTTTC
>Ga0194111_10004171_pt1 | contig 16912 bp, 12 predicted proteins | sample TA2KigC300mmetaG_FD_146194 | JGI IMG/M metagenome (GOLD analysis project Ga0194111, IMG submission 146194) | Freshwater microbial communities from Lake Tanganyika, Tanzania - TA2015033 Kigoma Deep Cast 300m | ecosystem: Environmental > Aquatic > Freshwater > Lake | place: Tanzania: Lake... | reverse complement strand
GAACGCGGGCGGGATCAGCTCGGGGTAGCTGAGGCGGTTGGGCAAGACCGGCAGGCAGCCGCAATAGAGCGCCTCGACCACGCTCACGCCGAAAAACTCGTGGAGCGCGGTCGAAAGGACGATGTCAGCCTCCCACAACAGCCGGGCATAGTCCGCGTCCGACTCGATGTAGCCATGGTGCACCAGCCGTTCGCCAAGCCGCTGCCGTGCCTCGGTGAACTCGGCCGGCTGCACGCGAAAGTTCGCGCCGGCCAGCGCCACCCGAAACGCCAGCCCCTCATCGGCCAGCGCATAGAGCGCCCGCAACATCGTCTCCGGGTCCTTGTCGTACTCCCAGCGCTGATTCCACAGGATCAGCGGCACCCCCTCTGTTTCCTTGTCTACTTGTTTCCTGGCATCCTCATCCAACCGCTGCAGATCGCACCCGACCGGCAGAACGCATGACTTCGCCTGCGTCGTCGCCGCCGTCTCCAGGTGCGTGTAATCCGGGAAGTGCTTGAGGAGCCTCGGCAGCTCGTCGAACCAACTGTCGAGGTGGAATGCCGAGTTGAAGCAGACGCGGTCGGCGGCCAGCATCGAGAGATGCTGGATCATGCCGTAGGTCAGGTCGCGTTTGGCGCCGGGCGGAGGGGGGTAGGTGAGCTGGTTTTCGTGCATGTAGAGCACGGTCGGCGTAGACGCCAGCTCGCGGCGGGTCAGCGCCAGAAAGGCCGGCAGGTTGACCATGCTGGTCGCCAGCAGGAGATCGGGCCGTTCGCCCGTCGCCAGCCGGGCGCGAGCCTGCTCTGCCAGTTCCAGGCTGGCGCCCTGCATCCGCCACTTCCAGAAGTAGCCCGGCATCGCCAAAATGCGCACCTGGCGCCGGCTGGCCGCGGCATACCCTTCGGCCCAGGCGCGGTGCGAGCCGGTGTGGTAGGGGTTGAGGAGCCAGATGTTCATCGGGCGCGACACAGGGTTACATGCCCTCCGCTCCTGTCGAGATCTGCGTGTACGCCATCGCATGATTGACTGCACGACCCCTGGACCGGCCCCAGCCCGCCCTGGGGCCGGTCCAGGGGGCGGGCTGTCCGGCCGCGTATTGCGAGAGGACGGCGATCCGGTTCGAGTCGTTTCGGCTGTGGTGACGAATCAGACGTCGCCTACAGGTTGGTCGTGTGCCAGCCGCGGGCTTCCAGCAGTCGAACGGCTTCCCAGGAGGTCGTGCCCATTTGCTCCGCCAGGTAGCCTAAGCTGCACTCGCCTTGTCGGAATAACACATATAATTCCGTTAGTTTCTGCTCAAAGCCGCGGCGAACGAGATCCACCAGCATAGGCGAGGGGTTCGAGACCGCTTCGCGCAGTAACTTATCGCTGAAATCCTTGACTTCTGGATGAACTGCCATCGCTTCTATAACTTGAGGCATCTTCGATCTCCCGACCGCAAAACGCTCAGGGTGTGAGGCACAAAACCGCCCGAGAACCGATGTTTTACTGATTGTACTACTTCCATAGCCAGTTCTTGAGCCCACAATTTACATTGAGTCAACTCGATCATCAGATCCAAGAACAGCAAAGCAGGAATGCCGCATCGCCTGCCGACTACATACGCCAGCCTATCATCTGTCACCCAGAAATCCACCTGAGCAGCATGTTCCAGACAAAAGGCGATGCACTCTTTCTCCCCCGATCCCAACCGATAGCCCTCCAACACGGTATCAGTAGACAAATTGACTGGGTTCACCTTGATTCGATCGGTCGAGATCAGACGGTTAGCGAGAGATGCATCGGAATACCTGGCATAGGCGGCAAGTACCTCCTGCGCTACGGCTGCCGGGACACTCAGGGTGCTCACCGCCAGTAGGCTTTCGATGGCGGACCCATGCCGTGGAGCAGCCTGACAGCAAGTAATGAGGGCGTTCGAGTCGAATACCAGGCGAAGCATACGCCGCCAGAACCCGATGAAGTAGTTTACCAAAGAGTATAACATGGCTCTCGATTAGGGGCAAAGAGCCAGAACGACGAGTTGCTTCTACTTATCACCATGCAAGACTGTTTCACTCCCCCCGCACCGATCAATCGTCCCCAATCGAAGCCGCCGCGCATTTTCCTGATTTGACAACTCCTCTGAGCTATGTTAGACTCCCGCCAATCCTGGATAGAGGATACAGATAAGATATGTACCGCACCGGCTTGATCGTTCTCTCGCTTATTGCGCTCCTTGTCGTCAAGGAGCTATAGCCGTTTGGGAGGCGATGGGCCAGGTAAAACCAGGAGCGGTGCAACCTAAGCAACTACAGAGGGCCTCCCAAACGGGAGGCCCTTTCTCTTTCTTGCCCTTTTTAGATGGTGGGGCCGCCGCAGGCGCCCAGGTGAGGCGTAGACGCCCTTCGAGCCGCTCGTCAGAGTGGCCGAGGGGCGTTTGTTTTCCTGGCCCAACTCGCCTGGCCCAACACTGAGGTCGCCTGACCACAATCAGTATCTTCTCAATAACCTGGGGTAGGGGCACGGCCTTGCGCCCCTGGACCGGCCCCAGCCCGCCCTGGTGCCGGTCCAGGGGGCGGGCTGCCCACCGGGGCGACCGCGAGGGTGCGCCCCTACAAATTGAGAAGATACCACAATCATTTACCCGCAGAGGAGCGAACCATGAAACGAACAGGTTCTCAAATCGTCTGGGAGAGTCTGATGCGTGAAGGCATCGAGGTGGTTTTCGGTTATCCGGGCGGCGCGATCATGCCGGTGTACGACGCGCTGCTCGACTATCCCATCCACCACGTCCTGGTGCGCCACGAGGAGAACGCGGCGTTCGCGGCCGATGGCTATGCCCGCGCCAGCGGCAAGGTGGGCGTGTGCGTGGCGACCTCGGGCCCGGGCGCCACCAATCTGGTGACGGGTCTGGCCGGCGCAATGATGGACTCGGTGCCGGTGGTAGCGATCACCGGCCAGGTAGCTTCGCCCCTGGTCGGCACCGATGCGTTTCAGGAGACCGACGTGACCGGGGTCACGCTCCCGATCACCAAGCACAACTACCTGGTCAACCAGGTGGATGAGCTGCCCCATATCATGAAAGAGGCGTTCCACATCGCGCGCACGGGGCGGCCCGGCCCGGTCCTGGTGGACGTCTGCAAAGATGTGCAGTTCGCTTCGACCGAATTCGACTACGATGCCATCAAGATGCGGCTGCGGGGCTATCGGCCCATCAACCGCGGCGCGCCCAACCAGATTCGCCAGGCCGCCGCCATGATCAACGCGGCCGAGCGGCCGGTGATCCTGGCCGGGCACGGCATCATCCTGGCCGGCGCTCACGATGAGCTCCTGGCTCTGGTCGAAGGCGGCAACATCCCGGTCGCCACTACCCTCCTCGGCATCGGCTGTCTGCCCGAAGCACATCCTCTCAACCTGCGGCTGATGGGCATGCACGGCGAAGCCTACGTCAACCAGGCCGTTCAGGCCGCCGACCTCCTGATCGCATTGGGCATGCGCTTCGACGATCGCGTCACCGGCAACCTGAGCACCTATGCCAGGAACGCCGAGATCATCCACGTGGATATTGACCCGGCTGAGATCGGCAAGAACGTGATCGCGGACCTGGGGATTGTGGGCGATGTCCGTCGCGTGCTGGGCCAACTGCTGCCGTTGATCGAGCGCCGGCCCCGCACGGCGTGGTTCGCGCAGATCGCGGAGTGGCGCGACGAGGCGGCCAGCCGCGACATCCTCAACCGGGCCGCCGACGATTCGCTCCCTGCGCCCTATGTGATCAGCGAAATCAGCCGGGCTACCAACGGCGCCCAGGCCACCGTCGTCACCGATGTGGGCCAGCACCAGATGTGGGTGGCGCAGTATTTTCGCCACAACCGGCGCAACCAACTGCTGACCTCCGGCGGCCTCGGTTCGATGGGCTATGGCCTGCCGGCCGCCATCGGCGCCAGCTTTGCGCGGCCCGATGACGAGGTGTGGGCCATCGTCGGCGACGGCGGCTTTCAGATGAGCCTGCCGGAGCTGGCGACCGTGATGCAGGAGCGCCGGCCGATCCGGATCGCGATCATGCGTAATGGCTACCTGGGCATGGTGCGCCAGTGGCAAGAGTTGATCCACGGCAAACGCTATTCCGAGGTCGCGATCAGCAGCCCTGACTTCCTCAAGGTGGCCGAGGCGTATGGCGTGCTGGGCATGCGCGCCGAAACCAGATCGCAAGTGGCTGAGGTGATCGCTGAGGCTCGCTCAACCCCTGGCCCGGTCCTCATGGACTTCGTCGTCGAACGCGAAGTGAATGTCTATCCCATGGTCCAGCCTGGCCGGGCGCTGCATGACATGGTTCGCAGGCCCGTGGAGGAGAAGATCGGGGCTGGGGGAGGGTGGCAGACTGCAAATTGCAAATAGCAGCTGGCAGAGAGCAGATAGCAAATGGCAGATAGCAGGTGGCAAATGGCAGAGGGCTCTGGCGGATAGCCCGCCCTGGGGCCGGTCCAGGGGCGCAGGGCTATGCCCTTGACCTGGATGTTCGAGAAGACACCGACCACGGACTACGCAATACGCACTACGCACTACGCAAAGGAGATCTTCCATCATGGCCCTGGTTGATCATAGCAAGAACGGCTCCAAGTCCAGCCACGTGCTGGTCGCGCTGGTGGAGAACAAACCTGGCGTCCTGACGCGCGTCGCCAGCCTCTTCCGCCGCCGCGGTTTCAATATCGAGAGTCTGACGGTCGGCCACACCGACTCCCCCGAGACCTCGCGCATGACCATCGTCGTAGACGCCAACAAAACCAACGCGGACATGGTGGAGCGCAATCTCTTCAAGCTGGTCAACGTCATTGATGTCCAGAATGTCACCCACGAGCCGGTGGTCGTGCGTGACCTGGCCCTGATCAAGGTCAAGGCCGAGGGCCAGGCGCGCTTCGAGATCATCCAGCTTGTCGAAATCTACCGCGCCAAAGTGGTGGACGTCTGCGCTGAGTCCATGATCATCGAGGTGACCGGGCCAGAAGCCAAGATCAACTCTCTCGTGGATATGCTGCGGCCCTACGGCATCCTCGAGATGGTGCGTACCGGCCTGGTGGCGATGGTGCGCGGCTCCGGCTACTTTTCAGGCCTGCCGTTCGAGGGCGGCGGTGAGTATGAAGACGCCCTGGCGCTGGATGAAGAGGGGAGATAGAGAGAGAGAGGGGAGATAGAGATAGAGAGGGGAGATAGAGATAGAGAGGGGAGATAGAGATAGAGAGGGGAGATAGAGAGAGATGGGTTGGAGGCCGGTGTCCACCATCGCCAATTCGTATCTTCTGAGCAATCTCCCTCGCCAAGCAGGAGATTGCTTCGTCCTGAAGGATGCTGGCGCAATCGCACACTATGCTCCTCGCAATGACGGTGTTTTCAAGGCGACTGCGTAAGTTCTATCATTGAGAAGATACGTCGATGTTATCGGGCAATACTATAGCGCGCAGTCTGCAATCGTATATCCGCAATCCCAAAAGGAGTTGGTATGGCGCACATCTATTACGACAAGGATGCTGACCTGAGCCGTATGCATGACAAGACAGTAGCCGTCATCGGCTTCGGCAGCCAGGGACATGCTCACGCGCTTAATCTGCGCGATTCGAGCGTGAAAGTGGTTGTGGGGCTCTATCCGGGCAGCAAGTCGTGGTCGAAGGTGGAGGCCGCCGGCCTGCCGGCGCTTTCGGTGGCCGAGGCGGCGCAGGCCGCCGACGTGATCATAATCCTCACGCCCGATGTCGGCCAGGCCAGGCTCTACCGCGAGCAGATCGCGCCGGCCATGCGGGCCGGCAAGACCCTCATGTTCGCCCACGGCTTCAACATCCGCTACGGCCAGATCACGCCGCCGGCCGATGTGGACGTGAGCATGATCGCGCCCAAAGGGCCAGGACACCGCGTGCGCGAGACCTACGTCGCGGGCCAGGGTGTGCCCGCGCTGCTGGCTGTCTACCAGGACGCGTCCGGCCACGCAAAAGAGAACGCGTTAGCCTATGCCAGTGCGTTAGGCGCTGGCCGCGCGGGTATTCTGGAGACCACCTTCGAAGAGGAGACCGAAACTGACCTGTTCGGCGAGCAGGTGGTGCTGTGCGGCGGGGTGAGCGCGCTGGTGAAGGCGGGGTTCGACACGCTGGTCGAAGCCGGCTACCAGCCGGAGATCGCCTACTTCGAGTGCCTGCACGAGCTCAAACTGATCGTTGACCTGATGTACCAGGGCGGCCTCAGCTACATGCGCTATTCTGTCAGCGACACGGCCGAACACGGCGATTATACCGCCGGCCCCAAGATCGTCACCGCCGAGACGCGCGCCAACATGAGGAATATCCTCGCCGACATCCAAAGCGGGGCCTACGCCGAGGAGTGGATCGAAGAAAACGCCAACGGCCGGCCGAACTTCAACCGCTGGCGGCAGGAGGGGATGAACTCTGAGATCGAGCAGGTGGGCAAAAACCTGCGTCGCATGATGCCATGGCTGAACCCGAGGGAGGTGCAGCCGGGGCAGGGAGGGGCGTAAGATAGAGACCGGAGATAGAGACCGGAGATAGAGACCGGAGATAGAGACCGGAGATAGAGACCGGAGATAGAGACCGGAGATAGAGACCGGAGATAGAGACCGGAGATAGAGACCGGAGATAGAGAGGGGAGATAGAGACGGGAGATAGAGACGGGAGATAGAGACGGGAGATAGAGACCGGAGATAGAGAGGGGAGAGGATGAGCTTCAAGTTTGAGAGGCTGGAAGTATGGCAACGCAGTGTAGCTTTTGCTGACCGGATGCTGGCGGTCTCGGAAGGGCTTCCGCAGCGTTATCAGTTTTCCCTGGGAGATCAGTTGCGCCGCGCCTCCTTGAGTGTACCTACCAACGTTGCAGAAGGCTCAGGACGAGATGCGCCAAAGGAGAGCGCCTACTTCTATCGCATCGCCAAAGGATCACTCTACGAGGTAGTCAGCCTGCTTGTTGTTGCACATCGGCGCGGCCTCGTTGATGCACAAGCCTATGCCGAGCACTACCGCGAAGCCAACGAGCTCGCGGCCATGCTCACCAATCTCGCCAAAGTCCAGTAGAAGCCACGTGCTCTCTATCTCTATCTCTATCTCTATCTCTATCTCTATCTCTATCTCTATCTCTATCTCTATCTCTATCTCTATCTCTATCTCATCCAAGGAGCCAACATGCAAACACCCGACACCGTCCGCATCTTCGACACCACGTTGCGCGATGGCGAGCAGTCGCCGGGCGCAACGTTGAACATTGACGAAAAGCTGGAGATCGCCCGGCAGTTGGCGCGGCTGGGCGTGGACATCATCGAGGCGGGTTTCCCCATCGCCTCCCCCGGTGATTTCGAGGCGGTACGCCGCGTGGCTCTCGAGGTGGGGCAGGGAGAGAACGCGCCGATCATCGCGGGGCTGGCGCGCGCCAACCGAGCCGACGTTGACCGGGCCTGGGAGGCGGTCAGGCCCGCCAGGCGGCCACGCATCCACACCTTCCTCGCCACCTCCGACATTCATCTGCAACACAAGCTCAAGATCAGCCGCGACGAGTGCCTGGCCCGCGTCAAGGAGATGGTGGCCTATGCCCGCAGCCTCTGCGCGGACGTGGAGTTCTCGCCAGAGGACGCTGGCCGCTCTGACCCGGAATTCATGCACCAGGCGCTGGCGTTGGCGATCCAGGCCGGCGCGACTACGCTGAATATCCCGGACACCGTCGGCTACACCACGCCGCAGGAATTCGGCGCGTTGATCGCCGGCATCCGCGAACACGTGCCGGGCACGCAAAACGTGATCATCTCGGCGCACTGCCACAACGACCTGGGCCTGGCGACCGCCAACACCCTGGCGGCTATCCAGGCGGGCGCACGGCAGGCCGAAGTGACGATCAACGGCATCGGCGAACGCGCCGGCAACACCGCCCTGGAAGAGATCGTCATGGCGCTCCACACCCGGCCGCAGATCTACGGTTTGCGCACCAACATTGATACGACCCAGATCGCGCGCGCCAGCCGCTTGGTCAGCGCCTACACCAGCATCCCGGTGCAGCCCAACAAGGCCATCGTCGGGGCCAACGCTTTTGCGCACGAGGCCGGCATTCACCAGGACGGCATCCTCAAGAACCCGTTGACCTACGAGATCATGCGGCCCGACACCATCGGCATCGCCGACAGCCGGCTGGTGCTGGGCAAGCACAGCGGCCGACACGCGTTCCAAACCAAGCTGGCCGAGCTGGGGTATGCGATCCAGGGCGACGATCTGAATCGCGTCTTCGAGCGCTTCAAGGAGCTGTGCGACAAGAAGAAAGTAGTCGCCGACGCCGACATCGAGGCTATCGTCCACGACGAGATCTATCAGCCGGAGGAGTTGTGGCGGCTGCAGCACATCCAGGTCTCGTGCGGCACCAGCATGAAGCCGACCGCCACGGTCAGTCTGCGTGGCCCCGATGGCATCGTGCGAGAAGATGCGGCGATCGGCACCGGTCCGGTGGACTCGGTCTACCGGGCCATCAACCGCATCGTGCAAGCGCCCAACGTGCTCGCCGAGTTCAGCATCAAGGCGGTGACCGAAGGCATTGACGCGGTGGGCGAAGTGACGATCCGCATCGAGCCGACTAATGGCAACGGTCTGCACGGCGGACGCCAGCGGCTGCACCCCCAGGCCGAGGCGCGCCATCGCACCTACAGCGGCCACGGCGCCGACACCGACATCATCGTTGCCAGCGCCAAGGCGTACATGAGCGCCTTGAACAAGATGCTGACCGCCAGACGCGAGAGTAAGGGCAGCTAAGGACGCGTCAAGAAACAAGTTACCGAACTGGTTCGGTCGGAGACCGGCCAGAGCGGGAAGCCATTCTTTGACAGGCGCTAAGGACTCGTCAGAGACCGATTTCCTGTTCCATCCGGTCTCCTGACCGGCTCGGTCCGAGGATCCATGACTACATCAACCCAACCCCAAACGCTTTTCGACAAGATCTGGCGCGGCCACGTCGTCGCCCAGGAGCCGGACAGCCCGGCCGTGTTGTACGTTGACCTGCATCTGATTCACGAGGTCACATCGCCGCAGGCGTTCGCTGGTCTGCGCGAGCGCGGCTTGCCCGTGCGACGACCAGACAAGACGGTGGCGACGGTGGATCACAGCATCCCCACCCACGATCGCAGCCTGCCGATCGCTGATCCCCAGTGCGCCCGGCAGATCGCGCAACTGGAAGCCAACTGCCGGGATTTCGGCATCCCTCTCTACGCTGCGGACAGCCCCCACCAGGGGGTCGTCCATGTCATCGGGCCAGAGCTGGGGCTGACGCAGCCCGGCATGACCATCGTCTGCGGCGACAGCCATACGGCCACCCATGGTGCGTTCGGCGCGCTGGCCTTCGGCGTGGGAACCAGCGAGGTCGAACACGTCCTGGCGACGCAATGCCTGCTGCAGCACAAGCCCAAGACGTGCGAGGTGCGCGTCGAGGGCCGGCTGAGGCCAGGCGTTGGGCCGAAGGACGTGATCCTCGCGCTGATCGCCCAGATCGGCGTGGGGGGCGGCACGGGGCACGTCTTCGAATACACCGGCCCGGCCATCCGCGGCCTCTCAATGGAAGGACGGATGACGGTTTGCAACATGAGCATCGAGGCCGGCGCGCGCGCCGGCATGATCGCGGCCGATGATGTGACGTTCGAGTATCTGGCAGGCCGGCCCTTCGCGCCGACGGCTACGGCCTGGGAAGAGGCCACGGCGCGTTGGCGCAAGCTGCCCACCGATCCTGGCGCGGCCTATGACAAAACCGTGACCCTCGACGCCGCCGTCCTGGAGCCGATGATCACCTACGGCACGAATCCGGGCATGGTCGCGGCCATCACTGATCGCGTGCCCACGCCGGACGCGGTGCGCGATCCCGTTCAGCGCCGCGCGCTCGAGAAGGCGCTGGCATATATGGCGTTGACGCCCGGCGCGGCGCTCTTGGGCCAACCCGTGGACGTGGTGTTCATCGGCAGTTGCACCAACGGCCGCCTTTCCGATTTGCGCCAGGCGGCGAGCCTGCTGCGGGGCCGCAAGGTGCATAAACGCGTGCGCGTTCTGGTGGTTCCCGGCTCCCAGCAGGTGAAAGAGGAGGCCGAGGCTGAGGGTTTGGATGTGGTGTTCAGAGAGGCTGGCTGCGAATGGCGCGAGCCGGGATGCAGCATGTGCATCGCGATGAACGGCGATCAGCTCCAGCCCGGCCAGTATGCTGTGAGCACCAGCAACCGCAACTTCGAGGGACGGCAGGGTCCCGGCGGTCGCACCTTCCTGGCCAGTCCACTCACCGCAGCCGCGAGCGCGGTGGCGGGAGCGATCGCGGATCCACGGGCGATGATGGCGTGAAACGTCAGGAGACAGGCGTCAGATGTCGTGTGTAGGCGCGATCCTGACGTCTGACGCTTCACGCTTCACGTTTGCCGAGCACTCACACAGGATGGAGCTATGCAAGCTTTTACGACCCTTACAGCGCGCATCGTCGCGCTGCCGAACGAGAACGTAGACACCGACCAGATCATCCCGGCCCGGTTTCTGAAGGCGACCGACAAAGTGGGGATGGGCGACAACCTGTTCGCCGACTGGCGCTACGATCGGGAGGGCCGCCCCCGCCCCGATTTCGTGCTGAACACGCCGGAGGCGCGGGGCGCGGCCATCCTGCTGGCAGGCGACAACTTCGGCTGTGGCAGCTCGCGTGAGCATGCGGCCTGGGCTCTGCTCGGCTATGGCTTTCGCGCGGTCATCAGCACGTCGTTCGCCGATATCTTTCGCAACAACGCGCTCAAGAACGGCCTGCTGCCGGTGGTCGTAGACGCTGACACGCACTGGCAGCTTTTCAGCGTGGTCGGCGAGGAGCCGGCCGCTGAGGTGACGATTGACCTGGCCGCGCAAACCTTGCGGTTGCCTGACGGTCGAGCCGTGCGATTCCCGATAGATGCCTTCGCCTGCCAGTGTTGGCTGGCCGGCGTGGACGAGCTCGGGTATCTGCTGGCCCGTGCGCCGCAGATCGAGGCTTACGAGCAGCGCGCAGGCGATATGGTGCGCACGAAGTGACGAGATTGGCAGACCAGGAAAAAGGAACGATGAATTCAGTTCAGATCTACGATACCACGCTGCGAGATGGCGCCCAGGGCGAGGGCGTGTCCTTCTCGCTCGAAGACAAACTCAAGGTCGCCCAACGGCTGGATGAGGTGGGCATTCCCTACATCGAGGGGGGCTGGCCTGGCTCGAACGCCAAGGATGCCGAGTTTTTCCACCGTGCGCTCTCTTTGCACCTCAAACAGGCGCAGATCGCGGCCTTCGGCTCCACGCGTCGCGCGCGCGCCACGTGCGAGGCCGATCCGCAAATCCGGGCGCTGCTGGATGCCGGCACGCCCATCGTCACACCCGTCGGCAAGAGCTGGGATCTACACGTCCACCACGTTCTGCAAACCACGCTGGACGAAAACCTGGCGATGATCGGCGAGAGCGTGCGCTACCTTAAGTCGCAGGGACGCCAGGTCTTCTACGACGCCGAGCACTACTTCGACGGCTACCGGGCGAATCCCGAGTACGCGCTGACGACCGTGCGCGCCGCGCACGAGGCTGACGCCGACTACGTTATTCTCTGCGATACCAATGGCGGCGCGCTGCCCTGGGATGTGGGCGAGATCGTTCAGGCTACGGCTGACTTCCTGGCCTCGAACACGGCGCGCGCGGACGCCGCCCGGCTGGGCATCCATACGCACGACGATTCTGGGCTGGCCGTGGCAAACGCCCTGGCAGCCGTGCGCGCAGGCTGCATCCAGGTGCAGGGAACCGTCAACGGCTATGGCGAGCGCGTGGGCAACTGCAACCTGTGCACCGTGATCCCCGACTTGAAGATCAAGATGGGGATCGCCTGCCTGAATGAGGCCGGCTTGCAGCGGCTGACTGAGCTTTCGCGCTTCGTCAGCGAGACCGCCAACCTGGCCCCCAACCCGCGGCAGCCCTACGTGGGCGCCAGCGCGTTCGCCCACAAGGGCGGCATCCACGTCGCGGCGCTTCTCAAGGTCGCCGAGAGCTATCAACACGTTGACCCGGCGCTGGTCGGCAATCAGCCGCGCGTGCTGGTCAGCGAGCTCTCGGGACGGGGCAACCTGGTCTACAAAGCCCAGGAATACGGCATGGATGCCACCAAAGAAGATGTGCAGCGCGTGCTGAGCCAGATCAAGGAGCTGGAGAGCCGCGGTTTCTACTTCGAGGGGGCCGAAGCCAGCGTCGCGCTGATGTTGCAGCGCCTGCGCGCGGGCTATCGCGCGCCCTTCGAGCTGGTGGACTTCATGGTCGTGGTCGAGCATCGCCGCGGCCGCGGCTTGTTCGCCGAGGCCACGGTCAAGGTCAAAGTCAAAGATGAGATCATGCACACCGTGGCCGAGGGCAACGGCCCGGTGAACGCGCTGGACAAAGCTCTGCGCAAGGCGCTGTTGCCCCACTACCCCCACCTGGCCGATGTGCAACTTGCGGACTACAAGGTGCGCATCCTCGACGGCGACGCCGCGACCGGCGCTACCACGCGTGTTATCATTGACACGCGCAACACTCGCCGCACCTGGAGCACCGTGGGCTGCTCCACGAACATCATCGAATCGTCGTGGCAGGCTCTGGCAGATAGCATGGAGTATGCGCTCCTCAACCCCTAGGACAGGATCAATCATGCACGCTCGAATCACAACTCTTCCTGGCGACGGCATCGGCCCAGAGGTCGTGGCCGAAGGCGTCAAGGTTCTGAAGGCCGTGGCCCAGAAGTGGGGCCATACGTTCGAGTTCACCGAATGTCTGGTGGGCGGCATCGCCATTGATGAGACGGGCAGCCCGCTGCCCGAGGCCACGCTGACCGCCTGTCGCGCCGCGGATGCCGTATTGCTGGGCGCGGTGGGTGGGCCGAAATGGAGCGACCCGCGCGCGGCGGTGCGGCCCGAACAAGGGCTGCTGGGGCTGCGCGGCAGCCTGGGCCTCTTCGCCAACATCCGGCCGGTGAAGGTCTACCCGGCGCTCGTCGCCGCCTCCACGCTCAAGTCCGAGATCGTCTCTGGCGTGGACATGGTGATCGTGCGCGAATTGACCGGCGGCCTCTACTTCGGCAAGCCGCAGGGCCGCCAGGACACGGCCGCCGGCCGCGCCGCGGTGGATACCCTCTACTACACCGAGGGCGAGATCGGCCGGCTGATGCGCGTGGCGTTCGACCTGGCGCGCGCGCGGCGCAAAAAGGTCACATCGGTGGACAAGGCCAACGTCCTCGCCTCCTCGCGGCTCTGGCGCGAAGTGGCCCACGAGGTGGCAGCCGAATATCCCGATGTCGAGATCGAGGACGTCTTGGTTGACGCCTGCGCCATGTATCTCGTGCGCCGGCCGGCCGACTACGATGTGATCGCCACCGAGAATATGTTCGGCGACATCCTTTCGGATGAAGCGGCCATGCTTGCCGGCAGCATGGGAATGCTGCCGTCGGCTTCGTTGGGGGCGCAGATCCGAAGGGCTTCCGAAAACCCTTCGGGTCTTCGTTTTGGCCTCTATGAGCCGATCCACGGCAGCGCGCCCGACATCGCAGGCCGGGGCGTCGCCAATCCGCTGGCCGCCATCCTGAGTTGCGCGATGCTGCTTCGCTGGTCCCTCGGCTTGGCGGCTGAGGCCGTAGCCGTCGAGCAAGCCGTCGAGGCGATGCTGGAGGCTGGCTATCGCTGCCGCGACATCATGACAGCCGGCGGCCGGCCCGTGGGGACGGCAGAGATGGGCGACCAAGTCGTTACGTACCTGTGAAGGAGAAGGCAATGGCTACCACAGAAACCAACGGACAGAATGAGAAAGTCGTCGTGCGGGGTCTGGAGGGGATCGTCGCGGCCGAGACCAGCGTCTCCTACGTGGACGGCATCCACGGCCGGCTCCTGTATCAGGGCTATGACATCCACGACCTGGCCGAACAGACCACCTTCTCGGAGGTGATCTTCTTGCTCTGGCGTGGACGGCTTCCCACGCGCACCGAGCATGACGCGTTTCGCTCGGAGCTCACTGCGGAGATGCGCCTCCCCAGCCAGGTGCTGGAGATGCTCAGATTGACCCCGCCCAACAGTCACCCGATGGCGGTGCTGCGCACGGCAGTGAGCATGTTGGCCAACTTCGATCCCGACGTGGAAAACATGACGCCCGCGGCCAACTGGCGCAAGGCCAAACGGCTGATGGCCCAGGTGCCGACCATCATCGCGGACCTGCACCGCATCCGTCGCGGCCTGTCGCTGGTGTCGCCGGACCCCAACTTCGGCATCGGTGCGAACTTCCTCTACATGCTGCGCGGCACGCCGCCCAACGAGCTCGAGAGCGAGGCGATGCGGGTGTTGATGGTGCTCCATGCCGATCACGAGCTCAACGCCAGCACCTTCGCCGCGCGGGTCATCGCCAGCACCTTGAGCGACATGCACTCGGCGTTGGCGGGCGCGCTGGGCGCGCTCAAAGGCCCCCTCCACGGCGGCGCCAACCAGCGCGTCATGGAGATGCTGCGCGACATCCCCGATGTGGAGATGGTGCGCTCCTACATCGCAGGCATGTTGGAGAACAAGAAGCGGATCATGGGCTTCGGCCACCGCGTCTATCGCACCGAGGACCCGCGCACCCAGCATTTGCGGCGCTACTCGGAGATGCTCTGCGAGTCCACCAACCAGGGACACCTGCACACGATCCTGCGCCGGATCGAGCAGGCCGTCATGGAGGCCAAAGGGATCTATCCCAACGTGGACTTCTACTCGGCCACAGTCCAACATGCCATGGGCATCCCACCAGAGTATTTCACCGCAGTGTTCGCCGCCTCGCGGACGGCCGGTTGGATCGCGCATATCATGGAGCAGTATGCCGACAATCGGCTGATCCGGCCGATGTCACGCTACGTCGGCGGAATAGACCGGGCCTTTGCGCCCCTTGACCAGCGCGTCGCGCCTGACCAGGAGTAGCCGCCCATGCGTTCCGACATCATCAAGAAGGGTTACGAGCGTGCGCCGCACCGCTCGCTGTTGCGCGCCACCGGCGTCATCCAGGATGACGAGGATTTCAACAAGCCGTTCATCGCAATCGCCAACTCCTATCTGGACATCATCCCAGGTCACGCGCACCTGAACGTCTTCGGTGAGGTGGTGCGCCAGGCCGTGCGCGAGGCGGGCGGTGTGCCGTTCATGTTCCATACGATCGGCGTGGACGATGGCATCGCGATGGGACACCGCGGCATGAAGTACAGCCTGGCGAGCCGCGAGCTGATCGCCGATTCGGTGGAAACCATGATCGCCGCGCACTGTTTCGATGGCCTGATCTGCATCCCCAACTGCGACAAGATCGTGCCGGGGATGCTGATGGCCGCCATGCGGCTGAACATCCCCACCATCTTCGTCAGCGGCGGGCCGATGCAGGCCGGCGTCACCCCGGCCGGCCAGGTGGTGGACCTCAACTCCGTGTTCGAGGGTGTGGGCGCATATCGCGCCGGCAAGATCACAGACGCCCAACTGGAAGAACTGGAGGAGTTCGGCTGCCCCACCTGCGGCTCCTGTGCGGGCATGTTCACGGCTAATTCGATGAATTGCCTGTGCGAAGCGTTAGGAATGGCGCTGCCCGGCAACGGCACGATCCTGGCGATGGATCCCGCGGCCCCCTCCCGGCTGAATCCTCCTCGCCTGGAACTGGCGCGCCAGGCCGGCCGGCAGATCATGAAGCTGGTCGCCGCGGACCTCAAACCGCGCGACATCGTCACACCCCAGGCGGTTGACAACGCCTTTGCCCTGGACATGGCGATGGGCGGCTCGTCCAACACCGTGCTCCACACCCTGGCCCTGGCCGCCGAAGCGGGCGTAGACTACCCGCTGGCCCGCCTGAACGAAGTGGCGGAGCGCGTGCCGAACATCTGCAAAGTGTCACCTTCCTCCAGCTATCGCATCGAGGACGTTGACCGTGCGGGGGGCGTATCCGCGATCTTGTGGGAGCTGTTCAAGCGGCCAGGCATCTTGCACCCCGCGGCCATGACGGTGACGGGCCAGACGTTGTATGACAACGTGAAAGGCGCCGAGAGCCATGATCGCGAGTGCATCCGGTCGCTGGACAACCCCTACAGCGCGCGCGGCGGCCTCGCGATCCTCTTCGGCAATCTTGCGCCCGAGGGCGCGGTGATCAAGACGGCCGGCGTGCTGCCCGAAATGCTGCGCCATCGTGGGCCGGCGGTGGTCTTCGACTCGCACGATGACGCGAACGCGGGCATCCTTTCGGGCAGAGTCAAGCCGGGCGATGTAGTGGTGATCCGCTACGAGGGGCCGCGCGGCGGGCCGGGGATGCAGGAGATGCTGGCCCCAACGTCGAACATCATGGGGATGGGGTTGGGCGCTTCGGTGGCGCTGATCACCGATGGCCGCTTCAGCGGCGCCACGCGCGGCGCGTGCGTCGGCCACGTCTCGCCAGAGGCGGCGGCCGGCGGGCCGATCGGTCTGTTGGCCGATGGCGATCTGATCACGCTCGATATCCCAGGCCGGCGGCTGGAGGTCGAGCTGTCCGATGAAGAGCTGGCGCGTCGCCGGGCCGCATGGCGCCCGGTCCGCCGGGAGCTCACGGGATGGCTTAGACGCTATGCAGCGATGGTCACATCGGGCAGCCAGGGGGCGGTCTTGGCGATTTGACAAGCCTCCTGCGCTGTGCTAGACTGTTCACCATCTTGCCGTAGCATATAGAGTGATCTCATGTCCGCTCGCGCTGATCTGATCGTCCTGTCGCTTATTGGGCTCCTTGTCATCAAGGAGCTTCTTCCGCGTGGGAGGCAGTAGGCCAGGGCGACGGGCCAGGCGCAGCGCCAATCAGTGACCCGGCAACAACAAAGAGGGCCTCCCACCAGGGAGGCCCTTTCGCATTTCAGGCAAAGGCGCCTTTCGTGTCTTTCCCTGTCGCAGGGAAGGCAGAAAGGCGTTTTGGTTTTGACG
>Ga0194111_10004144_pt1 | contig 16957 bp, 14 predicted proteins | sample TA2KigC300mmetaG_FD_146194 | JGI IMG/M metagenome (GOLD analysis project Ga0194111, IMG submission 146194) | Freshwater microbial communities from Lake Tanganyika, Tanzania - TA2015033 Kigoma Deep Cast 300m | ecosystem: Environmental > Aquatic > Freshwater > Lake | place: Tanzania: Lake... | reverse complement strand
GCCGCGACCTGGGTGAGGCGCTGCGGCGCATCGGCGAGGGGGCGGCGATGATCCGCACCAAGGGCGAGGCGGGCTCGGGCGACATCGTCGAGGCGGTGCGCCACATGCGCGCGGTGACCGAGGGCATCCGCGAGCTGACGCAGCTGCGCCCGGAGACGCTGATGGCCAAGGCCAAGGATCTGGGAGCGCCCTACGAGATCGTCCGCTGGGTGAGCGACAACGGCCGCCTGCCGGTGCCCAACTTCTCCGCCGGGGGGATCGCCACGCCCGCCGACGCCTCGCTGATGATGCAACTCGGCGCCGAGAGCGTCTTCGTCGGCAGCGGGATCTTCAAGTCGGCCGACCCGGCGCGGCGGGCGGCGGCGATCGTCAAGGCGGTGACCGGCTACAAGGATCCCGCACTGCTGGCGGAGCTCTCCGCCGAGCTGGGCGAGGCGATGCGCGGCATCGACGTGGCCAAGCTGGCGCCGGGCGAGCTGCTGCAGACGCGCGGCTGGTAGCGGTGCGCACGACCTCGAGCGGGCGGCAAGGCGCGGCCGGGGCGGAAGCGCAGGCGCGCGACCGCGCGAGGGCGCGCGCGGCGCCTCCGCCCCCGATCGGAGTGCTCGCGCTGCAGGGGGACTTCGCCGCCCACGCGGCCGCCCTGGCGCGGGCCGGAGCGATGCCGAGCGAGGTGCGCGCCGCGGCGGACCTGGAGCGGGTGGACGCGCTCGTCGTCCCCGGCGGCGAGTCGACGACGCTGCTGAAGCTCCTGCGCGAGTTCGGGCTGTGGGAGCCGCTGCGCGCGTTCGCCGCCCGGGGCAGGGCGATCTTCGGCACCTGCGCCGGCCTGATCCTCTTCGCCGAGGAGGTCCGGGGCCCGGCCCAGGACTCGCTCGGCATCCTGCCGATCTCGGTCGTGCGCAACGCCTACGGCAGGCAGGTCGACTCCTTCGTCGACCGCGGGCGGGTGCGCGTTCCGGCGCAGTTGCGTCCCGCCCTCGGGGGCGGCGAGTCCTTCGCCGCCGATTTCGTCTTCATCCGCGCCCCGCGCATCGCCCGCGTCGGGCCGGGCGTGGAAGTGCTCGCCGAGCACGCGGGGGATCCCGTTCTCGTGCGCAGCGGCGCGATCCTCGGCGCGACCTTCCACCCGGAGCTCTCCCCGGGGGATCGCGTGCACGAGCTCTTCCTGTCGCTGGCCGTTGGCGTGGGCGATGCGGCTCACGCCTGACGAACTGGAAGGGCGCGGCGAGGAGCTCCGGCGGCGGCTCGGGGCCTGCGACCTCTGTCCCCGGCGCTGCGGCGTCGATCGCCTGCGCGGCGAGACCGGCTTCTGCGGCGCGGCGCAGGCGGTCCCGGTCGCCGCGGCGCTGGCGCATCACGGGGAGGAGCCGCCGCTCTCGGGCACGCGCGGCGCGGGGACGATCTTCTTCGGCGGCTGCAACCTTCGCTGCGCCTACTGCCAGAACCGCCAGATCAGCCGCCTGGAGACCCCTCAGCGGCTGCTCGATCCGCAGGCGCTCGCCGGCGAGATGCTGCGCCTCCAGGAGGCGGGCTGCCACAACATCGAGCTGGTCACGCCCTCCCATCTCGGGCCGCAGATCCTGCTCGCGCTGGCCGCCGCGGCGCGGGGCGGCCTCGCGCTGCCGATCGCCTACAACACGGGCGGCTACGACGGGCTCGAGACGCTGCGGGCGCTCGACGGCGCCGTCGACATCTACCTGCCCGATCTCAAGTACGCCGATGCCGGGATCGCCGCCGAGCTCTCCGGGGCAGCCGACTACTGGAGCGTCGCCTCCGCCGCCGTGCGCGAGATGCTGCGCCAGGTCGGCGGGCTGTCGCCTGCCGGAGAGGGAGCGGCGCAGCGCGGGCTGATCGTGCGCCATCTCGTCCTGCCCAACGACCTGTCCGGATCGGCGGCCGTGCTGGAGTTCCTCGCCGCGCTCGATCCGCGCCCCGCGGTGTCGCTGATGGCCCAGTTCTACCCCGTGCCGGGATGCGAGCACCCGCTGCTGCAGCGACCGCTCTTCGCCGCCGAGTACGCACGCGTCGTCGAGCGGATGGAGGCGCTCGGCCTCGGGGAGGGTTGGGTTCAGGACCTCTCCTCCCAGGAAACCTGGCGCCCCGACTTCTCCCGCCTCGACCCCTTCGCTCCCCGGCCGGGCGAGTAGGCTCGCCCCGAGGCCGAGGAGCGCCACTCTCCCTCCCGCCCCCGCGGCTGGCCGGTATTGTCCACGCCCGGAACGGGCGTCAAGCGCCCCCCGCGGCCGGCCGAACCTTGGGGCAGGCTGCCGGGACAACCGCTGGGAGGCATCGTGAGACGGACGCTGCACGTTCTCGTGGCCGAGGGGGAGCGCAGCCGGGCCTTGCGCGGCCTGGTCGAGACGCAACGGCGCATTCGCCACGCGGCGACGGAGCAGGAGTGCCTGGACATCGCCGCGGCCGGGGCCGCCGACGTGATGGTGATCAACCTCGACGACGCCGGCTTCGGCGATCCCGGCCTGCCCGCCCGCGTCCGCTTCGCCTCGCGCAACGCCTTCCCCGTGCTGGGCGTGGGGACGCGCGGGCGCGTCGACGCCGGGGCCTGGATCCGCGGGGGACTGCACGAGATCCTCTACTGGGAGGAGCTGAACCCCGCGCGCCTCGATCGTTGCCTGCGCCACTGGGTGAGACACCGCAGCCTGCGGCGGCGCGTGCGCGCGGCCGATCGGCGCGCGCTCCAGTGGTGGACCGACCTCGTGGCCGCGCTGGACGAGGTGCGCGGCCGCCTCGAGCGCGGCTCCGACGCCCTGGACGCCTTCCTGGGGCGCATCGAGACGCAGGACGGGGAGATCGCCGACCAGCGCCGGCACCACCTCCTGCAGGCCCGCAAGCAGCTGGCCGACCTCAACCAGATCGCCGCCGACCTGGACATCGCCGCGCGCACGATCCAGCTCAAGGGTCTCGAGCGGCGCCAGCGGCAGGCGCAGCGCGGGTTCGCCTCGCGCGACGCCTACCTGCAGCGGCCCTGGGACGAGGAGGAGCCTCCCTGCGGCGATCCCTCGGCGCTCGATCCGCCGCGCGACGAGCGGTACCGCTTCGGGAGCTGAGATCGCCCCGGGCCGCAGCGCCCCGACGTCGATTCCCCGCGTCGCCCCCGAAACGCTCCGCCCGGCTACTCCCGAGCGCCTGCGCGCGGCCGCAGGCCGAGGACGTTCGGCACGGGCCAGGCGGCGGCGTTGGCGTCGCTCTCGGTGAAGGCCGTCTCGAAGCTCCCCACGAACTCGGCGACGAAGTCCCCGACACGGATGAAGAGCTGTGCCTCGGGTCCTCCCTCGAGATGCTGGGCGCAGACGACACCGAGCGCGAGCCACTCCTCGTTGAGATCGTGCATCGAGTAGGGGGCGCGGCAGAACAGGAAGAGGATGCGCCCGCGGTCGTCCTCGCCCAGCGCCGCCTCGCTCCACATCCTCTCCTGCCGGCTCCAGCGGTTGCGGCCGGGCCGCTCGATCAACCGCAGGTTCTGCACGGCCGACCCGTACGCCTCCAGGATCCCCGGCATCGTCACGCCGGGCGCGTCGAGGTCGAAGATGCGGAAGAGCGGCACGCCCGCAGCGCGCGGATCGAAGGCCGCCACTGAGCGGTAGCCGTTGAGGCGATCGCTCCAGACCCGATCCGGGGAGCGCGCGTAGCCGATGTGCGTGCGGTAGTCGGTGGCGAACATGCCGGCGTTGATCGCCGCCGCGTAGCCGCGCTGCTCGCTCCACTGCCGGGCGGTGCGGCCTCCGGGGGGTTCGTCGTCATCGAGGCCGGCGAGCTCGAGCGCCCAGTCCCGCGGATCGATGCGCAGCACGGCGAGGCGGGAGTCTCCCAGTCGGGCGGGACGGGAGGCGGTGAAGCGGCCGAGTTCCAGCCCGGCCGCGAGCGGCCGCCATCCCTCCGTGTCGCCGCCGGCGGGGTCGCCGGAGGAGACCGCGGCGGGCGCCCCCGCGGGGGGCTCGGCGGGCGCGGTCGCGGCGGGCCTCTCCGCGCCCGGCGCCGCCAGCGCCGGGCCGACGGTGGGCAGGAGGGCGAGGGACGCGGCCAGGATGAAGGCGGGCAGGGCGCGGCCGGAGGAGAGGCGAGAGCCGGGCAGCAAGCGGCCTGCCGAGAGGCGCGACGCGCGCGCGGGTCGGCCCGGCGAGAGGCGGGTGCCGGCCGGGAAGCGGCCCGCCGAGAAGAGAGCCGCGGCGGGAAGGGGATGGCGCGCCTGGAAGCGGGCTGCGGCGATCATGACCTCTCCCCGCGAAGGTGACTGCGCCGGCACGCGAGGAGAATCCCTCCCCGCGAATGGGGCCGCGCTACCGCAGAAGGACCAGCCGCCTCGGCTGCGACCACTCCCGACCGTCCGATCGGGCGGCGGCGAAGTAGACCCCCGCGGGGAGCGGCCGGCCCGCCCGGTCGGTTCCGTCCCAGGCGAACGAGCCGCCGCCCCCTGCGGGCGCGAGCGGGGCGAGCGTGCGCACGAGGCGTCCGCCGGCGTCGAAGAGGCCGATCTCGAACGCTCCGCCGCCGGCCGCGGGGCGTTCCCAGGAGAGCGCCACCAGGCCGCGGCTCGGGTTGGGCCGCGGGGGGAGCAGCAGGAGGGGCTCCTGCGCGCCCGCTCCCTGCGCGTCCGCCCCTCCGGCGACATCCGCGGGGTACGCGCCGTAGAAGACGTCGGCCAGCACCCACTCGTCCGGATCGATGAGGAGCGCCAGAGGCCGCGCGGGCGTCTCGATCAGGAACGACTGGTCGGCGAGGCTGTCCCAGAGGACGGTGCAAAACTCGCTTCCGTCGGCTAGCCGCAGGCGGGCGTCGAGCGGCATGCGGAAGAGCGCCGGGCCGCTCGACTCCTGCACGATGCGGATCCAGGTCACGGCCGGTCCGTCGCCGTCGGCCGTCAGCACCTCCCACCAGACGCCATAGGCGGGCCGCCCCGTGCCGTAGACCCAGCGGTCGAAGAACCAGGAGAGCCCGCCCCCCCAGACTCGCTCGCACGCCGCTTGGAAGTCGGCGGTCACCGCGCTGCCGTAGGCGTGGGCGGCGCCGTACTCGCGCAGGGCGCGGAAGAAGGCCTCGTCGCCGAGGACCCGGCGCAGCATGTGCAGCACCCAGGCGCCCTTGCGGTAGACGGTCGAGTTGAAGAGGAAGTCGGGCGCGTAGCAGGAGCCCGGGTAGTAACGGTCGCGCTTCGTGCGCATCACCTGGCGCAGGCTGTCGGGTCCGGCGAGCCACTCGGCCCAGAGCGCCTCGGCGTAGGTGGCGAAGCCCTCGTTGAGCCAGATGTCGCGCCAGGTGCCGCAGGTCACCCAGTTGCCCCACCACTGGTGGGCCAGCTCGTGGACCACGACCCAGTCCTGCGGCCCAAGGAGATCGAAGAAGTAGGCGCCCATGCTGGAGAGCGTCTGGTGCTCCATCGCCCCCGGCCAGGGGTACTCGGCCATGCCGTACTTCTCTGCCGCGAAGGGGTACTCGCCGAAGAGCTCCTCGAAGCAGCGCATCGCCCGGGGCGTGAAGGCCCAGTCGGCCTGGGCGCGGGCGAGATCCTCGGGATAGGCGAAGTAGGCGAGCGGAACCTCGCGGCCGGACAGGGTCACGTAGGTGTCGGCGAAGGCGGCGAAGTTGGTCGCCGTCAGGCTGACGAGATAGCTGGCCAGGGGGTAGACGGCGCGCCAGTGGAACAGCCGGCGGCCGCCCTCGATCGGCACGACCGCCAGCAGGCGCCCGTTCGCCGCGGCGATCATCGTGTCCGGAACGATGAAGCGCAGATCGGCGGCGAACTTGTCGTCTGGACGGTCCTTGCAGGGCCACCAGGTGCGTGAGGCGAAGGGCTGGCTGTTGGTGAAGACGATCTGCGCGCCGTCGTGACGGGCGAAGGCCAGGCCCTGCAGGAACCCGGGCCGGGGCCGGCCGCGGTAGCCGATGAGCACATCGACGAGCGCGCCCGGCCCGAGGGGCGCGGCGGGGCGCAGCTCCAGGCGCTCGTGGCCGCGCGTGAAGGGGACCCCCCGCCCGTCGACCTGCGCCGCCAGGATGGTCAGGTTGTCGGCGAAATCGAAGCCGATCGTCGCCGGCGCGGGGTCGGCGATGCGCAGCCGCCAGCGCGCCTCGCCGACGACCGCCAGGCTGTCGAAGAGGGGCTCGAGCGTGAGCGTGACATGGAGGGCGTCGTAGCCGCTCTCGTCGGGCTCCCACTCCGGGTAGGTGAGCCAAGTCGCCTCGCGCTCTCGGGCGCCCTTGCCTTCGTCCTGGTCCGCCGGGAACGGCGGCGCGCCTCGCTCGCCCGGCGCGCCCGTCACGGAGCGCGCGGCCGGGGCGACCGGCGGCGGCGCGGCCCGCGGCCCGGGGTAGGCGGGCAGGCAGGCCAGGGCGAGCAGCGTGCAGGAGAGGGCCCGCGCGGTCGGCCCCGCCGGCAGGCGGGACGCCCGCGCGATCATGGCTCGCCCTCCGGCCGGGCGCGCAGCGCCAGCAGCCCCAGGAGGATTCTCCCCGTCTCCTGATCCGGCGTCGACGCGCCCGCCGAGACGCCGATGACGCGCTGGCCGTCGGGCAGCCAGCCCTCGGTCACGACCGGCCCCTCGGCGCCGGCGGGCAGGTGGCGGATCCGCCGGCGATCGATGAGGCAGTCGGCGTCCTCGACGTGGTAGGAGGGAACCCGCGCCCGTCCGATGCGGGCGAGGTGGGCGGTGTTGCTGGAGCGGAAGCCGCCGACGACGATCAGCAGGTCGAGCGGGTGCTCGTCGATGAGGCGCTGCACGGCGTCCTGGCGCCGCTGCGTGGCGGGGCAGAGGGTGTCCATCACGCGGAACCGCTTCGGGCCCGGCTCGGCGCCCAGCCGCGCGGCGAGCGCGGCGCGCAGGATCCGGGCGATCTCCTCGGTTTCGGCGCTGAGCATGGTCGTCTGGTTGACGAGCCCGAGACGCGCCAGGTGGCGCGGCGGATCGAAGCCGGGGCCGGCGGCGGCGAGCAGCCCGTTGCCCTCGTCCGGCGCGCTCGACACCCAGGCGGCCAGCCGCCGGGCCTCCTCGCGGTCGCGCACGACGATCCAGGGGCCGTCGATCCTGGAGGCGGTGGCGCGCGTCTCCTCGTGCTCCCGCTTGCCGTGGATGACGACGGTCAGTCCCGCGCGCGAGAACTCCCGCGCCGCCTTCCAGACACGCCGCACCCATCCACAGGTCGTGTCGACCACCCGGCATCCGATCCGCCGCAGCCGCTCCTCCTCGTCCACCTCGATGCCGAAGGCGGGAACGATCACCGTGTCGGCGGGCCGCACCGCCGCCAGACGGTCGGGCGACTCCGGCGGAGGCAGGCGCTCGGCGCCGGCGCGGCGCAGCGCCTCGTTGATGGCCGGGTTGTGGATGATCTCGCCGGTCACCCAGAGCCGTCCGGGCTCGCCGCCGCCGATGGCCGGATCGGCGGCCCGGAGAGCGCGCGCGGCCGCGAGGGCGCGCGCCACCGCCTGCTCCACGCCCTGGCAGAAGCCGAAGTCCTCCGCCAGGAAGATGCTCAGGCCCTCCGCCTCGCAGGCATGCCCGCGACTGCGCACCTCGTCCAGGATTCGCTGCGGCTCCGTGCCCGCTTGGGGCGCTCTCTCGGCCGCCGGCATGTCGCTCGCCCCCCGCGTGCGGGCGCCTCGCGCCCGGATCCCCTGATGCGCCGATCTCATGGTACCATACGGCGGTTCGCCCGGTTCTGCGCGCGCGAGCGGGGGAGCCGGCCGGAGGCTGCGGTTCGCCCGGTTCTGCGCGCGCGCGGTCCCGCGGGCGGCGGGCCGGCAGCCCTCCGCGCCCGCCTGCCCCGGTAGGTCCGAGAGGAGAGAACCGCGCCGGGGGGGCCAGGAAGAAGGCCGCGCCGGGGGGCCAGGAAGAAGGCCGCGCCGGGGGGGCCAGGAAGAAGGCCGCGCCGGGGGGCCAGGAAGAAGGCCGCGCCGGGACGGCCGCGAGGGAGAACCGCGCCGGGAGAGCTCCATGAACGACGAGGACATCGGCCGCGAGCCCGCGGCTCCGCCAGGCGCCGCCGGGGAGACGCCCTTCCGCTCCGGCTACGCGGCCATCTGCGGTCCCCCCAACGCCGGCAAGTCGACGCTGCTCAACCGGCTGATCGGGGAGCGCCTGGCGATCACGACCAGCCGTCCGCAGACGACGCGCAGGCGCATGCTCGGGATCCTCTCCGGCGAGGGCTTCCAGATCGTCTTCGTCGATACGCCCGGCATCCTCGAGCCGCGCTACGCGCTCCAGTCGGCGATGATGAAGGAGGTCGGCCGCGCCCTCGCCGACGCCGACCTGCTGCTCCTCGTGACCGACATCCGCGCCGCCGAGTTGGCTCCCGGGGTGTTCGAGGCGGCCCGGCGCAAGCCGCTCGTCGTCGCGCTCAACAAGGCCGACCTGGTCGCCGATCGCGAGACGAGCCTGCCGATCCTGGACCGGCTGCGAGCGCAGGCCCCCGAGGCGGAGTTCTTCGTCCTCTCCGCCCTGCGGGGTGGCGGGGTCGACGCCCTGCGGGCCCGGTTGATCGAGCTGCTGCCGGCCGGGGCGCCGTTCTACCCCCCCGATCAGCTGACCGAGCACCCCGAGCGCTTCTTCGCCTCCGAGCTCGTGCGCGAGGCGATCTTCGAGCGCTTCCACCAGGAAGTGCCCTACAGCACGGAGGTGCAGATCGACGAGTTCAAGGAGCGCGATGCGGGCAAGGACTACATCGCGGCGACCATCTTCGTCGAGAGCGAGTCGCAGAAAGGGATCCTGATCGGGCGCGGCGGGCGGGCGATCCGCGATCTCGGGCACCAGGCTCGCGGGGCGATCGAGTCCTTCCTCGGGCGCCCGGTCTACCTCGAGCTGCGCGTCAAGGTCCTGCCCGATTGGCGCAAGGATCCGCGAGCCCTGCGTCGATTCGGGTACTGACATCGAGGCCGCCGCTCAGGCGCGGAGCCGGCCACTAGGCGCCGCGTCGCCGGCTCCGCGAACCGGGCGAGCGGGCCTCCCGGCGCGGTGCCGCGCCGTTCCGCGGCTCATGGAGCGGGGCCGGAGCGGCGGCCGCCCTTGACAGCGCCCGCCGCGTCGCCGACGCTGCGCCAATCCCACGAGTCGTCGACAGGGGCGCGGCGCATGGGCCGAGCGGCGCAGGCCGGCGGCGCGCGGGAAGAAGGGAACAGGCCTTGGCGACCTTCGCACGGACACTGGTGACGAGCGCGCTGCCCTACGCCAACGGGCGCATCCACATCGGACACCTGGCCGGGGCCTACCTGCCGGCCGACATCTTCGTGCGTTTCCTGCGCATGCGGGGCAAGGACGTGCTCTTCGTCTGCGGCTCCGACGAGCATGGCGTGCCGATCACGCTGCGCGCCATGGAGGAGGGCACGACGCCGCAGGCGGTGATCGACCGCTTCCATGGCGAGAACGAGGCCGCGTTCCGGGCCGCCGGGATCGACTTCGACATCTACGGCCGCACCTCCTGGCCCGAGCACCACGCGGCGACGGCGGAGTTCTTCCGCCGGCTCGAGGCGGGGGGCCACATCGAGAAGCGCACGATCCAGCAGTACTTCTCGACCAAGATGTCGATGTTCCTGCCCGACCGCTACGTCGAGGGCACCTGCCCGAAGTGCGGCGCCGCGAATGCACGCGGCGACCAGTGCGACGCCTGCGGGACCTCCTACGAGGTGACCGACCTGCGCGATCCGCGATCCGCGGTCCCGGGCGACGGGTCGACGCCGGTCCTGCGCGACAGCCAGCACTGGTTCCTCCGGCTCGACCGGTTCCAGGAGCGACTGGGGGCGTGGCTGGAGGCGAAGACCGAGTGGCGGGCGAACACGCGCGGCACGGCTCTCGGCTGGCTTCGCGAGGGGCTGCGCCCGCGCTGCGTGACGCGCGACACCGAGTGGGGCGTCGAGATCCCCGTCGACGATCCCGAGCGGCGGGGCAAGCGCATCTATGTCTGGTTCGACGCCCCGATCGGCTACGTGACCAACACCCGCGTCTGGGCGGCGCGGCGGGGCGCGCCGGACGCCTGGGAGCGCTACTGGAAAGCGCCCGACGCGCGGATCGTCCACTTCATCGGCAAGGACAACATCCCCTTCCACGCGATCATCTTCCCGGCGATGCTGGCGGGCCAGGGTGACTACACGCTGCCCGATGCGGTCGTGGCCAACGAGTACCTCAACTTCCTGCGCGCCGGCGAGGCGGCGGCGGTCAAGTTCTCCAAGAGCCGCGGCACCGTGGTCGAGGTCCAGGCCTTCGTCGACACCTACGGCGCCGATCGGATGCGCTACTACCTGACGGCGATCGCTCCGGAGGGCTCGGACTCGGAGTTCTCCTGGACCGACTTCCTGCGCCGCACGAACGGCGAGCTGGCCGACATCCTGGGCAACTTCATCCATCGCTCGCTCAGCTTCGCGGTCAAGAACTTCGACGCCCGGGTGCCGGCCGCCGGGGCGCTCGACGAGGCGGGGCGGCGGGCCCTGGCCGCGGTGGCCGAGCGGCGCGACGAGGTCGGCCGCCTGATCGAACGCTTCCAGTTCCGCCAGGCGCAGATCGCCATGCTCGAGCTCGCCCGGCTGGGCAACCGCTACTTCGACGAGCAGCAGCCCTGGGCGACGCGCCGGAGCGACCCGGCGCGCTGCGCCGGCACGCTGCACGTCTGCCTGCAGCTGGGTGCCGGGCTTGCCCGGATGATGGGGCCGTTTCTTCCGGAGAGCGCGGGGCGCCTCGCGGGTATGCTCGGGGTGGAGGATCCGCACGCCCCCGGAGCGTGGGGGCGGATCGGCGAGGATCTCCTGGCCGAGGGCGCGCCGATCCGGCCGCCGGAGATCCTCTTCCCGAAGCTCATGCCAGAGGATGTTCCTCAATAGTAAAGGGTTGCGGTCACCGGGCGCATCGCCGTCCAGGGCGGCAGCCCTGGTGGAGGGCCGGAAGACATGCTTGCATGGCTGAGCGGGGCGCGGGCGGGAGGCCGGCGCGGGCGCGGGGCGGGGGGCCACGGAGTGGCGCTGCTTCTTGCCGGCCTGCTCGTCTGGACGATCTCCTGCCAGAAGGAGGGCGCCGGAAGCGGGCAGGCGGAGGCGCAGCCCTCGGTGGGAGCGCGCGGGGAGGCATCGGCAGGGTCCGCGGCGGGCGCCAGGCAGGATCAGGCGGACGAGCAGATCGATCGGGGCGGGCCGCAGGCCGCCCCGGCTCCCGATCCGGGCGAGGCGCCGGCCGGGTCCTCGGGGGGGCAGGCGCCGGCCTCCGGCGCGGAGGCGGGCGGGCGCGTGAACAAGCCTCCGCGCGCGCGGTTCGAGGTCGACCCGCTGCGCGGCTACGCGAACATGACCTCGATCAAGCTCAACTCCGCCGGCAGCGCCGACGACATCGACCTCTCCCAGGAGATGAAGAGGCGCTGGGACTTCGACGGCGACGGGGAGTGGGACACGGGCCAGTTGCGCTCTGAGTTCGTCACCTGGACCTATCGCGAGCCGGGGCGCTATCGCCCCCGGCTGCTGCTGACCGACACGGGCGGCCTGACCGACACTTTCACCGGTCCCGAGATCGAGATCCTGGAGCCCTGTCCGGCGCCCGATTTCGCCCTCGAGGACATCAACCCGAACTCCTCCACCCGGGGGAAGATCTACACCCTGGAGGCGTTCCGGGGCGCGCCGCTGGTGGCCTGGTTCGGCGCGCCCAGCAAGTGATGCAGCATGGAGCGGCAGTTCGCCGCTCTCGATAGCCTGCAGGCGGAGCTGCGCGCCGGCGAACTGCCCAGCCTGCAGGTGGTCGCCGTTCTCAAGCAGGACGCCCGCAGCCGGGTCGACACGATGGTCGGCGCCAGGCGTCTGCCGGTGCTCTACGACGGCTCGAGCAGGGTGTTCGAAAAGATCTATGGAGCTAGCAAGAAGCGGGCCTTCTTCCTCTACGACGCGGAGGGCTGCCTGATCGCGGGCGGCGTGGAGGGGGATCCGGACAAGCGCGCCGACCGGGCGACTATCCGCCAGCGTCTGCTCGACACCTACGGCCCGCGATAGGGCGGGGGGGCGGCCTGAGGCGGCCGCGCTCTCCAGGCGGTCCGGCGATCAGGCTTGAGCGCCGCCCGTTAGGGATCGCTGCCGCGTGGACGGGAGGCGGCGGCGCTCGCTGGTGGAATGACGATGCGTTTGCGGAGAGCGAAGGGACCCGCGTCACCCGCTGCGCCGAAGGGGCGGGAATGGCAGGCGTGGCTGTTCGGCCGCCGCCTAGACGGCGGCCGGCGGGAGCCCGGCCTGGGCGGCTGCCTGCGCCTTTCCATCGCGCTCCACGCGGCGGCGGTCCTCGTCCTGGCCTGGCTGCCATCCTGGTCGCGCCCGGTGCGCTGGGAGAATCCGGCGCTGGTCGTCTCCCTCTACACCCTGCCGGAAGAGACTCCCGCTCCCCGCCCGGCGCCGCGAGAGGAGCCGGCGCGCCCGCCCGAGCGACCGCGGCCCAAGCCGCCCGAGCCGAAGCGGGACGAGGGGCCCAAGGAGGTCGTCAAGGAGAAGCCCAAGCCGGCGCCGCAGCAGCCTCCCGAGGCCCGCGCCCCGGCGCCCTCGACGAAGCCGCCCGCGCCCGACTCGCCCGCTCCCCCGGAGCCGACCGGCCCGGTGACGATGAACGTGCGCGTCGAGGAGGCGCAGTTCGTCTACGACTACTACCTGCAGGCGCTCGTGGCCAAGATCTCGCAGGCCTGGCGGCCGCCGGCGGGAGTGGCCGCCGGCCAGGGCCTGAATGCGACCCTCAAGTTCCGCATCACCGCCCAGGGCCGCGTGCCGAGCGTGGAGGTCGAGACCTCCTCCAGGCTCGACCTCTTCGATCGCAGCGCCGTCGAGGCGGTGCAGCGCGCCCAGCCGCTGCCTCCCTTCCCGCCGGCGTATCAGGGGCGATGGCTGACGGTGCATCTGAAGTTCACCTTCCAGGAGTAGGCCGGTCGCGGACGCGCGGGCCGGGAACCGGATCCCGCGCATCGGCGGCGAAGGCCGGGGAGCGGAGCGTGCTCGATCGGCAGCGCAGGGGTTCATGGAGGCTGGGGAGCGCCCTCTGGCTGGCGGCCTCGGCCGCGCTCGTCGCCGCCGCCCAGGAGGCCGAGGTCTACCTCGAGATCCAGAAGTGGGACTTCTTCCGCGTGCCGGTGCTCGTCGAGGACTTCGCCGCCGACGACCTCGCCCGGCTTGGGCTCTTCGCCCCCCGCTTCTCGACCGGAGAGGAGATCGAGGATCTCCTGGCCCGGGACCTGGATCTGAGCGACGCCTTCCAGGTCGTGCGCGTACGCCGCGGCGAGGAGCCGGCAGCCGGCCTGCTGCTCGACATCGCCGATCGCCCCATCGACCGGCATCCGCAGGCGCGTGTGGCCGGGGAGTTGCACTGGGACGAGGGCCGGGTCATCCTGCGCGCCCGCCTCATCGACACGAGCTCGCGGGCGGAGATCTTCCGCCGGGACTACGAGCTCGGCTCCCGCGAGGCGCCGCTGGCACCCGAGCGCTGGTCCATCCATCGGCTCGCCGACGACATCACCCGCACCCTGACCGGGTCGCCGGGGTGCGCGGCGACGCGCATCGCCTTCGTCCGCTCGCTGGACAGCGGCAAGGAGCTCGCCCTGATCGACTGGGACGGCTTCGGGGAGTCTCCGGCGACGGCGCTGGGCTCGATCGTCGTCTCGCCCGACTGGCACCCCTTCCAGGCGCGCGTCGCCTGCACGAGCTTCCACGCCGGCCAGCCGCAGCTCGTCGCCGTCGACCTGGGGAGCGGGGGGCTGACGGTCCTGGCCTCCGGGGGCACGCCGTCGGCGCCCGCCCATTCGCGCGACGGACGCTGGCTCGCCTACGCCTCCAGCGAGTCGGGCGACATGGAGATCTACGTCGCCCGGGCCGACGGCTCGCAGCGCCGGCGGCTGACCTTCAGCCCGGGCATCGACACGGCGCCGAGCTGGTCGCCCTCCGGGGACCGGCTGGTCTTCACCTCCGACCGCACGGGCCGCCCGCAGCTCTTCATCTGCGATGCCGACGGGGTCAGCGTCGAGCAGTTGACCTACCAGGGCGACTGGAACGATTCTGCCGACTGGTCGCCCATCTCCGACCGCATCGTCCACGTCTGCATGATCGACCGGCGCTTCGAGCTGGCGGTGATCAGCGCCGGGGGCATGCTCTGGAGGCGGCTGACCAGCGGCGGCGGATGCGAGAACCCCCGCTGGGCGCCCGACGGGCGCCACGTCGTCTTCACCCGCTCCCAGCAGGGGATGCGACAGCTCTGGATCCTGGATGTCAACTCGGGTAACCTGCGGCAGTTGACAGCGTCTTCGGGGGGTTCCTACAATCCCGCCTGGTCGGGTAGTTTCCAGGAACGCCCGGGACCTGTCGGTACGCGCTGATGGGTGCCAAGCCGAAGTACAAGGAGGTTGCGATGCGGAAGTGGACGACCGCTGTCCCACTGGTGGTCGCCCTGGCGGCGATCTTCATGGTGGCCGGATGCTCGAAGAAGACGGCGCAGAAGCCGATCACGCCCGCGCCGGTGGAGAGCGCCGAGCCGAAGCCGGTCACGCCGGAGGCGCCGGAGTCAGCCGTGGTCCCGGTGGAGACCGGTCTTGCCGACGTCTTCTTCGACTACGACAAGTCCAACCTGCGGCCCGACGCGATCCAGGTGCTGACCCGCAACGCCGAGCATCTGAAGGGCCACCCCGAGGTCCGGATCCTGATCGAGGGGCACTGCGACGAGCGGGGCACGATCGAGTACAACCTCGCCCTGGGCGACCGCCGGGCGCGCTCGGCCCGCGACTTCCTCGTCAACTACGGCATCGCCGCCGGGCGGATCGAGACGATCAGCTACGGCAAGGAGCGCCCCTTCGCCACGGGGCAAGACGAGGGGGCCTGGTCGCAGAACCGGCGGGCGCACTTCGCCGCCAGGTAGGGCAGCGTGCGACACCCGTTTTCCTGGTGCCTGTGGCCGCTCCTGCTGGCGCTCGGCTGCGCCTCGCAGGGCGGCTCGCGCTTCCCCTTCGGGGGAAGGCAGCCCGCCGAGCCCGACTCGGCGGCGCTGCGCATGGCGGCGATGGAGCAGCGCCTCGGACGCATCGACGCCGCGCTCGGGCGTCTCGAGGCGTTGATCCGCCAGAACCATGCCGCGACCCAGGCGGAACTGGGCGAGCTGCGCGGGGAGACCCGGGCGCTGGGGGAGAGGGTCTCCGGCCTGGATCGCAGGCAGGCGGGCGACTGGCGGACCTACGCTCCCGGGCAGCCCGGGTACGCGCTTCCCCCGGGCGCCGAGGAGGGTCTGGTTCGGCTCGACGACCCGGGGCGCGGAACGCATCCGCCCGCCGGCGAGGGGGTGCCGCTGGGACCCGGGTGGAGCCAGGCCGGCGGCGGCGGACCGATCGGCCCCGGCGGCTCGTTGGCCCCCGCGGAAGGCGCCCCGGGCGGGGCCTATCCGGAGACGGCCGGCGAGAGCCCGATGGGCGGCGCCCTCGAGGGGCGTCGCGGAGATCCTCCGGCCGAGGGGCAACGGCTCTATCAGGTCGCCTACCAGGATCTGATGGAAGAGAACTACCAGCTGGCGCTGATCAACTTCCGCGCCTTCCTCGAGCGTTTCCCGCAGACGCGGCTCTCCGACAACGCCCAGTACTGGATCGGCGAGGTCTACTACGGCCAGCGCCAGTTCCAGACGGCGCTGGAGGAGTTCCGCAAGGTGATCGAGGAGTACCCGGAGGGCGACAAGGTGCCGGCCGCCTACTACAAGATCGCCCTCTGCTTCCAGAACCTGCGCGATCTGCCGACGGCGCGGCGCTATCTCGAGTTCCTGATCCGCCAGCACCCCGACTCGCGCGAGGCGCGTCTGGCCGAGGCGGCGCTGCGCGAGCTGTGACGCGGGCGCGTTGCGGCTGCGGGCAGGGGCGGCGCCGGGCTCCCGTCGCCTCCGGGCGGGCTCACGTCTCCTTGCGGTAGAGCTCCCCCGCGGCGTGGCGGCGAGTCAGCTTCTCCAGCATGTCGTCGACCATCGCCTCCAGGTCGTACTCGGGGCGCCAGCCCCACTCCTCGCGGGCGGCCGAGTCGTCGATCGACTCGGGCCAGGAGTCGGCGATCCCTTGGCGGAAGTCGGGGGCGTAGTCGACGGTGAACTCCGGGATGCGGCGGCGGATGGCGGCAGCCAGCTCGCCGGCCGAGAAGCTCATCGCCGAGATGTTGAAGTCGCCATGGTGCTTGAGCTGGGCGAAGTCGGCCTCCATCAGGTCGATCGTCGCCTTGATGCAGTCGGGCATGTACATCATCGGCAGCCGCGTGTGCTCCTTCAGGAAGCAGGTGTAGCGGCGCTCCTCGACCGCCTTGTAGAAGATCTCGACGGCGTAGTCGGTCGTGCCGCCGCCGGGGAGGGTCTCGGCGGAGATGATGCCGGGATAGCGCAGGCCCCGGGCGTCGACGTTGTAGCGGCGGACGTAGTAGTCGCAGAGCAGCTCGCCGGTGACCTTGGTCACCCCGTACATCGTGGTCGGCTTGAGCACCGTCTCCTGCGGCGTATTGACCCGCGGGCAGCCGGCGCCGAAGACGGCGATCGAGCTGGGGCAGAGGACCTGGGTGAGCTCCAGCTCGCGGGCCAGCTCGAGCGTGTTGATCAGGCCGGTGACATTGACGTGCCAGGCCATCTGGGGATTCGTCTCGCCGACGGCCGAGAGGATCGCCGCCATGTTGATGATCGTGTCGATGCCGTGCCGGGCGCAGACCGCCTTCATCTTCTCGGGATCGGTGACGTCGGCCCACTCGAAGGGGCCCGACTCGCGCAGCTCCTTCGATGGCTGCGTCTTGCGGCCGCAGGCGACGACATTGTCCGACCCGTAGCGGGCGCGCAGCGCGAGCGTCAGCTCGGAGCCGATCTGGCCGACCGCGCCGGCCACCATGATCTTGCGGATCTTCTTTCTGACCATCTTGCCACCCCGTTGCCCCAGTGCCTGGAAACCCCCGCCGCGGCGCGGCGAGACACGGCCGGGGACGATAGCGGAACAGGGCGGCGGACGCAACCTC
>Ga0194111_10004134_pt1 | contig 16979 bp, 10 predicted proteins | sample TA2KigC300mmetaG_FD_146194 | JGI IMG/M metagenome (GOLD analysis project Ga0194111, IMG submission 146194) | Freshwater microbial communities from Lake Tanganyika, Tanzania - TA2015033 Kigoma Deep Cast 300m | ecosystem: Environmental > Aquatic > Freshwater > Lake | place: Tanzania: Lake... | reverse complement strand
GGCCTGGTACCCGCAGTACCAGGCCTTCTGGCTGGGCGACGAGGCCTACACGAGTCGGGGACGGTTCTCGCTGGACTGGCCCAGCTCCCGCGCGCGGCGCGAACTCATCAAGATGGAGGTTGACGCCTATCGGTACTACGGGGTCGCGGGCCTCAACCCCTGGTTTGACGCGGACGAGGTAGACGTGTTCGGACCCCAAGCCTACGCGCCGGTGGCGGTCTCCTTCGTGCAGCGTGCGCACAGCTTCTACTCGGGGCAGGAGATCCTGCGCTGCGTGATCGCGCACAACGATTCGCTCGAACCGCTACGCGTTACCCGGAGTTGGGGCCTGACCGGGCCGGGAGCCAAGCCGCAGTCGGGCAGCGACGCGTTCAGGCTGCCCGTCTGCTCGGCGACGGAGGTGTGCGTCACTGGGCTGCGCGCACCCGACGTGAAGCAGCCCACGGCGGTGACGCTTGAGGTCGAGCTGAAGCAAGGGGCGCGGGTCGTCGCGCAGGCGCGGCAGGTCTTCTCCATCTTCCCGCGCCCGGCTGCATTCGCAGCGCCGGCAGGTGTGTACGTCTACGGTTCGATGGGCAAAGCGACCGTCCCAGCCCGGTCTCTCACGGACCTGGCGGCGGCTCCTGCCGACGCGAAGGCGGTCATCATCGGCGCCGGGGCGCTCAAGGCGGGCGAGGCCCCGTGGGCCCCCAAGCTCGCGGAGTTCGTCGCCAAGGGAGGCACGGTGCTGTGCCTGGAGCAGACCGAGTACCCGACCGACTGGTTACCCGTTCCAGTCGAGCTTGACGCGAAGCATAGCACCACGGTCGCCTTCGTCCGCGCGCAGGGGCATCCGGCGCTGGCGCATGTGACGGATGGCGATCTGCGCTACGCCTTCACGATCCACGGGTCGCTGCTGAAGCCCGCGCGCGGCAACTTCCGGCCGCTCATTGACGCCGGCGGCATCCGGGCGTCGATCGATGATATGAACGGCCTGAGTTGGGCGCCGCTGCTCGAGCTGCCGCACGGCAAGGGGCGCTACCTGCTGTGTCAGCTCCCGCTCTCCGAGCAGGCGGGCGTCGAGCCGGTGGCGGACATCTTGCTGCGGGACCTCGTGCGGTATGCGGCCACGGCTCCCCCCAACGAGACCTCGCGGGTCGCGCTCCTGGCCGATCCGGACAGCTCACTCAAGCGGACGCTCGATGGCATGGGCCTCGTGTATGACAGCGTGCTCGGATCGCTCAGCGGGGAGTCACTGGCGGCGCATCGGGTTCTCATCGCGGGTGGCGGGCCGGCGGCGTGGGAGGCGGTGCGCGCGCAGGCCGCGGCGTTTGGTGACTGGGTGAAGCAAGGCGGCGCGCTGTGGCTCAACAGCCTCACGCCGAACGAGGCTGACGTGCTGGCGCAACTGGTCGGCGCGCCTTGTGAGCTGCGCACGGCTGAGCCGCAACAGGTGTGCCTGGCGAGGGCTGACCCGCTCACAATGGGGATGAGCAACCACGAGCTGTACTGGCGCGACCGGCCGATCTGGGACCAGTGGACGGCCATGCGGAAGATCATGGAGTGGGAGCCCGCCGCGCTGCCGCCGGGCGCGGTCGCGCTGACCGACCCGCCCGGGCTGGTGAGGATGCCGGTCGGCAAGGGCTTCGTGTTGCTTAACCAACTGTTGTGGGACTCGACGCAGCAGAACCGGCTGGAGGGCACGAAGATCGCCTCGATCCTGCTCACGAACCTGGGTGCGCAGATGGACCTCGCGCCCTTTGCGCGCGTCGAGGCCAAGGACTTCGTCCCCGTGGACCTCGCCCCGTACTGCAACCTGGGCTTCGCAGGCGATCCGGATACCGGCTGGATGGACCACGGGCCGAAGGCCCTGGCTGGCTTCCCCACGGGCGGCCAACCGCTCGCGCGAGCGTGGTTCAACATCATCGACCCGGCGCAGAATGGCGGGAAGTCCGTCATCGTGCTTCGGGGGACGACGCGACCGAGCTACCCGGCCGAGATGAAGGGCATCCCGGTGAACGCGCAAGCCCGGGCGCTGCACTTTCTGCACACGTGCGCGTGGGGCCGGCCCGACGGTGGGGACGCGGCGACGTACGTGGTGTACTACGCGGACGGCACGGAGCAGCGTATCCCGATCCGTGTGGGTGTCGAGATCGCCGACTGGTATGTGGACCCGCACCCACAACCTGCCGCGCAGGTCGCCTGGACCGGCCACATCGACGACAAGCCCGGCCCGATCGGCGCGTACGCGATGCGCTGGGTGAACCCGTGGCCGGACAAGACCATCACGTCCATCGACCTCCTCTCCGCGCAGAAGGACCCTGTCGTCGTGGTGTTCGGGGTGAGCGTGGAGGCCGAAAGCAAAGGGACACCATGCCAATCCCCTGAGGCTTCCCTCCCCGAGTTTCCGGTCAATGCGTCTGGAAGCCAGTATGGTGTCCCTCTTTCCCCTCTTCTCCTGGGCGCGCACACTCGAGGGCGCGGAGGTCCTCTGTCACCAAGCAACCAACAAGCCGAAGCTGATCAAGGGCGCCAGGATCCTTGTTGACCTGATCGACTAGCTAGTCTCCGCAAGAGGGGGACTAGGCGTGTAGAGCGAGGGGCTGATGCCTGAGCCCGACCCAGGGGGGCCAGATGTCGCTGATGATCTGCTCGCTTGTTCTGCCGTCGCCAGAGGTCCCCGCGGGAGGCCAGTTCCTGCTCGAGTTCCTTGAGGCGCTTCCGCGTGACCACACGTGGCTGGCTAGCGTCAAGCGTTACGTGGCCAAAGAACACGCCTCGTACAGCACGGCTCCCGACGGGAGCCCTCTCGACTCCGTGATACCCCCGGGGGAGCTGGCATATCCCTGGCCGGACGGGCAGCCCCGGTTTGGCATCTCCGATGCTACACTCCATGACGTTGCCCGACTCTTGACGCGGGATCCGAAGGCAGCTGACTACTTCGTCGTCAACGGACGGTTTCGCGGGTGCAGGTCGGAAGTGGGGCCAGGGCGCCCACAATGGCGGGCGCCGGGTCTCAACCTCGAATGGCCGAGCGACGCCTACTATTGGAATGGCGCGCAAGACCAGCCATGGGGGAGTGCGCTATACGTTCACTGGGGTAGTAGGGTGTACTACACCGGGCAGGACGAGTCTGCGCCCGTCTTCGGCTACCTGCTGTCTGCCATTCGGGCTCTAGCAACTACGCCGCATGCGGACCACGCGGTTGGCTTCCTGGCGCACAGCTTCTGGGTTCAGCCCTATTGCTTCATGGTCTGGCACCGGGACCTCTTGGATTTCGCGAGCGACTTGCTGTGGTTGTTGCCTACGGTGCTGGAGGAGGATACGTGCTGCCTCGACCCCACGATCCGCCGAGCGGAAGACCCCATCTCGGAGCTTGTGACCCTGACCAAGGCCGCAGCAGGTCCTGCGCCCGATTTGGGGAGGTGGGACGACTTCCATGGACACCGTCCCCGGGAATGGCTAAGACCCCGGCTGAGGGAGGAGCACCTGGCGTGCTTCCTCGGACAGCTTGACGCAGTAGCGGAGGGCATCAGGGCAGTTTCGTCCGATGACGTCGTAGAGATCGGGGGCGGGTGCGATGAGTGCTCGTTCGTACAGACCGAGCCTGGCGGTTGCCTGTGGGCGAAGGGTGGCGCGTTCTCGTACGTAGAGCAGTTCTACCTTCGCCTGGCGGCGCGTGTGTGTTCGGGTCTGCACATGGCGTGATGCCACGTAGAGCGGACGAGCGCTGGGGCCAACGGGCGCCATACCCGCGAACGGACCTGGGGTCTGGGGTAGCCCATACCCGCCTTGTTGACCCGCCCGAGCTGCAGAATCCGGCCTCCGAGGACTCGGTCTACAACGCAGTGGACAGCCGGGGAAAAGGGGGACACGATGCCAACTCCGCAGACGTGACGCGGGACTGGTATGGTGTCCCCCCCGTTCTTGGTCACGGCACCCTCACGACGCGCGTGCCCTGAGCGTCCAGAGCGACCGAGGCCGCGTTCCCCGCGAGCGTCAGCGGCTCGTTGCCGGGCAGCAGGGCCGTCTGCAGGCCCGTCTTGCCCAGCGCGGCGGCGTCGATGGTGAGCGTCGCGGTAACCGCCTCCCGCGAGGGATTGTGCAGGACGTAGTAGGTCTGACCCTGGCCGCCGTAGCGCTCCACGCGGACGGTCGTCGGCTCGACGCGCGCGTTTGTGATCGGCTCCCAGCCCGCGAGCGACAACTCGCGCAGTAGCTCCGCGTGCTTGGCCATCACCGCCACGTCGTTCCCATGCCCCGGGTAGACGTCGTGCAGCAGGTGCCAGGCGACCTCCCATTCGGGCCGCGGGTTGTACGGCAGGTCGGTGCAGGGCTTGCGGTAGGCGATGGCGCGGATGAAGTCGGGGTCGGCGAACTGCGTGGCCTCGGCGCCGAAGATGTCCAGGTACGGCGCGGCGAAGGTCAGCCAGCCCGGCGTGATGCCCCACGAGCAGTTGGTCATAAGCACCAGCTTCCGCCCGTGCATCTTCTCGGCGAGCGCGCGCAGCCACTCCACGCTCTGGAAGGCCGCGACCTGGACGGGCACGTGCTCGACGGCCGCGAAGCTCAGGGGCACCTCGCCGTATGCGAAGTGCTCGCGGCGGTAGTCCGCGCGTTGCGCCTGGCCGTAGCCACCGAAGGAGTCGAGCCCGATCCCCGCAAAGGGCGCCCCGGCCTCCTCGCTGGCCTTGAGGTTGTACTCCAGGTAGATGTCGGTGTTGAAGGGGCCCTTGCCGCCGGGCAGATCGGGATCGAGGTCGCAAGGGAAGATGCAGCCCCATTGGCTCTCCCCCATCCACGGCATCTTGCCGATGTTGGTGTACGGTTCGTCGTTGGGGCCGTGCAGGACGGAGGCGACCGCCGCGCGCGAGATCGTCTGCAAGGCCTCGCGGAGGGAGTGCTCCTGCGTCCAGTTCCCCGGCGCATAGCCCCCGGCGTAGGAGAGCTTCTCCATCTTCGCGAGTTCAGCTTCGTCGCCGGCAGCGAGCTTCTCCAGGCGCCCGATGGCCTCGGCGGGCGTCGGCGCGCGGTCGAAGTCACCGAGCGTCTCCTGGAAGAACTCCGGCTCGATGTACAGGACCGGCAGAAGGCCGTGCTCATTGTCCCACTTCACGGCCTCGGTGCTGCCGGGCCCCCAGTGGAATCCGAACCCGGCCTCCAGCGCGCCGGGCGTCGTGCTGACATCGCCCCAGACATACCACCCGCCCTCGCGCTGCACGCGCTTGGTGAAGAAGTCCGGGAACAGGTCGTAGTACCGCTGCAAGGCCGACCGGAAGCCCCACGCGGGATCGTGGCGGTACAGCAGGACGCTGAAGTCGGCCTCAGCGTGCTTCGGGTCCCCGGCCGGCAACAGGCCGAAGTCCAGCGCGAGGTAGAAGAGGCGCAAGTCCGGGTTGTACGCCAAGCGATGGACCACGGGTTGGTCCATGCGGATCGCCAGCGAGAGCCCCGCCCGGTCGGGCCAGGTGACGGCGCCCAGCGGGTACTTCGAATGGCAGCCGTTCAGCCCGTACTGCATGCCCGTCTCCAGGTAGGACAGCTCACCGGTGGCGTCAGCGCTCGTGCGCGCGGACGAGAAGCTGTCCCACCACTGCCACGGCCCCTCGGCGACAGGCACTGCGAAGTAGAGCGTGACTGCGCGGTCCTCGTTACGCAGGTTGCTGAGCCGACCGGCAACGCTGACGTACGGCCCCTTGTCGGCGAACTCCGCCTCGACGCGCAGCCCAAGCTCCTTCAGCGTCGCCGACTGCGAGAGGCCCGTCGGTCGCCTGTCGATCTGCCCGCCAACCATGACAGGCGGATCGCCCGCCGCCACGTCGCGCACGAGGAGGCCCGTCGGTTGGTCCGCGGGCTTCCCGGCCGAGCGCTCGTCCAGCAGCACGTCCGCGATCTCCCCGCGGCTCCCGACTGTCAGCGTAAGCCCATCGTCTGTCTTCGCAGAGCCAACCGCCTTGCCCGTCTCCCCCTTGAGCTTCCCCTTGGCGTAGATCTCTGTATCGAAGGCGACCGCTTGCTCGCCGACGCCCTCCAGGCGCAGCTCGGCGATCTCCCACGTGTACGCGTGAGTCGTCGCGGGCGGGACCTCGTAGATGTACAGCTGCATCTGCCGGATGGCGGAGCGGTGGATTGTGAGCAACCAGTCCGAGAAGTCCACCCACTTGCCGACCGGCACGGAGTGCCCGATGCACTGCTGCGTCATCGGGCGGTCCGGGAGATCCTCCCGCAGCGTCTTCTCATCGTAGAAGACGAAGGTGATGCTCTTCTCCGTCACCGTCGGGTCGGGCGAGGTGACGCGCAGGCGCGCGTGCACGCGCATGTACTTCTGCCAGTCCTGCGGCTCCGCGAACGCCAGCGTTAGCTTCGGGTAGTTCTCCGCGCCGCCGTCGCTGTTGACGGCGCACGCGAGCTTCGCATCGGGGGTCGGCTGCAGCGCCATCGTGGCGCCGCCGCCGTCCGTGCCGCACGTCCAGGCGGACGCATCACCGATGAGGTCGATGTCTTGCGCCGGAGCGACCCCGCCAACGGCCACGGACAGGAGTGCCAGAGCTGCGTGTCTCATGCCGAACACCTCAGCCGGAAAATGGGACGGAGGCATTTTTGCATCCGTGGTCATGTTTGACCACGGATGCAAAAATGCCTCCGTCCCATTTTCCTAGCCCGGCAGCAGGAACAGCCGGTGTTTGCCGGTGATGCCGGCGACGATGAGCCAGAACCCCATCATGAAGATGTCGCCGAACGCGATCCCCAGGAACATCGGCAGCGTCGTCTTGAGGCCCTTGGGGCCGCCGTAGCGGAGGATGGTGACCTTCAGCACCCAGGCGATGAGGATGGAGAGCCACATCATGTGCATCGGGTAGGTCTGCATCATCACGAAGCCTACCGGATGCAGCGAGAACCACAGGTAGCGCTGGCGCAGCACGGAGACCGCCCAGACGAGGCCGGCGCCCACGGCCGTCGAGAGGAGCAGGGAAGCGTTGGCGGGGCGGGGATCGGTTAGCCAGGCGGCGAGCGGATACCAGCCGGAGTTGCCGGACCACGTGCCGAACCACGGATCGCAGTTCACGCCACCGTAGCGGTAGAAGACCCTCAGCGTGCACCAGTAGGTCGTCGGGAGCGACCCGAGGATCGCCACCCAGAAGGCGATCACCATCCAGCGCTTGCTGAGCTTCGCCTCGTCGGCGATTCGCAGGCCCTGCACGAAGCTGGGCATGACGGTCGCCCGCAGGTCGGTGCCGAAGGCGCGGTCGAAGAACATGCCGACCGTCAGCGAGCGCGCGCCAACCGTGTTGGTGCCGAAGAAGTAGTTGAGCATCTGGTCGGGGGTGATGCTCTGCTGCACGAAGAGCAGTCCCGCCTCGGCGACGACCTTACTGAGGATCACGATGATCATGGCGTAACACAGCATCGTGAGCGCCGCGGACCACATGCTCATCCCGCCCGCCACCAGCCACGCCGTCCCGACCCCCAGCGAGGCCGCACCTCCGATCAGGCAGAGGCGGTAGCTCAGCGGCTGGTCGCCGGACGGCTCCTCGCGCCCTCGCAGTTGCCTCCATGCCGAGGCCAGGTGCCGGCGCGCCACCCACAGACCCATGCCCGTATACGCGACGTACCCACCCCACGGCTGACCGCCCAGCCACAGGGGATAGCCTGCGATGGTGAGGCCGCTTTGCCGGTAGCCGAAGGCGCTCGCGATCACGCGCTCGATCTTCGTGAGCCAGTAGAAGAAGACCAGCGACCCGCTGATCTCCGTCCGCAGCAGCACGCTCACCGCGATGACCAGCGGGTAGATGACCATCGGCGTCCAGCTGATGGAGGCCAGCGGCTCCTCGCGGAAGTACACGTGCAGGCTCTGGTACTCGAGCCGGAAGCTCGCGAACTGCGGATAGTAGAACCCGAGCCCCTTCCCGGCGCCTAGCAGCACGGCGACGGTGAACCCGACCCACATCAGCGGATTCCCCCAGAAGTGCCGCGACGCGAAGGGGGTGCCGGGGTTGTCGCTCATCTCCATTGGCAGTGCGACGAGGGGGAAGGTGAGCTTCTCATAGTTTGCCCACTGCGGGTAGAGCAGGACGCTGAGGAAGGTCGCGAGCGCATACATGGCCAGGAGCATGACCGTCCAGGCGAGCAGCGGGACCACCCACTGCCCCCACGGAATCGGCGTGCCCGGCGACAGCGACTCGTAGAACCCGATGACCGCGCTCTCGGCCTGCGGCCGGAACCAGGTTGGGACATGGTGGTGAAATAGCCGCTCCCACCCGTTCGCGGGGTTGGCGTAGTAGAACGGGGAGACGGACACGGGGATGAAGACGGCCTCGGACCCGTGCCCGGGGATCAGCGTGGACACGAGCAGCATGGCGTAGATCAGGACGAGTTCGGCGCGGTTGAGCGGCAGCCGGCGGGACAGCACACGGAGCAGGGGATTGACCACGAGCACGAGCAGCAGCAGGACGAAGATGGCGCCGGGCGGCAGGTGCTGCCCGCCGACGAAGGTGCCCTGTACGTAGTGATCGAGGTAGGGAATCAGCAGCCCGCAGAGGACCGACAGGGCGAACCCGATCGCCAGCGCGCGGTAGCTGATGGGAAGACGAGCAGGCACGGGCGACCCTCGGGTGCGCTCAGTCAGTCTCGGGCGGCAGGTCCAACATGCTCTTCACGCGGTGCTCAGGCTTCGCCCCCCAGTCGTTCAGGGCCTGAACCACGTCCTCGAACGGGTAGTGGGCGGTGATGAGCAGCGTGGGGTCGAACAGCCCCGCCTCCATCAGTTTCAGGACCGCCGGGTACTGCCCGAGGCTGCCCGCCACCGCGTGCAGCGTGGTCCCGCTGAAGACCAACCGGTCGATGTCGAACTCTGGGAGCGGTCGTTCGTAGAAGGCGACCACAGAGATGACGCCTCCCGGCCGAATGCAACCGAAGGAGTCCGCGAACAGCTCCACCGCGCCGGAGGCCTCGATGATCTTGTCAACCCCGCCCGCCGCGTGGCCAGCCACGGCCTCGGCGAGCGGTTCCCGCGTCGTGTCGATGGCCGCATCGGCGCCGAAGCTGAGCGCCAACTGAAGCTTCGACTCACGCCGCCCTGTGACGATCACGCGGGACGCGCCGCTCAGCTTCGCGAGCTTCGCCGCACACAGCCCGATCGGTCCGGTCCCGTGCACGAGCACCGTGTCGCCTGTCCGCACCTCGGCTCTCACGACGGCATACAGCGCCGTCGCCGCGGGCTCCACCATCGCCCCCGCATCGAGGCTCACGTTCAGGGGCAGGTGGAAGAGGTGCCGCTCGGGCATCACGATGTACTCCGCATAGGCGCCGTCCCACGCGTTCACCGTGCCGACCGCCTGCGCCTGAGGGCAGTTGCCCCAGTCGCCGAGCAGGCAGGCAGTACACTGCCCGCAGGATACGCCCGTGTCGCCGACGACTCGGTCCCCGACCCGGAAGCGCGTAACCTCGGAGCCTGCGGCGGCCACGGTTCCCGACCACTCATGCCCGAGGGTCATCGGAAAGTGCACCGCGCCGCTCTTTACACCGGAGAACTCGCCCGTGTAGATGGCACAGTCCGTGCCGCAGATCCCGCAGCGCACAACGCGACAGAGCAAGTCGCGCGGCCGCAGCTCGGGGATCGGCATCTCCACGAGACGCAGGTCATTGGGAGCGAACAGGCGAGCGACCCGCATGGTCTGCATCGACGGAAAAAGAGGGACACCATACCAATTCCGCAGACGTCACGCGGAATTGGTATGGTGTCCCTCTTTTTCCGTCCCTCTCCTTCCTACAAGATGCTCCGGACGCCGGCCGGCCAGCGCATCCGCCACGGCCTGCGCGCCGCGCACCTTCTGCTCGACAAGTGACTCGCGCGAGAAGGCCGAGACGTGCGGCGTCATGATGAGGTTGCTCAGGCCGAAGAACGGGTGATCGGTCGGGAAGCCCTCCGGCGCGAAGACGTTCAACCCGGCGTACACGTCGGTCGCTGCGCCGCGGATAGTCCCCTCCCTCAGCGCGATGACGAGGTCATCCTCGTTCACCAACTCCCCGCGTCCCGTGTTCACCAGCACTGCCGTCGGCTTCATCCGGCGGAACTCGCTCATCGTCAGCAGGTTCCGCGTCTGGTCCGTCAAGGGACACAGCAGGCAGAGGTAGTCGGCCTCCGCGAGCACTCGGTCGAGGTCGGTGAGTTCGGCCCCGAGCTCCTCCGCGATCGTCGCCGACACGGCCGGATCGCAGGCGAGTATCTGCATCCCGAAGGCCCCAGCCCGTCGGGCGACCGCACGACCAATCCTCCCGAGACCGATGAGGCCGAGCGTCTGCGTTGACAGGCGATGGACCTCAGGGACTTGGCGCGGCTGGCGGCCTTGCCGCATCGCGTCGCGGAAGAAGTCGAGCTGCCGCGCGACGGTCAGCAGCAGCGCGAGCGTGTGGTCCGCGACCTCGTCCGTGCAGAAGTCCGGGAGGTACGAGACCATGACCCCTGCCCGCCTGGCGGCTTCGATGTCGATCTTGTCCACTCCGGTGCCGAGGCGGGCGATCAGCCGACAGCGGTGCATCGCCCCAATGACATTCGCCCGCACGTACGCCGAGACGACCATCAGCGCATCGCAGTCGCGTGCAGCCGCGATGATCTCCTCGTCTGTCGTGCCCTCGATCTCCACGACCTGCGCCCCGGCGTCCGCGAGGATCGCGCGTTCCTCGGGGATCATTGCGCAGGTCTTGGCGTTCAGGCGAACCACGAGCGGGCGGCTCGTGTCGGGGAGGGTCTCCCGCCTCCAATTCACGCCTCCGTATGGGCTCTTGCCGAGCACGAAGGTCTCACCCGGCGCCGGCACTACCGCGTATATGAACCGAGGGAGGTACCCCGCCGCTGACAGGAAGCGCGCGGGGTCGCCGCCGTGCTCGAGGAACATCCCGAAGTGGGACGCGATCAGCAGCTTCGGCTTCACGACCTCCGCCAGTAGGCAGGCCTCCTCGGCATCCAGGTTGCCGAAGGCGCCGTTGATTGGCGCGATCATCACATCTACGGGGCTGTACAACGAGGGGAAGATACGCTCCGGGCGGTAGCCGCTGTCGCCCACATCGTACACGTGGACGCCGTCGGCCTCGACTAGCACGCCGATAGCGTCGGGCGCAAGGTCGCCGTGGTCCGCGTACACGGCGCGCAGGCTGAGGTCCGCGAAGGTGGTGCTCTCACCCTCCGCCAGGATCGTGGTGCGCTCGGGGGCCACGCCCGCCTCGGCATAGAGCGGCGCGCAGTCCGGCGAGCCGACGAAGTGCGTGCGCCCGTTCCGGGCGAGGACCGGCAGCGCATCGATGTCGAGGTGGTCGTAGTGGGAGTGCGTCGAGATCACGACGTCCGGCGCGAGTTCGTCAGGCGCGATGGGGGCTGGGATCATCCGCCGGAAGCCAAAGCACCGCTCGCAGCAGTCGGAGAGGTACGGGTCGAGGTAGGCCACGGTGCCGCGGCTCGTCTTCAGCGCAAAGCCGGCCTGGGCCAGGTAGAAAAGCCCGATGGAGCCGGCGTCCACCGTCGTCGAGTTGATGCGGTCGGCGAGTCTCATGGCCTCCACCCGATCTCGGCCAGCGCATCCCGCAGGCGCGCAATCTGCTTCTGCGCGGCGGACCACAGCAGGCAGATGTCGCTCGCAAACCAGATGGCCCTCATGCCGCGCTGAGCCCAGTGGCAGATCGTCGCGGGATCGCCTCCCGCAATGCCCGGCAGCACCCCGTGCCGCTCACAGGCCTCGATGACGCGCTCGACGGCCGCGTGGTACTCCGGCGCACCGAGCTGCCCGGGGATGCCCATGCCCATCGACAGGTCATCGTTGCCGATGACGGCGATGTCGATGCCGGGTACAGACAGGATCCCGTCCAGGTCCGCAAGCGCCTCGGCCGTCTCGATCTGGATGCCCACGACCAGGTTGCGGTTGATCGTCTCGATCTGCTCGCGCACCGAGCCCCAGCCCATGTACTTGCCCGCCGGGCACGTCGATCCCGCGAGCCCGCGGATGCCCTCCGGCGGGTACCTGACGGTCTCCACGAGCCGCTCGACCTGCTCGCAGCTGCGGATGCGTGGCACAAAGATGCCGTCGGGCGCCTGGTCGAGGGTGCGGTTCAGCTCGTGGTAGCAGTCCTCCGCCACGCGCACCGTGCACGGGAAGTCGAGCGCCCGCGCCAGCCGCAGCTGCTCCGCGATCGTCTCCGTGTTCAGCGCGGTGTGCTCCCGGTCGATCAGCAGCGCATCGTAGCCGGTCTCGTAGTATGCCTCGACAACCGCGCCCGAGCGGCAGTCCTGGATGCAGCCGAACACGATCACCTGCTGCGCCTCGATCATCTGCTTCAGCTTGCCCGTATGGACCCTCATGGGCTAGTGTCCAGTCCCAGAAATATCTACATTATAATGCACCAGGGCTTGCTTGGGCGTCTTGGTCCAGGCAAAGGGCGTCGGATGCTGGTTCCAGTCGCGGAGGTACCCGTGTAGGGCTTTGTACAGGGCATCCACGCTGCGGAAGCTGGCCCGTCGCACTCGCTGGCGCGTCAGGATCGAGAAGAAGAGCTCCACCAGGTTGAGCCACGAGGCCGAGGTGGGGGTGAAATGCAGGTGGTAGCGCGGCCGCCGGGCAAACCAGCGCTTCACCTTGTCATGGGTGTGGGTGCCGTAGTTGTCCAAGACCAGATGGATTTCGCCTTCGGGGTAGCGGCGTTCAATCAGGTTCAGAAAGGCCAGGAACTCCTGATGGCGGTGACGCTGGGCGCAGGTGCCGACCACGGCCGCCTGGGGATAGGCCAGAGCGGCGAACAGGGTCGCGGTGCCGTGGCGTTCGTAGTCGTGGGTGCGGCAGGCAGTCCGGCCTTCCGCCAAGGGAAGCAGCGGTTGGCTGCGTTCCAGCGCCTGGATCTGGCTCTTCTCATCCACGCACAGCACCAGGGCCTTCTCCGGCGGGTGGAGGTAGAGGCCAATGATGTCCACCACCTTCTCGACCAGCAGCGGGTCGCGGCTGAACTTGAACGTCTTCTCGCGATGGGGCTTCAGCCGATGCGCCTGCCAGATGCGATGGACGGTGGACTTGCTGGCTCCGACGGCGTGCGCCAGGCGCCGAGCGCTCCAGTGGGTGGCGGCCGGCGGCGGCTGGAGTGTGGCTGCGACCACTTCCGCTTCCTTGGCGCCGACGTAGACGGGCTTGCGCCCTCGTCCCGGGGCATCGCGAAGCCCGGCCGGTCCCAGCCGCACGAACCGGTTGCGCCACAGGCGCGCCGTGTTGACGTTGCAGCCCAACGCGGCGGCGATCGCGCCATTGGGCTTCCCTTGGGCGGCCAGGAGTACGATCCGGGACCGCAGCACCATGCGGACTTCCGAACTGGGCGCGCTCACGATAGCCTCCAAGGCCGCACGGTCACCGTCCGTCAGATTCACCGGCACAGGGGGACGCATGGTCGCTTCCACCTCCTGTGCCTGAGCATAACACCAAAGCCAGATTATTTCAATAGTCAATTGAGGGACTGAACACTAGCTCACATGGCAGGAAACGGAACGGCGAGTGGCGAAGTGTGCTTGTGCACGGCTGATGGTTGCGCCACGCTTGGCGGGGCCTAGCCTCGGAGTGCGAACTGCGACAGTTACCGGCACTGGGAGGGTTGGCAATGACCACTCATGATTCGCCAGACCACACCCTACGGGAGAGGGTTGAGCGGCTTGAGGCATGGATGATGGAGGCGGAGTGCGAACGGAAGGAGGGCGTCTGTCAACGTCACCGGGCCCTCGAGGAGCTTCGGAAGCAGATGAGTGAAGAGACGATAGGGTTCCAGGACTACCTCACCAAGCTCCTATCTAACCTCCGCACCTGGTCCATCGCTGTAGTCATCCTGCTCAGTGTGGGGCTGGGGTCGGTTGCCCTCGTGGTCCAGCAGCTCACCAGCGGCGCGGAGGCCAGAGCCCAGAAGGCCGTGGGCGAGGCGGAGGCAAGGACCACGATTGCCTTGCAGGAGATGACTACGAACGAGGCCATGCAGAACAGAGCCTTGGTGGCCGCCACCACCGCGTTCGAGCGACGGCTTAGTGAGGATCAGGCGGCGCTCGCCAGCGCCAACATGACCTACTCGCTCGCCGCCGCTAGCATCGTGGTCGATCTGAAGCTCCAGGACCCGTCCCGGATCGTCGCCGCCCACGGGCAGGAGGTGGAGGACCTCCAGAACCTGTCGCTCAGTCTGCTCGGCCTGACGGAACAGTGCCAGGCATCAGCCCCCCTGGTTGGCATGCGGTCCGAACGACGCCAAGCGGTTGGCGCGGTCTGTGCTGCCATCGTGGCCCAGGCCTCTGGCGATGAGGCGCACGCGAGGCGATGGTATGAGATCGCCATTGCGACGGACCCTGCGTTCCCAGAACCGCGCCTGTTGCTGGCGCAACTCTACCAGCTCCGGCTCAGCTTCGTGGCGCCGGAGCCCTCGTACCCGCAGCATACCATGGGGGAGATCTCGCAGCTCCTCCGGGCAGCCACGGACAGCCCCGATGCCAAGGGTAGGGAGGAGGTTGCTGTCGCTAGACCCCTGATGCTGTACTGCCAGGGACCGGATCAGTGGGAAGCCGCCGTCAAGGCGAGCAGAGAGCTCCTCGACCCAGGGCCACAGGGCGGACAGCTCGACCCCCGTGCTGCTCTCTATGCATCGGATGCCTCCTGGGCCCTTGCGTTGCGGCGTACGTCCCGCCACAAGCGCGACCAGTGGCGGAGGGACGCCATCGAGTTTGCCCGAACGGCGCTTGAGCTGCGACCGGAACTCGTAGGTGCGGCACATCGCTACCTCTGGCGGGCAACGCACGTAGTGCCTACGAAGGACGATGAGGAGATGGTGGTGGACCAGTTTGACGAGGCAGAGCTGCAGCGAATCAGGAGCTACATCGGCAAGGCCGGGGAGAGCGAACTGGTACGCAACTCGCCGATCGCCTTGAGGGCGCTGGCGGAAGCCAGATACGCCGTCTGGAAGGCCAGTGGCAAGGCCGACCCCTCGCTCAAGCAGGACGCAATCCGCGCCTACACAGAGGCTATCCGCCTCGCCACCCTGGCGCCTCGCTTCGACACGAAGATGACCGAGATCATGGAGCGACAGCGCACCAAGATGGAGCAAGGGCTGCTCTAACACCGCGCTCCTTGGCGGCAGTCGCGAACGGGAGCGCCGACGCGTGGATGGCGGGGCCGTCAGGGTCGCGCTCGGGGCATGATCGTCGGCCCTTTCTCTCCGGCTTCCACCATCCGCGGCACGAGCGTCTCGGCGAGTTCCGCGCGCGTTGGGGCCAGTGCGGGGTCGCTCACAAGGTTGTCGCGCTCATGCGGGTCGGCTTCGAGGTCGTAGAGGTACTCCTCGACATACGTGTCGCTGTCCATGTCGCGCCAGCCGCGCTTGTCCGGGGCGCTGACCGAGTACTTCCAGCGCTTCGTGCGGACACAGCGGCCGACCTGGCTCTCGCTGATCTGCGCGAAGACCTCCTGCGGCCATGTGGCGCAGGCATCCCTGCCTGCGGCCGGTGCGATCAGGCCCTGTAGCGGCCGCCCGCGCATGGTCGAGGGTGTCTCGATGCCTCCGGCGGCGAGCAGCGTCGGCGGGACGTCGATGAGGCTCACGAGGTCGCCGATCACCTGGCCGCCGGTGAAGCCCGGCCCGCACGCGACCATCGGCACCCGCAGGCAGCCGTCGTGACACGAACGCTTGTACTCGCTGTTGCGCGTGCAGAAGTGCGAGCCGTGGTCGCTCGTGTAGAGGATCAGCGTGTCGTCCGCCATGCCCAGGCGCGCCAGCTCCTCGCGGATCCGCCCGAGGTTGTGGTCCAGGCTCGCGCAGCAGCCGAGGTAGTCCGGGTAGTTCTCGCGCCAGTCGCCCTCGGTGCCGACCAGGTCGCCCGGGACCTCGTAGTCCTTCCAGCGCTCCTTCGAGCCGAGCGGGCCCTCGTAGCACCGGTGGTCGTTCTGGTGATGTGGCTCGATGTAGGAGAGGAACAGGAAGAAGGGCCGCTCGCCATCGCGCGTGCGCAGGTACTCGAGCGCGAAGTCGGTCACGCCATCGACGCGGTAGCCCTTCCAGCCGCGCCGGTTGCCCTCCGCGTCGAACATGTAGCCGTCGTAACCGTGGGAGGTGAACTCCAGCACGTCCGACGCGATCCAGCAGTCCCGGTAGCCCCCGCGCCGCTCGGGCGGCACCGCCCGCTTGCGGAAGTTGTGGTTCTCACCCGTCGAGGCCAGGTGCCACTTGCCGATGTAGCCGACCTCGTAGCCCGCCTCGCTGAACGAGTGCGCGATGGTCCGCTCATTCGTCGGCAGCGCGATGTCGTTGCGGAAGCAACCGACCTCCGTGGCCCACCTCCCGGTCTGCAGGCACGCCCTCGCCGGCCCGCACACTGGCTGACATGTGAAGGCATACTCGAACCTCACGCCCTCCTGCGCCATCCGGTCCAGGTTTGGCGTCACCGGCAGCGCCTGCCCGTAGCACCCACACGTGTCCCAACGTTGCTGATCGGTGAAGAAGAAGAGGATGCTGGGTCTACTGGAGCCCTTTACGGCCACTGATGGCCTCCTGATCGTAACACGCCACACCCGCCCGGTTGGGCCGGACGGGTCACTATGGTAGCCAAGTATCAAAGCACCCAGAGAAATGGTACTTTCGCGCCCTAAAGTACCATTTCGCGCTCGTGATGTAGGTCCAACGTCTCCCACACCTCCTCAGCCACGAACAGAGCACTCCACCTCGCATCTGACGTGGGCCGCAGGACGTCCTCCGCAACAAGCCTCCGGATCGCCAGGCGAGCTGTGCGGTTCGTGCAGCCCAGCCGCTCCTGGGCCTGCTTCACGCTGACGGTTGGGGACACGAAGAGGCTGTCCGCTAGAGACCTGGCCGAGAACTCCTTGTTGAGCGGGGTTACTCGGCGGATCTGAGGCCCGTAGAGCGGCCGGGCGCGGGAGCGCGTCAGGCAGCGATCTCGATCGGACCGGTTCGCCAGAGGGCTGTAGCACGCCCCAGAGCCGGGATTC
>Ga0194111_10004122_pt1 | contig 16994 bp, 15 predicted proteins | sample TA2KigC300mmetaG_FD_146194 | JGI IMG/M metagenome (GOLD analysis project Ga0194111, IMG submission 146194) | Freshwater microbial communities from Lake Tanganyika, Tanzania - TA2015033 Kigoma Deep Cast 300m | ecosystem: Environmental > Aquatic > Freshwater > Lake | place: Tanzania: Lake... | reverse complement strand
AGTGCTCGACCAGTTTATAGAATGGCGACTCTTGCGGGTGCCGGGGACGATAAACGCCGCCGGCCTCCTTGGCCCCGCAGAACATACCTGACCTCCTTGCGGAGGCAGGCTACGCCCCTCGACGGACCCGAGCAAGATCAGTGAGCTGCAGATCAGTGAGCTGCCACGGTAGAACATGACGCCGTCGAACGGTGTACACTGCTCCATCTCGCTCCAACTCTCGCGGAGCAGCGCGGTCGAAGGGATGTCCCAGCCCAGTTCAATGAACTTCTTGCGGGCAGGGGCCGGTTCTGCCGCCGGAACCATGTGCGCGAGGAGAACAAGGGCAAGTCCCGCACCGGCGCCGCCAAACCAAGAAAGGCGATTTGAATTTCGAGCCATAACGGGGGGCAAACAAGGCAAGCGTCGGCCCACGGCTTTGTGCCAGGGCGTGAGTCGCCAAGGTCTTCGATGTGGGCGGCGTCGGCGCCTCGAACTCTCCACTCTCCACTCCCCACTCTCAACTTCCCCTGGGTCGGCCCTACTTCGTGATGGAGCTGGTCCGGGGGATCAAGATCACCGAGTATTGCGACCAGAATAACCTCTCGACCCGGGAGCGGCTGGACCTGTTCATCCCGGTGTGTCACGCCATCCAGCATGCCCATCAGAAAGGCATCATCCACCGCGACATCAAACCGTCGAACCTCCTGGTGACCCTCAACAACGGGGTGCCCACGCCCAAGGTGATCGACTTCGGGATCGCCAAAGCGACGGAGCAACGGTTGACGGACAAGACGCTGTTCACCGCCTTCGAGCAGTTCATCGGCACCCCGGCTTACATGAGCCCGGAACAGGCGGCCATGACCAGCCTCGATATTGACACCCGGAGCGACATCTATGCGCTGGGGGTGCTCCTATACGAGTTGCTGACGGGCAAGACACCGCTGGACCCGAAGACGTTGCTTGCGGCGGGTCTGGACGAGATGCGGCGGACGATTCGGGAACAGGAACCGGCGCGGCCCTCGACTCGCCTGAGCGCGCTGCCAGGGGCGGAACTGACCACCACGGCCAAGCGGCGGGGGACGGAGGCGCCGAGGCTCATCCATCTGCTGCAGGGCGACCTAGACTGGATCGTGATGAAGTGTCTGGAGAAGGACCGGACCCGACGCTATGAGACGGCCAACGGGCTGGCGCTGGACCTCGAGCGGCACCTGCAGCACGAACCGGTCGCAGCGCGTCCGCCGAGCGCCGTTTACCGGGTCCGGAAATTTGTCCGGCGCAACCGGTTGATGGTAACGGCGGCGAGTGCCGTGGCGGCGGCGCTGGTCATTGGGTTGGGCTTGTCGACATGGCTGTTCTTCAAAGAGCAACAGGCCCGGCGCCGCGCGGTCAATGCCGAGCAGGCGCAGCGCCAGTCTCGACACGAGGCGGAAGCCAATGCGATGAAGGCCCAAGCCCAGGCCTACGCCGCCGACATGAACCTCGCCCAGCGCGCCTTGGACGCGAACGACCTGGGTCTGGCGTGGGACCTGCTCAACCGCCACCGCCCTATCGGTCAATCCGAAATCGATTTGCGTCACTGGGAATGGCGCTACCTTTGGCAACGCGCTCAGAGCGATGAGATCTTCACCCTCTGCCAGCAGCCCATTTGCGTTGGCACCGTCCAGGTTTCCCCCGACGGAAAGCTGGTGGCCGTGCGCAGAAGTGACGGGCGGATCGCGCTCTGGGATTGGGCGGCACGGCGACGACTGCCGGACTTGCCGATCTTGGCGGGAGACCTCGTGGTCAATCCCTTTGGTAGCGGCTTGCAGAAGGACATTGCTTTTGTCCCGATCGGCGGATTGTTGGCTATCGGAAGCACCGATGCCGGTGGACGGACGGACGTGATCTTCTGGGACGCCAAAGCCGGAGTCGAACGCAGCCGCTTCCCCCATCGCGCCTCGATCGCCTCCCTGACGGTTTCTCCCGACGGAAAACTCCTGGCTATCTTCGACGTTGACCGGCGGGTCACGATCCTGGACCTGGAGTCCAAGCAAGAGCGCGCCTCCCTGGCAGTTTCTCCTCCGGTCTGGTTGTGCGGGGGTGTCGTCCAGTTCTCGCCTGACGGCGAGCGATTGGCGGTGGGGGACAACGACGGGACAATCCATATCTGGCACTCGCAGAGTGGAGTGGACCTGAAGATTCCTCCGCAGCCGCCGGCGGACGGCATTATGGCCCTGGCCTGGTCGCCCACGGAGCCCTTGCTCGCTTCGACCGGCGGGTACGAAGGCCGGACGATCCGGTTGTGGAACCCGCTGACCGGAAATCCAAGCCTGCAATGACAGGGAGTTGGCTAGGGTTCACGGTTGATGACATGGGTGGCTGCATTGGGCCATGGCGGGGACCGCTGGGTCGCGCAGTCTTTGGGGTTGGATGAGGAGACGGTGGCCCGCGGGCGCCGCCAATTACTGGGCGGGGAGGTGCAACGGGGGCGAATCCGGCGGGCGGGAGGCGGGCGTCCGCGGGCGGAAAAAGAAAGCCTGAAATCCTGAGGACCTTGCGCCAGTTGCTCCGCCAAGACACGGCCGGTGACCCGATGGGGCGGCGGGGCCTGTGGACGGGCCAACATTTTCAGCAGATCAGCGAGCAGTTGGGTCTCCTGGGCCTGGCCGTCAGTCCCAATACCGTGGGCCGCCTGCTCAAGCGCTTGGGCTACGCCCTGCGCGCCAACCGCAAAAGTCTCTCCGGTCCGCAGAGCCCTCAGCGTGATCGTCAGTTCCGGTATCTCAAGCGGCAGCGCCAGCAGTTCGCACGAAACCAGTTACCCATCATCAGCGTGGACACCAAGAAGAAGGAACTGGTCGGGTGCTTCAAGAATGCGGGCCGGGTCTGGAGTCAGGAAGCCATTCGGGTGAACGACCATGATGTTCGCTCCCAGGCCAAAGGGATCGCCATTCCCCGTGGACTCTATGATTCCCAAGCCAATCGGGGCTCGGTCGTGATCGGCACTTCCCATGACACCCCCGAGTTCGCGGTGGAAGCGATCGTCTCCTGGTGGCGTGGCGAAGGGCGCCAGCGCTATGCCCAGGCGCCGCATTTGCTGATCCTGGCCGATAGCGGCGGCAGCAATGGGGCTCGGTGTCGTCTGTGGAAATACGCGCTCCAGGAAAAGCTGGTGGATCCCTATCAACTCAGAGTGACGGTCTGCCATTATCCCACCGGGGCTTCGAAGTGGAATCCGATCGAGCACCGGCTCTTTAGCGAGATCAGCAAACACTGGGCGGGGCAGCCGCTGGTCGATTATCCCACCGTGATCCGACTCATTGGCGAAACGCGCACCCAGACCGGGCTAAAGGTACAGTGTCCCTTGCAGACCAAGGACTACCCGACGGGCCGTAAAGTCACCAACCAAGAGATGGCCAGCCTCAACCTTCGCAAACACGCCGTTCTACCAGACTGGAACTACACCCTTCTCCCACGAGAAACTCGGAATTAGATTCTTCCTGCGCAAATCTGTGCAAAACGTCTCTCAGATTTCAAATTTGAAATCTCAAATTTCAAATATCTTTGGCTAGTTTTTGCACGTGCGCTAAGAGCCAGACTCCGAGGCATCCAAGCAACAACGCTCCAGCCGCGAACGCGCTGTCGACAAGTGAGCTTTGGGCAATTCCCCAAGCAAGGCTTCCATCGTGTCGAAACTCACAAGCCGGTGTTTGAGCATCAGGCGAACAAACTCGAAGTCTTTTCTTCGGCCGGCCATGAGCTTGCTGATGGCCAAGTCAGCGGGGCTCAGGCACAGGCCGGTGACGCCCCGCGTGTTTTCGTTGCAGACGGGCACCAATCGCTCTCGCCAACGCGCCGGCAGCACCGCGGTCTCGGGGCTCACGCCGTGGGCATAGTAACCGAAGGTTTCGTGGAACGGCGATTTCTCGCCAATCGAGCCGTCGATCAGGTCCGCTTTCTCAGGCGCCTCCAGAGGATAGATGTCCACTTCCTGCGACACCGTGAGCTCCGGAGACGGGTTGGTGCAACTGCCGAGGATGGCCTGGCTGCCGATGATGACCAGGTGGCGGCAGTCGGCAATGTTCCCGGCGGCCCGAATGATGTGTTCGAGGTCAGCGCGTTTCACGGTAGTCGCGATAGATTTGCCAGCGCTCCTGCGGTGTCAACACGCCACAGAAGGGATCGCTTTGCCGCAACCGCCGTCCTTCCTCCGAGTCCTCGAGCAACCGCTCCCGAATGCATGCCCAAGGCAGCTCCAGGATTTCCAGCCATTCCTTCAGCGCGGGTGAGGCATGCGTGTCCAGCCAGCGTCGGCACGTGGCCCGCGCCCGGGTCAGGCCCGCGCGGGTTGGGTCTTGGTCAATTTTGGCGACAATCGCTTGAGCCATAGCCAGGCTCCGCTCGTCGATCTGGACATGCGTTTTCATACGGCATGACCCAATACTTAAGCGATCTTGCCCGGCCATTCAAGTCAAGGCAAGTGGTCAAGGCAAGTGGTCCTGCTGGCCAACCACCAAGAATCGAGGTTGGCGCATCCGGATTGGAGGTTTGCCAAACCTAAGGGTGGGTTTATGGTGGCGCCATGAGCGAGGTCACGCCCATCCTGGATCGCGTGGAGCAAGGCGAAGCCAAAGCCGCCGAGGAGCTCTTGCCGCTGGTCTATGAGGAACTGCGCAAGCTGGCGGCCCACAAGATGGCGCAGGAGCCGCCAGGCCACACCCTCCAACCCACCGCGCTCGTCCACGAAGCCTGGTTACGGTTGGTTCGCCAACCGGCTCCGCAACGGTGGGACAGCCGAGGCCACTTCTTCGCCGCCGCTGCCGAAGCCATGCGGCGCATTCTGGTCGAGAACGCCCGGCGCAAGGCTCGGCTCAAGCGCGGCGGTCAATGGGATCGGATTCCGTTGGAACAGGTGCAGATGGCCACCGACTCGGACCCGGCGACGCTGTTGAGCATTGACGAGGCATACCAGCGACTGGCAGCGGAGCATCCGGAGGCCGCCGCGGTGGTGCGGATGCGCTTTTTTGTCGGGCTCTCGCTTCCTGAGGCAGCCCAGGCGTTGAGCATGTCGGAGACCACGGCCAAGCGCCATTGGACCTTCGCCCGGGCCTGGCTGTTCGGGGAGTTGGGCGGCGATGGCTGAAGGTGCAAAAGAAAGTTGGACCGGTTTTACGTCCGTTGGCGCATTGAACAGATGGATAACCTCATTCTGGTAGCCGCGTATGAGCCAGCCGCACGACAAGCTGGAAACGATCTTCGATGCCGCCCTCGGGTTCGAAGGGCAGGAACGGGAGGTTTACCTTGCCCGGGCCTGTGGAGGCGATGCCCAACTGCGGCAACGGGTTGAGAGTCTGTTGCGCGCCTTGGATCGTGCCGGCGACTTCCTCACGCGCGATCGAGGGGCTGCCGGCGGGCCAATCGCGGGGCGTGCCGCCAACTCGAGTTCCACCTTGGTGACGCCCATGGCGGAGAAGCCTGGCGACCGGATCGGGCGTTACAGGCTGCTCGAGCAGATCGGCGAGGGCGGCTGCGGCGTGGTCTATGTCGCCGAACAGGAGGAACCAGTCCGGCGCCGCGTCGCTCTCAAGGTCAATAATCAAGCTGGGCATGGACACCCGGAGCGTCATTGCCCGATTCGAGGCCGAGCGCCAGGCCCTGGCCCTCATGGACCACCCCAACATCGCCAAAGTCTTCGATGCGGGCGCCGTCGGTGCCTCGAACTCTCCACTCTCCACTCCCCACTCTCAACTTCCCCTGGGTCGGCCCTATTTCGTGATGGAACTGGTCCGGGGGATCAAGATCACCGACTACTGCGATCAGCACAACCTCTCGACCCGCGAGCGCCTGGACCTGTTCCTCGAGGTCTGCCACGCCATCCAGCACGCACACCAGAAGGGAATCATCCACCGGGACATCAAACCGTCGAACATTCTCGTGACGGAAAACGACGGCGTGCCCACGCCGAAGGTCATCGACTTCGGGATCGCCAAGGCGACAGCGCAGCAGCGGTTGACGGACAAGACCATCTACACCGCCTTCGAGCAGTTTATCGGCACGCCGGCGTACATGAGCCCCGAGCAGGCCGCCATGACGAGCCTCGATGTCGATACTCGGAGCGATGTTTATGCGCTCGGCGTGCTGCTGTACGAGTTGCTGGCGGGCAAGACGCCCTTTGATGCGAAGACGTTGTTGGCGGCGGGGTTCGACGAGATGCGGCGGATCATCCGCGAGCAGGAGCCGGTGCGGCCCTCGACGGTCATTCGGCAGACGGCGTCCGCGCGTCTGGGATCGAACCGATCCACACTCGCCCCTCGCCCCTCGCCCCTCGCCACTGACCTCGACTGGATCGTGATGAAGTGCCTCGAGAAGGATCGGACGCGTCGGTACGAGACGGCGAACGGCTTGGGGCGGGACATTGAACGGCACTTGAATCACCAACCGGTGGAGGCTTGTCCGCCAAGTGTGGTTTATCGAGTCCGGAAGTTCATTCGCCGCAACAGGGTGCTGGTGACGGGGGTTGCGATGGCTGTCTGCCTGATGGCCCTCATCCCCACTGGCGCTTTCCTTTGGCTGCGCCAGATGCACCTCCAGTGGGCGAAGAACCAAGCGTTGCCGGAGGTGGAACGGTTCGTCGAACAAGCCGTGCTCAGTTGGGACTATTCCAAAGCCCAACAGGCCCTCCAACTCGCCCAGAGAGCCTCCCGTTATCTCCCCGAGGAACCACGACTGAAGCACGCCGTGGAAGCCTGTTCGGGCCTCTGGTCAATCAAATCCGATCCTGCCGGTGCATGGGTCAGCATCAAGCCCTACCACGAGCAAAACGCGGACTGGAAGGCCCTGGGCCAGACACCGCTGCGGAATATCAGGCTGGTGCGGGGCTTCTATCTCGTGAAGTTCGAGAAGCCAGGCTATGAACCCGTCGAGGCGGTATGCGGCATGCGGGGTGGCGGACTATCCAGGAAACTCGATTCTGCGGGCACCATCCCCTCTGGGATGGTCCGCGTTTCAGGCCGGAATGTGGCCATCGCGAGCATTGGCGATGTCCCCGGCTTCTTGATTGACAAGTTCGAAGTCACCAACCGCCGGTTCAAAGAGTTTGTGGACGCCGGAGGCTATCGGAAATCCGAGTATTGGAAAGAGCCATTCGTCCGGGATGGCACGACCCTGACTTGGGGAGAGGCCATGCCGCACTTCCTGGACAGTACCGGGCAGCCAGGTCCGGCCACTTGGGTGTCGGGGAATTACCCGGCAGACCATGCCGAATACCCCGTCACCGGTGTGAGTTGGTATGAAGCCGCTGCCTACGCCGAGTTTGCCGGCAAGAGTCTGCCTACCAAAGATCACTGGGCCCTCGCGGCCGGATTCGACATCAGTGACCTCTTTGTTGCCTTTCCCGGTGCGATCGCCGCCGTCAGCCGGTTTGACAAAGACGGACCGGCCCCGGTCGGCAGCCACAAGGGCGTGAACTGCTTCGGCGCGCTGGATATGGCCGGAAACGTTCGGGAGTGGTGCTCGAATGAGTCTCCCGCCGGGCGGTTTATTCGGGGCGGGGCTTGGAACAGCCCCACGTACACTTACGCCAACGAGAATCAGTTGTCGCCCTGGGATCGCTCGCCCCAAAACGGTTGTCGCTGCGTGATCTATCTGGATCCGGACAATATCCCCCCGACGCTGTTCGAGCGGAAGGGGCTGTGCTGGGAGCGGGATTTCAGAAGAGAGAAACCGGTCGATGACGCGGTCTTCGAGATCTACAAGGCCAGGTTCGATTACGACCCGAGCGAACTCAAAGCCGTGCTCGAGAAACGGGATGAAAGCGCGGCCGACTGGATCGTCGAGCGGGTCACATTCAACGCCGCTTATGACAATGAGCGCGTGATCGCCGAACTCTACCTGCCCCACAATGGCCGCAAGCCTTATCAGTCTGTCATCTTGTTTCCGGCCGCCGATGCCGTGGACGGCTGGTTGCCCGCCTCGGTACGGCAGTATTTTGAGGTGATCGGCTTGGACTGCTTTGTGAAGAGCGGGCGGGCCTTTGTTTTTCCGGTCTATAAAGGAACCTATGAAAGGACCGGAGATATGACGATCCTCAAACGCTGGCCCGCGGAAGAGTACTGCCACGCCTACACCGACTACCTGGCCAAATGGGTGAAGGACTTTCGGCGCTGCGTCGATTACCTCGAAACCCGGCCCGATTTCGACCGCCACAAGATCGCCTTCTGCGGCGCCAGTTGGGGCGGCATCATCGGAGCCATCATCCCCGCGGTCGAACAGAGGGTCCGCGCCAACATCCTCATTCTGGGCGGATTCGAGGCCAATTACGCGCTGCCGGAAGCCCAGGGCCTGAACTACATCTCGCATATCACGGTCCCCACGTTGATGCTCAACGGAGAATACGACATGATCTTCCCACTCGAGACGTGCGTCCGCCCCGCGTTCAACCTGCTCGGCAGTCAGGAGGAGGATAGGAAGTTGGTCCTCTACAAAACCGAACACTATGTGCCAAAAGACGAACTCAGCCAGGAGTCGGTGGCCTGGCTGGACAAGTACTTCGGACCGGCCAGGTAGGTCCGGAACGTTTGGGATTTCGGGCTGAGGCAGCGCGTCTCGGCCCAGGGCGCTGAGAAAATTCACTCCTTTGAAAAGGGGCCACGGGTCCTCACGCGTGGAGTGTTGTCTGGCGCCGAACCCTTTCGCCACCCACGACGGGTCGCGGAAAAGAAGAACAACAAACAACAGAAAGGTTCGAAGCTATGAAAACAGCAACCTCGACGCGAGGGATCACAGCCCTCGCCGTGGGCGCGCTGGCGTTGGCCGCCCTGGCCGGCGTGAGCAGCGCCTGCGCCGGCACTCTCACGGTAACCACGCGCAACGACAGCGGTCCCGGGTCTTTGCGCCAGGCGATCGCTGAGGCCAGCGCGGGGGACACCATCGAGTTCAGCATCAAAGGCGCAATCGTCCTCACCAGTGGCGCATTGATGATCGACAAGAGCCTGGCCATCAAAGGTCCCGGCCCCAACAACCTCAAGATCAGCGGCAATCACGCCAGCCGGGTCTTCGTGATTCTCAGCCCCGATCCAGCATCGCCACCCAACGTGACTATCGCCGGAGTGACCATCCGCAACGGCCTGGCGGACGGGAACTCGCCTATCGTCCCCAGCACCGGCGGCGGGGTTCTGAACCTCGCCCAGTTGACTCTCTCGGCGCCGAAAGCCTTCGCCGCTCACTCGAGCGGCGAAGGCCAATAGGCAAGGAACCCGGCTGAGTCTGGTATTGTCTGAAGGCAACCGCGATTTCCAGGTTGGCCAGCGCAGGTGGAACCAGACCGAGCGCGAAACACCAAGAGAAGACAGAGGTTATGAAGACTTTGACGATTACTCCATCCAGCACACTTCCGACGAGAATAATCAAAACGAGGCTGTGCCGGCTGCTGTTGTTGGCGTCTGCCAGCATTTCCGGCCTGGGCCAACCCTTGATTCAGTTCGCCGTGTCGAGTTGCACCGTGCCCGAACTGCCCGGAACCGCAAGCCTCAGCGTTCAGCGCACTGCCGACCTGAACCAACCGGTCGAAGTGACCTTCGCCACAGTGGACGCGACCGCGACGGCAGGCGTGAACTACACGGCGACGAACGGCACCCTGGCGTTCGCCCCGGGCGAGACCAACCAGGTCATCGTCGTGTCCATCCTCGACGATGGCGTGCTCGGGAACACGACCAAGTTCCGCGTGGGTCTCAGCGACCCGACGGGCGGCGCTGTCTTGGGCCCGCGCGCACTGGCCACCGTGACGATCCAGGACGGCGACAAAGCCCTGCACTTCTATGTGCCGACTCTCTCGGTCAACGAAGACGCAGGCGCGGTCGAAGTCAGTGTCGCCCGCGGTGACGATGGCGCAAATCCGGTCAGCGTGGACTACGCCACCACGGACGGCAGCGCCAAGGCCGGCCAGGATTACACCACCACGTCCGGCACCTTGGTCTTCGAGCCCGGCGAGACGCTGAAGCGAATCCTGGTGCCGATCTTGAACGATGCCCTGGCGGAGCCCGCCAAGTCGTTCCGTGTAACCCTCAGCAATCCGGGCGGCGGCGCCGTTGTGGGCTCGCCCTCGACAGCCACTGTGACCATCCAGGACGCGGATCAGAAGTTCCAACTCGACGCCAAGACCTACGCGGCCCGGGAAGAGGCGGTCTATGTCCAAGTCGGCGTCATCCAAGGGGACAACGGCGCCTCAGCGACTGTGGATCTTGCCACGACCGATGGCACGGCCAAGGCCGGGTTGGACTACGTGGGGGTAACCAACACGATCCAGTTCGGTCCGGGCGAACGGCTCAAGTGGGTCCGGATCCCCCTCCTGGATGATGGACTCAAAGAGGCCGCAAAGTTCTTCGATGTCACTCTCCGCAATCCGACCGGCGGGACCGCTCTGGGAACTCAGCGGACCGCAACGGTACAAATCACCGACAACGACCCCGGTGTCGGGTTCACCACCAACACCTTCTTCGTTTTCGTTTGGTCGAGCGCCAGTTTAGCCAAGGTCTCCGTCACCCGGGGCAGTGACGATCCGACCACCTCGTTCACCGTGGACTACCAGACGACGGATTGGACAGCCCAGGCAGGGACGGATTACGAGGCCACAGCGGGCGTCCTCGAGTTCAACCCGGGCGAAATGCTCCGGACGATCAGCATCCCCTTGCTCGACAATGCCGCAGCCCACGGGCGCAAGTCATTCCGCACCGTCTTGAGCAAGCCGTCGGGCAACGCCGGCCTGGGGAGCGCGACGGCGGTCGTCCACATCTGCAACCCGGGAGGCTACTATCCCGTGCTGCCGCCGATCGAGGCCGAGTTCGCACTCGAATTCGAGACGGGTATCCTGCGCCTCGGTTGGCAAGGAGACGGGGTGCTGCAACGCGCCGATCAGGTGACCGGGCCATGCGAGGTCCTTTCCGGGGCACAGAGTCCTTGCGCCGTCAGCCCGAGTCTGACCTCGAGTTTCTACCGGATTCAAAGCGCGCGGCCCACCGAGGTCTACGTGCCGGCCAGTTACGACGGCCAGACGCCTCGACCTCTGATCCTGGTGCTCCACGCCCTGGGCATGGACGCCGGCGGAATGCGCTCCTGGTTGCCCCTCGAGTCCCTGGCTGAGTCGCGCGGATTCCTCGTCTGTTACCCGAACGGGACTATCGATGCCTCGGGCCTCTCGACCACAGGGTACCGGTTCTGGAACGGGCCCGATTTCCTCAGTTTCTCCGGTCCGGATATCGATGACTCGGGTTATTTGCGCAGTGTCATCGAGGAAATCCAGCGCCGGTTCGCCGTGGATCCCAAGCGCATCTACATGATCGGGGCTTCGAGTGGGGGCGCGATGTCCCACCGCTTCGCCTGCGAACAGGCCGACTTGATCGCCGGGATCGCGAGCATTTCCGGGCGGACCTGCTACGATCCCAACCGTTGCCACCCGAGCCAAGCCGTGCACGTGCTTCAGATCGACGGCAGCAACGACGTCTATCTCGGTTGGACTGGCCCTGACTACGGTTTGCCGTATGTCGGTGAGGCTCCCGGTGCGGTTCGCACCGTCCAGAACTGGGCGCGCCTCAACGGCTGTCAGGATCCGCAGACGGAAACCGCCCCGTCGCTCGACCTGAACCAAGGCCTCGCGGGACTGGATACCACCGTGTTATCTTACACCCAATGCCCGCCCGGTGGCGCCGTCGAACTCTGGACCGTCAGCGGCGGCGGCCATGTTCCGACCGACTCGTCCGAGTTCCCCACCCGGCTGGTGGATTGGCTGCTGGCCCATCCCAAACCATGAGTCGATGGGCCTCACACCTCCACAGGCGACACCCCTCATCGGACTCGAGCAAGGCTGCCAAGCCGGGCCCCGGCGGAGGGGACCCAGGGCAAAGAGTGTGGCTCAGTTCGATGAACGCGCCGGCAGCGGTCCGGCCAGCCCAATTCCGAGTGACGCGCCCCCGTTCGAGGGCGCCTTATCTCTCATGCCCTGTCCCCGGCCACCAGAGCGCTCGGGGACTGATGAACCGTCGCGGCGCCGCGGGTGGCCGGCGGGCACGACATCGCGGCGCTGGCTCAGGGCGAGTTCGCGGGAGCTCATGGCTGCAACACCCTCGATGTGCAGCAGGTTGCCCAGCAGACTGGACCCGCGGCTGCCAACCCGGATGCAGCCAATCCGGACTTTATCCACCGGCGGGCATCTCGATGCCAAGACGCGTTGCTAGCCGGGGATCGAACGGAGAGCGGCTGTGACGGGGGCCGAGCCACCAACTCCCGCGGCCAGACCAACGCCGGCACCCACAATACCGCCCGGCCGAGGAATTTGGGTTCGGCACCGGAATGACTCGAATGAATCATAACGGTTCCAGGTCACAGAGGGGTCCGAGGGATAGGCGACAGCATTCCTATCACCCGCCCTTCCGCCTTCGCCAGGGCTACGGCAGACAAGCCGGGCACCCTCTCCCCATCGGATGTGGAGAGGGATGGGTTGAGGGGTCATCGTCATGTATTCCGCAGACTGCACAGTAACGGGATAGTAGGGCAACAACCAGATCGCCCGCCCCAGCAATTCTCATTTTGCCGGGAGCGCCGGTCGCATGACCGGCGGAATCTCGTGATTCTATGAGCCCTCGCCACGCCGGCAGGGATGCCGGCGGTCCCAGGCATGGCAAAATGAGAACTGCTGCGCCCGCCCTCACCCGGGGCAGCGCCAATTCATGAAGGCCCGAAGCCCGGAGCGGGGACGTCTGGTCCCCGGCGGAAGCGAGTGAAGACGGTGTTTGCCGGCGACGGGCCGTCGCCGCTCGTGCGCTTGGGAGTGCACCTGCACAGGAGGGCGCAAGTCCCTCCCTGGCGGAGCTTCCCGCCAGACAACGGAAAGTAACTGCGTCCCGGTGACGCGACGTGGAGAGCAACTGGAAGTGAACGGATCGTCCGTAGAACAGCGAGGCCCAAAGGGGTCCGCGACACGAACTCGATACGGCCTGATGCGACTGACGAGCCTGCGAGCAATGAGCGAAATCCGAAGAACCGCCGATAGCCGGCAAGGCGAATCGGTGGCCAAGTCCACCTGGAGCAGGAAGCATGGCCAGAGTGGAGGCGCATGGGGTGGTTGGGGACGGAAGGTCTGGACGTGCAGGGGTATGAACCAAGGAGACCTGGCCGGGAGCTGGAAGGAGCCGGTCAGGAGTCAGAGTCCCCATAGTAGCGAAGAAGCGGGTAACGACCGTGGAGCGAAGGGGGGCAGGAAGGTGGATTCGTGAAAGCCACAAGCGAGCAGATGAACCTGCCGGGAGTGCCCCCACCCGGGGCTACGCAAGGCAGAGAAGTCCCGGCCCGATGGGCATGGACGGAAGCCAGCGTGTGGACGGAGCGAATGTTGGCAACCCTCGAAAGAGGAATCAAAGGAGGTCAATGGTACAGCCTGAATGACAAAGTCTGGAGGATGGAGAACCTGCAAAGCGCGGTGGCGAAGGTAACCGGAAACAAGAGCCCGCGGACGCCTGACGGCCAACGCTGTCAACGCTACGCGGCGCAAAAGGACCGGCGGCTGCCCTGCCTGCAGGCGCAACTCCGCTGCGGGGAATACCAGCCACAACCGGTACACCGGGTATGGATACCGAAGCTGGAAAGCAAGGAATTGCGGCCGTTGGGGGTTCCGACGGTCGAGGATCGAGTCGTTCAAATGGCCCTGCGCCACGTGATCGAACCGATTTTCGAGCAGACCTTCGCCGAACAGAGCTACGGTTTCAGACCCGGGCGGGGGGCGAAGGACGCGCTACGGCGCGTCCAACACCTCCTGGATGCCGGCCAGGTCTGGGTCGTGGACGCCGACATCAAGGGCTACTTCGACAACATTCCCCAGGACAAGCTGTTAGCGGCGGTGGCCGAACGCATCAGCGACGGGGCCATACTGGAGTTGATCCAGGGGTTTCTGAAGCAGGGCGTAATGGAAACCGGCAAAGGCTGGCAGCCGACCGACAACGGGACGCCACAGGGAGCGGTGATCAGTCCGCTGTTAGCCAACATCTACCTCAACCCCTTGGACCACCTGATGGCAGGGCAGGGCAAGGAGATGATACGCTATGCGGATGATTTCGTGATTCTGTGTCGGAGCCGAGAGGCAGCGGAAGCGGCCCTGGCCGCGATACGGGAATGGACGAAGGCGGCGGGGCTGACCCTGCACCCGGACAAGACCCGCATCGTGAACGCTGAGGAACGGGGCGGCTTCGACTTTCTGGGCTACCACTTTGAACGGGGCTTTCGTTGGCCTCGGGAAAAGAGCCTGGCGAAGTTCAAGGAAGCCATCCGGGCGAAAACTGGGCGCCGGCGCCCAGGACCCCTGGGAGACATCATCGACGACGTCAACCGAACGCTGCGGGGCTGGATGAACTACTTCCGGCACAGCCACTGGACCACCTTCAAACCGTTGGACCAGTGGGTACGACAGCGTCTTCGGAGCATCCTGCGCAAGCGGCACAAGCTCAGCGGGCGTGCGCGCGGGCGGGATCATCAACGCTGGCCTAATGACTACTTCGTGGCCTGCGGGCTAATCTCCTTAGCCTTAGTTCGCAGGAAAGCGGCCAATGGTTACTCACCCCACTGACTGGAGAGCCGTATGCGGGAAATCCGCCTGTACGGTTCGGAGGGAGGGGTGGCGCGAAAGCGCCATCCCTACCCCTATCACTTCATGAATTGGCCCTGCGCCCGGGGGCAATTGGCCTCAGCTCCTGGCCGCCAAGCGCAGCGCCACCTCCGCCACGCGCCGGCCCAGTCCTTTGGCCGAAGCCCGGCCGGTGTCGTCGGTTTCAATGCTGTCTTTCTCGCTCCGGAGGGTCGCGCCCGGATGCGCGATCGGTTTGCCGTCGCCGACCACGATAACATCCTGCCGCATGAGGGCGGCGAGCACGGCCAGCACGGTCGTGTCCTGTCCGCCATGGTAAGAGCCGCCCACAGCCAGGGCCCCGACCACCTTGTCGCGCAAGGCCCAGTCGCGTCGGAAGACGATGCACCGGTCCAGAAACGCTTTGCAGAGCGAGCTCATGGTGCCCATGTAGACGGGCGTGCCCACCAGGATCCCGATCACCCTTGGATCGACCAGTTTCTCGGCCACCTTCGGGAAATCATCAGTCTGACCATGCTCGAGTGGCAGACCGGCCGCCAATTCACCGGGGATCTTGAGCCCCGCCAGATCGATCAACTCCACCTCGAGCCCGGGATACTCTTCCTTGGCGGCGTCCAGGGCCAATTGCACGGCGGCGCGGGTGCTCTTGCCCTCGCGGGGGCTGCAGGCCACGCCCACCAGTTTGGGGTGCGATCCGACCAGAGCGGTTTGGCCAGTTGCATCGTTCAGGGCCAGACTGCCGGCCGCCGACACACTGAACGCGCCAAGGAAATGACGTCGCGAGGTTCTGTTCATAGATGAGTATTGTCGTGTTGAAGGTTCGCTGTCGCCGCCTGCCCCGGCGGACCGAAGAAGCATGGCCTCATCCGGTCCGAAAATCAACGATCCGTGGCCCTCTTCACCGTCGCCCAGATCCCGGCGGCGGCGGCCTGGAATGCCTCCGCCATGGCGAGCTGGAGCAACGTGAATCCCAGAGGCATTGCGGGCAGAGGCCGCGGGGCGCGTCAGCCGACAAGCCCGCGCCGCATTCGGAGCATGTTCGAGCCTGCGTCATGTCCAGGTCTCCTGCGGACATACATTCCCGGTCGCTTTCCTACGGCGCACCCACCAACTCGGCTGTATTCCCGTTCACCACGACAGCACAGTCCCCAGGCAGCGCGCTTCGACGGCGACCCCGTCCAGCGAGAACACCATCCGGCCTCCGCCCCGCTTCTCGCACCGTGCCCGGTCCCATTCGTTGGCGAGAAAGTGATTCAACGCCGCCAGGAAGAACGTGCGAGAGCGGCCGCGGCTCTGGTCCGTGGCGCGGACCCATCGCTTGGCCAGCAACCGGGCAAAGAACTGCTGGGTCAAGTCCTGGGCGTCTTCCGGCGAGCAGCCGCGCCGCCGCACGTGCGCATAGAGGGGATACCAGTAGGCTCGACAGAGCGTCTCGAGGGCCTCCGCTGCCTATGGCGACTGGGTCTGGCCCGCCGCCAGCACGACACTCCAGTGCGTGGTGGCAAACGATGCGGCTCCCGCTTGCGCTCGATGCGCCGGGCCGTCAGCGCTGCTCATGCCGCCATAGTGCGCATGCCTTGGCAAATGGCACGCCCGAAGTGCGACTGCATCCACGCGGTGCCCCGGACCGAGTTGGGCCGGCGGCGAGGTGTGGTGACATTCGAGCGCCGGCGCCAGCTTGTCCGTACCATGATCGCCGCTCACGGTTGGAACGTTCTTTGAGCCGCAACGGCCAGACCGGAGCGCCACGGAGGCGGAACTGGCCAGGGCCAGTGTTCGCGTCTTGACGCCCGTGTGAGACATGTCTGCCTCGACCCATGAATACGATTACAGTTCGGGATCTGCGGCAGCGCTGGCCGGCCGCCGAGCGGCGGCTCGAGACCGAACTCGAGCTGATCATTACTCGCGATGGCCGGCCGATCGCCCGACTGGTTCGGCTGGCACGGACCAACACACAGCGCCGGCGATTCAGCCCGCAGGCGCACAGCGACTGGCGACGGCAGGTCCCCGCCAATCACGGAGACGGTGCCGGAAGCGATGTCCCACGACGGGATTGGGGCCAACTGGTCGGATCCCGGGTGTGACGGGCAATAAACGACCTGGAGTCCGTCCGGAGTAAAAGCCAGGTTGCCATAATCGACGAAGACGTTGGGCAGCACGTGACAGCTCCAGTCAACCAGATCCCAAACCTGGAGAACATCCGATCCGACCGCAGCCAACCGACTCATAGGCATTTGCTTTTTCGAGATGGCTGGAGTGTGCCTGGCTCGGGGTGGCCATTCAAGGCGAAATGCGGCAGAATTGTCCGCTGCCAAGTGCCTGGTCGGCCTTTGGGGGCTGGCGGGCGGCCGCCCACCAGCCGCCAAAGGTGGCCGCAGTCACCAGCAGGGCCGCTCAGAGGGCGGCA
>Ga0194111_10004113_pt1 | contig 17011 bp, 15 predicted proteins | sample TA2KigC300mmetaG_FD_146194 | JGI IMG/M metagenome (GOLD analysis project Ga0194111, IMG submission 146194) | Freshwater microbial communities from Lake Tanganyika, Tanzania - TA2015033 Kigoma Deep Cast 300m | ecosystem: Environmental > Aquatic > Freshwater > Lake | place: Tanzania: Lake... | reverse complement strand
TATGCAAAAAACAATTTCTAGAAGAAAAACATACCAACAACACACAACAAAAACCTTCTAAATCCCACACACCCAAACAAAAAATCAACTAAAAAACGAAGACCTTAAATAACATTCGGAGATACTGCTAACACAATAATCCTTATATACTAGTAAAGACAATTTTAAGAGTAAGATTGTGGCGCACGAGAAAATCCTTTTTTCTTGTGCAACTTTCAAAAGATAATTAGGGGGTTTTAAATGATTAAAAAAGGAGTGAACTTTGTACAGTCCAGATACCAAAGCAATAAACTGTTAAGCTTCCTATTCCTGCTCATAATCGGCATGATGATAATGTTCTCTATGGGAATAATGATACTAGAAACAGTAAAATAAAATATTGAGAAAAGTTAATATATAGACAAGACTATATATTCTTCAGGATGAAACGTAAAATCATACAAATGGCTGGAAAAACCATGGTAGTTTCTCTGCCTTCTAACTGGGTGAAAAAATACGGGATAAAAAAAGGCGAAGAGGTAGAAGTTGAGGAACGCGGTACTAATATTACAATAAATTCTGGAAAAAGCGTTTCTACAGAAAAGTTCAAGTTTAGCGCTTCGGGGCTTCATCCACTTATAAGACGCACATTACTAAGAGCCTATCTTGAGGGTTATGATGAAATTGAGATTAGTTTTGATGAAAAAGAACAGTTTAGCCTTATTCACAACTTAGTGAGCAATGAATTAATCGGTTTCGAAATCACAAAACAAGAAAAGAACATCTGCTTGATAAAAGATATTGCACCAGTTTCAGAAGGTGAATTTGATAATATCCTTCGAAGGATTTTTCTTATGGTTAAAAGCATGGGAGAAACTAGTTTAGAAGCTATCAAGAAGAAGGACAAGAAAGAATTAGAAGCTGTAATAAAAAAAGACTTGGAAGTGAACAAATTCTCTAACTTTTGCATAAGATTACTAAATAAAAGAGGGTATAAAGATTTTAAGAAAACAACAACTTACTTCTTTGTTTTGAACCAATTAGAATCTATTGCCGATGAGTACAAACATGCAATCAGAGAAACCTTAAAAACCGATTTAAAATTCGGACAAGGCACCATGCAAATGTACCAAAAAATCAATGATTTTTTTAATCAATGTTACGAATTTCATTATCTCTTAAAAAAAGAGAAAGCTGTAAACACTGCAGTAAAGTACGAATCTTTGAAAAAAGAGTTTGACGAGAGTTTCAAGACTAAAAATATGCCGGATCTAAAACTGTTGTTACACCTGAAGCTGATTCACTCTTACGCAATTCAGATTTTAGGGTTCCAAACTATTTATATTCAAGATTTGTAATCCGGGATTTCTTCTTTTAAGTTAGAGAGGATAGAGTATAAGCCCATGTATCGTTCTTTATCTTCAATTACAAGTTCGTTGCTTATTAGATATTTTAAAGAGTCCAAACAAGAGTTTAGGTTGTTTACCTGCAAACGTTGACATTTTTTAGGATCACTAACTTTAAATTTTTCAGATGAGAATCCGGTATTGATGAGATACCTGTGCAAAAGCGCACAATGGTACACCTTATTAAACGTTTCATAATCATCTATTTTTGGCATGTCAGCGCCTTCTTTTCTATTAAACTGCTGAACATAGTATCTCTTAAGCTCTTCTTTGTCGTTTCTTTTCAAATTTAAGGTCTTATCTTCTAGCAACTGTACCAAGTCTAGTTGTGGCGGCCTAATCCCCGTATTCTCAAAGTCTATTGCATGAATTTTTGAATCATCAGTTATTATCCAGTTTTTCAGATTAGCATCCTTGTTTAGCACTTTGTTCTTATAACTTGATAAATGCCTTGCTGCAGGTTCGTAACATTTGATTAATAACTCTAAATCAAGATTATATTCGCTTAGTCTATCGAGGAAACCTGCTTTAAACCACTCTAAGCACTTTTTTTCGTCAATTTCACCATAAGTTGTGTCTAAATTTCTTCCGTTTAGATGTATGTCTGCAAGATTTTCTATAATATTTCTTAGGGTAGTATTCTTCTTTTTAACATCTCTGTTTTCTTTAAAAAACTGCTCCGCTGTCACACCACCCAGCTTTTCCTCTAATAATACGTAAAAATCGCCTAATCCCCCGTGGCAATAAACTCTTGGTGTGTTAAGTTCAGGAAGTTTTTTCTGAAAGAATTCTAATGCGACTGATTCAGCTCTGAGACGGTCTGTCTGTTCTTTCCCAAGGTATATTTTAAAAATAACTCCCTCTTGGAAGAGTTCTGTTTCATGGGTATTTGCATAGTTTCTCCAATCACTGTTTTTTATTTCTTCAATAATACTGTTTATATGGTGTTCTAACTTTTCAAGATTCAATAAGGAATAAACTTTTTTGATTAGTTCTTTATCCAGCCTTATTTCATCTTTTATCTTTAGCCAAGTCTCTGATGTGTAGAATGTTTTGCTTTTTAAGAACATTTTAGGCGGTAACGATTCTTTAGCAAGATGATATTCGTAAGATTCATTTTTGTCTGGCTCTGGTGGATCCTTATAATGGTACCTTAACACATTAGAATCCTCATGCCCATAGGGGTATATAAGGCAGTCCAGTTTATCTTCAAGATATTCTATTCCTTTGGTTACCAGTAGTTTTTCAAGTTCTGGCTTTATTTTACTTACAATATTGAAATAGTTGAATTTTATTGGGCGTTCGTCTTTATATGATTCATCTGCAGATTTTAGCATATTGTAAAAATGCAGTTTTCCAGACTTGTCTAATTCTTCTAATTCATTGTCCATGCGTTTATTATTGTCAAGAATACTATATAAACCTTACTATTTTAACTACTATAAAGTAATAACAAATAAAGATAATTTATACGGTCACATCCGCTTCCGTCAGCATTGCTATCTCGTCTTCCCTGTAGTCAGCAAACTTTGTGTTTTTATTTTTCAAAGCTTCAAAAAGATTGCCTTTAATTGACGCTTTTTCAATTTTTCCTTTTATTTCCCCATTTTCTACAAGTAACCCTTGACCGACTGCAATAGAATACTCCCCTGTTGTGTTATTCTGTGTATGCATCCCCATAACATCATAGACTACCAACCCATAATCTATCCCATGTAGTAGTTTGTTGTAAGAGGTTTTTGTTTTAATTTCTAAACCTACTTTACCCGGTGATGTTGGTGACATACCTGTTTTTTTTGAATATTTCAAATTTAAAAAAGGGGTTATTAACCGACCATCAGCTATGATGTACTGCTTAGTGGATGGTACTCCTTCACTGGAACAAGGCACGGTTGATAGTTCGTAATCTTTTAAACCGTTTATTATAAGACTTATATTCTCATCAAATACCTGTCTTTTCAATTTAAAGTCATCTATCCTAAAAATAGACTGGTTATTGGCGACTAGCCCCCCTTGCAAATTGTTTTTAACATAATGGTCTAAAAAGTCTGCTAAGACACCCGGAGTTAATATTATAAGCATCTTATCAGATTTCATTTGAACTACATTTTTTGAATGAATCATATACCTATCTATCTCTTTTATTATTTTTTTCAGGTCTTCTTTTTCAGGTATTTTTCTTTTACTATAAGAATCTCCTGCCATATTGTTAACACTCACCCATGTGCTTATACCTGTTTCTTCCCATTCAACATTTAATCCTTTTGAATTTAATACAGTATTGTATTCGTGTCCTACGCTTGCGTGTATAGTTAAGAGTTTTGTGTAGTCTTTTTTGCTTAGCTTATTTTTATAAAATTTTAGTATTCCAAAAAGGTAGTCTTTATCTTTTTCAGTTATTTCTACCAGTTTATTATCTTTAATCTTTAAGTCTAATGGTATTGGCAGCGGGTCTATAACCTCTGGAGCAAAAATATTTTGATAGCTTAGTGCTTTCCATTCTTTGATAGTAGTGTCCATATTCTCTAACGTTTCAGAATTAATTATACTATTGGATATTGTTCCGTCTGCCCATCTGATATAAACTGATCCCCCATATTCATTTCTGGATGACGGTGGCATGTAAGGTCCACCGATTTCATTTTCTTTCATCCCTATGCTTATAGATTTTCCTTCTCCAAACGTGAATAGCCATTGTGATATTTTTAGGTCATCATTCCTTACCATGTAATCGTTCAATTTTTCTGAAAGTGTTTTTATGGATTTCATTGTTCACCTCCGAAGGTGATGTCCTTTGTCTTATCGATTATAAAAAGCATATTCCCACCGTCTGATACCGGCGCTCCTTGACCGTTTTTACCGCAGGTTCCTGTATCGCCAGGGCAGATTTTACCTATCCCCTTAGATCTTGTTGCAATGGCACCCAATATATCACCGATGAATACGGCTTGTTTGTAAAGCGTTATTTTTTTAGGGTTTTCTATCAAGTATATCCCTGCGCAGTTGAACATGAATTTTCCTTCTGCCGGGTTGACTTGTCCGCCCATGCCCACTACAGGGTAAACTATCTTTTCCCCCATTTTGAGTTCATCATGTTTTACTAATAATTCGTAGATTTCATCCAGTGTAACATCCTCTAGCGAAGTTTTTTCAAAAGGGTACGGGTTGTTGTCAACCATTAAAGTTACGCTCATCCTACAAATTGGAATGTTTGCATAGGTTTGGGCTCTTGCACAACCATTAATCCCTACCCCTACTTCTTTTGCACTGAAAACATCTGATAACGCATCTGCTACAACCCCATTTTTTATAAACTCTACAGTTTTACGTTTGACACCGTTGGAACTTATGAATTGGTTGCCAAAAAAACCTTCTAAAGGACCATCGATAAAACTTATGTTATCCGGCGCTACTTTTTCACCTTTTCTAAGCTTGCCATCCAACCCGAATATTGAGCTTTTCATCCAATCTGCTTCGAAAGCGTGACCTACTGCTTCATGAGCATTTAGACCCACAAAGTCATGAGATAATAACACTTTATAATTCCCTCCCTTCATGGCCCCTGCATTAATCAGATCCGACACTAAGCTTGAAATATGTTTAGCTTTTTTTGAATAAACATGCTTAGATTCTTCGTCTAGTATCACTCCAAGGTCTATGCCATGGACTTTGAAGTATGTCTGAACTATCTTACCCTCTTCATTTAGTATAAGGTACGTCAGGAGCCGAGATATGGGCATATTGTAAGTCACATCTGTTCCGTCACTTCGGGCTATTCTCCATGTTTCATCTACACAGCTATACGAGCTTTTTACCATCAGTCGGTCATCTAAGGTTTTAGCTTCTTTGTTTAAGCTTCTAACTATTTCTTCTATCTCATTAGAATTTTTAGAACTAAGATCATATTTAGTACTCTGTAAGTATTCTCCATTTAGGCTTTCAACCTCAAATATTTCTGTATTTCTTTTTATCCCCTCATATTTTGTTGAGTTTTTAGCCATGTCTATCACTGCTTCGTCTACAGATTTCTTAACACTCTCTTCATCTAAACGGTCGGTAGACGCAAAGCCTGCTGCTCCATCTTTTGTAAATACGCTTATTCCCATACCTTTTATCGGAGCTGCTGACTTGTATTCTGTCCTGCCATCAAGAATATCCACATTAAAGTTCTTATAATCCTGCAACCTTATTATTGCGTAAACATCGTTTTCTTTAGCCTTGTCTAATGCTGTTTTTATTAATGGAGTGTATTTGTCTAGTTTTGATACCATCGTTTAGCCCCCTTGATTATTTATCAGATTTTCTTAAAACTTCATAGGATAGTATGTTATCTTCAGAGTAATTTTCATAATGACTGCTCCATGTTGTGTTTGTTTTTGGATTGTAATTTGATAATGCTACCTTTTTATGTTTTATTTTATAAACGAATCCTACAACTTCTGAAATGTCTCCAACAAATTTATTTTTGTACTCTAGTAATACTAAGTCACCTATGTTTAGATTTTGAATTTTTGCCATTTTTAATAAAACCCCCTAATAATTAGGACTTAAGAATTAGTATATAAACCTAACCTTTTAATAATCTTTTAGAAGTTTTTTTAGTGACAAGCCTTCTGTTTCGTTAAGCTCGTAGTAGACCCTTACTGCTGGCTTGTTTATTTTTATCATTTTTTTCAAGTCTATCGGAGTGGCTATCAGTACCAGGTCTGCGTCGCTTTTGTTTATAGTAGTTTCTAGCTCTTTTATCTGTTCCTCCCAGTACCCCATTGCGGGCAGTACGTCTTTTACCTGGTGGAATTTTTTGTAGACCTCTTTTATGCTTCCTACTGCGAATTTTTCCGGTTGTATAATCCTGGCTTGTTTGAAGTATTTTCTTGCTGCGATTATTCCTGCTCCGAATGCCATTCCGCCGTGAGTTAGTGTCGGCCCGTCTTCTATGACTAATATTTTTTTAGGCCTTGCGCTTGTAATTTCGGTTTTTACTGTTGAGCATGCTTTTATCACTAACGCTTCTGGGTTGTACTGCCCTATGTTTTCCATTATTTTTTCTATGTCTTCTTCTTTTGCGCTGTCTACTTTGTTTATTATTATCACGTCTGCTCTTCTGAAGTTGACTTCTCCCGGGTAGTATAGTATTTCGTGTCCTGCCCTGTGAGGGTCGACGACTACTATTTCTAGGTTGGGCTTGTAGAAAGAAGTGTCATTATTGCCTCCGTCCCAGAGTATTATGTCTGCTTCTTTCTCAGCGGATCTTATGATCTTTTCATAGTCGACTCCTGCGTAGACTATTGTCCCTTCTCTTATATGTGGCTCGTATTCTTCCATCTCTTCTATGGTGCAGTTGGCTTTTTTCATGTCTTCATAGCTGGAGAATCTTTGGCATACTTGTTTTGACAGGTCTCCGTAAGGCATCGGGTGTCTTATCACGACTATTTTCTTCCCTTTGCTTCTTAGTATTTCTGCTATTTTTCTTGTTGTCTGGCTTTTTCCGCAGCCTGTACGTACTGCGCAGACGGATATTACTGGCTTAGAACTCTTTAACATTGTTTGCTCTTCGCTTAGAAGCCTGAAAGATGCTCCTGCAGATACTACTTCTGCAGCTTTATGCATGATATATTCGTGAGAAACGTCAGAATATGAGAATACTACTTCGTCTACTTTGTATTTTTTTATAAGGTCTGTAAGGTCTTTTTCTGGGTAGATGGGTATGCCTTTTGGGTATAGCTTTCCTGATAGTATTTTAGGATAATTCCTCCCTTCTATGTTTGGTATCTGTGTTGCTGTAAAAGCCACGACTTCATAATCTTTGTTATCCTTGTAGAATACGTTGAAATTGTGGAAGTCTCTTCCAGCAGCGCCCATTATTAATACTTTTTTTTTCATACTAACATAAGTGATTATGGTTACGAATTTATAAGGTTTTCGACAATAAATGTTAAAAATGTGTCAAAAGGTTTATATAGTTGTAAAAAATCTTCTTAATATTAAATAATTGTTGTAGGAGGTTGTGAAAAAAATGGTAAAAAAATGTTGTTCTAAAACGTTCAAAACTAAGCTTTTAGACCGTGAAACAGAGTATTTTCCAAAACTAATAGGTGTTCCTGAAGGTGGAAAGTCAGATTATGATAAGAAGACAGGGATATATCACCCTAAGAATAAACAGGTTATTGACAGGTTCCAAAAGCATGATATAAAAAAGACTTTCGTATTAGTCCATAATAACGAGTATGCTTTGACTTGTGATCCTACCAAGCCAGCAATAGGCGCTACGTATCATGATTACGCTGGTAACAGGTTTTTAGACTTTAATTCCCACATAGGCGTTAATATTATAGGTTATAACCATCCTAAAGTTGTCGAGATGCAGAAGAAGATAGCAGAATATAAAGTTGTCTCGTTTATAGGCGGAGGTACAGACTTCCCAGTAGTTACTGATGCCTTGCCTGATGCTATAGACCTGAATGAAAGTTTAGTGAAAGTTGCTAATAAGAGCGGCTTTTATAAGATAGCAAGAGTCGGTGGTTGGAGCACTGGGACAGAAGCTGTAGAGAATTGCATGAAAATAGCTTATGATTGGAAGAAGAGAAAATTATTCAACAAATGGGGGGCAGAAGCTGAAAATAATTGGAAGATTTTAGAAGAAAAGCTAGGATACCCTTTATTTGGTATAGCAGCTGACAAGTGCTTCCACGGAAGGACAGGATATTCTTTAAGCATGACTCATAGCAAGCCGACACAATACGCTTATTTTCCGAAAATACCTGGAATAAAATACATACCTTACATTTCCACAGACGTCAAAGAAAACTTTTCAATAAATGACCTGGTTAACACTGAAGTAAGGCTGCACGACCTTTTAAAGGACGGGAATTTAGAAAAAGTCTTAGCAAAAGGACAAATACCTATAGATTTGTTAGCATTTATCTGCTTAGAGCCATTACAAGGCGAGGGCGGTTATAAAGTTCCTAAAAAAGATTTTATAAAAGAAATGGTAGAGTTCTGCGAAAACAACGACATAGTATATATTGATGATGAAGTCCAGGCTGGCATGGGTAGAAGTGGAAAATTCTTCGCTTTAAGCCATTTTGTAAAAAAAGCATCCAATGTAGTGATTTCGATGGCTAAAGGATTACACGTGGCAGCAGTCCTTATAGAAGAGGATATGAATTATAAGGAAAGCGGAAGAGCTTCAACAACTGCAGGTTACGGAAGGTTATCAGACATAGCGGTAGGAAACGCAAAGCTAGACGCCATCCTGGAAAAGAATGGTGCTTTGATGAAAAACGCTACGAAGATGGGGGATTATTTCAAGAAAGAAGTCAAAAAGATAAACAACGGAAAGATAACAAGAGTTGACGGTTTAGGATTATTATTAGTCACTGATTTCGAAACTCCTGAGATTAGAAACAAGGCATTCGAAAAAATAGCCGAAAGAGGAGTGATACCATTAACCGTAGGTACCAAGGGGATAAGATGGCTGCCTCCTTTAGATGTTAAGAAGAAAGAGATAGATTACGCTGTAAAAGTCTTGAAAGAAGTCTTGAAAGAATTATAGATAAGAAAAATTAAGTTTTGAAATGGCAAGCCTTAAAGATAAAGCTATAAAAGCAGGACTAAGCATTCTAGTAAGCGGCAGTTTAATTTTCTTAGGTGCAGACATGCTGGTTAAGATACAAAAAGATAAGAGAATTTCATTAAGGGAACGAGTGTACGAATTAGTGCTACAAAAATATCAAGGAAAATATGATACAAACATCAACGGCAAAGAAATACATGTAGGAGCGATAACTTACGAATCACACAGGCCTGACCTTAAAAATAGGGGATTATACGTAGAATTTCGAGATAAGGAAAACGGTTTTTACTTACTGGACTTAGCAGAAGCAGGCTTGTCAGAGAATACTTTCTTCGGAGATATTGATTGTTTCTGGGGCAAAGTCAAAAGCCCGGAACAAGAATTTGACAATTACTTAAAGATTGTAAAGGAAGAAATCAGGAAGTCTTAAAAAACCCTTTATTCTTAGTTTTTGTTCATGAAAGTTTTCATCAAAACATTCGGATGCGAATTAAACCGTGCGGATAGTGAAGTAATCGCAGGATTATTAGACAAGGCAAGTTTCAAACTGGTAAGCAGTATCAAAGAAGCTGATGTAGTAATTATTAATTCTTGCGGTGTCAAGCTTCCTACCCAGAATAAGGTATTGTCTTACATTGAGAAAGTTCCTAAAAGCAAGAAATTAATTGTTGGCGGTTGTCTTCCTAAGATGCTTAACTTTAAAATTTACGCTCCTAACGTTGATTTGGTGTTTGATACTAACTCTATAACAAAGATTATTGATGTTATTAAGAAGAATAAGAGTTTTTTATCGGATAAGAAAGAGGATAGGATAGGTTTGCCTGTCGTGAGGATTAAGAAAGAAATCGCGATAATACCCATATCTCAAGGTTGTCTTGGCAGCCCTTGCAGCTATTGCAGTGTTAAGAAAGCCCGCGGAGAGTTGAAGTCTTACAAGAAGGAAGATATCTTGAAACAGGTTGAGAAGGCTGTTAAGGAAGACTGTAAGAAAATAAGATTGACTGCTCAGGATACTGGTTGCTGGGGAAAAGATTTTAGCCATAAGCTCCCTGAATTGTTAGAAAGTGTGTTGAAAGTTGGGGGAAATTTTGAAGTACGTCTTGGAATGTCTAATCCGAATTATGTTTTAGAATACTTAGATGAGATGATAAAAGTTTACAAGAATCCTAAGATGAAAAAGTTCTTGCATATTCCTGTGCAGTCAGGCAGTGACAAAGTATTAGGGGATATGAAAAGAAGGTACAATGTTGAAGATTTTAAAAAGATTGTTAAAAAGTTCAGGAAAGAAATCCCTAACATCTGCATAGCCACAGACATAATAGTCGGTTTCCCTACTGAAACTGAAGAGGATTTTAACAAAACCATAAAGCTAGTGAGAGAGGTTAAGCCTGAAGTGTTAAACATTTCAAAATTCTGCCCCAGGCCTGGTACTGTGGCGTCTAATATGAAGCAATTAATTAGTCAAGAGGTTAAGAGGAGAAGCGTCATACTTCATAAGGTTTGGAAGTCTTTAAAATAAGCCTGCAAAACCCATAACAATTTCTATAAGTATTAAAACCACTATCGTGGCTTCTAGGATTAAAAGATAAAAGTCTGATATTGTCTTGTCGACTATTTCATAAATCTGTTGTAGTATGACTAGTTTGTTGTTAACGCTTTGCTTCCACCGGTCTATGTAAAGTTTTTTCGAGACTAGTTCGTATAGTTTTCCAGAGTACCAGTCGCCATAAAGTTTTATCCTGCCTTCGATCTCTTCTAAGTCTAGTATGCTTTCAGTTCTAAGTTTTATTATGTCCTTGAATACTGCTTTTATCCTTCTAAACTGCAGCAAGTTCTTGCTTTCTAAGCCTAAATCTTTCAGTCTTTCTAACTCTGTAGCTAAAGTTTTGTCTAATATTCTTAAGCCTAAGAGTTGGACGTTAGAAAGTTCTAGTATGCTTATTGCTTCGTCAAATTCTCCGGTCTTGTCAAATATTATAGCGCCGTCCCAATCGACTATTGTACTATCATTTTTTCCATAACTCATATTCACGGATAAAGTGTCTTTTATCTCATCCTCGTCTAGTACTAACTTTTCGTCTTTAAGTATGGAAGATATCACGCTCTTGTTCTTGTTTATAGTCTCGTCTAAGTTTGTATAATTTTTTACGCAGAAGACTGAGTATTCTTCTATGAAGTCTGCTGGCTTGTAATATTCTAACATCTTATTGCAAGTTTCGAACAGCTTGTCCTTTAGCTCAAAAATTTCTTTAGAGAGTATGTCTTTCATGTCTACGTTCGCTTCTATAAGTACGTTTTCCGGGAAGAAAGATTTTACTAAAAGTTTTATATCATAATTATTAATCTTTATCGTTTTCTGGTCTAAAATTCTTACTTTAGGCAAGATATCTAAATAGCTTGGAGCGCTTTTGACTAGTTTAGTCTCTGTTTCCTTGCCTTTTTTTAACTCTTTAGGCGTGCTTGCTATTATCACATAGACTAGTTTGCCTTCCATGAGAATAAATTGGATGTTAAGATATAAAAAAGTATGCTTTCGTTTATGAATAAACCTCCTAACAATGATGTTTATACTGCCAATAGAAAATAGTTTCTACTGATAATAGAAAGATTTATATACTGGTTTGACTAGCAAATATTTATGATAACAAAAGACACCATTAAGGAAGTAATAATCTCACAAAGAGCATTTTTAGATAAAACAGACCTTGGCACACCAAGAGAAAAAGATGCCAGAATAGAAAGTTCTTTTGCCCTAATAATAACCGGGATAAGAAGATGCGGAAAGAGCACGTTTCTCAACCAGATATTGCAAAAACAAAAAAAAGGGTATTACTTAAACCTTGAAGACCCCCGCTTAGAAGATTTTGAACTAACAGACTTTAATAAATTAGAGGAAATAATGAAAGAATTATACGGCGAGGGCGGAGTATACTTTTTTGATGAGATACAGAACGTTGATAAATGGGAAAAATTCATAAGATACTTAATCGACAAGAAAGAAAAGATTTTAATAACAGGATCTAACGCGTCATTGCTGAGCAAAGAACTAGGCACAAAACTAACAGGAAGACACTTACAAATAGAAATATTCCCTTTCTCATTTAAAGAATTCTTAAGCATGAAAAATCAAAATCCCTCTATAAAATCTTTCGAATCTTACATGTACAATGGCGGTTTTCCAGAATACCTCAAAAAAGAAGACCCAACCATCCTTCACGAACTATTCTATGACATCGTAGCAAAAGACATTTCAGTAAGGTTTGGGATAAAAAATACAGAAATACTCAATAAGATTCTTATTTACCTGATCAGCAATACTGGAAGCGAATTCTCCTATAATTCTATTAAAAAAACATTCTACGTAAAATCAGTCCAGAGCGTTATTGACTATATATCTTATTTTGAAAATGCATACCTGATTTTTACAATACCCCGCTTTAGCTACTCATATAAACAACAACAAGTAAATCCAAAAAAAGTATACTCCATAGATAACGGTTTTTCTTATAACAACTCTGCTTCTTTCTCTAAAGACAAAGGAAAAATGTTGGAAAATCTTGTTTTTTTAGCATTGAGACGCAAGTTTAAAGAAATTTTTTATTTCAAAGAAACCCACGAGTGTGATTTTATTGTTAAACAAAAGGACAAAATAGCTTATGCAATACAAGTCTGTTTTGATTTTAATGAAGAAACTAAAAACAGAGAAATAAACGGTCTGATAGAAAGTTTAAAAAAATTTAGCCTTAAGGAAGGGATTATCCTGACATATAACCAAAAGGACGATTTTATAATAGATGGTAAAAAAATAATTGTTAAACCTGTTTGGGAATGGTTATTAGAAAAACAATAATAGAATATCCAGTTATCATATAGAAACTATTAGTTACTATAGAAGATTGGTCTTTTTTGTTTAAATAGGTTGTGTTTTTAGAACGTTTAACAGTATTTCTAGGCTTTTTAGTATCTCGTCACGGCAGGAATCATAGACGTAGTCTTTGTATTTGTTGAATGGCCAGAAGTCCGGCAGGTGTTTGAACCTTTTAGGCACTAAGTTTCTGAACATTTTATAGAAAGGATTAAGTATCTTGTTGTAAGGGTCTTTTATTTCTCCTTCTTCCCCTTTTAATGATTTTAATGTAAGTATTTTCTTATCCAAATCTTTTACTTTATCACCAGCGTATTCTAGTATTTTCTCTTTATGGGTTGGTGACATTACTATTATCATGTCTGATTCTGAAAGGTCTTTCAGGTTTATATGTCTAGAAACGTGTTCTGAAACGTTTATGTTTTCTGAGTATCTTTTTAATGTTTCTTCAGCTTCTATGTTCATCTTTGTTGGTGGTTGTTGTAAGTCTACGCCTCTAGAAATAATTTTTGCTTTTATTTTTTCTTTTTTGCACATTTGTTTGAATAAGTATTCTGCCATCGGGCTTCTGCAAGTATTGCCTGTGCATACGAATAGTATTTGTTTAAAATTTGATTTTTTTGTCATCTTTTTTATTCTCATCGTAGCATTCTTCCAGGTAAGACCCTATGTCTGTTATGCCTTTGAAGAAGGCGTTCACTGCCTTGTTCTGATACTTGTCTATGTGTGATTCGCCTAGGTCCAGATCTGCTGTCGAAGCTGCTAGCCTTACGACCTCTTGTAACGTCTTGTATGCTTTTTGTTCGTCTTCCCCATTCCATTCTGCTTTTGTCTCATTCCTGTGAGAATTAACTTGGAATCCTAGTTTTGTCAGTACTGTTCTTACGTATTTTGACCTGTATTTGGCGTTTTCGTAAGACTCGAAGTCAGTATCTCTGAATACGAATTTTATCTTGTTTTCTCTCCCTATAGTCGCTTCTAACTCGCTGTAATGGCATCCTAGTTCTATCATTGTTACTAGTTTTTCATTAGATACTATTGCTTTGAATTCTTCATCGCCTGATTTTTGGAAATCTTTGGAATTATAAAGTTCTAATATCGCCTTTAATGGTTTATAGGTTAGTTTTTCCAAGTCTAAGTTTTCTAAATCCTGTTTTGCCAGTTTTCCTTCTAAGTCTATTACGCTTATCGGCTGGTTGTCCCCCATAGGTATTTGTATGAACTTGTCGTGGTGGAGTTTTTTCAGGCTTTTCATGTTGAACATTGATTCTAGTCCTTTTTGGTGGAAGTATCTTATCAGGTCATGTGGCGTTTTTGTGTTTTTTAGTTCGAATTTTTCTGAGGATGAGTCTCTCATGTCTTTCGTCAGTCTTTCTACTTTTTCGAAGAGGTCTTCTTCTAGTTCTTTCAAGACTTCTGATTCTTGATAACCCATATTTATCGCTGTTTGTAAAGAATTCACTGGTTTGAAAGCGTTATCTTCTATTTGTTTTATCTTTTTTAGTAAAGGGTTTAGTTTTATTGATGGGTTTAGTTTTGTACAATATTCTGCCATTTTTTTTATATGTTTCATAGCTTGTGAGAAGTTTTTTATTAGATAGTCTTTTTCTTCGTTTTCGTATTCTCTTATTGAGGATAATGATTTTAGCGCTTCGCTGTTTTGTTCTATTATTTTGTTGAACAGTCCGTATTTGCTTTTTAGGCTCATCTTTCTCCTTGTATTGCTTGTTTTGCGAGTACTATCTTAGTAAGGTCTAAATTTTTTGGCTTGGTTATTATTATGTCTGCTTTTCCTATCTTTTCATAATCTGCATGTTTCGGGTCTTCTATGAAGTAAGTCTTTTCAGGCTCAGTGTTTATCGTTATGTTTTTGTTGTCGAATGTTTCTTCCAGCTTGTTTTTCAGGCTTTCCCTGCTGTTTTTAGGCACTATCTCTGGTATTACAATCTCGACTTTAGGAGTGTATTTGGTTTCTGTGTAGGCTTGTGTTAATGCTTTTACCTGCATTAAGTATATTTTTTCAATGTCTGTAGAATATTTGTTTGTGTTGTTTTTTTCTTTTGAGTAGTCTTTTTTTGAGCGGAAATGGTTTAATGGGCGGTTTAAGAGCATTACTCTTATATTATTGTCTTTGGTTGCTTCTAGTATTTTTTTATAATAATCTTTTTGTTTTAGTTCCATCTTTTTTAATAATTTTTCCTTGTCCGAGTTTTTGGTCTTGTATTTTAATGTCAAGTCTAGGTTGTCTTTTACTAAGAATAAGTGTTCTGTCCTGCAGAGTCCTATGTTAGTTATCCCTTTTTTAAGGCAGTCGAATATTTCTTTTGGCGTGTCAGCATTAGTTCCTATTTTCTTATTGATAAGATTTTCTGACCATTTGATTATTTTTTCTAGGTTTTCGTTTTTTTCTTTTTTTACTGTCTTAACTTCTCCTTCTATTACTTCTCCTGTATAACCATTAAGTGTTATTTTTTCTCCTTCGTTATAGTCTTTAGAGAAGCGTTCTTCGTCCGGTACGCTTATGTAGTCATATCTTATCTTCATGTTTTCGCATCCTGTTATGCAGCATTTGTTCATTGCTCTTGTTATTAGTGCTGCGTGGCTTGTGCTTCCTCCTTTTTGTGTTAGTATTCCTTCTGCTAGTTTTATCCATTTGATGTCTTCCGGGCTGGTTTCTTCTCTTACCAGGATGAATTTTTTGCCTTGTTTGGCTAGTTGTTCTGCTTTTCTGCTGGTAAGTGCTATTTCTCCTGATACTATTCCTTGGGATGCCCCTATGCCTTTGGTTAGGACTTTGTATTCTATTGATGGGTCTATTGTTTCTTGTGGTTTGAATAATGTTTTGTTGAGGTTTGTTTTTGTTATCGCTTCTTCTTTTGTTATCAGCCCTTCTTCTGCCATGTCCGTTAAGGTTTTGAGCTCTGCTGTTTGGCTTAGTTCTGCTTTTCTAGTCTGTAATATCCATAGTTTTTCGTCCTCTATTGTGAACTCTATGTCTTGCACTGTTTTGTAATGCTTTTCAAGATTTTTTGCTATGGTTTCTAATTGTTTATAGAGTTGAGGTTTTTCTTTTTCAAATTCTTTGAATGGTTTTGGGGTTTTCTCACCTGATACTAAGTCTTCCCCTTGAGAATTAACAAGGTATTCTCCGTATATTTCGTTGTTTCCGTCTACCGGGCTTCTGGTGAATAATACTCCTGTTGCGGAGTTTTCTCCTTTATTGCCGAATACCATCACTTGTATGTTGACAGCTGTTCCTAAATCATCTGGTATCTTGTTCAGTTTTCTGTATTCTTTTGCTCTTTTGTTGTTCCAAGAGTCGAATACTGCTTTTATTGCTAGTGTTAGTTGTTCGTTTACATCTTGTGGGAATTCTTTCCCGTATTTTCTTTTTGTGCGTTCTTTTACGTATTCTATTTCCGTGAGTTTTTCTAGGTAAAATTCATAAGAGTCTGATTTAGGTTTTTTTTCAAATACTATTTCTGAGAATTTATGGATTAGTCTTTTGTAGCATTCGTAAGCAAATTCTTCATTAGTCTGTTCTGCCAAGTGTTCAAAAGTTTCATCGTTAAGCCCTAGGTTTAGTATCGTATCTAGCATTCCTGGCATTGAATGTTTAGAACCAGACCTTACTGAAATGATTAAAGGGTTTTTTCCTCCGAAATTTTTGTTGACTTTTTTTTCTAGCTCAGAAATCGCTGTCTTTACTTGTTCTTGTAATTGAGTTGATAATTCTCCGGTTTTTAGGTATTCTTTGCATGCTTCTGTTGTTATTGTAAATCCTAAAGGCACTGGTATGCCTAAGTTTGTCATCTCGTTAAGGTTAGCTCCTTTGCCGCCTAACAGGTCAGTTAAGTCTTTATTTCCTTCTCCGAAGAAATATACAAGTTTAGAGTCTTCTTTCTTGTTTTCTGAACTGTCAGGATTAGTCACGCTTGTCTCAGCCTCTTTTTTCTTATTATAATAATCGCCTTAGATTATTAAATCTTACCCTTAATTTTTAAGTTATGATAAGTAATTACTAATGAGCAGTAGTGAATAAGAAGAAGAAGAAGAAGAGTACGTGGAAAGTTTAGAGGAGGGCTTTGAGTTCTAGGAAGGGGTTTTTGTTTTGTTGTTTCCATGTTGTTAAGAGGGTCATTATTGTTTCGTTGGCTGTTGTTCCTTTTTCGTTTCTTAGTGTGC
>Ga0194111_10004108_pt1 | contig 17019 bp, 14 predicted proteins | sample TA2KigC300mmetaG_FD_146194 | JGI IMG/M metagenome (GOLD analysis project Ga0194111, IMG submission 146194) | Freshwater microbial communities from Lake Tanganyika, Tanzania - TA2015033 Kigoma Deep Cast 300m | ecosystem: Environmental > Aquatic > Freshwater > Lake | place: Tanzania: Lake... | reverse complement strand
TTGCCTCCCGGACACCACTTGTGACAACAGCGGTGGGGAACGTGCGAGACCATGAGGCATACGTGCGCGTGGTACAGACTCCCGAGCAGATGCGGAGCGAAATGGAAGAGTTCACGAGAGATCCGGGACGTTATCGCTTGCTGGCCCAGCAAGCGCACCGGGTGTTCTTGGAGCACCATTCATGGGAGAGGATTGCGCAGATGTACGAGAGGTTGTTCCTTGAGCTCGTCACCGATGACTCAACGAGAAGCTCAATGGCAGGTCATGATTCACAAGAACCTTCTCAGGGGTAGGCATTGATCGTATGAGGAAAGGGCTTCTGGCAGAAGGGATCTTGTTCTCAGCGAGTCGCTATGTCCTTCTTGGTCTTAGCGCGGTTCGCAACCTGGTGGTGGCCAAAGTCCTTGGCCCGGAGGAGTACGGCTACTGGATCATCCTGTCGCTGGTGCTCATGTACGGGGACCAGCTGCATCTGGGACTTCGCCACGCCGGAGACAAGGAGATTCCCTTCCTGCGGGGGAGGCGTGAAGACACGCGGGCGCTGCAGGTGGCCGATACAATCTACGGCGGCGTGATTGCTTTGGCGTCCATTGGGGTCTTCGTGGCGGGTGCGGTGAGTCTCAGCGGTCTCATCCAGGCCCCGCAACTGAGCATAGGGCTCGCAGTTGTCTCGCTGATCTTGTTCTCCGACCAGGTGAATCGATTCTTCCTCATGGTGCTTCGGACGGACAAGGAGTTTATACTCTCAAGCCAGGTTGAATCGTTCTTTGAGTTGATTCGAACGCTGGCGGTCTGTGGTCTTGTTGTCGCGTTCGAGCTGTGGGGGGCGCTTGGCGCTTTTTTGCTTGCCTCCGTAGCGACGAGTGCGTTCTTTGTTTGCCGCTACTGGGGACGATTCCGACCGATGATTGACAGCACGCTCGCCAAGCAGCTCGCGGTCGTCGGGTTTCCGTTGTTTCTCGGCGGACTCCTGTACATTCTGATGATAAGCCTCGATCGCGTGGCTGCGTCGTGGATGCTCTCAAAGAAAGACCTCGGACTCTACGGGCTTGCGGCATTACTCATTCAGCTTCCCATCAGCGGGTCGCAAGCCATTACGGCAGTGTTGTATCCGCGCTTCAGTGAAGCGTTTGGTGAGACCGGCGAGGCTGAGTCGCTGTACCCGCTCTACGCACAGGCAATAAGCGTAACAAGCTATCTTGCGCCTTTGCTGGTCGTCGGGATCTACTTCACCTCGGAGTTCCTGATTGCGGCACTCCTTCCGGAGTTCACGGGTGCAACCACGATCATCGGGCTCTTGTCCAACGGGATGTACTTTCTCGTTGCCGTCCCCCTTCCCTTGTACGCACTTATGGCGCTGGGGCGACGCCGGGAGTACGTTACTACGCAGTCCGCCTCCGTTCTTGTTGCTGCTGCTCTGTACGTTGTTGCTGCTGCAACGGGGCGGGGACCTTCTGCAATCGCAATCGCAGCAAGCCTTTCGTATGGCATCTTTCTGATTCTGCTGCATGTTCGGACAAGCCTCGTCTTTGGTCTACGCCGCGCAGATACCGGTAGGGCTCTTGCGAAAACGCTTGTCCCCGGTCTCTACAGCATCGTGGCGGTATTTGCTGTCTCACTTGCTTTGCCAGGTTCAACAGGGTTTAGTCTAGCGGATCAACTGGGGCTCATGGTGGCGAAATGTCTGGCGTTCCTTCTTCTCTATTCACCATTCCTGGTGATCTTGAACCGCAGAGAGCAGTTGGTCACCAGACTGAAAAGGGCTTTCCGGCATGAGCAGTGACCTCACACATCGCGCGGGTCGTATCGGCTTGCCGATGCCGCTCACCCGGTGGGGTCTCGGGCTCGGCATCGCTGCGCTCGGACTTGCCGCTTTATTCCTCGCAAAGGAGCTTCACATTGCTCTCGGGTTTCTCGCTCTCGCTGTGCTTGTCGCATCGGTCAACACGCGAGTGAGATTGGTGCTCTTGGTGGCGTTGCTGCCTCTAGCACATGCGGGGATCGGTATTGAGTCGTTCGGCGGGTTTGGTCTTTATGATATCTACTCGGGGTTGTTTCTCCTCTTCTTCCTCTGGAGAATCGTCGTTCGCGATCTCATGATGATAGGGCGTTTTCCCGTACTCCACCTGACGATCCCGATGCTGCTATTCTTCTTGCCGAGTCTCCTCAGTACGTCGGCGATGGCGGAAAGTCTGAAAGCCCTGCTCCAGTTTGCTGTAAGTGCCCTGACCGCAGCGGGTGTGTACTACTTGCTGCGCGAGGAGAATGATGATGCGCTTTACAGGAAGCTGCTCAGCGTTCTTGTGCTCGTCGCAACCGCCGTGAGCATGTATGGGATCTATGAGGCATCCTCCACGTCGATTGTGAGAATTCTCACGGGGCGGGTGTACTTCAGCCTGTTTGAAGACGTGAACTACTATGCCTCATACCTACTGATGGCGCTGGCTGTCAGCGGAGGGTTGGCCTTGGCGGCGAGGAGGCTCGCGGCCCGACTCGCCTTCGTGGGATCCACCGCCATCCTGACGGTTACGGTTGTTGCCACCGTTTCCCGTTCGGCGCTGGCAGTGCTCGCCGTCCTCATTGTGGCATTTGCGGCGTTCATGTTCCTCTCCCAGCGGGGTGCCAAGAGGTTCGTGGGCTTCGCTGTCCTCATTGGCTTCGTGGGTGCACTCGGTGTCGTCTTGACGACCGATGTGGGCTCGAGGCTCGTCGATCTGTTCACATTGTCTCGTCGCGTGGAATCGGTCGTGGGCGGGAAGGATGCATCCATTGGCCAGCGGCTTACCATTCTGGGGGTAACCCGACGCATGATTGAGGAAAATCCCGTTCTGGGCGTTGGGTTCGGAGCGTTTGAGAAGACCTTTGATACGTATCAGGAAGGTGACCTGTCCACAGGTCTTGGTCGATCTGCCCACAACACGGCTCTTCGGATTATCGCTGAGACGGGCGTAATCGGTTTCGTGCCGAGTCTCACATTTATCGGCGTCCTGGTTTTCTATCTCGCGCGAGCTTTGCTGCGGGCCCGAGTCGGTTCGGAACAGGTGCTCACGTTCGCCCTCCTGGCCTCGCTCTGTTCGTTCATACTTATGAGTCTCACGCTGGATCAGCTCTTCGAACCCCACTTCTGGGTCGGTTGTGGCATTGCCGTGGCTTTTGCGCAGCGGGCTGGCGAATGGCGATCTTCCCAAGCTGATGCGAGCCGTCGAACATGATTGATATCTCCATTGTCATTATCTCATGGCGAATGAAGGAGATGCTCCAGCAGTTGCTGCTCTCCGTTTTGCAGCAGACGCAAGGGATCACGTACGAAATCATCGTGATAGACAACAATTCGCGGGATGGAACCTCGGAGGTGGTCCGGGAAAAATTCCCGCGGGTCACGCTGATTCGGAACTCACAGAACAGGGGAGTTGCGCCATCGCGGAACCAGGGATTGAAGATTGCCCGCGGTCGGTACGTTCTGACGCTTGATGCGGACATGGTGCTGAAGGAAAATTCTCTCAAGATTCTGGTTGACTTCATGGATGCGACGCCGGATGCCGGACTGGCCGGCTGCAAGCTGGTGTTCCCGAACGACATCGTACAGCCGAGCGGTCGCCGGTTCCCGACACCGCTGGCTTTGATTCTGCGCCGCTTCGACTTCCTGAAAATCGCCCGCAACAGCAAGACACTGAGAAATCACGAAATGGCAGAATGGGACCGGTGTGATGTTCGCGCTGTGGACTACGTCATCGGCGCGTGCCAGATCATCCGGCGAACGGCTATGGAGGAGGTCGGGTTGTTTGATGACAAGATCTTCTACGGGCCTGAAGATATTGACTACTGTCTCAGGATGCAGAAGGTCGGATGGAAGGTATACTATGTTCCGCTGACAAGCATTGTGCACTTCGAACAGCGCGTTACAAAGCGCAGGCTGTTCACGCGGCTCTCGTGGTTGCATCTCAAGGGGATTCTTTACTTGTTCTGGAAGTATCGCGGCAGGGTTTCGGTTCATTCCTGAGAATGACGTATGTCATATAAGACTGAGCGCCTTCTCCTTCTGGCTTTAGACTTCCTTACCATCAATCTTGCCTACGTGGTCTATTTCTGGCTCCGGGTCCGTAGCGGCTGGTTTTCCTACCCTATCGAGCCGGAGTTGCTCTTGCCGATGTTCGCTGTCTACGTGTATTGGCTCCTGCTGTTTGCGTTCTTCGGCCTGTACCGATCGTGGTACGCTCAATCCAGACTGGACGAACTGATTACGCTCTTTCGGACGACCGGCATCGGCGCACTCGTTCTCTTTTTCCTCGTCTTCATCGACGATGAGCCGACAGGCACGCAGCCCGGACTCAGGGCGTTGATCGTGGCCTATTGGTTCCTCTTGTTTCTCTTCGTCAGCGTCGGCAGGCTGGGCATTCGCGCGATGCAGAGGCGGCTGCTGGAAGCGGGGATCGGGGCGCGCAACACGTTCATCGTTGGCTGGTCACACAAGGCGTACGAACTCTGTGATATGGTGATGAAGTATCCGGCGCTCGGCTACCACGTGGTCGGGTTCGTGAAAGTGCGAAAATCATCGTCGGCGAAGAGGGCAAGGGGGGTTGACTACCGAGGCGTCCCTGTTGTCGGATCAATCGACGAACTGGCGTCGCTGATTCGCCAGTACAACATCAGGGAATTGCTGATTGGGCTCGACTCGACGGAGCATGAGAAGCTGATCGATATCATCAACGCCTGCAACGGGTTTGAAGTCGGCCTCAAGATCATGCCGGATATGTATGACATCGTGAGCGGACAAGCACGTATCAGCTCCATCTACGGCTTTCCGCTGATCGACGTGATGCCTGAGATCATGAGGCCCTGGGAGGAATCGCTCAAACGCTTCGTCGATATCACCGTCGCTGCTGCCATTCTGTTGGTAGGCTTACCGCTGTGGATACTGGTTCCCCTCTTCATCAAAATCGATTCCCGGGGGCCGGTCTTTTACAAACAGGAGCGCGTGGGTCGCAACGGGAGAATCTTCAAGATGGTTAAGTTCCGTTCCATGTACTCCGACGCCGAGAAGCATTCGGGACCCATCTGGGCATCAAAGAAGGATCCGCGCGTGACGAGAGTGGGAAAATTCATTCGTCGCCTGCACATCGACGAGGTACCGCAATTCATCAACGTGCTTACCGGGGACATGAGCCTAGTCGGTCCGCGTCCGGAACGCCCGTTCTTTGTCGAGAAGCTCGCGACAGAACTTCCACTCTACAAACGCCGTCTCAAGGTACGGCCCGGTATCACCGGCTGGGCTCAGGTGAAGCATAAATACGATGAGTCGATCGAGGACGTAAGACTCAAGCTCAAGTACGATCTCTTCTACATCGAGAACATGTCGTGGCGAATGGATCTGAAAATACTTTTTAATACCTTCTACGTGATGATCACAGGGAGAGGGCATGCCTAAGATGAATCCACCGAAGCTGCAGATGGTAGATCTGGTCACGCAGTACCAGAAGATCAAACCTGAAATCGATGAGGCCGTTCACCGCGTGCTCGATTCGGGCCAATATATTCTGGGAAGAGAGGTCGGCGAATTCGAGGCTGCCGCCGCGTCGTATCTCGGCACGAGATACGCTGTTGGCTGCGCGTCCGGGACGGATGCATTGCTGGTAGCGATGATGGCTCTGGGCATCGGCCCGGGGGATGAGGTCATCACGACGCCGTTCACATTCGTCGCAACGACGGAGACGATCGTTTTCCTAGGCGCGAAGCCGCTGTATGTTGATATCGATCCCCTCACATTCAATTTGAATCCCGGACATATCGACGCCGCGATCACCAGGAAGACGAAGGCCATCCTGCCGGTCCATCTCTATGGGCAGTCAGCGGACATGGATCCCATCATCGAGACAGCCGCAAAGCACGGGATACCGATCATCGAGGATGTCGCACAAGCGATGGGTGCCGAATACAAGGGGAAGAAAGTCGGCGGTCTAGGAACGGTGGGATGCATCAGTTTCTTTCCGAGTAAGAACCTCGGTGCGTTCGGAGACGCGGGAATGGTTGTGACGAATGATGCCGAAGTAGCTGGAAAAGCTCGAATGATCGTCGTGCACGGCTCGAAGAAGCGCTACTACCACGAGATCCTCGGGGTGAACAGTCGGCTTGATACTCTCCAGGCGGCGATCCTGAATGTCAAACTCAAGCATCTGGAGAATTGGCACGAAGCACGCCGGAGCGCAGCGAGAACCTACAACAGGCTGTTCGAGGGGGCCGGTGTCGTCACGCCGTACGAAGCTCCGTATGCTCGGCACATCTTTCACCAGTACACTCTACGTGTGAAGAGTCGGGATGGCGTCGCGCAGCATCTTGCAGCTCAGAAGGTGCCTCATGCGATCTATTATCCCGTGCCGCTCCATCGGCAGCAGGCCTATGTGCAGGTAGGCAGTCCCCAGGTGTCGCTTCCCGTCACAGAGCAGGCCGCGTCAGAGGTGCTCTCGTTACCCATGCATACGGAACTCACAGAAGAACAGCAGCAGTACATTGTTGCGGCTGTGCGAGAGGCGCTCGACAGGTAGAGCATTTACTGTTCATCCGTCCCCTGCACAAGGAGCCCGTTACAAAGATGAAACGATGTCTCGTTGTCATACCGACCTTCAATGAGGCGGATAATCTGCCGAAACTAGTCCCTACGGTTCTCGGTCTTGGGACGCATTTTGAGGTGCTGATCGTTGACGACAACTCCCCGGATGGGACCGCAGGGATCGTTCGCGAGCTGCAGAAGGCGGATTCGAGAGTCCACCTGCTCGAGCGCCCGGGGAAGATGGGGCTGGGAACGGCGTACGTTACAGGTTTCAAGTATGCGCTGGCGAACGGTTATGATTATGTGTTTGAGATGGATGCAGATTTCTCGCATGACCCGGCCGAACTCCCCAACCTCCTCGCGCGAGCAGAGAAATACGATCTCGTTATCGGGTCGCGGTACGTCTCCGGTGTCAACGTCGTGAACTGGCCGCTGCGCAGGCTGATCCTCAGCTACGGGGCGAACGTCTACACACGCGTTGTGACGGGTATGCCGGTGAAAGATGCCACGAGCGGCTTCAAGTGCTTCAACCGCAGGGTACTGGAGAGCATTGACCTTGACGCAATACACTCGAACGGGTACGCATTTCAAATTGAAATGAACTTCCGTGCATGGAGGAAGGGATTTCGCCTGTTCGAGCTGCCCATCGTCTTCGTCGATCGACGGGTCGGTCAATCGAAGATGTCCAAGCATATTGTCTATGAAGCTGTCTGGATGGTGTGGAAGCTGAAGTTCAAGAGCTTGGTGAAAGGAAAGAGATATTGACTCACGCAAAGGCGCGAAGCCGCCAAGGATGGTAGGAAGGGGAATGACCGAGAATCAGATTGCCAAAATAATGGCATTACGCGCATTGTCAACAGACTTCAGGAAGAATAGAAATCGCGGGCCTTGTGGGCTTTCTTTGCGGCTCTGCGTCTTTGCGTGACATTCTTACATGCGTGGCAAGAGACAACATAGTGGCTCTGTGCAGCTCTCCATCATCATCGTCAACTACAACGTGCGTGATTTTCTTCATCACGCGCTTGTGTCCCTGCAGAAGGCGATGAGAGGCGTCAGGGGAGAAATCATCGTTGTCGACAACGCTTCGGATGACGGAAGCGTCGAAATGGTCCGGCGGCGTTTCCCTTCTGCGACGTTGACTGCCAGCAAGACCAACCTGGGCTTCGCAAAGGCGAACAATCTTGCGCTCAAGCGTGCGCGGGGTAAGTACTTCCTCCTTATCAATCCCGATACGCTCGTGCAAGAGGATACGCTGCGGGTGATGGTCAAATTCTTCGATGAGAATCCGGATGTGGGCCTCGCAGGCTGCAAGATCCTCAATCCGGACGGCACGTTTCAGTTGGCGTGCAGGAGGAGTTTCCCCACTCCCTGGGTTGCGTTTACAAAAATGTCGGGGCTGAGCTCGCTCTTCCCGAACACCCGGTTGTTCGGCCGATACAATCTGACATACCTGAGTCCCGATGAGACGTACGAGATCGACGCTGTCAGTGGCTCCTTTATGATGGTGCGCCGCGAGGCATACGAGCGGGTCGGTGGGCTGGATGAGGCATTCTTCATGTACGGGGAGGATCTCGATTGGTGCTACCGGATCCAGCAGGCAGGATGGAAAAACTACTACGTGCATTTAACGAAGATCATACACTATAAGGGAGAGAGCACGAAGCGAAGCAACCTCGACGAGATACGCACGTTCTACGAGGCCATGCACCTCTTTGTGAGGAAACACCTGAGTCGCTCGCACCTCTTCGCCCTGTTTCTGCGATTGGCCATCGGCGTCTCTTGGCGACTCGCCATGCTGAAGGCCTTTTTCAAGCCGCTGCGGTTTGCGCTCATCGACATCATTTTGGTTGATCTGGGTGTCATACTTGGAGAGCTGGTGTGGTTTGGGACGGTCTTTCGGTTGCCGGTCCACGCCTATCCGATCGTCTACACCGTTCCCGCCGTGATCGTCGTCGTGAGCCTGTACTCAGCCGGTGTCTACACACACCGGCGCATGTCGCTTAGTCGAACGATCCTTGCGACGCTGCTGAGCTATATCTTCATTTCCGCCCTCGTCTTCTTTTTCAAGGACTACGGGTTCAGCCGTGGGGTGACGATCCTGTCAGGGTTCTTCAGCACCGTGTTCCTGCCGTCGTGGCGGCTGATACTGCGCGCGCTGGGCAAAAGCGTTGCAGAAGGGCGCAAGACAATCTTTGGCCGTCGCACTCTGATCGTTGGCACGGACCGATCTGCGCAGGAGCTATTGAGACGCCTCCGCAGCCGGGTCGGGGATGGCTACGATGTGCTCGGGTTCGTCGACCTCAATCGGAGACGAATCGGTGATCAGATTGCGGGGCTGTCGATCGTGGGTAGCATCGATAACATCGGCAAGGTCATTCATGACTTGAAGATCAGCGACGTCATCTTCTCGACGCAGGTTCTGTCGTACACGGACATCCTCTCCGTCATCAATCGGACGCGCGAGCATGCGGTCAATTTTCACCTCGTACCGAACACTCTTGAAGTCATCATCGGCAAGGGAAGCGTCGATTCGCTTGATGAACTGCCACTCGTTCAAATCACGTATAACCTCGAGAAAACGTCGAATCGCCTGCTCAAACGAGCCTTTGACCTCGGGTTCACTCTGCTGCTCTTGATTTCGACGTATCCTTTTGTATATTTCAAAAAGCTCCTCAAAGGAACATCGCCGTCAGTATTCATCCTGCAGCTGCCAGCCGTTCTTGCCGGCAGATTGAGCCTGGTTGGTCCACCGATCGGAGCAGTTCAGCAACCCTCTCATGTCGACCGCGAGAAGGAGCCCGAGCGCGCACGTCTAGGACTGTATCTGGGGAAACCGGGGCTGACGGGGCTTACCCAGCTTCAGGGCAGCCGATCGCTCACAGCGGATGAACTCGAGCAGTACAATGTTTACTACGCGAAGAATCAATCGCTCGCACTCGATGTTGAGATCCTCTTGAAGGCCTTCTTTCAGTCACGGAGACGATCCGCCGGACCTCAACTTCTCCAGAATCGACCGGAGGAACACGTGCTTCCGCCGAAAGGGACACGAGCAAGGGGCCGTGCAGCCGTACGTTCATCCTCAGAAGACAAAGGAAACTGACGATGGCAAAATTAGTACTGGATTTCGAAAAGCCAGTTATCGAGTTGGAACAGAAAATCCTCGAGATGCGCAAGTACGCTGATAACCTCGATATCGCTGATGAAATCACAAAGCTTGAGGAAAGAGTGAATCAACTTCGTGAATCGATCTTTTCTGGTCTCACACGCTGGCAGCGGGTCCAGCTTGCCCGCCACCCCGATCGACCGTATACGCTCGATTATATCAATTTGATGACGGAAGACTTTGTCGAGCTCCACGGTGACCGATACCACGGTGACGACAGGGCAATCGTTGGAGGATTTGGGAGACTCGAAGGCCGGACCGTTATGATCGTCGGCCAACAGAAGGGGAGGGACACCAAGTCCAATCTCTACCGGAATTTCGGGATGCCCAATCCCGAAGGATATCGCAAAGCACTCCGGTTGATGAGACTTGCCGCCAAGTTCAAGAAACCCGTCATTACATTGCTGGATACACCGGGAGCATATCCCGGCATCGAGGCCGAGGAGCGCGGCCAGGCCGAAGCGATCGCGCGCAACCTGTTCGAGATGTCACATCTCCCCGTCCCGATCGTCGTGGTGATCATCGGTGAGGGAGCCTCCGGCGGTGCCCTGGGCATTGGGGTCGGTGACCGGATCCTGATGTTCGAAAACGCGTGGTACTCTGTGATTGCCCCTGAATCCTGTTCGAGTATCCTCTGGCGGAGCTGGGATTTCAAGGAGCAGGCCGCGGAAGCCCTGAAGCTGAGTGCTCCAGACCTGCTTCAGCAGGGAATCATCGACAGGATCGTCTCTGAGCCTCCCGGAGGTGCACATCGGAATCACGAAGCAGCAGCGATGACGCTGAAGAACACCCTTCTTGAAGAACTGAAAGAGCTCGGGAAGATCAAGCCTGAGAAGCTCGTCGAGAAGAGGGTGGAGAAATTCTGCAGGATGGGCGCGTGGAAAGAATGATGCGGGGCGGCTTATGATGATCAAGCATTCCACATCGATTCGTGTGCGGTACGCCGATACGGACCAGATGCGGTCGGTGTACTACGGCAAGTACTTCGAGTACTTCGAGCAAGCGCGGTCGGACCTTCTCCGTTCTCTGGGGTTGCCTTACACCGAGATCGAAAAACAGGGGATCCTGCTACCGGTGATCGAAGCATTTGCCCGGTACAAGAAGTCCGCACGCTACGATGATCTCCTCTCCGTTCAAACGGTGGTGAAAGAGCTGCCCGTTGCGCGTATCCGCATTGAGTATGTCATTACAGCCGAAGGAGAGACGGATCCAGTTGTGGAAGGATACACCGTCCACGGGTTTGTCAACGCGGAGACCGGCAAGCCGACACGGGCTCCGGCGTTATTCCTGCAGACTCTTCAAGAGGCTATGAAATAACGGGCACAGTGGTGGATAACTCATGTTCTACCGAGCCTGATTCATCACGAACCTGCCGATCGACAGTGAATCTTGGCAACCTCCAAAGGAGCTTGCATGCTCAAACCTGAACTGCTCGAGATCCTCTGCTGCCCGAAGTGCAAAGGGGACCTGGACTACAAGCCGGAACAGAATACGCTCACCTGCAAGAAGTGCGGACATGTCTACCAGGTCAAGGACGACATACCGATCATGCTGATCGATGACGAGAAGAAGACGTGACCACCTGATCTCTCCCCCTCGACGATTCCGCCTCCATGATTGACAAGGTCTTCCGTCTCGGCAAAGAGGCTGCCATCTACGGCCTCAGCTCTATCATCGGGCGGTTTCTCAACTTCCTTCTCGTTCCGTTCTACACCAATTACCTCCTGAGTGCCGAATACGGCGTCGTCGCGAACATCTATGCTTACGTGGCATTCGTGTTCGTGGCATACTGCTACGGCATGGATAATGCCTACATGCGCTTTGTCTCCTCCAGGGAGATCGGGGACAAGGAGCAGAACTTCAGCACGCCGTTCTTCTCGCTTGTCGCGACCTCGATCATATTTTCCCTCCTCATTCACGTCTCTGCCCCCTCCATTGCCGCATGGATCGGTGTTGATCCGACGCAAGCACATCTCATCCAGTATGCCGGCTGGATACTCTTCTTCGATACGCTGGCGATCATTCCGTTCGCGTATCTGCGGATGGAAAACAAAGCGAAGACGTTTGCGGGCCTGCGGGTTCTCAACATCGTCGTCACTGTTATCCTGACGATCATCTTTCTCGTTGTCCTGAAGATGAAGATTGAGGCGGTGTTTCAGGCAAACCTGTTTGCCTCGGCGTTCACGTTTCTCTTCCTGCTTCGGCTGGCCTGGCCGCAGCTGACGTTTCGCTTCTCGAAACAGCTGTATAGCGAAATGATCCGTTTCGGACTACCCTACATACCCGCCGGCCTTGCATCAATCGCTATCCAGGTGATCGATCGCCCGATCGTGAAGGCGCTGACTGACGATGCGACGCTCGGTGTGTATCAAGCCAATTATCGTCTTGGCGTGCTGATGATGCTGGTTGTCGGGATGTTCGACTATGCGTGGCGTCCGTTCTTCCTGACGCATGCAAAGGATAAGGACGCAAAGGAGCTCTTCGGCAAGGTCTTCACGTACTTCGTTGCCTTCATGCTGTTTGTCCTGGTGGTGGGGTCGGTGTTCGTCGAAGACCTCGTCCGGATTCGAGTTCTGGGGCGGTATTTCATCCACCCGGACTACTGGGGAGGGCTTGCGATCGTACCTGTCATTTTGCTGGCGTATGTATTCACCGGTGCCTATGTGAATTTCGTGGTCGGTGTATACCTTGAGAAGAAAACTCGATATCTTCCCTATGCAACGGGCGCGGGTGCGCTGGTGAACGTTGCCGCGAATTTCGCGCTCATTCCTCAATTCGGCCTCATGGGCGCGGCGATAGCCACGCTCCTGAGCTACGTCGTGATGGCAACAGGAATTTATTTCCCATCTCAGCGGTTGTATCATGTGTCCTATGAGTGGCCTAAGATCATCCGCGCGGGGGTCGCTGCGGCCGTTGTGCTGGTCCCGTTCTTCCTGCTGGGACTCGAACCGGGTGCGGCACTCAGCATCCTGATCAAAACGGGCTTCTGTGCAGCTTTTGTGCTCATCATCTACGCTATGAGAGTCTTCGATCCTGCCGATCTTGCCCATACGAAAGAGGCAGTCGCGCGACTGTTTACGAAATCACAGTAGGTGAGACGTGAGAAGTCAACCGGCAAAGGTGTTTTCGCTTGTGATGATGTTCGCCGTCGCGGCGTGGAACGGCTGTCACGGTCAGCGAGCCGCAGAATCAGGCAGTGCACAGGAGTTGACCGGAATCCTGTATGTGACCGGGAACGAGCCATTTACGCAGCTTTCGCTGCAGACGCCCGACGGTGTGATGCACCCCATCAACAAAGACTCGACAAGAGTGTATACTGAATTGTTGAAACTGCAGGGAAGGAGGGTTGAAGTATCGTGCCGTCCGCTGCTGCGCAAGTCAATCAAACCAACACTCATCATTGAACGGTATCGTGTCGTTGAGGAACGGTAGCAGAACGGCGTTGATCTGTCTGCTTCTGAGCGTGGCTCTTGGCCGAATCGCGTGGACGCAGGATGTTGCACCCGCTACGCTCGCGGGCAGCGCGCGGTGCGGCACCTCTCTCATCAACGATGAGAAGCTGGTCCGCGAAGCCTGGCTCCGTACGCAGGTCGAATCGCCGGGCATCGTCGAGTCCATGCGTCAGCTCTCTCTGAAGAAAGGAGCCCGTGAGCTGATGGTCGGCGACCAGCACGTCTTCTGGGTCTTCAACATTGAGAAGAGCAAGTTCGACACGGTTCGGGCTGAGCTCATGGCTCAGGGAACCCTGAGCTACGTGTGGGTCGCTCTGCAGGAAATGGCAAACAACCACGTGACCATGGACGAGGTGAATGCGATCCTGACCGCGCTGGAACACTCCACGTCGAGCTCATCCCTCGATTCCACGAAGGGCATTCTTGAGATCGACCGACAGGTGTTCGGGAATCCACCGAACATCGATGCGAACTTCGAGAAAGGGAAGGGGGATGGGAAGACCCATTTTCTCATCTGCGACATCCAGGATGGATGGACCGGGACGGGCGGATTCGTCATCGGTTTTTTCTATTCCGTTGATGTCGATCCTACCAGCGGCGCTGTCAGCACGAGCAACCGGCGCGACATGCTTTACATCGACTCCTATCCGGGCATCTACCTTAACGGCAAGCGACGAACGCGGGATGCGTTGTCGACCCTCTCCCACGAGTTTCAGCACCTTATCCACTGGAATTACGATCCTCATGAGGTGACGTTCTTCAATGAAGGGCTTTCTGAGTACTCGGAGCATCTCTGCGGCTTTGGCCTCAGGAGTTCGGCTGGCTACCTGGCTAACACCAACGTGACGCTGATGAACTGGAACAACACGCTTGATGACTACAGTCGAGCGGCGCTCTGGACGCTCTATGTCGCTGAACAGTATGGCCTGACATTCATCACCAACCTCACACAGAACAAGAGCACCGGGGTGCGCGGATTCGAGCTTGCCCTCGGCCAGTCAGGATACAGCGCCACGTTTGCTGCGACCCTCGGCAATTTCTTCACAGCCAACTGGGTGGTTTCCGGGGCAGTTGATCCCGCCTATCGCTACCGCGGGCTATTGGGTTCCCGCCCGACACTGACAGGCGATTACAGCGATCCCAATGTGCTGCGCACAGATACGTTGCGCCAGCAGGCGGCCCAGTATATTGCATTTTCGAATGCGAAGGATTTCAGGATAACGTTCACTCTTCCAACAGGGGTTTCCGTGCGCGCGGTCGAATCGGGACCAACCGCGATTCGTGTGCGCGATGTTGCTGGCGGAACAGTATTCACGTCGCCCGAGCTCGGGACGCTGTACAGATCTGTGGTTTTTGTTGCGATGAACACCCACCCGACGGCGTCGGGCATCTATTCGTACAGCGGATCGGGCGAACTCGTGATGTTCACGGCAGAAGAGAAGTATGATGACGGGATGCCGGACCCTTATTCCCAGTACGCCCCGTACATCGGCTTCGGCAACACCCGCACGACGCTGGGGATGGCCGTGCGCTTTCAGCCGGCCGTAAAGGGGAACGTCCTCCGCAAAGCGAGGCTCTTTGTCGCCTTCAACCAGGAGTTCTCGAATGGTACCGCGCTGCCGGGCGATGACAAGGACTTCAATTTGCACGTATGGGGGGACGACAACGGTAAACCGGGCGCTGATATTATCCCGCCCTTCCTCGTGAAAGTCAACCGAGACAAGTACCCCTTGGGCTCATTTGTTGATGTGGATCTGACGCCTTATGCATCCTCGCTCACCAACCTCGCGGGTCCTATTTACGTAGGGTTTATGGAAGATGAGGATGACACCGTCGGGACGTACATGGCTATTGACAACACGACGTCCGATGACTACTCCTTCATCTACCGTGGTCCGAATCACCCCGTGGCGCCCAGCAGGTGGCAGACTCTGAGAGAGGTCAGCGCCCTCAATAATCATCAGTTTGATGGTTACAACCTCATGATGAGGGCGGTGTTTGAGTACAGCGACTCCAGTCATGCGCCGACGCTCGCACTGGGATTTCTCCAGAATCCGATCCTGAGCGAATTCATCGAGGTGGTCGCTGCCAGTTCGGATGAGTTGAGGCCCGGCAGTCTGAGCGGCGTGCTGACGCAGCCTTCCGGGGCGACACAGTTAAGGTTCATGAATATCCCGGGGACGATGAGGGCCTTCATCGACACGAGTCAGCAACTCCTTGGAGGCGGAACAATCTCCATCAGGGTGCGGGCAGCGAAACGTTACGGCATCTTCTACAGGGACACGCTCGCTGCGTTCAACGCTCGACTTCTCAAGCGTGAGGAATCGGCGGTTGTCTCAACGCCGAGCGGGCAAGTAGTGCTGACCATCGAGGTTGGAGCTGTCCGCGGGCCGTTGTATGTGACCGCGTTTGATGGGATCAGCAACCCGCTCGCCCGGCCGGATGGCCTGAGCCACGCACTGAAGGTTTTCTCCATCGGCCCGCCGGGGACGGATCTGGCGAAGCCCGCAACGGTCCGCGTCGACGGGGTGGCACATCGCGGTGACCTCACCATCGCGCAATATCGGGACGGACAATGGCTTGCTCTGCCGACGACTCACGATCAGGCCGACGGAACATTGCTCGGCTCAACGACGCGTCTGGGGCTGTACGCCGTGATGAAGAAATCGGATGTCGATGGTGACACGGAGTTGATCCCCGGGGAGTTCGCACTCTACCAGAACTATCCCAATCCATTCAACCCCGCGACGACGGTACGGTATGACGTTGCACGAACGACGCACGTCCGTCTATGCGTGTATGATCTCCTTGGGCGCGAACAGGTTGTCCTAGTTGACGATTTGAAATTGCCTGGCCGGTACGCGGTCTCCCTGACAGCAAGCAGCCTGTCGACTGGAGTCTATTTCTATCGTCTCAGCACGCCGGAGTTTTCGCAGGTGCGGAAGCTCGTTGTCGTGAAGTAACTCGGATTGACGTGAGGATCATCTTGATGCGAATGCAGTACATCGCTGTGTTGTTCATTCTGGCTTTTCTGGGATGTTCGAAGGACACTGCATCCACAGGTCCGATAGAACCGCCTCCTCCGGGGGATCCGCTTGTGCAGGCATGGAGAGATTTCGAAGAGAAGCGCTATGATTCGGCGATCCTCAATTTCACGGATGCGTATAATAAATCGACCGCGAACGCTGTTCGGGCTGAGGCCATCGGAGGTCGAGGGTGGGCATACGCGTACAAGCGCGACCTGGCCAGGTCCAAAAGCGATTTCATCTTTGCTCTCAACATCACGGGAATCACCGGTACCGTGCGGACCGACATATGGATCGGCTATGCGTTTGTTCTCTATGCGCTGAATGATTTCACCGGCACCATCTCATTCGCAGGCGCTACCCTGACGGAGAATCCCATATATACATTTGCTCACGATTCGCGTGTCACCACAAAACGAGTCCGTCTTCTGCTGGCGCAAAGTTACTACGCCGGAGGTCAGTTTGTTTCGGCTGCACATCAGATGGACCTCATTGATCCCTCGGGTGCACCCCATTCCGCCGATCCAGCAACACTCCTCGGAAAGATCCTTGCCGCGTTAAATTCTCTTTAGCTGCTCCCCGTGGGGCCGCCGTGTGTCCATGCGCACCACAAGATTTTCTGGTTGCAGCACCGGTCCACGTACGGAATCATTGATACTCGGGGCTTTGTTTGGTATATTAAAATGAAGGAGCGATTGAATGGAAGAAAAGGCACTGAACGCGCAAGACTCGAAATCAAGCTGGATTCCGACGAATCCACTGTATGACCCGAGCAAACCGATGCAGATCGGCGGGCAGGCCGTCATCGAGGGCGTGATGATGCGCGCTCCGGGC
>Ga0194111_10004107_pt1 | contig 17024 bp, 20 predicted proteins | sample TA2KigC300mmetaG_FD_146194 | JGI IMG/M metagenome (GOLD analysis project Ga0194111, IMG submission 146194) | Freshwater microbial communities from Lake Tanganyika, Tanzania - TA2015033 Kigoma Deep Cast 300m | ecosystem: Environmental > Aquatic > Freshwater > Lake | place: Tanzania: Lake... | reverse complement strand
CTTGCTTCAAAACAAAACATTCGTGAGTTCATAGGGGCTGCTGCCTACTTTGGTTATCAGATATCAAAGGGTCAAGCTACATGGGAAGAAAACCGACGTGTCCTCGCCTCTTTGTTCCCTTCCTTGGGTTCTGAATACACGAAGAAACATCAAGTGCGAGTTAGGCGTGCCGCAAAGAAATTTCGATCTTACGAAGAAGTCCTCTCAGAAATGTTTCGCAGGATTTTTAAGTAGGAGGAAACTTCTGGTAATCCCTAACCGATAGCAACCGCTACTACTACGACTGAAAAGGTGGGTTATTTTATAGCCCACCTTTTCTTTTTTTCTCAGGAGGGGAACAAAATGACGCGAATTTGTTCCCTTAAACTATAGAAGAATGGGGAACCGGAGAAACATGAAATTTGGTGATAACAAGTCAAGTGAGAGATGTATCACGGTAGTAGAAGCTGGGCGCAAGGGGGGATTGACTGTTTTGACAACGCGAGGCAAATCCTGGTTTGCCCAAATTGGCTCAGAGGGACAAAAGGCTCTAAGAGCCAAATACCCAAACATGGCCCGAGAGTGGGGCAGAAAAGGAGGTAGACCGAGAAAACCAAATTTATCTGACTTGCGGGAACCAGGCGAATAACAAAGAAAGGAGGATGCGGACCCGCCTTCTCTGGCGCCTTGTTCCCGCGCCAATATTTTAGCATCAATATAAGAGGTAAGGACATATCTGGTGCGAAATGAAAACTTATATAACGACGGAGGAAATTGAACTACTTGAGAATGCGGCAACTTGCTTGAGAGACAAACTTCTAATCAGGCTTTTGGCAAGGCTAGGTTGTCGCATTTCTGAGGCTTTGGCTTTGGATGTGAAGAGCATAGATTTTATTAGATGCACGGTGACTATTCAGCACCTGAAATCACGAATCCACCTTGCCTGCCTCAACTGTAATGTCAGATTGGCTAAAAGCGACATCTTCTGCCCGAAATGTGGTAACAAAATAGGTGAGGCTTTAGCGAAAGAAAAACAGCATTGCCGAATGAGAATGTTGCCAATTGATGATGGCACACTTAAGATGCTAAGAATTTACATTAATAAGTGCTCAGACACAGTAACTACTGATGATAAACAGCTTATTTTTGGTTTCAATAGACATCGAGCCTGGCAAATAATAACTGAATGTGCTAAGAGGGCGAATCTGCCCGAGCTAATCAATCCCGAGACTGGCAGAGTGCACAATATCAGTCCTCATCGACTTCGAGATGCTTTTGCTGTCCATGCTGTTCAGATAGATGACTCTGGGGATGGTCTCAGGCTGCTCCAAGAACATCTCGGTCACCAGAGCATAACAACGACGATGAGGTATAGGAAAATATCTGGCGAAGAACAGCAGAAATGGTTTGCCAAACTTTGGGATAACAGGAAACGTAAGAGAAAGAAATAGATGTCAATTCCTCAGGCTCTAAGCCAAGGATATGTTTGCCCAGGGTGAAGAACTGCATGTCTAAAGAGGATTGTTGCCGATGGCTAGCATAGGAAAGAACCAGATATTACATGGAGCGAATATCCTGTAAGCTGCCAAACTGGCAGAGATGGCGAGTCATACATCCGGGGAATCACATATCACTGTCCGCTGTCCTGCCGCGACTGTTGGCTGACAGCAAAAGGATAGAAGCTCCAGAGCATGAGTGGTACCGACTGCATCTGACTTTTTACCCTGAGTTCACTTCGCAATAGTTTAGACAGAAAACAGTGAACGCAGACAAGGTGGCCAATCTGGCGAAGAAATACCGTAAGAGTTGAGGGGTCCCAATATCTTCGCTTCCATGCTTTCCTGAATTGACAGGGCGGCGTTTTTATAGCATCGGACAATAGCTTTCTCCTATCCCCACCAATTTTGACCGCTTATTTTTGCCTCTCAGAGCGTCAGCTATTGTAAACTAGAGTGCCGGGCTACCTCAGCAGCTTCACTGCATCAACGCTCCCATGTCGCCATGGACTAAATGGGCTTATCCTTGGTCCCATCCTCAGCTTAAAAGCAGCCTAAACGAGGATTAAGGGGGAGGGAAGTGGAATGTATATGTTCCACATATTTAATCAAAGGACATTTTATGAAACAATGAAGCTGAAACAAAGCTATCGTAAAGCTAACAGTTTTAGCACCTTAACAACTGAATAGCTGAAGTCCAGAGCCTTGCCTCAATAAACAAAAGAAAGAGAGGTAAGTAATGGCATATCGCAAAAAGACACTACGAAGGCTTACTCCAGAGGCAAGGAAACTAGCCAAGCTCATAGGCGAACTGGAAAGCGTGTCCAAAAGGCTTAAAAACCTTGTGCCAGTAGTGGAAAGGCTTGAGATAGACGTTAAAGCCGAACTTAAGAGGCAAGCCTATTATAAAGGAAAGCTCCAGCCCCGAACTTGGAGAGAGCTGGAGCAATCTAACAAAGGGGTAAACCAATGTTAGACTGGCAACAGTATATCGAGATAGCCGACAAGTTTCAACACAAAGCCAGATACGATGATAGAGAGGACTTAAAACAGGAAATCATCGTAAGGCTTGCCGAAGCAGATAGAGCTAATGGACACAAGCCAGATAACCTATCTTGGGCTTACCGCATAGCCAGCTTAACAGTGGCGCAATACTGGCATAACTACTACTACCGCTTAAACGGTATTGATTGCGGACATTGTAGCAATCGGCAAAGGAAAGCCTGTAAAGCCAGAGAGCTATATTCCAAATGCCCTAGAGCGGTTGAGATTGAAAGCCTAAACAAGCCAATCGTTCTGCCAGATGGCAATCTAACCGAATTAGGCGACTTGTTAGCCGATGATAACGCTATTGACCTAGAGGCTTGGCAAGACGCAAAGACTTGGCTATATAGAGCGCCAGTAAGACTGGTTAAAATAGCCTATAAGAAAGTAAGCGGATTGCCTCTTGCCAAAACAGAGGCAAGATATTTACAGAGATACAGGCGAAAAGCCTTATTCTGATGTCGCTTTTTGGCTCGGCTGCCAGAATATAGTATTGAGAGGCTAAAACCTCTTGCAGAGCGGCTAACCGATGCCAGCGGATTGCGGGTCGGCAAGGCTCTGGACAATTGAATAAGGCTAAACTACTTTCGAGACAAGGCTTGCTTTGGGCTTAAGCCTTGCCTTGCTTACTCTTTTTGTCTCCAGCTTTTTGAGTCTATCTCAAGCGGTAGTGCTAGCGGTTGCAGGCTACCGATAAACAGGCGAAGAGACAATGAGAGAGCGAGAGCAAAAAACAAAGTAATGATTATCTCGAATTGATAGGGAAAGTCTTGCCTGTTTCAGCGAAGCTAGACTGGCAAGGCAAAGCCAAAACCGAATAGGTATTATAGACAATCACAGGCAAAAGAGCCTCTGAAGTGTAGGGGTTCTTTTGCCTTTTTCAAGGGTGGTCGGAAATCTCCGACTACCCTTTTTTGTGCTCAAAATCTACGCTCTTCCTCTCAAACCTCACCAGAAGCTCCAGGAAGCCCCTCAAAACTGCCTGGGATACCAATCCCTATCCCCAACCGCGAAAAACCACATTTTCAGCCTTAAAATACAACCCTCCTATCAAACCCCCAAGCTCTGCCCTAAACGAAACAGGCTAAAGTTCAAATTACAGAAATTGACATTCGGAGTGAACGTGGTATATTCTATGCTGAAAAATAAAGGGAGGTAACCAATGCAAGCATATTGTATGAAGTGCCGTAAAAAGAAAGAAATGAGCAATCCGAAGTCCATAAAAATGAGGAATGGTAAGCCCGCAACTCAGGGCGTTTGCCCTACCTGTGGAACCAAGATGTTTCGAATAGGTAAGAGTTAACGATTACGAGCGGATGAACATTTGAAAAGCCGGGTGTTTTTATCAAGACGCCCGGCTTTTTATTACACTAAATGGACATTCGTTCAATCCGCCCAATGGGAAGCCAACTGATGTACTCACGCCTCGTTCTATCTTGCCAAGGAACCATTGTTGACCAGTCAGGCCTGCGGTCATTCGAATATGTGTATTGGAAGGCCATGTTTTTCAAGTCTTAAATATAGGTCTATCCATTTCTTCGGTTTCTGATTCACAGGACTCTCAACTCTCTTACTCAGTACCCCTATGGGTCCGTCTGCCTCAACCGCATTGACTGCAAGAAGCCCAATCCCTTGTTGCTCACATGAAATTGCAAGTTTCGCGGAGCATTCGCCTTTTGGAAGGCACAGGAAGACTCTATGCGCATAGGCCCTGCAGATTCGCATTTTCTCGAATGCCCCCACATCCACTTGGGTCTCGCTTATCCTTACCTCAATTACAGTTATCTCTGAGGTTGTCTTGGGTGCAACAGAGAATTTGAATATTGCAATGTCAGCTCTCGCCAAGAACCGACCACCTTCTCGAATCTCTACCTCAGTTTCAACTGAGCACGTTTGGTCTGTGGCCATCAACCTATCTGCAACAATTTCCTTGATATATTCACGCTCTATCTTCCTACTCACTTCACCCTCTCATCAACGTAAGCTTCCCAAAAACATGTCTCGGTTGGTGTACATGCCATCTACTCACCCATTATTCTCGAATAGAGACAACACTCTGTTCAACACCTTTGTGTGATATACTATCGTATGTGCCACGGACAGATTTGGTAAGGGTGGCTTCGGGGAGAAACCAACCATACGACGTACATAAACAATAAGTGAAGAGTCTCATCTACTTTGGAGTGGCCAATGCATCTTAGAATACTCAAGGGCCTCGCGGGTGTTAAGTAACCTAGTAGTATTGTGAACTCTTACATAAAACTCTGGCTCACCTCTGTCAACAACACAAGCTGGCTGGTGACTTTTAGCAACGGTTGCAACAAAGATGACTTTTCCGTCGATTGGCACGAACGTAGTCTCCCTAACGAATTGGAGAAATTCCTTACCTATTGTGTTAGAAACTAGTTGCACAAACACTTGTAGAAACTTGTCTTGGTCTTGCCTTCCTAGAGCAGCAAAATCGTAATCCAGCCCCACAATATTGCCCTCGTCATCCACCCCAATGAATAGCGTTCCTCCTTCACTGTTCATGAAGCCAGCGATCGTTTTGGCTATGCTTTTTTCTATGTCTCTGCTTTTTCTTTGCTCTTTTACGTCCCACTTCATTGTAGACTTGAATTCAATGTTTTGACCTTCACCCATAGCAAGCTTTTGCCGTATTTCAGCCACCAGGGAAGGTTGACCAAGTGCAAACAGTCTTATAATGAGTTCATAAAACTGGAAAAGATAATCCTTTATCGAATTAGCAGAATCTTCGGAAATCTGTTGGACATTCTCAATTGTACTGACATCCGCTATCAGCTGTCGAAGTCTTTCCTCTGACCAACCAACCTTATTGAGATCCCTCACCAACTGACTATGGGGCAACGTCTTTCCTGCTTTAGGTGTTTTCATCCTTCCTCCTACTGGAAAGGTCGTTTAGATAGTCAAGCAAGGTGTGGCTGATTCTGATTTTTCGAGATTGTTCCTCACTCAGCAAATGATACATGCCTATTAGGATCTTAGAAAAAGAATCGAGCAGGAACAACGCAAGGTCAGATTGCTCCCTTGGATCATTTAGAGCATTTAACATGCCCCCGTAAGATGCAAATTCTCGGAGTATATCTTTGGAAGGATAGAGATGTTCTTTAGGCAGGTCTTGTGTATCCTGTGCATGAAACGCCTTTATGTGTGGTAGGCTCCTATTCTGAGCGGTCCTAGTGGTGGTGACTGCAGCGGATCTAATCCTTTGTTTTAGCTCGCCAGTAATGGAAGAAAGCCCTCGGTCCCACCTCGTGTAGCTTTTGCCCCTCAACAGCGGATAGCGTTCGAGAATCGCTTTTTGGTCACCAATAATGATGGGTAAAACCACGGTCTCTCCTTTTGCATTTTCAAGGCTTAATGCACTGGCGAGTTCAGCCTCGGGCCAATTTCGGCCCATAAAATGCTGGGAAAGGAAGACAACCACGTATCTTGAAATCTCAAGGCCTTCATTGATCTTCTTGAAGATGATATCTCCCCACCCTATTTCGCCGATATCAACCCAGTAGCTAATGCCGGACTTGCTAAGTTCCTGTATAAAAGGGGTAACATACTGTTCTCTGTCTTTTGAGGTATAACAGATAAAGACGTCTCTTATGTCAGGCGTGTGATTCATCATGTGGCTGCTTGGTCAGGAATTCTCGTACAGTCTTTAAGATTGTTATCTCGTAATAGTTTTTTTGCCTTCTCCTCATTTTCTTCGTCTGCTTTGATTATAACGATTGCCTCAGTAGTTTTGGGAACTAAGGTAAGGTAGCCGTATTCAATGTTCACGCTGTTGCGGCCGAAGAGGTCTGCCACGCGCTCTAGTTCACCCGGTTCGTGCCATAAGTGTATTGCGAATACGTCGGTTTCTGTAAAACCGTAGGCATGTTTCCGTAGTTGTTTCCTTGCTTGAGGGATTTTGTTGCAGATTAGCCTTACAACGCTATAGGCTCCTGCCTGCTCGATGCTAAAAGCCTGGACATTCACTTTAGCCTCAGCCAGTGCTCTTAGGGCCCCACTAAGCTGACCTGGCTTGTTTAGCAGAAATAAGGAAAACTCTCTTATCATAATCGTACTCCTGCATCTTTGTCCTCATGTGGTATCGCTTTGAACATTTGGGTCCACCATTTGCAACCTGACCTGCTATAGGTCAACAACTCAACGTGCATAGTAGTTTTCACCTCTGCTACCAACCCCCTTTGGTTCTCTACGTATGTCTACAATAGATTAGACAATTGTTTACCTCATTGTCAACCGAAAATACTATTGCTGCCCATTTGGAAGCAAAGGATTAGGAAATATGAAAGGTCTCCTTTCGCCAGGAGTCAAACATTACTGATGTTCACCTTCACTTAACCAAGTGCCCCTATGTTACATTCCTTCAGTTTGCAATGCAGCAAACATTTACAGGGTGGATTCCTTTATCGCCTGAAGTACCTCTCAACTATCCTCTTATCCTGTTCGCGCTTAAAAATGTAAGAGAAAAGCGCGCACAACCCACCCAAGACCAATGCTATGGCCGCATACCAGAGTTTCAGTGTCGGATCGCACTCTTGGCTGCTGCCAGGTAATCTGAAGCAACAGATACAAACAATTAGTATAGCCGTTAATAATAACGAAATCATCAGATTAGCAAAGAACTCGTAGACATGATAAAGATTTAAAGATCGACTAAGGATGTGTAGCAGACCGCTGTCACCATAGAGCGTGCCGTTTCTCATTTCTTGCCTGTCAGGTTCATGCCATATTGGTTTACAGAGTTCAATTCCATGTCTTATTGCGTCAAATACCAAGCCAAGAAATAGGGGTACCAAAATGAAATACAAGACGAAGAAGTTGCTGTCTCTAGCAGTAGGCAAAACGTGAAGCAAAGCAAAATAGAACGCAAGAGCAAATGGGAAACCGGGCAAATATGAGCATACTAGAAACCTGAACTCAATTTGAGGCATGGGCCCACCTTCCCATTGAACCTTCTCAACAACACCTCTAAGCAGCTACAAATGTATTCACAATATTTTATCATTATATCTAGCATCATACAAATCGCTTGTGACTATGCCGAATCGTAATACGGATTTGGACACAGAATTTCCTTTACAGACCGCTTTTGAATTTGTTAGACTGCCACAAAGCGCTCTAGAGGGATAAGAGGAAGTACTAAATGAATGCGGGATACTTAGGACTCCTTGGCGCTGCGGTAGGTTGGGCACTCAATGAGCTGACGCGCCTAATTTATTACAACAAAGAGAGGAAAGAGAGGCGTTTGGGCATCTACCAACAGGCTTATGCTCGCCTTAGGCAACTCGAAGACATTTTACCTAACGCCAGAAATTTCGCAGCTATTAGTCCATCTATTGATGAATTCAAGCAATGGTGTTATCAAAATAACCTATATCTTGATAGGCAAACTGAAGCAGCCCTCGTAGGTGTTTACAACGCAGTAGTAACTAACATGCTTCCACGAAAAAGAGCTGCCAATATTTTACTGATCACAAACGTGAAAAGAACATTTGATAAAGCTGAAAAAGCGATAAGGGCAGCCACTGGAGAACAAAGCCTGACTGACGAGCGGCTTATTTTGGGAGACTTCTTGCTGAGAGAATATGCTATATCAAACATGTCTACTTACTTCTTCTTCGGTCTGTTTTGTATACTGGCATTCTACCTATCACCATCAAGAGGTGCACCATCCATGTTTGCTATGAATTGCACAGATGCTCTAATGGCTATCTTGAAATGGCTGCCGACATTAGGCATCGTAATTATTGGTGGGATAGCTATCCTACTGGCCATCACTTTACTAGTCATTATCTTGTGGTGGGATATCGTCAAAAAAATAGGTGAGCCAAGGTTGCGCCGTTTTATAATCTGGAATACCCGCTACTACGGGATTGCTCTGACCACAGTGTTTGCGATCAGTTTTATGACAAACATGGCAGACTTGATTAATGCAGGATTGTCCGCGCCTTTTGTATATGCCCTATTCATTATAGGGATAGTGCTCTTGGTTAGCCCAACGGTCTACAGGATAATCTACCGCCGATAATGATGCAGCTGATTGCAAACTTGCAAAATAGCTTAATTCTTTTATTCGGGATTATCCAGGATTCTGGAAAAGCCCCAGCGGTAGGAAGTCTGTGGATGCCCAGGTTGTGGCTTTAGCAAGGTCTCGTGGGTGGATAGCCGTCTCAAATGACAATTCTATTCACGGTGCTTGTATGCTTGAGAACGTCGAATGTCGCAGATGGGAGGAAATTGGCAGACTATTATTGGGGACTGAACAACCTCATCTCCCAGGCTTATAAACCACTTCACGAATGATAATTTGCCACGAAGTACCAAAATTACACTTTACGCTAAAAAGTACAATGGGGGTTTAACACCGCCAACCCAGCCAGAGTGTTCACTAGCAAGCTATGCCATTTTAGCTGAAGATCCACAGATATGGGTCTTGGAGAGAAACTGCTCTTACTGACACCTTAATTCGTGTAGCCTTGCGGCTCCGTGTTTTCTGCTCAGCCAATGCTCGCTTCTCTGCCCGTTGCTCAAGCCAGTTGAGCTCTGAAATAAGATAGTCAGGGTCAGCACCTTTTAGGTTCTTCGTTATTGCTGTCGCCTGTATAGAATTAAGCATCCTAACTGTAAAAAAGCCATCATCAAAGGTTAAGCCCAGTCTGGCTATTCGCTTCTGTTTCCTGATCCAGGATAAGTTTTGAAATTTCCTGGCCTTGCAGATTTGTTCGTCAGCATACCACCTGCCATGTTCCACAGTGGTTTGTCGCATGGGACACAAAGGAGCTTCAGGAGTTTCACATAGCTCGAATAAGTTGCACAGCCTGTCATTCATAATCCGACTCCATTGAAGCTGACCTTGTGACCATACGCCACGCCTGCTCCAATTGTACACCTAGCCGAATTGGGATGGAATGTTAGTTCACTCTTCTCGCAATATGTCTTTAATCCGCTCACAGTAAGCTTGCGCTTTAACCAATGCATCGAGTTTCTTTTCCTTGAAGTAAGTGATATTACCACTCCATTCCTTTCGCATGCACCGGCCATCTTCTTTTATATCAAGACAGCCTCTTTGCCTTGCTTTATCTGGTTGCGGACATAGCCACTTCATAAGACCCTCAGGAACCTCAATCCTACTATTATTTTATCACTATTTAATTGATGCCCCTAATTGTAAGAATCTACGATTGAACTTTTTGAGTAAGTGTGCAAGAAGCTGGGCAGATGTCGGGTAGCAAACGAAGCTCCTAATTATTATTGATTTTTCTGAACTCCCGACTAACGGCCTTTGTCAGGAAAAAGACAGCTGTACTATTGGCTAGCAGATGGCTGTATCTCGATTATGCCGGACTGGTTAGGGCCATGTAGCTTCAGTAACCACTCGTTAAGAATGTCCCTGCCCAGTATGGCGTAGTCCTCCGATTCTTTGGGAATTACTCTAGCTAGAATAGGGCATAGGCCATGGATTGTTAGATGCACGCTAAATACAGGTGACAACCGGAAATCCTTTTCGTCATATCCCCTTACTTGAACTTGGTCGACCATCTGCAGATTAAGCCTCTCAACAACGTCCCAGGGAATCACACTCGCATCCGCTCCTGTGTCCAAAAGAGCCAAGATTCTCTGTGGGTCGCTGCTCAAAGGAAACGCTGGGGAACGCAACTCTACATTTACGGTAGGGGCAGGTGGAGCAAACAAGAGTCTATCATAGCTTAGATTAACTCTAGGGCACATCTTTCTTTAGTTGCGCAACTCTCGGTGAGCGAACCTCTAACATGGACTTGCGGCCAACAAACGGCATATAAATAGCCAAATACCCATATTGCTCATACACACGTCCTGCTAGGCGAGAAAAATCCGTATCTGAATCAAGGATAGTGTCTCGCCAAATGGCTACGTACTTACCACTGAATCCCTTTTCTATGTCGGCCCTATTCTTCTCAAAAAAACTTACAGCTTGCTCGAAAGCAGATGGCAACAAAGCCCTATAGAAACTTGTAGTAACTTCACCCCAACTTTCCTGGCCTGGGTCATCGCCTTTGTAAGGCATCGTCGATAAAGTATATGTTTCTCCCATAGCTACATTGACCATATCTACCTCCAGTCAGAGTTTAGATTGCAGCAGATTGCGCACTTCCGTGAATATATAATCCCTCACCGATTGGATTTTATTTTCGACGCCGTCAACACCTCTAAAAGGTTGCTTGTAGTGCTTATCTATTTCTATGTAGAGCTTCGTCATATCTTGGAAGAGGGGCTCAATTCGCAAATCCCAATACGATTCGGCAGTGTTGAAATGAAAACGAAGCCCTGTGCCTAGTCTACCGTCTCCTAACAATTTGAATCCATCCTCGTCAATTGCTATGAATTTAGTTTCTATTAACTCATTGGCCTTTATGGTTTCAATACCTGGCAGTTGGCAAATCAACTTAATGCCTAGCGTCAAAAATTGACTTAATCTCAAATGTTCAGTGATCATGTTGACGAGGTCCACTATCTTCTGTTTGATTGGAACAAAATCAACTGGTATCACTTCATTAAACTGTATTAGACCGGTTTGAACCAAGATCTGATTCTCCTCTGCATGGGCAATCCTAGCCCCGTCTGGTAAGAAGTTGAACGTACCATAATCGTACCTATCATTTATCTTACTGTAGAGCTGCGTGAGCTGCGTTTTGCTAAAAGGCTCAGGCGGCATTCTCATAGGTGCAGGTACAAGTCCTACTACTAGCCTTATTTCCCTTAAAAGCCGTGTGTCCATATATCCCAGTTAGTAGATATTATCATCTTAAGTGACAACTTTCAACACGCACAGGACTGAACAGTCCCGAGAATTGTTCAGCCATCCATTCGCGTCCTGAGCTAATTCAACCCGTTACAGAACTGCACAATCCTGAGGTCAAGGGACATATGTGCTGATGTCTTCGGCGAAATACTCGCGTAGGTAAGGGGTACCTCCTAAAAGTCATTGGCCGAGATTGACGTCCGGGCTTGACATACAAATGCGGGAAGAGCATAATCACCACTATAGAACGGAGACGGTGGGGTTGACTTCGCCCACAACTGAAATGGGAAATTCTGGGTAGGGCGGGGCAATCCCTGTCAAACCGCTGTTGACAACAGCATGGCACGGCTGTTGCTATATCAGCGAAGATAGGTAGGATTGCGCTGAGAATTGCTTCAAGTTTGAATGGGGAACCCAGGTTTTGAAATAAGGAAAGGGAGGCAAAGAGAGTACCGTGGGGACTTGTAGTCGCCTCGCCACAATGTTAGATGCAGATATGTTGGGCAGGCATGGTACTCCGATTGCCCCTCCAGGAACCCCAGACGTAGATTTGCAAAGAAACTATAGTAAAACAGGCAATAGAGTTAGTTGGGAGCTGGGAGGACGTTACTTAGTCCGTTACCTGACTGTTTCACAAGTGACTTATTTTGCCAAAGGTAACGAGACAAAGCGCGATGAATTGCTGAAGAAAGAAAACTATGTAACTCCCACCCCTTACTCGCCGGAGGAGGCGGTAGCATGGCTTGCGCTTCCTTCACCTCACGAATTGCGTTACTATGCGCTCTTTCTAAAGCCTGAAATCATACCAGAAATTTGGGGGCCAAGGTGGGTTCGTATGGGTGGAGGTATTGAATACATAGTACCTCAAATCCCACCAGATGCCATGGTAGATATAGGTACATCCCCAGGAACAAGGTGGCCGCTTTTAGTGACATAGGAGGATGCTATGCTAGCTTTCGACAAAATTAAAGGGCCACAGAAGTATGAAGACTTTGGTCAAGGCGAGAGACATGGTAGCTACGAGTGGACTTGGTGGAAGAAGGATGGAGGGTTCGCACGTTTCGTCACGGTGTCACGGACATCCCAATCATCATCATGCCAAGTAGAAGTATGGATAGGGGCTGATGACGGACGTGGCTTTGTTCGTCACTTGGTTGCCCACTTTGACGCAGTAGATACGGAAAGGCCAGACGAAGAACCCCTAAAGAGCCAGTTGCAGCAAGCCGTATACGAAGGGGAGGAACGTGCTGCCAAATTGACGCCAGCAGACCTTACTCCTAAGCAGGTCTTTACGGTGACTACGGAGAAGCCATCTAGAATCAAAGCGATAGGTGGCCCTCCAACCTAAATAACCATGAGTAGCATCTCATAGCTGTTCTCTCAACTAAGAACAAGGCACGTCGTAGTTGCAGAGCACCTCCTCCGGACACAATAGTCAGTTTCGTGCAATCCATCATACGCACTGCTCTCTTGTTACCTCCGATGGAGGGGTGGTATAACTCTACCTATGGCCCGTCCCGGTCAAAACTTTCAGCTTTGTGACACTATGATATAAGCCCAAGTCGTCTAAGGTAGTTAATCTTTCCTTTAATGGCGTCTTGTCTCCAAGCTCGATCCAGTCTCTTAGGATATTCAGTTCGATAACTATGCCCAGGTCTACTACCTCGTGTAAGGTGCTCATATATTTAGTCAATTCCTCTGGTATAACCTCAATCTCCATAAAATCCTTTTCCGCAAGAAGCCTTCGGCCCATATCTGTGGCATCTGGAATCACATGAACATCTTTAGACAAATCCGAGTAGAGCTTTCCATAGATAACACTGAAGGAGTTAGAAATGTCGATAATCTCCCACTCTATAAGCTGCTTAATCATTGTGGAAAATGACGGTATATGAACAAATTGCTTTTGGAACTCTCGGTCTCTAAAAAGGATAGCCGTCTTGTCAAAGATCGCTGCGGATGTCTCCTCCAAACCCCTTTTGACTGATGGCTCCTGCTCAATTAAAGCATCTATCCAATCTTTGACCGACTTGCGTTTCCTCTTATCTTTGTCAATCTGCAATTTGGTAGCTTTCACCCTAAAACTTTCGTGGGCGAGACATTCCCAAAAGGCGCCTTTCACAAGCAGTTCCAGTGTGCTTCTTAAGAGGACGTACGCTGCGTTGTAATACCCTGACAGTGCCTCCAAAAACGAGCGATGTGCTTGATGAAATGCTTCCCACTGATAAGTAAGGAACGCTGATTTAGGATGCCAGCTCGCCCCTGTTTTACTGGGCAGACAAATGGGGGCAAGGTAGACGAATTCGTGAATGGAATCGTGGGCCTTCTGGATTGCTTCGTAGTTGCTCTTGAGGGAGGTGCGTATGTTTGGTAATCCTGCCTCTTTTCTTATATGCGAAAAGGCTTTATCAAGTGTCGATTTGTCCACCACACTCATTGCCGAGTGGCCCTCACACCACCATGTCATCTTTCAGGAAAGGACGTCCCTTACCAACTTATCAATTTCAGCTAGTTCTGCCGCTAAATGTTCTCTTACCTTGTTTCGCAGGAAGCCGATTGATTTACCCATGGGTGCCAGTTTAGCAACCTTCTCATGGCATTTCTTTGATAGCTCTGCCAGCTTCTGGTGTTTCACATCCTGAGGGTTAAACTTGGGAATGGGGACATATTCAAAAGGACGGCGGTGTATATGCCTTGCACCCCACTGTCCTCTAGTCTGATAAGGCTTAATTGTCTCATCTACACAAGGGGCATTAAGGAAAGCACATAAATAGTGGGCTTCCATGTCATCTTTGGTCTGGTAATAATATGTGTCTGCATCAGCAGCGAAACCGTTTGCAGATAATCCTGTTCTTGAAAAGGGCTGTGATATGACACAGGAAGCAAGATTAGTGCCAGCTGTGTTATACACAACTGTGTGGTAGCCGGTGGGATGTTGAGAAGTCAATTTCCCTACATAATCTAGCCACTGGTAGATAGTAGATTTGTTACCCGCCTTTTTATTAGTATCCCAAAGAGCCTCAACGTCATTCAGCCATTCATGGAGACCCGAATGTCCTTTTCCCCATGCCATTTCCCTGTTTACTATGGTGAGTCCAGTTGGCTTGTATTCCACAGGTAAAACTACCAGGCTCAGTTCGGTATAACCAAACGGCAGCAGTTGCCTGCCCAGCATGGTGGCATATAAGTATTGTGCCTCGACCTCGCCTCTAAGATAAATATTCTGCCATGGTTTCTTCGCCGTTTTCTGCGCCTCAGGATGGGTTTCAATAGCAGGTTTTGCCTGATTTATGCCAAAGGCACTGGCAATAGGTTGAACAAACCACAGGCTACGTGGCACGATGGTAGCACCCTCTTTTATCTGCTTAAGGTATGGGCTGGGCTCAAACGCAGATGGAAATATTTTGTCTGCACGCTTCTGCTTCGTAGTAACCTTTAGTTCACCTTTTGCCGTTGACCACTTCAGATTCTTGCTGGTTAGCTCACCCTTCAGTGTTTTTACTCCCACTTTTTCTTTTTGTCCATGTTTCCTGACAATCAATACGCATGCTGGGACATTGAATAGCGGTGACATTTCCCCAACGTCTAGTAGTTTCTCTAGTTGTGCCGGCGGAAGCTGGTAGCTCTGAAGAAATTCCTGAAAGCGTTTGTGTTGCTTGGCACCGGTGAGCACACTACGAGGCATAACGAAGGCGATTATACCGCCTTTCTTCAGGTAAGCATCAGTGGATAGAACGAAAAACAGCGTTGCCAACTCCATATGCGTATAGAGCTTGACATCTTTCTTGCTTAGCAAGCCATAAGAAAAAGTCAGCCCTTTTATCCGTGCTTGATATTCTGGTTCTGTAATGTAGCGGTAAGAAAGCCATGGCGGATTGCCGGCTACGAGGTCAAATTGGAGGCGATGCAGGTAGGCGGGTCGATAGTAATTCTTCAAGATAAATGTCCAGATAGTATCTCGTCCCTCTTTTACCAGTTTTCTCATCAGTTTCAGATTGCTTCGCCAGAGATAAACCCAATCCTTATAGCCCTGACTTTCTAGGTATGAGGAAAAGCCTTCTAAGGCTATATCCGCATCGCCACCTGTATACTTGTTCATTTCATCAATGACCTTATCTAGAGAAGTCGGATGTTCCGCCATGCTAGTCGGGATGTGAAAATAATCTTTACCGTCAGCGGAGATGTCAACCATTTGACCACCAGCTGGATTGATACCTTCAAGTGAATTAGCCATGTATACAGGTATAACTACAGTCTTTGTGTAGCTGGCAAGGTCGGGAGCCAATGCCAACACGTAGTTAACCTTACTGATAGTAACTGCCAGCGGATGTACGTCAACACCGACAATGCCTTGTAGAGCCCCATCCACAAGGGATGCGTCTTTAAGCCCTTGTTCTCTGAGTAATCGTATGGCAGTAAAGAGGAATGTACCTGAGCCACAAGCTGGGTCGAGCAGCCTTTTACCCGTGCCGAAGTTTGCCTCTCGCAAGGTTAACTCTACCAGCCAATCCGGAGTATATACTTCACCGAGGTCGTGCTTGGTTTCGCGGTCAACAAGATTCTCATATAGTTCTTTGAGCAGGTCCTCATCCACTTTTGTCAAGTCATAGACCGCTAGATGCTGCTCCATGCCACGGAGTAACTCAAGAGCTTCTTTTTCCAGAGGTGGGGATAGAACCCAACAAAAGAAGTCCTCCTCAGCAAGGTTAGGTAGATTGGTAAAAGCTTTACCAGTGATGATTTCTGAGAGCTGTTGTCCTTTTGGACGCTTCTTAAACAAGGCGGCGTAGGCTAGCAGCTTTACTAACAGTGACAAGTAGGTATGGCGTAAGAAAAGCTCATCCCGAGCGACACTATGACCATAGGCTTTAGCCAATAGCTTGTCCCACTCGTTAAACTTCACCTGGCAGGAAGGGTCATTTTTAGCAGAGGCTAGCATGCGATTAAGGCTATGTAAAGTGGCATTAAAGACCGGGCTGGTATCTCCGAACCTCTTCACCACATCCTGCGAGGTTGGTGCCAATTCTTTTTCCGAAAACAGGAAGGCGTCAAACCAGAGAAATGCATCATCCGGAGATAACTTTTCCAGATTGATTTCGTCTATCTTTGCCAGACCGTCCTCTTTTAGAAGATAGGCTTCAAAGATGAGTCCATCGGTAAGAACACCAAAATAGGCCTGTTTATCGCCAAGGGAACGAAGATAGCGCCGTAGCTCCTCTTTGCCTTTGTCTCTCTCTATCTTCAGATCACGTTTAAATTCGTAAACGATGTCCCGATAGAGAGCATCAATGCTACCCCGCAGCGTGGCACCTGTTATACCTTTTTCGAGTTCTACATCAGTAGGGTTTATTCTAAAGCTCTTTCGGGCAAAATCGATGAATACGTGACGGAGATAGTCATGAGAGGCTCCCTTAGCTTTCGCTTCTCCGATACTGGCGAGGTAGTCCTTAAAGTGGGACTCAAAAGGCTGCAACATCATGCCCCATGTCTTCTATTGCAAATCTATGATACATGAGCCTACGGAATTAGGCAATCGCTGTGTGCTAAATCGGGGCTTTCACAAATGCTGTACTTTACGTCACATTGTGTGAGGCGGAGACCAAATTTTACTGAACCACATACTGAACACTAGCAGCCCTGGATACGTCTTCTGGCGACTATTATCAGCAAGCCAAGCAGTATGACAATAACAGCCGTTGCAG
>Ga0194111_10004101_pt1 | contig 17034 bp, 16 predicted proteins | sample TA2KigC300mmetaG_FD_146194 | JGI IMG/M metagenome (GOLD analysis project Ga0194111, IMG submission 146194) | Freshwater microbial communities from Lake Tanganyika, Tanzania - TA2015033 Kigoma Deep Cast 300m | ecosystem: Environmental > Aquatic > Freshwater > Lake | place: Tanzania: Lake... | reverse complement strand
CGGCAGATCGACCTCGACGGCGAGGCCGGGGGAAGCCGTCCGGTCGAGAAGCCGGGCCTCGGACAAGGCGATCTCCCGGCCGGAGTCGGCGACCTCGTCGACGACCGTCTTCACCGCGAAAACGCGGAGCTCCCCGCGTTCGGGCTTGAAGGCGACCTGGATGTCCTCGTTATGACGGTAATACTTCGAGGCGGCGACCTTGAGCGACTCTTCGATGGCCGCGACGATGACGGCGGGCTCCACCCCCCGCTCTTTGCTCATCTGCAGGATGGTGTTCCAGACGTTGATCTTCACGGTCTCGGACGCTCTCCTTTCGGGACACGAAGGGGTCCGATTATATCGGAAAGAGGAGGTTTATTCAATCGCCGTCAGCCATGTGGGCCTACGTCATAGAAGTGGGGAAGAGGACTTGACATCTGTCGGGCTTCGTGATATTGTAGTTATATCACTACAATATGGAGGTCCCGATGGATATCCAACACCTCGAAGCTCGCCGTCTCGCGATCCTCGAAGAGATCCGATCGATCGACGCGATGCGCCGGGGAACTGTCCATGAGCAATTTTTTCAAATCCGGCGCAAAGGATCGAAAGAACTGTCCCGCCAAGGTCCCTATTATGTCTGGACTCGATCGCAAGGAGGCCAGACGGTCAGTCAACGTTTGACCTCTGAGGCGGCCGTCGAACAAGCCCGAGCTGAGGTGGCCGCCTATAAACGTTTTCAGGCTTTATGTGGGGAATACGTGGAGATCACCTCGAAGCTCGGCGCCCGGAAACAAACAACCGAGGCGGAAAAAAAACGCTTGAAATCCGGGTTGAACAAGACCGAGAGGTAAAGCGGCTCCTGGAGACCGTGGTCAAGTCTGAGAAGCCGGACCTGGAGGCCTGGGAGTCGGCTCTCCGGGTGGCGGTCCTGGCCTGCGGGGCCAAGGTCTTGGCCGGCCTGTTGGCCGAGCACGGCTCAGGCCGGAGAGAACAGGAGGTCCTCTGCCGTTGCGGCCAACGGATGGAAAGCCAGGGGGTCCGGGGCAAAGAGCTGATGACCATGTTGGGGCCGGTGGCCTATGAACGGTCGATGTTTCGCTGTCCCAGTTGTGGAGCGACCCGCTATCCGGGGGATGAAGCCTTGGATGTCGTGGGAACAACGCGTTCCCCTGGCTTGCGCCGGATGATGGCCCGAGCCGGCAGCCAGTCGACCTTCAAGGACGGCCGCGACGACCTCCGCCTCTATGCCGGACTGGAAGTCAGCGCCAAGGACGTCGAGCGGGTGGCCGAGCGCATCGGTCAAGACATGGAGACCTGGAGTCAGGCGGAACGGGAACGGATGTTGGCCCAAGACGGCCCGGAGCCCGACAAGGAAATCCCCTTGATGTACATCAGCTACGACGGGACCGGGGTCCCGATGAGGCCGGAGGAGCTCGTCGGGGTCAAGGGCAAACAGCCCGACGGAACGGCCAGGACGCGCGAGGCCAAACTCGGCTGCGTCTTCACCCAGACGGCCCTGGATGAGAACGGGCGTCCGGTCCGGGATCCCGATTCGACCACCTTCGTCGGGGCCATCGAGACGGCCGAGACCTTCGGCTGGCGCCTCTATGGGGAAGCGCGGCGGCGGGGCCTGGCCCAGGCCCGACGGGTCGTCATCCTCGGCGACGGGGCCGAGTGGGTCAAAAATCTGGGCGAGATGCACTTCCCCCGGGCCGTCTCGATCATCGATCTTTATCATGCCCGCCAACACGTCTCGGGATTATGCCGGCTGCTGTACGGATCGGACGAGAAGAGGATGGAGCGACGTCGCCAACGCTGGTGGGAGCGGCTCGACCTCGGGCAGGTCGAAACGATCGTCTCTCAGGCTCTCCGGGACCTTCCCGAGAATCCGGACCTGGCGAAGGCTGCGATGGCTGAAATCCGTTACTTGGACAAAAACAAAACACGGATGCGCTACAATCTCTTTCGGTCCCAAGGCTTGTTCGTCGGCTCCGGGGTGGTCGAAGCCGGATGCAAGACCGTCATCGGCCAGCGCCTCAAGCAATCAGGGATGGAATGGTCCGTGCGGGGTGCCAACGCCATCATCGCCCTCCGCTGCATGATGAAATCTAACAGGCTTGAAGACTACTGGGAGTCCCGCGCCGCGTGATTTACCCCACTTTTATGACGCAGGCCCTCCTGCCTCGATCAATTGAGTACTAACGACTCTGCAACTCAAACCGCTCTCGAGCCGTCGCCGGATTTCATTGAGCGTCTCGGTTCGGTGGGCTGGGCACATTGAGGCGCTGAGGTGAAAATTGCCCTCGTTGTTTCCCATGGCTTCCATAAGTGATCGGGCATGTCCGCGCGTATTAACGACGCAGAGGATTTGCCTCTCGTTTTTTAGGGAAGATACGAGATCCAGGTCGGTTTGAAGGCCCAAAAACTCGACTTGGACTCGTTTTAAGGATTGATAAAGTCTTGGCGGATCTGGAACAATTTCTTTGACGTTTTCGATGCCAATGGAAAAGTTTGGTCTCTTATGAACGGCCGGCTGGGTTGCAGTGCAAAGGACGACCGTCGACCCATAGTTTGTGGTTAATTCGTTCAAGGCCTTTAAACACGGCTCAAGATATTCGACGGGAATGTTTTGGGCTTCATCGAGGATAATCGCCGCCTTAGCCAAATTGTGCAATTTCCGGCAGGCCGAGGCGCGGCGATTGAAAAGCGATTCGTAGAATTGAACGGAGGTTGTTATGATCAAAGGAGCGTCCCAATTTTCGCAGGCGAGCCTCGAGTATGCGGTCTCTTTGTGGGGATCGAAATTGCTATGATGCTCGACGATTAAACGATCATATGAAATCTCCGGTATCAATGTCATCGGTTTTCGGAACTCTTCCGCGTTTTGCTCAATGATCGTCGTGAAAGGGACGACATAAACGATTCGATTCAAACCATGGATTTGAGCATGACGCAGGGCGAATGCCAAAGAAGATAACGTTTTCCCTCCTCCCGTTGGGACGGTCAAAGAAAAGAATCCCAGAGGTTTTGAAGCTTCATTTAAACATGCCTGTCTGACGTAGGTCCGCAACGAATTTACCGGAGCATCATCTTCAGATAAACCTGTGACGAATTCATTCAGGGCTTGTTCCATTAAATTCAGCACGTTTCCTGGAAAAGACGAACGTAGATACGCCGCATCGGGATTCATGAATTGCTCGGTATCGAGAAAATCCGCATCCACCAAGCATGAAAAAATCATTCTGACGAAGAACGAGATGGAAAAAGCGTCTTTCTTGCCTAGGGCCCGATAAAGGAAAGCGGGCTTAAGAGGAACATTCGCCTGGACGATTGTCGAAGGGGCACCCGTCCAAGCGAGAACACGTTTATTCAATCGATCTTCCTGGCAATTGAATTCGCTTCGCCCGTCAAGGAGCCCGCTGTGATGGCCGGCGATCACGTAGGAAAGCAGGTGTCCAAGAAGATCGATTTTACCAACGGCATACTGAGCGCCGGCCGTTGAATGGTCAATTCGCCCTTTTTCGCTTTCGATATGAGCTTCGATTCCGTTTTGTAGACGAATATAGCTTTGGAACTCGTTCGAATATTTTCCGAGATCATGCCAGAGACCGGCGAGATAGGCCCAATCACCAGAATCGAAAGGAGAAGCAAATTGACGCGCCTTCTCAGCGGTTCCTTGAAGATGTTCTAAGAGACTATGAATAATATGATTGCCGTTTTTATCGAGTCGGATATGGGCGATCGGCGTTGTCTCCAATTCGTCACACCGATAATTCGTCACCTTGTCCCCCGGCCTTATCCGCGCGGCTGAATGGCCTCACTTGCCTGGCCGCGCAAGCCGATTTATAGCAATAGCCGAATTATGAACTCAGTTTCACGGCCAACCGGTCGAGAAGATCGGCGTAATCCGGAAGGCGTTTGAACAGCTTCTCAGCGAATTTTTCCTTGTACGTATGAACGGCGAGATTCCGATCCGCCAGGATCTTCAGCCATTTTCTCTCATAGTTGATCAGGCCCAATTTGAAGGCGACCTTAAGGCAAGCTCTTGGGGACTGGCAGTCAAGCCCCTCGCGGCGAGCATAAGCCTGGATGCTTTTCCAAGCGAGGTCGAAGCCTATTTCGAATCTCTTGATCGCCGAATCCCGGACGATTTCTGTTTTTTTTTGACGAAGCGCATAACGCAAATTCGCCACGGCTTTCTTGAAGTCTTTCAAATGGGGAATGTCAGTTGATGGTTTCGGCATATTTCAACGCTTCCTTCTTGAAACCGGCGGAGGCGTTCCTGAAGTCAACCACGTCGAAAGAATACAGCGTCGGCAGATTTTCCAATTCCTCAATGATCTCCGCGAGAAGTTCGGAGGGGAGTTCCCGAGGTCCTTCGATGCCGACGTCGATGTCGGAACGCTCCGAATGAGATCCGCGGACCCTCGACCCGAAAAGAAAAACGCGGTAGAGATTGAGATCGAGGTAGCGGCGGAGGATGGCTCGGATTTCGGCTTTAAGCCTCTTTTCGGAGTAATGTTCGAGATGCATGCCTTCCGCCTAGATGGATGAGTTCAGTATAGCCGTAGATCCTTGGAATATCAATCCTGCCGGCAGACAAGAGCTTCGGTTCGAATCCCCCCTCCGGCTTCAGGCCGACTCGAGCCTCGGAAGCCGTGTGCCGCAAGAGGGGCCATTCCGGCCAGCGCCAGTCGGGTTGACGGGCCGCCGGATTGCGGATATCCTTGGAGCAACCGAGGAGCCGATGGCCCCGTCCGCGACCTGCCCGAAGTGCCGGACCGAAGGGGCGGGACTCCGTCACCAGGACATTCCAAATCGCCGGCGACGCCCTGACCCGGGGGATCGTCTTTGCCGGCCGCTACGAGATCATCGAGGAGCTGGGCGCGGGCGGGATGGGCTGCGTCTACCGGGCCTTCGACCGGAAGATCGGCGAGGAAGTCGCCCTCAAGCTCCTCAAGGAGGCGATCGCCGCGGACCCGAGGATCGTCGAACGCTTCCGGAACGAGCTGAAGACCGCCCGGAAAATCCGTCACGCCAACGTCTGCGGGATGTTCGATCTGGGCGAAGAGGGGGACACCCTTTTCATCTCCATGGAGTACGTCCGCGGGGAGGACCTGAAGAGCCTGCTCAAGCGGACGGAGAAGCTGACGGTCGGAAAAGCCGTGTCGGTCGGCCGCCAGGTCGCCGAGGGGCTCGCCGAGGCCCACAAGCTCGGCGTCGTCCACCGCGACCTCAAGCCCGGAAACATCATGATCGACCGGGAGGGGAACGCCAGGGTCATGGATTTCGGGATCGCCCGGACGTTGAGCGCGGCCGGGACGACGGCCGAGGGCGTCATCATCGGGACGCCGGAGTACATGTCGCCGGAGCAGGTCGAGGGAAAGCCGGCCGACCCCCGTTCCGACCTTTATGCCCTGGGGGTCATTCTCTACGAGATGGTCACGGGCCGGCCGCCGCGGGGGTTTTTCTTTTCCGGAAAACGAGCCCCGGCCCCGCCCTCGACCCCGACCTTGTCGCCGTCGCCGCGTTCGAAAATCTCACCGGCGACCCCTCGCTCGACCCGTTGGGGAGGGTCGCTTCCGACTGGATCGGCCAGGGCCTGTCCCAGATGAGCGGCCTCCAGGTCGTTCCGACGATCAACGTGCCGCAGCTTTCCCCCATGGCCAGGCCCGGAGAAAAAGCGGGTTCCCCGCTCTCTCCGCTCCAAGTTGTCGCCGAACTGACCGGCGCCGGGAAGGTCGTCTCGGGGACCTACTATCTGGCCGGCGAAGAGCTCCAGTTCCTATCCAGCCTCACGGATACCCAGAAAGGAAAGCTCCTTTTTTCCCCCGACCCCGTCAAGGGGGCTCTGGCCGAGAGGATGGACGTCATCGAGAAGCTTGGCCAGCGCGTCATGGGGGCCCTGGCCGCCGACCTCGGATATTCGATCGGGGACTGGAAAGCGACGAATCCTCCAAGCTATGAAGCCTACCGGGAGTTCGTCTTCGGGATGAATTTTTTTTGGAGCGACGACGCCCGGGCCGCCGTTCATCTGGAAAAGGCCCGCGAGCTCGATCCCGGATTCATGCCCGTCTACCAATGGCTGGCCCGGATCTATTCGAATCGCGGGCTCTGGGCCAAGGCGGTCCAAGTTCTCGACGTCATGGAGCAGAACCGGGACAAGCTCACCCCGGAGGAGGCGCTCTTCATAGATCGCCTGAAGGCCCTGAGCCAGGGGAAAAACGAAGAAGCCCGGCGGGCCCTCCTTCAGATGGAAAAGATCGCCCCGCATGAATTCGCTTACAAGTTCCTCGCGGTCGCCGACGGGGTCGCGCTCAACAAGCCTCGTCTGTCGCTGGAGATATTCGAAAAGGCGGAGGCCCCCCCAGCCTGGCTGAAGACCGACCACGGACGAAATCTGGGAACGAGATACTTTGCCTATGTCAGCATGGCTTATTACCTGCTGGGGAATCACAAAAAGGATCTCGACGTCGTCCGCAGGGCCCGGAAATCCTTCCCGGAGGCTGCAGGTTTGCTGTTTAACGAAGCCCGGGCGCTGTCGGCCCTGGGGAAGATCGAAGAGGTCAAGAAGGTTGTCGACGAAAATCTCCTTTCGAGTCCTTCGACGGGAGCCGCGGCCGCGGGAAGGGTCATGCTCACCGCGGCCCGGGAGCTGCGCCTGCGCGGACATCGGGAGGCCTTCAAACAAATGGCCGGGCGGGCGGTCGAATGGTGCCGGGAGCGGCCGGCCGGCAAGGAGGCGTCGGAGAACCAGCGCCATGAACTGGCCCAAGCGCTCTATATGGCTGAACGATGGGAAGAAGCGGGCATGCTCATCGAAAAACTGAGGTCGGAGAGACCCGGCGATATCGATTACCTCGGATACGGCGGAGCGCTCGCCGCCAGGAGGGGCGACAAGGAAGAAGCCCTGAGGATTTCCGAGGAGCTGAAGAAGATCGACCGTCCCTACACCTTCGGCGCGCCGACGTATTGGCGGGCGAGAATTGCCGCCCTCTTGGGAATGAAAGAGGAGGCCGTGGAACTCCTTCGCCGGTCATTAGCCCAAGGACACTATTATTTAAACGCGACAGGCATTTTCATCATCCAGGAAGCGGACCTCGACCCACTCCGCGATTACGCCCCGTTCAAAGAACTGATGAAACCCAGGGGATAGCCGGAGCTGATGAGGAAGCTTCTCTCGTGACGCCGAAAGACTCAGGACCGCGGGCGATGTTTCTCATGGGCAGCGCCCCCGGTCCGGAAACGGTCATCAACGGAAAGCGGTGTCTCTACTTCGGCGGGACGGGCTATTTCGGCCTTCACGGCCACCCGGCCGTGATCCGGGCGGGGATCGCCGCGTTCCGGCACGGCACCCACGCCGCCACGACTCGCTCGGGATTCGGTAACAACTCCGCCCTTCTCGACGTCGAGAGAAAGTTGGCCGCGTTCTTCGGCACCGCCGAGGCCGTCTATTACGCCTCGGGATATCTCAACGGCCTCTTTCTGGCCCAGGGACATGCCCGGGCGTTCGATGTCGCCTTCGTCGACGAGGCGGCGCACTATTCCATTCGGGACGGCGTCGCCGCCGCGGGGAAGCGGGCCGTCGGCTACAAACACCTCGACCCGGCCGACCTGGGCCGCAAGCTGAAGGGATCCTTGGGAAGAGGCTGGAGCCCGGCCGTCTTCACCGACGGCGTTTTTCCGACGTTCGGGGAGATCGCCCCCCTGCCCGATCTCCTCGAGGCCCTCAGGCCCTATGGAGGGATCTTGTGCCTCGACGACGCCCACGGCGTCGGCGTCCTGGGCGAAAACGGTCGGGGGACCCTCGAACATTTCGGGATCGCTCCCTCGCTGAAAATTTCCATGGCCGGGACTCTGAGCAAGGCTTTCGGCGGCCACGGAGGCTTCATTCCCGGTCCGGCCTCGCTCATCCGCCGCATCCGCCGGGAGGTCGGGGCCTATGCCGGATCAATGCCCGCGCCGACGCCGATCGCCGCCGCCTCGGCCAAGGGGATCGATCTTGTCGCCTCCCATCCCGAATGGCGGGCGGCGCTCCGGGCCAACGTCCGGAGGGCCAAGGCCGGGCTTAGAAAACTTGGCTTGGCGGCGGACGACACGCCCGTTCCCGTCATCGCCTGGACGCTCGGGTCGGCCGCCGAGATGAAGCGCGTCCAGAGAGCCCTCTTGGACAGGGGAATCGCCGTCGCCTGCCTGAAGTACGCCGGCGCGCCCGCCGGAGGCGTCCTCCGGGTGACGATTTTCTCGACCCACACCCCGGACGATATCGACCGTTTGATCGACGAACTCGGCCGGATTCTTTAAAACTTCTTCAGGGTTTTCAAGAAGTCGGGGTCGACCTCGGCCCCGATCCCCGGCTTCTCGGGGAGGGTGATCAGGCCCTTGGCGAAGGTCATTCCGTCAGTCACCGGATCGATGGTGTGAGAGGTGTGGCCGTCGAGGTCGGTCCAAAGGATGTTCCGGCGGGCGGCGACGATATGGGCGGCCGCGGTCAGGGCCAGACGCGATTCGAGCATGCAGCCGACCATGCAGGCCATGTTGGCCCCGTCGGCGATGTGGGCCATCTTGGACATGTTCCCGAGTCCGCCGGCCTTCATGAGCTTGATGTTGACATAGTCGCAGGCCTCGGCCTTGGCGAGCTTCAGGACGTCGGCCGGGCCGAAGGCCGCCTCGTCGGCCATGACCGGGATCGGGCTGGCCGCCTTCACCGCCCGGAGACCGTCGAAGTCCGAAGCCAGGACGGGCTGCTCGACGAACAGGATGTTGAACCGCTCCATCTTTCTCAGGGTGTCGATCGCCACGGGCGGCGCCCAGCCCTGGTTGGCGTCGATTTGGAGCACGATGTCCGGGCCGACAGCCGCCCGGACGGCTTCGAGCCGCCGGAGGTCGAGGTCCTGGCCCTGCCCGACCTTGATTTTGATGATGTCGAAGCCGGCGGCGGCGAATTCCCGGGCCCGCCGGGCCATCGTCTCGGGCTCGTCGAGGTCGACGGTGATGTCCGTGGCGAAGGACGTCCGGTCTCCGCCGAGGAGGCGGAAGAGGGGAAGGCCGGCGATTTTGCCGAGGATGTCGTGGAGGGCCGTGTCGAAGGCGGCCGTGGCGCTGGGATTGGAATGGACGAACGCCCCGAACTCCCGGAAGAGGCTTTCGATGGCCAAGGGATTCCGGCCCAGAACGATTTCCCGGAGAGCCTTGGCCGCGGCGAGGTTGGTCTCCTGCGTCTCGCCGGTGATCGGCGGAAAGGGGCAGGCCTCTCCGACGCCCGTGATCCCGGCGTCGGTGTGGACCCGGACGAGAACGTCGTTGGCCGCGGGCATCGTCCCGATGGCGATTCGGAAGGGCGATTTCAGGGGGAGGTCGTAGGCGTAGATGTCGACCCCCGTGACTTTGAGCCGGGTCGCCTCGGCCTGGGCTTTTTCCAGGGGGCCGCCGGCCGCCGAGGCTTTCGCCGCCGCGAAGCCGAGGGCGCCCATCCCCATCGTTGCGATCTCGAGAAAGTCGAACCTGGACATGAGCATGCCGCCTCCTCGAGATTTAATTATTCCAGACGGGGCGGGATGTCAATAAAGGACTTTGGCTTCCCCCAGCGTCTCGATCCGCTTGGCGAGCCAGGCGAGCATGAGTTCTCGCCGAGCCATTGTCGCCGCGATCTCCTCATTGGTCAGGTAATCGCCGACGACTTCGCGGACGATTTCCGGGGTCAGGGCTTTCAAATCCTCGAAAAACGGCCTCGGAAGCTCGGCCATGATGAAATTCGGCCCCTCCTTGAATTTTTCGTCGTAGATGAGCCGGGTCGTGAATTTTTTCGTCGTCCGGAATGTCCGGGAGTGGTCGATGAGGATCATCCGCCAGTCGTCCGTGATGAGGTAATTGCGCTTATGGCGGTCCTCGTTGGAGATGAGGTTGTCGAAGGCCCTTTGGAGGTAGAGGGCCTTGTAGAATCCGCTGACCTTGGGGCCCGGCGGGTTGAGCTTTTTCTTCAGGAGCTCTTCCATGTTCAGCCAGGCATCGATCCAGAGCTGGCACGACCCCCGGTCGCCGCGGAATTCCCTCTCGACCGTGACCGGGACCATGTGGAGGCCGAGGTGCCGGCTGAGCCGGTAGGCGGCGATCTCGCCTTTCCACGTTTCCTTGAAGCCGCCGACTTTTTCGCCGAAGACGTTCTTCCAGAGGGCCTTTCTGCGGACCCCGTCTTTCTCGAGGGTCAGGACCCAGGGATTCGTCACGGCCAAAGAGCCCGTCAACTGCTCCTGGCCGACGACCTGGGCGGTTTTCAGGAACTCTTCCCACCGTTCGTATTCGGCCTTGTCCTGTTCGGTGAGTTGGGCGAAGGCCGCGGACCCGCCTCCCAGGCAGGCGACGAGGAACAGACCGACCAGCGTTTTTCTCATGTGTTGACCCCTCCCCATGGGCGTTCTCAAGACGGCCTTAATTTATGGGCGGCCGGGGCGAAAGTCAAGAGGGGGAGCGGCAGAGCGAACAAGGCCGCTACTTGAAGATCTTCTCGAGCTCCTTGACGAGGTCGATCTGTTTCTCGACTTCGACGAGGGGAATGTTCTTCTGGCTGGAGATCGTCGTGAACCGGCCGTCCGTGTTGCCGTCCTTCCAGACGAGTAGGATGTCGGACTGCGGGGCGACGAGGTCGATCGTCTGCTCGTCGGTCGTGTCCCCGGACTCCGCCCCCTGAGCCCGGCGCTTCATGCCTTCGACGTGGGCTCCCAAGACGGTCATCTTGAGCTTCCGGGCTTCGGCGATCAGGCCGGCGGCCCGCTGGAGCTCGTCGGCGATGTCGATCCCGGCCGCGCCCATGCCCTTGAGGCTCGAACCCATGGTGATGATCAGGGATTGGTAGGGTTTCGCCTTGAGGTCGGCCGCGGCGGCCATGGGATGGAGTTCGAACTCCAGGCCGGCCCTCCGGACGAGGACGCTGATCATGTTCGGCCCGTTGCTTTGGCCGCAGGAAGTGATCAGGATCGGCGGCCGGGCCGCGACCTCCGGCGCTTGGGCCGGGGCCGCGGAGCCCAGGACGAGCGCGCCGGCGACGAGGGCGGTCAAGCGGAGAGAGGTCTTCATGGAGATGCTCCTTAAGCCCTATCCTAGCGGAACGCGGACCCGATTTCAATCCGTTGCCCGGGGCGTGTGGCGGCACATGGCCATCCTCTAACCCCGGCCCCGGGGAACCAGTCCCGTCGGTTCCCCCCCTCGGCAAAGCCATGGGGGCCCCCCCTCCGACTCTCGAAGACGCTGACGAGTTTCGGAGCTCCCCTTTTCGGGGGCGCCCTCAAGAAATGGGACTATCCATATTCACCCCTCCTTCCTCCCCTCGAGAAAGGGGAGGCCCCGAAACCGGAAGGCGCCCTCGGGGGTCGGAGGCGAGGGGGTCAGTATCACTGGTCCCAAAGTCTTAAAAGCGTCTTCGTCGGACGGCCATGCCGCCGCCTGACACGCCGAGCTCTTCAAAGAGCGCCTGCGGGGACGGCAAATCTTTATGACGAACAGGCCGTTCCCGTCTGCGGTCTGCGATCGGGGACAGAGAGGGATATAACTGTTAAACGGTCAAGTCGCCGGGATGCGGCCTTGGCTTTTCCGGCGAAGATGAATAGAATACGAATATTCCTTATCAGGAGGCTGTGACTATGCGGAATCGTCGGAGCGCTTATCTTCTCCTGTCCCTCGGTCTCGTCCTCGGGCTTCTGGCCCTTCCCGGCTGCAAGAGGACGCCCAGCGAGAAGATGGCCGAGAAAATGATGGAGCGGGCCCTGGAAAAAGCCTCGGGCGGAAAGGCCGACGTCGATTTCGCCGGCGGGAAAGTGAGAATCCAAGACGCCCAAGGAGTCGGAGAGATCGATTATGAGGCCAAGACATGGCCGAACGACCTTCCCGAGGGCGTCTTGAGGTTCGAGGACGGGAAGATCAAGGGCGTGACCCGGAGCACCCACGCCGCCGAGAAAAGCTGGATGGTCATGGTCGAGGACATCGATGTCGCCTCCGTCAACGCTTACGTCGAGGCCTTGAAAGCCGAAGGCTGGTCGATTCCGATGAATATGGTCGCCGAAAGGGGCGGGATGTTCCAGGCCGAGAAGGAGAGCCTCTATCTCATCGGGATGTACAACGCCGAAGAAAAGATCATCTCGCTCAATTTTGCCCTGAGAAACGAATAAAAGACGGGGGACGCTTCAAAGCGTCCCTCGTCATGGCCTATTCGTGAAGCGGAAATGAGCCTGAGGGCCGGCCTGATCGGGACGATCACCTCGGACACGATCCTCTACGACGACGGCCGCTCCTTCCGAAGCCTGGGGGGAGTCCTTTATCAGGCCGCCGTCTTCTGCGGCCTGGGCCTCGAGACCTCGCTGTTTACGAACTGCGGGGAAGCCCTGCGGCAAGAGGTCGAAGCCTTGACCCGAGACTGGCCGTCCCTTCGCCGGGAGGGAATCGGCTGGGTTCCCGGCCCGGGCCATCGCGTGGAGCTCCGCTATTCCGACCGGCTCAAGGAGAGGGAGGAGGTTCTCCTCTCCGCCGTTCCGCCCCTCGAGCCTTCGGCCGCTCTTGCCGAGGCGTCGGGCTTGGGGATGCTTCTCCTCGTCTTCAATTCGGGGTTCGACCTTGAGCTTTCCGCCTGGCGGCGTATCGCCGCGGCCGCCCGGTGTCCGGTCTGGCTCGACGTCCATTCTCTCGTCCTGGCTCCCAAAACCGGCTCCCACCGCGAGTATGTCGCTTTGGCGGACTGGCGGGAGTGGATGGGAGGGGTCTCCTATCTCCAGGCCAACCGCCAGGAGGTCGCCTCGCTCCTCGGCCATCCCGAGCGCTGGCCGGAAGAGGGGGAATATCCCGGCTTCTGGCGTGACTGCTTCGACCTGGGCATCCGGGCCGTTTTCGTGACCCTGGGCAAGGAGGGAGTGCTCGTCGCCGCTCCCGGTGGCGTCCGCCCGGTCCGGGCGCCCGCCGTCTCCGCCGTCGTCGACACGACCGGGTGCGGGGACGTGTTCGCCGCCTCGACCCTCGTCCGAATGGCCGCCGGGGCGGACGTCTTCTCGGCCGCGGCCGAAGGCGCCTCTCTGGCCTCCGCGGCGGCCGGCGTCGCCGGAGTTCGGGCGACCTTTGAACTCGTCCGCCGAAGCCGTTTGACCGCCGCCGCGCCGTTGTGATAAATAATTCCCAGCCGAGGTTTCACGGATGGAGAAAAAAGACCTGCTCGACATCGGCCATTTCAGCGATTTTCTCAAGCCGGCCCAGATCATTCACGATCTGAAATCGAGGGACAAGGTCGAGGCCATCGAAGAGCTGCTCGACATCCTGGCCAAGCAGAAGCTCATCCGCAACCGGAAGCTCATCTTGACCCGCCTCATCGACCGGGAGAATCTCGTCTCGACGGCCCTGGGCGAGGGGATCGCCGTTCCCCACGCCCGGGTCAATACGGGCGGGACGATCGCCATCGCCGTCGGCCGCTCCTCGGCGGGGATTGATTTCGAGGCCGTCGACAAGAAGCCCGTCCGCCTGATCATCCTCATCGTTTGGAATCCCCAGCTCCCCGGCCTGTTCAATCACCTCTTCGCCGGCCTGGCCAGCTTCCTCCACCGGCCGGAGTACCGGGAGCGGATTTTCGCCGCCAAGGATAAAGCCGAGCTTTACGAGATCCTCTCGGAGATCGAGCTCCGTCTGCCCCAGGAGGACAGGATCGTCAGCCGGGCCAGCCTGCTCGGCAAGCTCCAGGAGATCGAGATCAAGCGGAAGAAGGCGCCCAAGGCCCAGCAAAAAGTCCTTCAAGCCCAGGCGACCCTGATCCGCGAGGAGCTCGACGAGGCCCTCCTCCTCCGGTTCGACAAATTCATGGCCCGCTACGGGTTCGCCGTGGCCGAGGTCGAGGACGGGGCCTGCAAGAGCTGCAACATCAGCGTCTCGACCGAAATGAGCTCGGCCATCGAGGGGACGAACGACATCTACGTCTGCGAGAACTGCGGGAAATATCTCGTCGCCGCCAAAAAGAAGAAAAAATAGTCAGCGGACGGTCTCCTTGACGAGGGGAACCGGGGCCATGAGCTTGTAGACGGGGCAAGGCGAGGGTTGCCGGGCCCACTGGCCGACGAGGTCGCGGTCGAAGAAATTCCAGACGACGAGGCCGTCGTCGGATTGCGGTTCGAGGAGATAGGCGGCCACGTTGGCCAACGGCTGGGCGAGAGTCACGAAAATCGTCCCGGCCGGGAACTCCTTGGTTTCGGCCGCGTATTCGCCCGAGACGGCGTTCAACCGGTGCCCTTGATAGAAGTTCGCCGCGGCCTTGATCTCCTTGATCTTGAAGGTCTGGACCTCGAGCTTGGCCGGAGCGGACAGGCGCTCGACGAGAAGGCCGTGCCGGACAAGGTTCTCGACGACCCCGGCGTTGGGCGGCGAGATGAGATAACCGGCCGGCAGGGGGACGGTCGTTTTCGGGACGAAATCGGCGTAGTAGGGGACGGTGTAGGCTTTTTTCCTGCCCGTCGGCTTCATTTGGGGGAAGGGGGCGCCTTCCCGCTGGACGGATTCCATCTCGAAGCCGAGGATGGTGACCGGATTGGGGAGGGCCCGAAGGTCGAAATCGAGGCCGAAGAGGCCGGCCGGTTTGGCGGCCAGGCCGCGGGCGACCGTCCGGGCGTCGGCTTCGGCCGTCGCCTTGAGGAGGAGACCGGCGTTGGCGTAGCTGTAATCGAGGACGGCCAGAAGGAAGTTGTAGTTGCTGATGACCCGGGTCTTATAGTCGGCGTGGACGTAGTTCTCGTCGAGGATGGCCAAGCGGTTGCGGAGGCCGATGTAATTCGTGAGATAACGGGGCTGGGGTTCGAGCGTTTGCCAGCCTTTCTCGGGGGCCCGAGGATCGCGGAACATCCCGTAGCCGACGGCGAGGGTCCCGTAGGCGGCCTTCATGATCCGTTCGACGGCCGGGAGCATGTTCGAGCGCTGGAATTCGATGAGATCGCGGTCGCCGTTGGGGTTCAGCGGCCAGGCGTAGGTGACGGTCTGTTCGTGATGGGCGCCGTTGGTCGTGTGGCAGTCGACGAGGAGGACGGGATCCCAGCGGTTGAGGACGTTCTCGAGGAGGCCCCGGATCTCCGGGCTTTCGGCCTTCATGGCGTCGCGGTTGAGGTCGAGGTTCTGGCCGTTCGGCCTGACGCCGACGCCCTCCTCCGGCCCGGGCTGCTGGCGGCGATTGGCCGGGCTGATTTTCTCGTTTCCGTCGACGTTGAAGATGGGGGCGACGAGGATGACGAGCCGGTCGAGATAGGGGAGCCGCGTCCTCTGGAAGAGGTCGCGGATGAGCATCAGGGACGCCTCCTTGCCTTCGACCTCGCCGGCATGGATGTTGGCCTGGATGTAGATCACGGCTTTGCCGGCCGTCCGGGGGTCGTTGGGCGAGGCGGGGACGGGATGGCCGACGACGACGAGGGGGATGTCGTAGCCTTCGGTCGAGGTCCCGAGGAACTCGACCCGGAGATACGAGCTCTGCATCTGGAGTTCTCGGAGAAAGGCCATGACGTCGGCGTACCGGGAGGTGGCCTTGAAGTCCGAGGCTTCGGCCACGGTCAAGGGAGGACGGGGCTTCGGGGGCGGATTCTGGGCGAAGGCGCCGGTTGGGGGCAAGACGGCGAGAAGGGCGAAAGAAATGACGACGAGGGCGAGCCGGGGATGGCGCTTCATTCGGTCCTCCTGGCGCTGCGGGGCGGTCAACAAGTCTATTGCAATCGGCCGGACCCGTCAATGATAATACGGCCATGGGCGCATTCCCCGTCCGGCCCGAAAAGGAAGACGGCCTGCGGGACCGGATGGCCAAGCTCGGCATCTCCGAAGCCGATCTTTTCGAGAAGTTCGTCCGGTCCGGGGGAAAAGGGGGCCGGAACGTCAACTCCGTCGCGACCTGCGTCTACTTGAAGCATCTCCCGACGGGGATCGAAGTCAAGTGCCAGCGCGAGCGCTCCCAGGCCTTGAACCGCTTTCTGGCTCGCCGCATCCTGGCCGACAAGATCGAGGCGAAGGTCAAGGGGGAGGAGAGCGCCGAGGCGCGGCGGGTCGCCAAGCTCCGCCGGAAGAAGCGGAAGCGGTCGAAAAGGGCGAGGGAGAAGATCCTGGACGACAAGCGCCGCCATGCGGAAATCAAGTTCGGCCGCGCGCCCGTCAAATACGGGGACACATAACTTATCTGTCCTCAAAAGTGGACAGATAAGTTATGTGTCCCCGTATTCACGAGGCGAGGCGGATGAGGGAAGAGAGGAGGACGTTGGCCCCTTTTTCCAGGTCTTCCCGGCGGACGGATTCCTCCGGACAGTGGCTCAGGCCGTCGGGGCTGGGGACGAAAATCATGGCCGTATCGCCCTTGGCCGCGAGGATCTGGGCGTCATGTCCCGCCCCGCTGGTCAAGGCCAGGAAGGGATAGCCGAGGCGGGCGCAGGATTCCTGAAGCAAGGCCGTGAGCCGGACCGGCACGGCCAAAGGGGCCGTCTTGTCGATGACCCGGGAGACGAACCGGAGACCGCGGGTGGCGGCCACGTCCTCGGCCAGGGCGAAGAGCTCCCGCTCCAGGACGGCCATCGTCTCGCCCGTCCGGGCCCGGAACTCGAAAGAAAAGCCCGCCTCGCCGGGGACGATGCTGAACGCCCCGGGCTTGACGTTGACCTTGCCGATCGTGACGAAACTCCCGTAGCGGTTCGCGGCGACGTGCCGGGTCGCCTTGAGGGCGAAATCGGCCAGCCCGAGAAAGGCGTCGCGGCGGAGCTCGAGGGCCGTCGTCCCCGCATGGCCGGCTTCGCCGATGAACGAACACCATCGGTAGTGCTTGCCCTGGATCGCTTCGACGATCCCGACGGGCACGCCTTCGTCGTCGAGGACGGGCCCCTGCTCGATGTGGAGTTCGAGGAAGGCTTCGATCTCGGGGGCTTCCCGGCGGGCCTCGAGAATCGATTCGACCGTGTAGGGCGTCGCCTTGAGGACGTCGCGGAGCGGAAGTCCGAAAGCGGTCAGCCCCTTTTCGACGAGCTCCCGGTCGAGGTCGCCGATGAAGGCCCGGCTTCCCAGGAAGTCGCCGAC
>Ga0194111_10004093_pt1 | contig 17052 bp, 15 predicted proteins | sample TA2KigC300mmetaG_FD_146194 | JGI IMG/M metagenome (GOLD analysis project Ga0194111, IMG submission 146194) | Freshwater microbial communities from Lake Tanganyika, Tanzania - TA2015033 Kigoma Deep Cast 300m | ecosystem: Environmental > Aquatic > Freshwater > Lake | place: Tanzania: Lake... | reverse complement strand
TTTTCTTCCTGGCGAAATCTACGCTTTTTACCGGACTTGAGGACTATTAACCTATGGTATAGAAATGTAAAGAAGAGGGACGACCACTCCTTGCTCGGCGCTGTTGCGGATGAATTATTAAAGGACGGTATTGAGTTGCAAAACTCCACTCTCTACGTACCGCAACTCCTTGCACAAAAGGGCATATTGACGAAAAGACAGCCAACAGAAAAGGAAATGGAGGACATTCAGTTCGGATGGCCTATTGCCAAAGAAATCGCAAGGCTTGGCATCGGGCAATGCATTGTCATAAAAGAAAAGGTCATTGTAGCCGTAGAGGCGCTCGAAGGTACTGACGAAGCCATCCGGCGGGGAGGAAGCCTTGGGAAAAGCGATATTGTGGTAATTAAAGTCAGCAAACATGATTTTGACCCGCGATTTGATATTCCGAGTGTGGGATTGGAAACCATTAAAACATTAAAAGGAGCCTCAGCATCCGTCCTTGCGCTTGAGGCAGGAAGGACGCTCATTCTCGATATTGAAGAAACCATCGAAGCCGCCGACCAGGCAAATATAGCAATTATTGGGCTCTAGTCTGGTTAAGAGCAACTTGTAGAGGTTGAAGACTTCGTCGTTTGCTCAGTCGAACGATTTTCAACTCCTTTTTGCTGGTTCAATCGTCCTCGCCCCCCGACAGCGGCAATCGGGGGGTTTCGATTCAGGCTGCAAGCCCTGAACCAGCGAAAAAAAGTATTTAGCTAATGAAAATTTGTATTTTTATCACCAGATACGAAAAATGATCATAAATACTAAACGGATTAGAACAATCATTATTACAAACCAGGAAAAGACAAACTTTTCCCTAACATACAACTTATAACTATCAATGCAGAATACAACAATCGGTCTTATCGGCGCTACCTTTTTTATTGCCCTAACCCATGCCGTGATGCCAAATCACTGGATGCCATTTGTACTGATAGGACGAGGGCAAAAATGGAGTCTGACAAAAACCATCTTTGTTACTTCCATAGCAGGGCTGGGGCATTCCGTAGCAACGTGTATTTTAGGTTCAATCATCGCCTTGATTGGACTTCGCATCTCAAAATATGCAGAAACCGTCGCTGAACCCATTGCAGCCAGTATCTTAATTGTTCTGGGTATCGTATTTGTTGTCTTTGGGAGATTACGACCATGCAAACACAATCATAACCACACAAAGTTCTCCGATAAGGCAATCGTCATTTCGCTATTCATGATGCTAAGCTGCTCGCCCTGTGTTGCCGTCTTGCCCATATTTCTCGCTGCCAGCACAATAAGCTGGGGTTCACTCTTCCTGCTTTCTGTAATCCTGTCCATAACAACCGTTTCGAGCATGGTAGGGCTGACGATCCTGGCATACAACGGTGTAAGAAAGATAAACCTTTGCGCCATTGAACACTACGAAAGAGAAATTATAGGCGGGATACTGTCTCTGTTAGGAATAATATTCCTTTTCATACATTAGTTATGTAGGGCGGACTTCGTCGTGAGCTCAGTCGAACGATTAAGCGAATCCACCAATTTCAGAAAATGAAGAATTTCCACAGAGTCGTTTTAGTAAGCAGGCAGAGAAATTTGCTTTATTTCCATTTACAACAATATCCGCACATCACCCGTTCGCTTGGTAAAATGGGTTGAGTCAAAATATTCCAGCAATGGGACGGCATACTTGCGCGTGGTTTTGGTCAAGTCCCTGAACTGCGCCACGCTGATGGGACCGTGTTTCAGAATGTATTCTTTTACATTTTCCTTCAATTTTTCAAGCGCTGTTGCATGAAAACATAAGCCCTTTTCGACCTCAATGAGTTTCTTCTGTTCGGTAAGTAAAGATATGACGGTCTTGCTGGAGGCGCCAAATTTTACACACACTTCTTCCATTGAAGGAGGCGCAAACCCCGCCTTTAAAAAAAGCCCTTCAATTTTCTCTGCCATGCCCTTGTCTTGTGTTGATACCTCAATTTTAAAATTCGCCAGAGATAATTTGTTGTCGGTAACTTTAACTGCCTTTTCATTCCTTAAAGAAGAGAGCGCTGTGGTAATTAATAAAGGGTTTATATTTTTACCCAGAAGCGTTTTTAGATGTGTTTCGTCAGTCCCCATTTTTAACGGATTATCTTTATGAAATTTTCTTAATTCATTCAAAATCCTTTCCTTCAGAGATAAAACGTGGGTTTTATGAAAAATGACGTTTTTCCCCTCCACAGAAAATTTCATGAATACGCCTTTCCTTACAAAATCTGCAATAATCTTCTCTGCAACCGAAGGATGGATATTGACCTGTCTGGAAACATCATCAATGGTAAGGGTAAACGGACGTTCGCCCCTACGGACGACATTATTCAAATAAACCTGCTCAACAATTTCGGAAAGATTTCCCCCGGCCAGAATTTTCAAGGTTTTTAACGTCTCTTCTTTAAAACGCTTCAACCTCATTGTATTGTATCTGAGCGCCCTACCACCGCCGATGGTATGAGCAGGCGAGTAGGACCGAATAATAAATCGGTCTTCTCTTTCGGTCGTAATGAGATTTTCCAGGAGAAACTGACACAAGGCCTCTTCCCCGGGATTCAGTTGCTCTCTATCCAGCAGTATAACACGCCCCATCACCTCCGAAGTATTCATGTGAAACCGTATCCTTGCCCTGTTTTTCAAAGGAGTTTTTGCATTTTTAATCAATCGTAATGACGCATCCACAATTTTAGTGGGTTGCAAGTACCCAGGAATAGAAAGTTCGTAACCGCGTTTGATCTCGGAAGATTTGGCGCCCGCAAGGTTGACCGCTGCCCGTTGCCCTGCAAAGGCTGTATCTACCCGTTCTCCGGTTACTTCAATCCCTCTTATGCGCACGATTTCTTTTATAGGAAATATTTCCACTTCATCTTCTACTGAAATTTGGCCGCCCATAATAGGCCCGGTTACAACACACCCGTATCCTGCTATGGTGAAAGACCTGTCTATAGGCAACCGAAATACACGTACATCATCATGGGTTTTTATTTGTGCGATGAGATTTTTTATGATCGTTTTGCAGGTCTCAATCCCCTCGCCGGTAACTGTAGAAACAGGCACAATGGGTGCATCTTCCAGTGATGTACCTTTCAAAATATTTTTTATATCTTCCTGCACTATGGCAAGCCATTCATCGGTTACAAGGTCTTTTTTCGTTAAGGCAACAAGGCCGTGCCGGATTCCCAGGAGGTTAATGATTTCAAGATGTTCAATCGTCTGCGGCATAATGCCATCGTCAGCCGCAATAACAAATAATACAAGATTTATGCTGGTTGCGCCCGCCAGCATGTTTTTGACGAAACGTTCGTGTCCCGGCACGTCTACAATGCTCACCCTCTGACCTAAATCGAGGTCGAGATAGGCATAGCCTAAATCTATGGTCATCCCCCGCTGTTTTTCTTCAGGCAGCCGATCGGTATCAATGCCTGTTAATGCCTTAACGAGAGACGTCTTCCCATGGTCTATATGCCCCGCCGTTCCGATGATGATATGTTCAACCTGGCGTGTATTAGTGGATTGTTCCATAAATTATATATTTTGTATCACCACATGGAGCAATAAATTCGAAGCACGAAATGCGAAATAAATCCCAATGAACAAAATTTAAATATGAGTTTTTTGTTTCGGATTTTCAATTATTTATCCTTTTTGTCTGTGTAATCAGCGAAATCTGTGGTTTCGCTTTTTTATGATTGGGAAGCTATCCTGTCCAATGCCACAGCAATCACATCAACTTCTTCATCATATACCGTGCGCATATCCAGGAGAACATGGTCTTGTTCGATCCTGGTGAATATAGGAGGAATATTCTCCCTTAGCCGTGCGGCTAATTCTTCAGTATTTGTTTTTTCTGAATAGAGAGAAACGAGCCTTGTCGGAATGCCTTCACCCGGCAACGATCCGCCGCCCATTTCTGAAAAGCCACTTATAATAGAAATATTCATGGAAGCCTTTGTTTCCGAACCCAACTTGCTTACCACCCTTTTACACCTTTCCTCGACAGCATCAAGTGGTGTTAAAATCATCTTCAAAACGGGAATCTTATTCAGGACATGTTCTTCTTCCAGATAGAGCCTTAACGTAGCCTCTAATGCAGCAATGGTTAATTTCCCCACACGGAGGGCGCGCGTTAATGGATTTTTCTTTATTAAATCAACAAATTTCCGTTTTCCGGCAATAATGCCGCCCTGCGGGCCACCCAGTAATTTGTCGGTACTAAAAGTAACGACATCAACACCTGCCTTTATACTTTCTTGCACGGTGGGTTCGCACGGTAATCCATATTTTTGAAGTTCAATCAATGCGCCGCTTCCCAGGTCATACATAACAGGAATATTCCTAGCATGACCCAGAGAAACAAGGTCTTTTAAGTCAACTGTTTCAGTAAAACCAACGATCTTGAAATTGCTTTGATGCACTTTCAGAACAAGTCCTGTATTTTCAGTAATAGCGTTTTCGTAATCCTTTAAATATGTTTTATTAGTCGTCCCCACCTCAACCATTATAGCCCCGCTCTTTGCCATCACATCTGGCATACGGAAAGACCCACCAATCTCAACAAGCTGAGAGCGTGAAATGACAACCTCCTTGCACGCGGCTAATGTATCTAAGGCGAGCAAAACGGCTGCGGCATTGTTATTGACAACCAACGCCGACTCTGCCCCGGTAATCAAACAGACAAGTTGCTCGATACTGTGGTATCGTGAACCCCTCCTGCCTGAGACCTTTTCAATCTCGAGGGTACAGAAACTTTTCAAAACATTTTGTATCTGCTTTGCTGCCTCTTCCGCAAGGGGAGCCCTGCCAAGTCCTGTGTGAAGAATGATGCCCGTTGCATTTATCGCATGTTCAATGCCACAGAATTTTTGCTGCAGGGCACGATGGACTAATGGGTAGAGTTTTTGAGGAGACAGGTCTGCCGGTTGTGGCAGTATCATTTCATTTGTTTTGTTTGCAAGGGATTGACGGATGTCTTCCAGGACGTCTCTGACCGCAGTAACAATAAGTTGTCTTGGATAAAGGCCAGTCAGTTTCGATATTTCCGACGATTCAAGGAGTTCATTGACAGATGGAATTGTACGGAGTATGTTTTGGTGCATAGATTATACAGATTCTGAAATATATGATGGGCACGTAACAATGTGCCCCTACCATCACCCTTTTGCATTCATTATAAACTGTTTCATTAATAACTTATCTTTCTTACCGGGTGACGATTCTGTCCCTGAAGATACATCTACAGCATAAGGCTTCACAATACGAATGGCCTCGCGGACATTTTCAGGCGTCAGCCCCCCCGACAAAATAATATCTCCATATTTATGCGCCTGCCTTGCAATTTCCCAATTGAAGGCCGCCCCCGTCCCTCCCATAACTCCTTTTACATAACTATCCAGCAAAAAGGCATGGGGTTTATAATTAGCCAGAGGCTTTAAGTCATCCTCATCCTTAATCCGGAATGCCTTTATAATCTTATACCCCTTCAAATCGTTCAAATACGCGGGGGATTCGTTGCCATGAAGCTGCACCGTGTGTATACCGCAGAAATCACACATCTCTTTAATCGTATCGGTCTGCTCGTCAACAAATACCCCTACAAGCGAGACAAACGGAGGCAATTCTGCTATAATGTCTCTTGCCTGTTCCTTCGTTACCTGACGAGGGCTTTTTGCAAAGACAAACCCTAGGGCATCAGCACCACATTCCACAGCGGCGTGTGCGTCTTTGCTGCTGGTAATTCCACATATTTTAACCCGCATATTTTTCCCATCGTTTCTCACCACAGAGACGCCGGGAGTGCAAAGGTAGTTTTTGTACGCCCTCAGCGTATCTGCTATAGTATTACTCTGTAAAAACTTCTTTCCCCCATTCCCCGCTTTTGCGAGGACAAGTTCCATGAGGACAAGTTTTTGTAAGTTTTAGAAATAGTGACGTGTGTCGAATGACGAGTGACGGGGAAACACGTCACCCGCCACGCGTCACTTACCTTATCTGCATTACTTTGGTTGCGGCTATGCAGTTCCAGGAGTACTTAGTGTCTGAAATGCCTCTGACCGGTAAATACCATGACGATTCCGTGCTCATCGGCTGCGGCAATCGATTCATCGTCTTTATTTGAACCTCCAGGTTGAATAATCGCCGTCACACCAGCCCTTGCCGCGACATCCACGCTGTCCCTGAAGGGGAAAAAGGCATCAGAAGCCATCACTGCGCCCTTGACCCTATCACCTGCCTTCTTAATAGAAATTTCCGTTGAATCGATACGACTCATCTGTCCTGCGCCTACGCCCACCACCATCTCGTTTCTAACCAATACAATGCTATTGGACTTCACATGTTTGCATACAATGAAGGCAAATCGTAAGTCCGCCATCTCTTTTTCGGATGGTTTTTTCTTTGTAACGACCTTGAGACCTGCGCGGTCATACACCGACAAATCCCTACCCTGGAGGAGTAAACCACCGACAACACGCTTCATGTCAAAGGCGTTCGTATCTATTGATTTTGAAGAGAGGGTCCCCGTTTTTAACAATCTTAACCCGCTTCCCCACTTCCGTTTTGTCGTGAGGATTTCTACGGCCTCTTTTTCAAACTCCGGGGCAATAATAGCCTCCACAAAGTGACCGGGTTCCGTGATGGCCTCTGCCGTTGCTACGTCAACGGTCTTGTTTAATCCCAGGATGCAGCCAAATGCGGATACCGGATCGCCGTTGTATGCCTTTATAAAGGCCTCTGCAAGGGTGTTTGCCGAGGCAGCGCCGCAGGGATTCGTATGTTTTATCACGATGGCCGAGGGACGTTCAAATTCCTTTACCAATTCCAAAGCGGCGTTGAGGTCTATTATGTTGTTGTAGGAAAGTTCCTTTCCAAATAACTGCTGCGCGTTTGACACACAGGGTTCCTGGACGTTTTCCTCCACGTAAAAGGCGGCAGATTGATGCGGATTTTCGCCGTATCGCAAGGATTGCCGTTTCAGATAGTCCAATGAAAGAGCAGTCGGATAGCCTCCTTTTTCCTTATCGAGGCCATCAAAGTAATTAGCAATAATCCTGTCATAACGTCCCGTAGCCCTGAACGCCTCGATGGCGAGTTCAAATCGCATCTTCTCGGAAATATCGTTCTTGTTGGCCTTGAGTTCCTCGATAATAAACTCGTAACGTTTGGGGTTTACAATGACAATGACATGCTTGTAATTCTTGGAGGCAGAGCGAATCATCGAAGGGCCGCCGATATCGATATTTTCAATCGCCTCTTCCATGCTCACGCCTTTTTTTGCAATCGTCTTTTCAAAGGGATAGAGGTTAACCACCACCATATCGATAGGTTTAATTTCTAAATCCTTCATCTGTTTTCTGTGGGTCTCATTGTCCCTTAAGGCAAGCAACCCACCGTGTACCTTCGGATGCAAGGTCTTAACACGACCATCCATAATTTCCGGGAACCCCGTGTGTTCGGAAATTTCAATGACACGGACACCATTCTCTTTTAACAATTTCGATGTCCCACCTGTAGAAATAATTTCTACGCCTAAGTGCTGCAACTCCCTGGCAAACTCAACAATCCCGGTTTTGTCAGAAACACTGATGAGCGTCCTCTCTAATCTTGACATCTTTTCCTCCTCGTCCTTTTCATATTGACTGAACTTTACCACAGTGCGCACAGAGTGAAATCCAAATGTTTATTTCAGTATGCGGATGATACAGGGAACGAGTGCTTGCTCACATCTTCGTCCCTGCAGACTGTGGTTTCCCTTTTTGTTTGTGATTTTAGCAGAAGGCAAAAATCAAGTCAAAAGAATAACTCTGTTCTGGACATTCTATTCAAACACTTGTTGCTTATCAATATTGAAATTGGCGTAGGACGTGGGGAAACAAAAGCCCAAAAGTGAAAGGCAAATTAGAAATGAGTACGTGTAAATACAAGAGATTTGGTTATACTGCGGAAATGTAAAATGAAAAGGTTAAAATGCAAATTTCAAAATCACTTTTGCATCATAACTAATTCACACATAGATTATCTAGCTGAGCTATTTCAACCGCCATTCTTAAGTTATTCCTCAATGCATGAAGTACGTTAAGCTCAAAGAATTTCTCCTGTAATCCCTCGAACCCATTCCTGGCAGGAATAAACATTTGGCGGTCATCCCGTAATTCTGCACTTTTCATATTATGCATAACTTTTCACCTCATGTAATATTAGGTTTGCAAATCTAGTTTCCATCATATTTTCTATTATCGGCATATTTTCCAAATTATTTAGTATTGAATTATTTAATTATTGGTTCAATCACAAATTAACGGCGCTTCCTATTATATCTCTATAAATAAGCTTTTTTCATTGACTGTCTTTGCCTTTTTTGTTTGAATCTTCTTTCCACAACATAATTATTCAACTTATCATTGTATGAGGACTATTATGGCTACCAAACTAAAAGTATTTTGTACCCCGTTTTGTCCAAAATGCAACCAACTGCTGGCTCATTTGAACAAGAAAAAGGCGGATTACATTTCTTATGATATTGACAAAGACGTTAACGCAAGAAAAGAGGCGGTAAAAATTGCAGGAACGGATGATATCGAATCACTCGACAAGCTGCCTATTGTGGTCGTTGGTGATAAGGTGTTGTACGGGTTCGATAAGAAAGAGATAGATAAATATCTCCGCTAACTTTACGCTTGACTTTTGCCGTTAAAACGTTTAGCCTCTTAAAGAATTTTTTAGAAACTAAGTTTCATATAGCGCGAACTTCAGTTCACTTACATCCTACACGAACTGAAGTTCGTACTACTGTTGCAACTTTGAAATTCTTGTGCATTAGATTATGGCAGAACAAAACAATCTGAAAGAATTTACCAAGGGAATATTTCAATATAATCCCTTATTCGTGCTGGTGCTTGGAATATGCCCAAGCCTTGCAGTTACTACCTCGGTGAAAAACGGACTGGCAATGGGCGGGGCTGCTACCTTTGTACTCGTCTGCTCCAATTTTATTATTTCTATCGTGCGATCTTTTATCCCCCGTGAAATCCGTATTCCGTGTTTTATTGTTGTTATCGCGGCGTTTGTAACCATGGTGGAGCTGCTCATGAGGGCATACTTACCGCCGGAGTTGAACGCTTCGCTGGGTATATTTATCCCGCTCATCGTAGTCAACTGTATCATCATGTATCGCGCAGAATCCTTTGCTTACAAGAACAAACCCTTCGCTTCCGTTTTGGACGGAGCAGGCTTAGGATTAGGCTGGACTCTTTCGCTCTGCCTTGTTTCGTCCATACGCGAGATAGCCGGGTCGGGAACACTCTTTGGTTTAAAAGTATCAGAATCGTATCAACCCGCATCAGTAATGATCATGGCGCCGGGTGCGTTTATTGTATTAGGACTCTTATTGGGATTCTTCAATTGGCGGAAGCTCAGAAAGAGCGAAAAATCAATGAAGGCCGTTATGAAAAATGATTAAAGAAATTGCATTAATTATTGTAAGTGTGGTTTTTGTCAATAACTTTGTCCTGGCAAAATTTCTGGGTCTCTGCCCTTTCCTGGGCGTTTCCCAAAAGACGTCGTCCGCCATCGGCATGGGCGCAGCGGTAACGTTTGTTATGACACTTTCTTCGGCAATTACCTGGATCGTTTATAACTTTGTCTTGCTGCCCGGTGATGCAAATATTATCGCAAAGATTTTCCCGTCCATCCGGGAATTGGGACTTATCGAAGTATTAAAAACGATCAGCTATATCCTCGTTATTGCAACGTTAGTACAGTTGGTTGAAATGATGCTCAGGAAAATGGTGCCTGCGTTATATGAAAGTCTGGGTATTTATTTGCCTCTGATCACAACAAACTGCGCCGTATTGGGCGTGGCGCTTTTAAATACGACCGATTCACCAAAACATTTGGGGTTTTTACAAGCCACCGTTCAGGGGTTTGGCGCCGGCATCGGTTTTATGGTAGCCATGCTGCTGATGTCGGGCATACGGGAACGTCTGGCGCTGGTTAATATTCCGCCGTCGCTACGAGGAGTCCCTATTGCCTTCATCTGTACGGGACTTATGGCGCTTGCCTTCCTGGGATTTTCCGGAATGGTACAATAACTATGAAACATGTTATTTCTATCCTAGTAGAAAACAAGGTCGGAGTCCTTGCCCGCATAACGGGGCTTATCAGCGGGAGGGGTTTTAATATCGACAGCCTTGCCGTAGGCGAGACGGAAAACCCCGCCCTTTCTCGGATTACGCTTGTCGTCAAAGGTGACGATGCCATCGTTGAACAGGTCAGAAAACAAATAGGCAAGGTGATTGACGTAATCAAGGTGATCGATTTCACCAATGAAGATTTTGTTGAACGAGACCTGATGCTGGTCAAGGTCAACTGCCCTATTGGAAAACGGGGAGAAATTATCGAAATTGTGGATATATTCAGGGGAAAAATTATAGACGTCGGCCAGAAAGACCTTATTATCGAGATCGCCGGCACAGAAGACAAACTCGAGGCCATGACAAGCTTGTTACGACCTTATGGTATTAAGGAACTCGTACAGACGGGAAGTATCGCTATTGCCCGCGGTACAAAATAATTATCTTGAAAGGTAAAAGAAAAGGATATGCTAAAAATTTATTATGAAAAAGACGCGGATATCGGCATTCTAAAAGGAAAGAAAATAGCAGTTATTGGATACGGCAGTCAGGGACACGCCCAGGCGCAGAATCTGAGGGAATCCGGTATGGACGTGATTGTATCCACACGCACAGGCACGCCGAATTATCAATTAGCCGTCAAGCACGGTTTCAAACCGGTTACGGTGGATGAGGCGGCACGGCAGGGTGATTTTCTTCAAATACTCATGCCAGATGAAACCCAGAAGTCAGTCTATGAATCACAGATCAAGCCGCATTTGAAAGAAGGAAAGACACTTTGCTTTTCACACGGATTCAACATCCATTTCGGCCAGGTCGTTCCGCCAAACAATGTAGACGTTATCATGGTTGCGCCCAAGGGACCGGGACACCTTGTCCGCAGCGAATTCGAAAAAGGAGGCGCTGTTCCGTGTCTTATGGCCATCCACCAGGATGCAACGGGAACAGCCAAGAAAAAGGCTTTGGCCTATGCGCATGGCATTGGCGGTACGCGGGCTGGAGTCATTGAGACCACCTTTGCAGAGGAAACAGAGACAGACCTCTTTGGAGAACAGGCCGTATTATGCGGCGGTGCGGCGGCCCTTGTCAAGGCAGGGTTCGAGACACTGGTGGAGGCAGGATATCAACCTGAACTCGCCTATTTCGAGTGTATGCACGAACTCAAGCTCATTGTAGACCTTTTCTATCAGGGTGGCTTAAGCTACATGCGATATTCGATCAGCAACACCGCTGAATACGGAGACCTGACCCGAGGTCCGCGGATTGTTACAGAAGAAACCAAGAGGGAAATGAAACGGATACTCAGTGAGATACAAAGCGGTCAGTTCGCCAAGGAATGGATATTGGAAAATCAGGCGGGACGACCGGTTTTCAACGCCCTTGAGAAAAAGGATAAAGGACATCTCATCGAAAAAGTCGGCAGGGAACTGCGGAATATGATGAAGTGGATTAATGCAAAAGAGGTGTAGACGTAGTGTATTATAGTAAACGCCTATTTCCCTTTGTTTTCTTTTGCCTCATCCTGTTCCATTTTTTCAAGGCGGAGAATCAGCCAGATGGATGCGCCGATGGCGAAGGGAAGCAGAATGTATTGAATGATTTCGAGTTTTGATCGTGGGGTGGGTGGAATTTCCGGAAGTGGAGCTTGTGTGGATTGCGTCGTTTGAGCCTGCGGAGCCGTTCCCGGTTGGTTTGTCTGTGCTTCCTGAGCCTGAACAGAAAAGGAAGCACATGTGACAGTTATTGCAAATAATAAATATAAAACTATAAATAGCTTTTTCACGGTTGTATTCAGGATTAACCTCATTTAATAAATATTAATTTTTTATACGTTTCGTACTCTTCCTGCGCCTCTTTCGTTTTACCGAGCTTGCTGTAGGTATCACCCAGCAGCAAGTGCGCGCTGGCATTGCCGGGATTTAGTTCCAGAAGTTTTTCACACTCGGCAGCGGCTTCGTTATACCGGGCTTTTTGGCTGTATGCAAAGGCAAGGTTATACCGCGCATCGTGGTTTTCAGGATTCGAGGTTATAATCTTCTTAAATATTTCAACAGCCTCATCAAACATCCCTTTTTCATTGTAAGCAACGCCGAGATTATATGACGCATCGGCATAATTTGGATTGATTTTTAATGCCTGCTGATATGCCCCTATTGCCTTGTCAGCCAGTTTCCTTTCACCATAAAGACAACCCAGATTATAATAAATTCTGGCATTATTAGGATTCAATGACACGTATCTTTCAAATGCCCAGATAGCGTCATCAGTCAGCCGCCTCTTAGCATAAAAAGTCCCCAGCCTAAAGTACGACTCAGCATCGTTTGGATTCAACTCGACTACCTTCTTAAAGGAAATAATCGCCTCATTCATCATGCCAAGTTTACTGCATGCAATGGCCTTCTTCTTGTAGGCATCGACCATTGAGGAATCCATATCCGTCGCCCTGTTAAACGCTTCAACGGCGTCTTCTAACCGACCCTGGTTAAAACATTCTACACCCTTATTATAAAGGTCTTGCGCAGTAATTGGCTTAACGACCTCTGGTTGAGTTTGTTGTGCTGGCTGCCCTGGTTGCCCCTGTTGACCAGGCAGAACAGGCGGAGCAGGTTGTTCAGGTATGGCAGCAGGTTCAACCTGTTTTACCTCGACTGGGGGTGCTTCCACAGCGGCCTTTGGCGCCTGGCTTTCAGCGGTGGCTGAAATAAGCTCTTTGAATTCCACAGCTTTTTCAGCCTCTTCTTCCTTGCCACATCCGCAACAGGTAATAATAAGAACAAAGGCCGAAAAGGTTATAACGCTGCAAACCGATTTGACAGGAAACAACACTTCATTCAGAGACGGGTTTTTCATGTTCTTATCCTCTAATGCCTTATGAAAATAAGCGAATTAACAGCATTTTAGTATTACAGGACAAATTGTCAAGAAAAATTAAATGTTGCATTTTCAACACCGTCTTTTTGACCTCTATCAATAGTGTATTTTTATTTGTTTTTGCCATTTCTTTTTTACTTGCGTTTGTTATAATATTTTCATGCCTATTACTAAAGAATTGGACAACATACGAAAATTTGAGTCTGTCGGCTTTAGTCATCAGCAAGCCGAAACCCTTGCAGATGTCATTGAAAAATCTCATGTAGACAGCCAGCAAGACTTAAAGAGTTTTATAAGCGAAAAAATTGACAAACTAGAGCTTCGCATAAAGGCATCGCAGAGCGACTTGCTTATGAAAATATTTGGTATTGTAGCAGGATGCACCACTATTGCCATAGCGGTCGCAAAGCTACTAAAATAATAACTAAATCCCTGTCCACTACCCTTCTCAATTCTTCTGCTTGTCACTTTCTGATTACGACTATGGAGTGTTAGGAGGCAACTATTATGGCATACGAAGGTAAACATCTCATAATCATAGGTGGTGTCGCAGCCGGGATGAAGGCAGCCGCTAAGGCACGGCGTGAGTCGCCCGCTATGAAGATTACCGTGGTGACTGATGAACAATACATTTCATACGCAGGATGCGGGATGCCTTATTTCATCGGAGACCTCATCAAGGATTCTAAGAAACTCCTCGTCAGAGAGCCCCCCTATTTTAAGAATATGCATAATATCGATGTTCTTACCCGCCATCAGGCTACTGCCATAGACACAAAATCAAAACGGGTCAAGGTCAAGAACCTTGAAAGCGGGCAAGACCTGGACTTCAATTATGACAAGCTTATTCTTGCCACAGGGGCACAACCCATTGTTCCTCCGCTGCCTGGCATTTCATTAGGCAATATCTTCACCCTGAGAACTATTAACGATGCCGTAAGGATTAAGGCCTGTGTGGATAGCGGAAAGGTCAAAAATGCCGTGATTGTCGGCGGCGGGCTTATTGGCTTAGAGATGGCAGAGAATCTCGTTCTCAGAGGGGTCAGGGCGACAGTTGTCGAGCTTCTCGACCAAATCTTGCCTCCATTGGACAAAGATATGGCGCAAATTGTTCAAAATCACCTGTTAGAGAAGGGTGTCGAGGTCATCACGTCTGACGGTGTAAAATCATTTGCGGGAAATGGAGATAATTACGTAACCGGAGTTATAACAGGCAAACGACATCTGCCGGCCGATATGGTCATTCTCTCTATCGGAATCAAGCCCAATACAAAATTAGCCCAGGAAGCGGGCTTAGAGATTGGCGCTACTCGTGCGATAAAGGTCAATGACCGGATGGAGACAAATATCCCTGATGTGTATGCCATTGGCGATTGCGCCGAAAATATCCACTTAGTAACAGGAAAACCGACCTGGATTGCGCTGGGTTCTACAGCGGCTAAAATGGGGCGTGTAGCCGCCATTAACGCCACGGGCGGCATCGACACCTTTAACGGTGTTTTGGGGACATTAATCGTAAAAGTTTTTGAGATGAACATCGGTAAGGCGGGACTTTCTGAACGGGAAGCTATTAAAGAGGGGTTTAAAATAGAGTCTACTATCGTCCCTGCGTCAGATGTTGCCCATTATTATCCCGGCGCAAAGGACATTATCATGAAACTTATTGCCGATGTGCCATCGAGAAAACTCCTGGGCGCTGAGATTGTGGGAACGGGTGTGGTCGATAAACGTATCGATATTATTGCAGCGGCGCTGACATTCGGCGCAACGGTCGACCAAATTTCCAAACTCGATCTTGCCTATGCCCCGCCTTATGCCATGTCAATGGACGCTGTCATCGTCGCCGCTAACGTCCTGGGCAACAAATTATCGGGGAAAACGGTAGGTATCCTGCCACAGAAAGTTGCTGAAAAGCGTGATCGGGGAGAGGATTTTCTACTGGTCGATGTAAGGACAGAAATGGAACACCAAAGCGGATACATTAAGGGATGTCAACACATTCCACTCGATAAACTGGCGTCACGTCTGCATGAACTTGATAAATCCAAAGAGATTATCACATACTGCCGCGCCGGGCTGCGCGCCGCCCAAGCCTACCGCATCTTGAAAAATGCTGGATTTACCAACGTGAAGTATATGGACGGCAGTATTCTGGCATGGACGTACGGGTTGGAGAAATAGTAACAATTTAGTTTTTTGTAAACATCCATAGTTGAAAATGCCTTTGTGGCAATAGATAGCGGCAATTCATGAATTGCCGTGCGGGTGCAGGTTTATATCCCGAACCCTTCATTGGGGAAAACACAAAGACAGCAGCCTATGCGTCGCACGCAGACAGGTGCGATTTGATACTGCTTCTTCAAGCCCAAAGTTAAAGTGAGCGTTGATCATGATTCAAAGGTGGGTTCAAGTTGCAAACTTGAACCCGCGAATGGTTAATTACAACCCCCTTGATCCCCCTTTTCGTTCGACTGAGCTCACGACGAAGTCTAAGGGGGATTAATTGATACAAAGCATTATTATGAACTATAAGCTTTTATTCACACGATGCATTTTGTTATTACAGATATGTCTTTCTGTAATATATTTTTCCTCAACGAATTCATTTGCGTATCAGAATACTCTTGAGAAGGTAAAGAGTTCCGGGGTCTTAATATGGGGATTTGATGCAGAGGGAGGCGCGCCGTATGTATTCCACGACCCCAAACATCCATCCAAACTTATTGGGTTTGAGGTGGAACTTGTTGAAGCCATTGCCAGGGAATTGGGAGTAAAGGTACAGCACTTCCAAAATGCCTGGGACAGCATCCTGCTTTCCCTCCAGCGTGGAGATTTCGATATTGCGCTTAACGGCATCGAAATTACGCCCGATAGGGAGCCGTCCGTCTTATTTACCCGTCCGTATTATGTGTATGCAGAGCAGATTGTTGTCCGCACCGCAGACAATCGCATTAATAGCCTGGAAGACCTTCGGGGTAAGAAGGTCGGCACTTTATACAATACGGTAGCAAAACGAATGCTGGAAGAAATGGGAGGAGTTACCGTTAATATTTATAGTGGACAGGTAGAACCATTCAAGGACCTTTCTTTAAGCCGTATTGACGCTGTCTTTGTCGATTTACCCATTGCTTCTTACTACGCCATGCCCAATCCACAACTGCGTCTGGTAGGCGAACCTGCGGGAGAAGGATATTACGGTATAGCGGTGCGAAAAGAAGATACTGCCCTGGCAGAAGAGATGAACAACATCATCGAGAAACTCTTAAGAACAGGGGAATTAAAGAAGATTTACAGCCGGTGGGGATTGTGGAATGCCTCACAGGAAAAGCTATTCTTACATGAAGAGCTTTTACAAAAATATACAGAAATCCCCGCATCCGCTTTGGAAAAGACATCCCCTGCGGTAATAACGTTTTTGCCTACCTTGCTGAAAGGGGCGCTGGTTACAGTCGGTATTTCCATCTTGTCCATGATGTTTGCGGTTGGTTTAGGGCTGCTACTGGCAATCACGAGACTCTACGGCAATACGTGGGTACAAAAAATTTCTACAGCTTATATTGAGATTTACCGTGGCACACCATTACTTATTCAGTTGTATATTTTGTACTACGGTTTACCGAACATCGGCATTACCCTGAGCGCCTTTGCCGCCGCTATTCTTGGATTAGGCATGAACTATGCCGCTTATGAGGCAGAAATCTATCGTGCGGGGATACAATCTATACCCAAAGGACAAACCGAGGCAGCGCTCTCTCTCGGCATGTCGAAACGACTTGCGTTAAAACGAATCATCCTGCCGCAGGCTTTTCGTATTACCATACCGCCAATGACCAATGATTTTATCGCCCTGTTTAAAGATTCTTCGCTGGTTTCCGTCATTGCCATGGTAGAACTCACAAAGAGTTATAGCATCCTGGCGTCCGCTTCGATGAATTTCTTCAAGTTGGGGATCATTACAGCCCTTCTTTATTTCGGTATGAGCTATCCACTCTCGCTCTATGCCAGGAAATTAGAGAAAAAA
>Ga0194111_10004088_pt1 | contig 17061 bp, 16 predicted proteins | sample TA2KigC300mmetaG_FD_146194 | JGI IMG/M metagenome (GOLD analysis project Ga0194111, IMG submission 146194) | Freshwater microbial communities from Lake Tanganyika, Tanzania - TA2015033 Kigoma Deep Cast 300m | ecosystem: Environmental > Aquatic > Freshwater > Lake | place: Tanzania: Lake... | reverse complement strand
CATATTCTGCACCAGGGACATGGCAGTGTTGAGGTCGGTGCCCACCGCAAAGGTAATATTAAGGGCATAGCTGCCGTCGCTGCCGCTGGTGGAGGAATAGTACAGGGCGTTTTCCACCCCGTTGACGGCCTGCTCGATGGGAATGCCCACGGTGTCGGCCACCACTTCGGCGCTGGCCCCGGGGTATCGGGTGGTCACCTGCACCACCGGCGGCACGATCTCGGGATATTGGGCCACGGGCAGGCGCCAGAGGGAGACAACTCCCAGGATGATGATAATGATGGCGATGACGTTGGCGAAGATGGGCCGCTCGATGAAAAATTTGGACAGCATCCGGCGGCCTCCTCTACTCGGCCTGGGAGTGAGCAGCGGTTTGAGAGGGGACCGGCTCCGGGGTCACCGGCCGGCCGGGAATGGCCCGGAGCGCGCCGGAAACAATGACCCATTCCGACCCCGTCAAACCTTCCTGGACCACCTGCAGGTTATTTACCACCTGACCTAAGGTGACACTCCGGCGTTCCACTATTTTCTGATCATTGACCACCAGGACATAGGGGCCTTGCTGATCGAAATTGATGGCCTCCTGGTTTATCAGCAAGGCCGGCCGGGGGCCGGCCTGGGAGGGGGCCCGCACCCGGGCAAAAAGCCCCGGCAAAATCCTATAATCGGAATTAGCGAACACCCCCCGGAGCAACAGCGTCCCCGTGGTGGGGTTCACGGAAATGGCGGCAAAATCAAAATGCCCGGAAAACGGGAAGCCCTGCTGACCGCTTAGTCCCATGTAAATCGGCCAGGTCGGTCTTTCCAGTCGGTCCGACACTTTCTTGCTCTCCTCCAGCACCTGGAGCAGGTCCCGTTCATTAATGGTGAAATAGACATAGATGGGATCGATCTGGTTGATTTCGGCCAGGACGGTTTCTTCCCCGGCCCCCACCAGGTTGCCCACGTCCTTGAGGCGCCGGTCGATGCGGCCATCAAAAGGCGCGGTCACGGTGGTGTAGCTCAGATTTAATCTGGCCAACTCCCGGCTGGCTTCGGCGGCCATCACCGCGGCCCGGGACGCGTCCCGTTCGAAACGCCAGCGGTCCACGTCCGTCTGGGCCGCGGCCTTCTGCTTGAGCAAAGTGGAAAATCGGGCAAATTCGGTCTGGGCATGCTCCAGGCGGGCCTTTTGGGCCAAAAGCTCGGCCTCCGCCTGCTGCAACTTGGCCTGATAAGTATTCTGCTGGATAATAAAGAGCACCTGGCCTTTCTTCACCCGGTCGCCGTCCTGAAACAACACCTGCTCCAAAAACCCCTCCACCCGGGCCCGCAGCTTCACGGTGTTTAATGCCTGGGTATTGCCCGTGAATTCCAGAAAATCAGTAACCTGTTGCCGCACCGGCTGGCTGACGCTCACCTTGGGGGGCGGGGGCGGGGCATAGACATTACGGTCTCCACAGGCTGCGGCGAGAACCAGCAGAGCTAAAGCCCAGGCCCATACTCTTAGGCGCAGAAATTCCGACACCTTCTCTGTTGTCATCATCATACCCTGTTCCTGAAAAATCTTCTTGGCACAGGCTGGAAGCCTGTGTTACCAGCAACTATTTTTTATAATTAGATTAATCCAGAAACCAGAAACCTGAGACTTGAAACTACGATCTACCATTGCGGCGGCCGCACCAACTTCCGGGGTTGGCCCGGTTCCGCCGTAGGAGCAGCAACGGGGCGCAGGAGCTTGCCCCAATTGGTGCGCCGGGCCATGGCCGCCTGGGTCTCCGGGGCCACCAATTCCTGGCCTTCCCGGATATGCCAGCCGCCCCCCAGGGCCCGGTAGACGCCCACCAGGCTCAGGGCGATATCCCCCAGGGAGGTGGCCAGACTGTCCTGCTGGGCCAGAAGATTCTGTTGGGCCGTGAGCACCGTGGTAAAATCGGTCATGCCCTCCCGATACTGAATCATGGCCAGGTCCAGTGAACGGGCCGCGGCCGCGGTGCTGTCCCCCAGCAGTTTGGCGCGATCCTCGGTCTTGAGAAAGGCGATGAGATTGTCCTCCACCTCCTGCTGGGCCTTGAGCACCAAGTTCTGGTAAGCCAAAAGCAGTTCCTGGAAACGGGCGTCCTGAACCCGCACCAGGTTGGTGATCCGGCCGTAATTCAGGATATTCCACTGGAAGGAAGGTCCGCCGAACCCTTCCCGGCTGCGCCACTGGAACATATCCGCCAGGGAGAAGGTGCCCACGTCTGCGGCCGTAAAACCAAAGGCGCCCCGCAAGGAGAAGGCGGGGAAAAGCTCTGCCTTGGCCACCCCGATGCGGGCGCACTGGGCCGCGGCCTGCCATTCGGCCTCCCGCAGATCCGGCCGGCGGCGCAGCAGATCGGCCGGGATACCCACGGCCACGGTGGGCGGCGGGGCCGGAATGACGCCGGTTCCGGGGGCCAATTCCGGCAACTGGGCCGGCGGCCGGCCCAACAGGACGCAGAGGGCGTTCTGGGTCTGGCGGATCTGGGCCTCCAGACTGGGGATGGTGGCTTCGGTGCTGGACAGCACGGTCAAGGCCTGTTCCACATCTCGCATGGAGGTGACGCCGCCTTCAAAGCGGAACCGGGCAATTTCCAGGGCTTCTTTCTGCGTTTCGACGTTGTTATGGGCAATTTCCAGGCGTTTTTCCAGGGTACGGAGAGTCAGATAGAGATTGGCCACATCAGCGGTCAAGGTCACCAGGGCGCTGTCGTAGCCGGCCACCGCGGCCTCCAGCCCGGCATCGGCAGATTCCACCGTGCGGCGCAGTTTCCCCCAGAAGTCCAACTCCCAGGCCGCTTCCCCCCCCAGTTTGGATCGGGTGTAATTCAGGGCAGTGGCGCCTTGCGATACTCCCCTTTCACTGACCCTGTTTTTCTCCAGGACCCCGACGCCCTGTTGCGTCTGGGGGTAGAGCCCGCCTATGGCTATCCCCAATTGGGCCCGGGCCTGCAGGACCCGCACCCCGGCCTGCTGTAGGGTCAGGTTTTCCTGATAGGCCTGGGTAATGAGGCGGTCCAGGGCCGGATCTTTAAAAACCCGCCACCATTCCCGATGTTCGTCATACCCGGTGGCCAGCTTTTGGTTCCCGGTTTCCAGCCAATTGTCCCTCACCTGGACGGCGGGTGAGCTAAAATCCGGCCCTACCTTGGTGCAGCCCACGGCAACAATGGCGTTCAGGAGCAGGATGAGGAGAAAGCCCGGCACAGCAGACCCAAAAAACATAGTTCGCTCATTTTTATGGAAATTATAATGAAGTGGGAAATAATCTTAATGTGCTTCACCATACCACACTGGGCGTTAAAATCAATTGTATTTCTCAGCAGACTGAGTTGTAATAAAAGATGCTTGCTTTTTAACAGGAAGAGTCTCAAGGGGAGTATTTTCTAGATGCTCAATAGCGGGTATCTTGTTATACTGGAATTATCCATTATCCTTGGCGGCAATCCCATATAAGCGAACAGCGGCAAGCCGGCCCTGGACGGAGCAGGCTGGCCATCCGGTATCCAGGTTAATTCGGAAGGACGTGCATCTTGATAATTGTTAGCGCCGTTGGCCGTACAAGCATCAGGTTTTTGCAGGAATTGGGGGGTATGGCCCTTCTTTTTGGCAAAAGCCTGCTTTTTCTGCCCCGGAGACCCTTCCGCTGGCGCAATTTTTTCCACCAGCTGGAATTTATCGGGGTAAAATCGTTATTTATCGTGATCCTGACGGGGTTGTTCACCGGCATGGTATTGGCGCTGCAGGCCTATTACGGGCTGCGGAAATTCGGTGGCGAGAGCATGTTGGGCGCGGGGGTGGCCCTGTCCATGACCCGGGAACTCGGGCCGGTCCTGACTTCATTGATGGTGGCGGCCCGGGCCGGTTCGGCCATGGCCGCGGAGTTGGGCACCATGAAGGTGACGGAGCAGGTGGACGCCCTGTTGGCCATGGCGGTGCACCCCATCCACTACCTGGCCCTGCCCCGCCTCCTCGGCGGCGTCATCATGGTCCCTTTGCTCACCGTGGTCAGTGTTTTCGTCGGCATCGTGGGGGGCTATTTCGTAGGTGTCGTCCTCCTGGGCGTCAACCCCGGCACCTACATGCAGAAAATGCTGGAGGTGGTTACCGCCGACGACCTGTATAACGGCCTCTTCAAGTCCGTGGTCTTCGGCCTGCTCCTGGCGGTCATCAGCTGTTACCAGGGCTTGCAGGCCAGCGGCGGCGCCGAAGGAGTGGGCTTGGTCACCACCCGGGCCGTGGTCTACTCCGCCATCGCCATTCTGATTTTTGATTATATCCTGACGGCGATGTTATTCTAAGAGGGCAATAACGTTGGTTTGGGGTGAAGGGTGAAAATGACTTTTTACGAGTGCAGAAATAATTGAATTTTGCAACACCCTAAAACAACAACCAGAAACCAGAAACCAACAACCAGAAACTGAAAACCCATGACCGTAAAACGCCATATCATCCGATTAGAGAAGGTCACTAAGTCCTTTAACGGCTTAAAGGTGCTGCGGGGTATCGACCTGGACATCAGGCCCGGGGAAATCACGGTTATCCTGGGTCGCAGCGGCGGCGGCAAGAGTGTGTTGTTAAAGCATTTTCTGGGTCTGCTGCTCCCGGATCAGGGGCAGGTACGGGTGGACGGGCAGAATCTGGCGGCCTTGTCCGAAATCCAGCTGTTTGCCCTCCGCCGGCGCTTCGGGTACTTGTTCCAGCACGGCGCCCTCTTTGACTCCCTCAGCGTAGGCGAAAACGTGGCTTTCCCCTTGCGGGAACACACCACCTGGGGCTGGAGTAGAATTGAGCCGGTGGTCCGTGAAAAACTGGCCCAGGTGGGTTTACGGGGCGTCGAGGCCAAGATGCCGGGGGAGTTGTCCGGCGGCATGCGCAAACGGGTGGCTCTGGCCCGGGCCCTGGCCCTGGACCCGGAGATACTGCTGTTCGATGAGCCCACCACCGGCCTGGACCCGATTATGACCACCACCATCGGTGAACTCATCGCCGCCACCGTCAGGCGCCTTAAGGTCACGGCTGTCATAATCAGTCACGACCTCGGGCTGGCCTTTTCCCTGGCCGACTCCATCGCTTTTTTGCACGAAGGGCAGATTATCAGCCACACCGATCCCGAAACCTTCCGGCAGTCATCCCTGGAGCCGATTCAAAGGTTTATTAAGGGCGAGCCGGACGACCTGGCGCTGCCGTCTCAGGCGTCCTGAGCCGACACCACTTTTTCCCGGGCCCGCAGCGAATTCGGGCATGAAGAAAAGCCAAGGTCAAATTAACCGGTGCTCTTGGCCTTGCTGATTTTTACCCTTAGTAAATTGATATTGCTGTGAATAATTGAGGTAATGTTACTTTTGGCGCTTTTTTGGGAGGAAGGCGCCACTGCCAGACACATCCCCCCGGCCCCGCAGATTTCATCCAGTTTATGGGTGTATTCCGCAGCATAGGTCTCCGCGGCCAGAAGATAGGCCATGGCTTCCCGTAAATTCCCCTTTCTCTCCTCCAGGACGCCCAGGTTGTTCAAGGCGTAAGAATTGTGGGGATCGATGGCGATCACTCTTTCAAATTCCTGTCGGGCCGCCTCATGGTTGCCGGTTCGCAGGGCCTCGAAGCCCCGGAGCAGCGGTGCCGAAAGATCATCGGAGTACAGGTGGGGCTGCGCCGCGGTCGGCGAAATGCCTACGAAGATCATTAACAGCCCGCACAGCAGAGCAGCAGAAAAAAATCGGGGGGGACTCCGTAACATGGTTATCCTCCTTAACATTCCTGCCTGTTTCACCAATCTCTAATTCATTTTCGCATGTGTTCAGATAATTACCGCGGCTCCTCCGAAACAGGTTCCTCGGGTTTGGGCTCGGGGGCCGGAGGCTGCTGCGGCAACCGGTAGGAAGTGGCTTTAATTTCCTGGCGCAACTGGGAAATGGCCTCCCGACGGGCGTTGATATTTTCGTTCACACCCTGCAAAGAGCCCATCAGGTCTTTTACCTCGTCCTGGAGCAGGGGATTGACGTCTCCCGCGGTTAAGTTGGTATAAACGCTTCGCCCCAGGCGTTGGCACAGTTTGTTCAGCCGCTTTTTTTGCCAATAAATTCCCAGGTACTGTATCAGGATGAGCGTCCACCGATAGGAAGTTAAGGCAATATTCTTGAGGTATAACAGGATCAGGCGAGCGGTTCTGTTGGCAAGGTCAGCGAAATTGGCCATGGTCGTCTCCTTCTGATGATGGTTTAAATTCACGTATTTTTGAGGCGGTCCCGGAGTTCCTGCAAACGGTGTTGAATGCGGCGCTGGTGGCTGCCCTCCCAAAACACTCGCTGGCATCCGGGGCACTCAAAGAACTGTTGGTGTTTCTGGCTGATATATTCGGGGACTCTGTCCGCCGCAACCTCGGGGGCCAACGGCAACAGAGTTTGATTGCACCGCGGGCAGCGGCTCAAAGGCTCCCAGGTTTCCGGCATGGCGGGGAGCCACCGGCAGATTTCCGTCAGTTGATCCTTCGGATCCCGGGACCTGACCAGAAAAAGGTCGGGCCGGGGCGCTTTATGCCTGAGATAAGCTTGCCCGGTGATAATATACGCCTCCGGGGCCGGGGGGGGCAGCGTCTCCGGCCGGTGGGGGTCGAGTCTGATCTGTCTTACGTCAAAACCCATGAGCCGCAGCCACTTGGCTAAACGCCCCATGGTCTGATCCACCAGAAACTTCATTGGGGAAAGGAAAGTTCCTGGACCGCGCCGGTAACTGCAAGCTCGAATGCCCCAGGCGAGAGGGGGGCATTATAGGTCAGGTCGCGGTAGCGCACCCGTAATTGGGTGTTACGATCACCAGATGATAGGGTTACTTCCCGGGGGCCGGAGATCTGACCCTGGGTAATAAACTGACCGAATTCAGCCTGAAGGAGGTCCTGCCCCTGGGAGTCCTGCCACTGGGCCGCCACGATGTTCAGGGTTTGGGCCTCGACGGTTAGCCGCACCCGTTCGTCTCTGAGCCGGGAGGATAATTCCAGATAGTAGAAATCAGCAGTTTTTGCTTCAGTAAGTAGGGGGTCGCCGTAGTGCTCAAAGGCGATGCCTCCCGTTAAAAAGGCCATAAAATCCTCGAGGGAGACCAGCAACGGGATAAATCGGGCCAGATTCGTGGTGGTGGCCGGCCCCCGGTACAACTTGCCCTCGGGATAGACCATGAACTTGATTTCCTGGTCGCTGGTAATAAAGGCCACCACGGGATGACCCCAAAAATTCACTACGTCTACCCGGATCTGGTCAGGTTTTTGTTTGGTCAGGAGGGCATTGCCGGAAAAGCTTCTCTGGGGCGAGACCACGGCCACGTGTCCTCGGGCCCGGAAACTCTGGATGTCTTCGGCCCGGGCCTCCAGTTGCTGCAGCAGATCCTGGGCGGACCGCACCACCGGTCGATCCCCCGGCGGGGGCGCGGGAAGGCGGGCGCAGGCCGCCAGGCAGAGCAGACATAGACACAGAACCAAGCCGGGCTTTTGATGATGGCACGCTTTCATAACGACAGTCCCTGCAGCAATTTCTCTATTCGCATGATCTTCTGGCGCAATTCCGGAATATTGGCATTTTCTAAGTCCAGGGCCCTCAGATAGAGGCGCAGGGCATCCTGAAGGCGGAATTTTTTCATGTAGGCATCTCCCAGATGCTCTGCAATGGTGGCATCTTCGGGCATTTTCTGATATGCCTGCTCCAGATAGTGCACCGCCTGGTCATAGAGCCCTTTCTTGTAATAAACCCAGCCCAGGCTGTCGATAATATAACCGGCATCGGGTTTGAGAGCCAGGGCGGCCTGGATTAATCTTTCGGCCTCGTTCAGGTCCTTTCCCTGGATAACGTACATATAGCCCAGGAAATTGAGGGCGTCGGCGTTCTGGGGTTCTAATTCCAGGACCTTGGTGATGAGCCGCAGGCTTTCTTCCGGTTCTTTTTTCTTATCATAGATCACCGCGAGGCGGAAATAGACTTCCGACGGATTGACGGCGTATTCCAGGGCCTGATTCAGGGCCTCGATGGCCTTGGGGTAATCTGCTTCCTCTTCGTAAAAAGCAGCCAGGGTGAGGTATAAATCGCCATTTTTCGGATAGTGGATCAGGGAATCTCTGATAACCTGAATTCCTGCGGAAAATTTTTTCTGCCGGGCCAGAATAAAAGCCAACCTGAGTCGGGCCGGGATGTAACTCTCGGAATGCCGACTGATTTGGGCATATTCTTTCCGGGCGGCTTCCAGGTCCCCCTTTTCTTCCAGGGCCGCGGCCAGAAAAAATCTTACCTGGTCAGGGCCTTTGTGCTTAACGAGGACTTCCCGAAATTCTCTAATGGCGTCATAATAATATTTCTGCTCAAAGAATATCAGGCCGAGCCGGAAGCCGACCTCGGGTTCATCTTTGCTCAGGCGCTTTATTTCTGCAAAAATTTTGAGAGCATCCTGATAGCGGTGGGTAATGAGATGGATGCGTCCCAGGCTGGCCAGAGCCCGCTGATTGCTGGGGTCAAACTGCAGCACCCGGCGATACAGGTTCTTAGCCCGGGCAAACTGTTTTTCCAGTTCCGCCACATAGCCCATTTCCATCATGGCCGGCAGGAAATCAGGGCGCATCTGCAAAACCTGTTGAAATTCTTTTTTGGCCTCGGTCAGCTGACCCAGATCAATGTAACACTTACCCAAATAAAAGCGGGCAATAAACTGGTCCGGCTCTTTTTTTAGCAGATTCCTTAATATAGTCAAAGCCTTGGCGCAATTTCCCTGTTGGGCGTACAGTGTCGCCAGAAAAATGGCAGCCTCCTGATTGTCCGGGTCCAGCACAATGATCTTTTCATATTCAGCCGTGGCCTCTTTTAACTGGTTCATGCCCGTGTGGAGTCCGGCCAGGAGTTGGTGGGCCTCCAGGTGATCGGGGTCCAGGCTGATGGCTTTTTCAAGATGAGCCAGGGCTTCTTTCAGTTCCCCCTGGCGGATGAGCAGGGCTGCCAGTTCGGTTTCCAGCTGGGCGGTCCGGGGATCATGACTGATGACCGCTTGATACGCTTCTATGGCCCTGTCCAGATCTCCGACAAAAAGGTAATATTGCGCTGTCAGGTACTGGGTATACGCCTCCAGGGGAGGCAGATTCCCCGGACGCCGGCTTTCGACCTGGCCGGGCCCGAGGCCGGTTTCATGGATGGCCTGCCGATAGCAGGCCGGCAGCAGGAGTGAAGTTAGGAAAACGATGAGCAGGAATTTCATGGTTGACAGGGCATTTTTTTATAGGGTTGAAGATCAGAGACCCGGCAAAACACTCTCGTCCATCTCTATACCCAGGTTAAAATAAATGTAGGCGTCAGCTATCAGCAATCAGCTTTCAGCAAAAACAATGGGTTAAAAAAACTAAACGAGAAACCAGCGATCTGCCATCTTAGAATAACTATTTGAATTTAAAGCATTAGCTGACGGCTGAAAGCTGACCGCTGAACGCTTACAAATAAATTATAACCGGGAACGTGACAAAAATTAACTTTTCACCCTCACCCTGACCCTTTTGTTTTTGCTGCAAGCTGCTTGCTGAACGCCGGCAGTATGTAACATTTCCTCAGTTAAATTTATTGCTGCCGGCCGGGAGGTGCAAGCCCGTAGATTGTCAATACGGTTCCGAGACCAGGGATTGATAGTTTTTAAAATCCGGGATTTCATTCTGCATGAATTGCCGTAATTTTTTGAGCAGCCGCTCTTCGATCTGGCGCACCCGTTCCCGGGAGATCTTGTGTCTGAGTCCGATTTCCTGCAGGGTGAGGGGATGGTCCGCCAGGAGCCGTTTATCCAGGATATCCCGCTCATTGGCCTTCAGGGTCTCCCGGAACTCGGCCAGGCGGGCCTGGAAAATGCCTTTCATCTCCTCCCGGGCCAGGTATTCATCGGCCGCGGTTTCTCCGGAGGTCAGGAAATTAATGTGCAACTCCTCGGAATCGTTTTTAAGGGGGGAATCCAGGGAAAACTCCCAGCTCCCCAGGCGTTGATCCATTTCGATGACCTCGGCCTCTTTGACGTTGAGGCGGGCGGAGATCAACTTGGGGTCGGCCTCGTATCCCTGGGCGCGCAGACGCTCCTTTTCCTTTTTCAGACTGAAGAACAGTTTCCGCTGGGCCTGGGTGGTGCCGATTTTCACCAGCTTCCAATTATCCATGATAAATTTCAGGATATAGGCCTTTATCCAGAAGGAGGCGTAATACGACAGTTTAATCCCTCGGTAGGGGTCGAATTTTTTGATGGCCTGCATGAGGCCGATATTGCCCTCCTGGATGAGGTCCAGCAGATTGCGCATCCAGAATTTCTGAAAATCCAGGGCTATTTTTACCACCAGGCGGAGGTTGGAGGTGATGAGGGTATAGGCCGCGTCCCGGTCGCCGGTCTCGGCATACAGGGAGGCCAGACGCTTTTCCTCCTCCGGCTGCAATAAGGGATACTGGTTGATCTCACCCATATAGCGCTGCAAGGCATCGACTTCCACCAAGCCGGGCTCCGGGGCCTCGGGTTTGGATTCCTCCTCAAACAGCAAAGCCTCGGGGGCAGATTCAGATTCAGGGTATTCATTTACGACTTCGGCATCATTGAGTTCTACGACTTCTTTGGGTTCTTTCATGGGTGATCACTTATTTAGGTGAAACCGCGCTGCGGTTCGGTTCACGATTTCCCGCCAGGGCCACGGGTTGTCGCTGGAATTTGCCAGAACGGGGCTACCGGGCCATCAAGGCTCTTACCATAAGAGCCGCATTTTAATCCCCCGATGGTGCAGGTAATTCTTTATTTCGGCAATGGTGTACGCCCCGTAATGGACCATGGAAGCGATGAGGGCGGCATCCGCCCGGGCCTCGGTAAAGACGTCATAGAGATGATCCGGGAAGCCGGCTCCGCCTGAGGCAATGACAGGAATGGGAACAGCTTCGGAAATAAGCCGGGTCAGGGTGAGCTCGTAACCGGTCTGGGTGCCGTCCGCGTCTATGGAGTTGAGGCAGATTTCCCCGGCCCCCAAGCGCACGGCCTCCTGGGCCCACCACAGGGCATCGATACCCATATGGGTGCGGCCGCCATTAATGACGATTTCGTAACCAGAAGGAATTTTCTGCGAGACTGCCACCCGTTTAACATCCATGCCTAACACAATGCACTGGCTCCCGAAGGCCTTGGCCCCGGCCGCAATGATATCCGGATTTCTGACCGCGGCGGAGTTGACACTGACCTTTTCGGCCCCGGCCAGCAACACCTCACGCATATCGTTGAGGCTGCGTATTCCCCCGCCAACAGAGAAGGGAATGAAAATTTCTCGAGCTACCTGGCGTACCACCGCAATCATAATGTTGCGCCGGTCGCTGGATGCGGTAATATCATAGAACACGATCTCATCAGCGCCCTGTTCATAGTAATACCGGGCCATCTGCACCGGGTCGCCGATATCGATATTGTTTTTGAATTTGATCCCCTTGGTGGTTCTCCCGTCCCGGACGTCCAGGCAGGGGATGATTCTTTTACTTAACATAGAGCCCGTCCCAGCCCATAAAATTTGCCAGCAGGGTCAGGCCGAAGCTACCGCTTTTTTCCGGGTGAAACTGCATGGCCAACAGGTTTTTGTTTCCCACGATGCTGGGGAATTCCTGGCCATAATCGGTGACGCCCAACACCTGCCCCGAATCAGCGGGCAAGGGAAAATAACTGTGGACGAAATAGAATTCAGCCCCCTCGGGCACACCGGCAAACACCGGGTGATCACTTAAAAAACGGACCTGGTTCCACCCCATGTGGGGAATCTTCAGCCGCGCCTGGCCGGTCGGCAAAAGGGGTGGGGTTAAGCGGCGAACCTCTCCGGAGAGCAACCCCAAACAGGGGGTGTCGTTTTCGGCGCTGTGCTGCATAATAATCTGGGCGCCCAAACAAATTCCTAAAATGGGTTTTCCGGCCGCCCAGGCCTGGTGCAGGGCCTGATCCAGTCCCAACCGCCGGAGATTAGCCATGGCCTGGCCGGCCGCGCCAACCCCGGGAAAGATAATTTTTCCGGCCCGGGCCACCACTGCCGGGTCCTGCGTGACGGTTACCTCAGCCTTTAGGGCCTTGCAGGAGCGCTGCACGCTGGCCAGATTGCCGGCCTCGTAATCCACAATGGCTATCAAGACAAAAACATTCCTTTAATGAAACTTTGGTCCTTAAAAAATTTATCAATAAGCCCGATGGGAGTCAATGGAATTAGTCCCGCGGGTAAGGCTCGGCTGTTCCGGTTCGGAAGGCCTATGCCTCAATAACGCTGCAAGATTGCGGCCATAACAGTTGGAAATTTTTTCCGCCGCGTGCCCCAGGTCAAAACGGCGGCCATGGCAGACTTCGGGACATTAAACCATGGGTAAAATGTACAGTATTTGGCTCGGGATGTCCACAAAAACTCCAAAACCGGCCAGGACCCGGACCTATAGCCAATCTTCCTCCGGACCTTATTTTAATGACAATTTTGTATGAACCAATGTCATTGGTTTTACAATAACGTAATATAGTTAAACCTTCACAATCAATAACATATTGAAATCATACAATCTCTGTCTTGGCATGATCATTGGATTACTAATCTCCAATACTGGCGGGTCGGGAGAGATGAAAACAACCACGCCGGCAATGATGATCTTGATGATATGAATCTTTCCGCTATCTTAGAGATGACGCCAAAACCTCGGCATGGCAGCCGGGTCCGGCTCGGCGCCGGGAGAAGTTAGCCTTTTTGATAAATCAGAGGTGCACTGCCTTAACGAACCGAAGTTATAAACGGCCGACGCTTCTCAGATGGTGCAGGTGCGGACGAGTACGGATATATAATTCACTGACTAAGGAAAACTTAAACCAAAAAGAGCGAGGTGTTGTATGAATTGTCAAACCGTGGAAGATGTCTTCCAGGCAGTAAAAGACCGGCAGATAAGCTTTATCCAGATCTGGTTCACCGATATTCTGGGCGCCCTGAAAAGCTTCGCCATCCGCCCGTCGGAACTGGAAGAGGCCATGACCGAAGGGATGGGTTTTGACGGCTCTTCCATTGAGGGCTTTTCCCGCATTGAAGAAAGCGACATGATCGCCAAACCCGACCCCACCACCTTCCAGATCCTGCCCTGGCGGCCGGATGACCAGCCGGTGGCCAGGATGTTTTGCGACATCCTGCTTCCGGACGGTTCCCCCTATCCCGGCGACCCCCGTTATGTCTTGAAGCGGATGCTGGCCCGGGCCGCGGAGAAGGGTTACATTTATTACACCGGTCCGGAATTAGAGTATTTTTATTTTGCCAATAATGAAAGCACCACAATTCTTGACAAAGCCGGTTACTTTGATACCACCCCCCTGGACCGGGGCAATGATTACCGCCGGGAGACCATCTTCGCCCTGGAAAAAATGGGCATCCGGGTGGAGTATTCCCACCACGAGGTGGCCCATTCCCAGCACGAAATCGACCTACGTTATGACGAAGGCCTGAAAATGGCTGACAAAACCATGACCTACCGGGTAGCGGTCAAGGAAATCGCCCGGCAGCACGGCGTCTATGCCACTTTCATGCCCAAGCCCATCTTCGGCATCAACGGCAGCGGCATGCACACCCACCAGTCACTGTTCAGTGGCAGCAAGAACGCCTTTTATGATCCCAAGGATCAATACAATCTGTCCGCCGTGGCCAAGAGCTACATTGCCGGCATCCTGACCCATGCCCGGGAAATCACCGCCATCTGCAACCAGTGGGTAAATTCTTACAAACGCCTGGTGCCCGGTTACGAGGCCCCGGTCTACATCGCCTGGGCCCGGCGGAACCGCTCCGCCCTGGTGCGGGTGCCCATGTACAAACCCGGCAAGGAAGCCGCCACCCGGATTGAATACCGGGCCCCTGATCCGGCCTGCAACCCCTATCTGGCCTTTGCCGTCATGCTGGCCGCCGGCCTCAAGGGCGTCGAGAAAAACTACACCCTGGCGGACCCGGTGGAAATCGATATTTACCATATGAGCGAGGCCGAACGGCAAAGACTGGGCATCCAGTCCCTGCCCGGCAGCCTCTACGAGGCCGTGGAGGAAGTGGAAAAGAGCGAGGTCGTCCGGGAGGCCCTGGGCGAACACATCTTTACCAAGTTCCTGGAAAACAAGCGGATTGAATGGGATAACTACCGCATGACCGTGACCTGTTACGAGATAGAGCGGTATCTGCCCATCCTGTAACTAAGGATTTGCCGCGCAGGGCAAACAGCAAGATATTGAGGGGCAGGCCATGAACCTGCCCCTCAAAGTGTCCATACATTATTATAGATAAGCCTTTTGTTGCCCGGATGTTTTTGTTATATTAAATGTTGCAAAAAATACTTTAACAAAGGGGTAGGAATGAACCCGATCAAGGACCTGGTGGTTCTCGCCTGCACTCAGGCCGTGCCGGATCCCGCCACCCTCAGCGAAGCCCTGCAACAGTTCGGCCTGCATGGCCGCATCATTCAGGAACCCTGCAGCAGCAAGGTGGAGGCCTTCCAGTTGCTGCGCATTCTGGCCACCGGGGCCGATCTGGTCTGGGTCATCGGTTGCCCCGAGGAATACTGCCTGTTGGTGGAAGGGAGCACCCGTATGGGCTTCCGGGTGGCCCATGCCCAGAGTTATCTTATCGAACTCGGTCTGGAGCCCCAGCGCCTGGGGCTATCCCGGGTAGCGGCCGGGGACCCGGCGGCCCTCCAAGCGGTGGCCGGTGAAATCCATGAGCTGGTCCAGACCCTGACCCCCAATCCCGCCCGGCCCCGGCCTGAGTCCTTAAAGGAGTTGTAATGATCGTTGGCACAAGGAAATCCCTGGCCGAACTCCAGGAGATGTTATCCGGTTATAAAAAAATCCTGCTGTCCGGTTGCGATACCTGCGTGGCGGAATGCGCCAGTGGCGGTCGCCGGGAGGTGGCGGAGCTGGCTGCGGCCCTGCAGTTGGCCTCTCAGCTGGCCGGGAAGGAAGTCGAGTTCAAGGAATCCAGCGTGGACCGGCAATGCATTCACGAATTTCTGCTGGACGTGGTGGACGCGGCCCAGGGATATGATGCTGTCCTGTCCCTGGCCTGCGGCGCCGGGGTGCAGGCCCTGGCGGCTAAATTAGACCAGACCCCGGTCTTCCCGGCCCTGAACACGCTTTTCATCGGCGAGACTGCGGAGCGGGGGCTGTGGCTGGAGAACTGCCGGGGCTGCGGCGACTGCCAGTTGGGTTACACCGGCGGTATCTGTCCCATTTCCCGGTGCGCCAAGCGGCTGTTGAACGGCCCCTGCGGCGGGGCCAGTCATGGCCTCTGTGAGATCAACCTGGCCCGGGAGTATGACCCTCCGGTGCCCTGCGCCTGGGAACAGATCTGCGCCCGCCTGCAAATTCTCGGGGTCCTGGAGCGTATATTCGCAGTCAAACCCAGCATGGATTGGTCCAAGGCCGATGCCGGCGGGCCCCGCCGGGTGGTGCGGCCGGACCAGAAATTGTAGGAGAGCCCTGGCATGCCCGAAAAGTATCACATCCATGTCAAGGCAGTGCCTCCCCGGTTCAAGGCGGTGGGCAAAGGCACGGTATTGGATTGGGGCGAAGGCTGCCTGCGTTGCACCCGTTGCGTCAAGGAGACCTGCCCTTACCAGGCCTTTCGGGACCGCACCTTCGACAATCACGACCTCAGCGACACCATCGACAGCCTGTGCAAGAACTGTTTCCGTTGCGTCCAGGGCTGCCCCCGGGAATTGATCACCAAAACCGTCAACCCGGAATACAAGCTCCTGGGTGACGCGTATTGGACCAAGGAAATCATCAGCACCACCTGGTACCAGGCGGAAACCGGCCGCATCCCGGTTTCCGGGGCCGGTTACGGCGGTCCCTTCAAGGGCCCGGGGTTCGACTCCATCTGGACCGACATGTCCGAGATCGTCCGTCCCACCCGGGACGGCATCCATGGCCGGGAATACATCAGCACCACCGTGGACCTGGGACGAAAACCCCTGTTTTTGTCCTTCAACGCCCAGGGCGACCTGACCATGCCGGTCTTCCCCCTGATGGAACTTCCGCTGCCCATCATCCTGACGGAACCCGGCATGGGGGTGGGCAAGAACCAGTTCCGGCTCATCATGGCCATGGCGGCTCAATCCCTGGACACCCTGGCGGTTATGCCCCGGGAGGCCATCACCCTTAAACTCATGCCGTTTATGCGCCATCTGATGCCCCAGTACTCTCCGGGGGCTTTGAAGCTGGACGACCCTCTCCTGGAGACCGCCAGAGCCGTAGAGCTGTGGGACCACCCCGATATTACCGCAGAGATAGACCGCTTGAAGGTGCTCTATCCCAGCCTGTTGATTTCCGTCATTCTCCCGGCCACGGGCCAGGCCCCGGAGCGTTGTGAGGCCTTGGCCGGAGCCGGGGCTGAAATCATCCACCTCAATACCGACAATCACGCCCAGGGCTACGACGACGCCCAGGAGACGCACCTCAAAGACCTTACCCGCCAGGTGCACCTGCGCCTGGTGCAGGCCATCCTCCGGGACGCCGTCACCCTGGTGGTCAGCGGCGGCATCGCCATGGCGGAACACGTGGCCAAGGCCATCATCTGCGGAGCCGACGCCGTGGCCGTCGATCTGCCCCTGCTCCTGGCCCTGGAGTGCCGCCTCTGCTCCCATTGCCAGGATGAGGACCATTGCCCCGTGGACCTGGGAAAAATCAATGAACGCCGGGGGGCCCAGCGGGTGATCAACCTCATGGGGGCCTGGAATAACCAACTCCTGGAAGTCCTGGGGGCCATGGGTCTGCGGGAAGTCAGACGCCTGCGGGGGGAAATGGGCCGGGCTATGTTCTTCGAAGACCTGGAAAAAGAAATCTTCGCCCCTATCTTTGCCGGGCCGCCGGGCTCCGAACTCCTGGAGCGGGATCCCAATTAATGTTGAATTAGTTATCCCCAAGTCAACGGCCTTGGGTCTCAAGAGCCCTCAGATATCTCCATCTGCTAAAGGAAAACAAGAGAATTATGTCGCTGTCAGCGGAAAAAATCTATACCGACCACGGGCCCGAATATGTGGAACCGGAAGTCACCGG
>Ga0194111_10004081_pt1 | contig 17078 bp, 15 predicted proteins | sample TA2KigC300mmetaG_FD_146194 | JGI IMG/M metagenome (GOLD analysis project Ga0194111, IMG submission 146194) | Freshwater microbial communities from Lake Tanganyika, Tanzania - TA2015033 Kigoma Deep Cast 300m | ecosystem: Environmental > Aquatic > Freshwater > Lake | place: Tanzania: Lake... | reverse complement strand
GAAGGAGATTCGCAAGATTGTAAGAAATCATGATGTTAAGCGTGGTTGGAGAACTTCTCATATAAGAAACGTGATTTATGAGAAGGCAGGAGTAAAATATAGTGTCCGCCAAGTAATACGAATTTCCCAGTCATGGGGCTTGTCAAAAATTAAGCCAAGACCTCGCTACGCATTCTCCAAGAAAGAAGATAGGGCGGATTTTATAAAAAAAACCGTCGGTACTTAGCAAGAAAACCAAGGTCATTCATGCTTGTTGTCGAGGATGAGAGCATATTCAACTACGACGTGAAAGTACGTTCTGTCTGGGCGGTCAAAGGAAGCAAACCACGCATCTTCACAACCGGCTCTCACAAAAAAATCGTCTGGTTCGGCAGCCTAGCAGAAAACGGCGCGCAACTATTCAAAAAATACAACACAGCAGACAGCAACACGTTCTTAGACTACCTGAAACACCTGAAAAGAAAATACCCCCAGATGATATTTTACATCGACAGATCAACCTACCATAAAAAAGAAGAAAGAGTAAAACAGTTCTTCAGAAAAAACCGGAAAAACATCAAAGTCAGATGGTTCCCACCGGGACCCCCAGAAGCCAACCCACTAGAAGAATGCTGGAACCAAGGAAAAAACGACGTGCTAGGCACAACATTCTTCAACAACTTCCAAGACTTCAAAAAAGCAACAACAAACTACTACAGAACTAAAAGATTCAAACTCGATTTGTATAAATACTTATGTCACTAACTATATATCTCTTTAGAGCTAACCTTCTTCATGTCTTGAGTAAGCCTTTGAAGCTCTTTAATATTACTCGTTAACGGCTCCATTATCTTGCCGAACACTTTCTCCAAAGCAGCCATCTCGCTGCTCACCTGGTTTATGCTCCTATGATAATCATCAACTTTTCCGATTATAGAAGCCTGCAGCTGCATGAACCTGTCTTCGATTCTCAACACTTCTTGTTTTATAGAAGCAATATCATCTTCCATTTTTCCCTTCCAGAGAGTTATGTCACCTACGCTGCTGACAATTTCTTGCCAACGCTCATCAATTATAGCCTCGACTATTTCTTGTACAGATTCTATGTCCATAAATCCTTGTGGAGAAGGGCTAGCCATGAAAGATTGGGACTGCTGATGGGCAGAAACCGGTGCAGGCATCTCATGAGCAGGAACTCCCCCTTCTATGTTCTCTTCGACTTGGGGTGAAGGAACAGGTATTGGTATCTCACTTTCTCCGAGATCATTACTCAAGGCTGAAGGTTGCATCATATCGGAGCCGCCCATGTTCTGTGATGGTATCGTACCTTCGATGCCCCCTTTAATATCTGCTTGGTTGATTGCTTCGTATATCTGCTGGTTAGAATATCCTCTTTGTGATAATTCTCGGATTATATCAGAATTGCTTCTGTTCTGGCTTCTAAGACCCATGACCTCGCTAGTTGGAGGTTCATTGCTGACCGTCTTTACCACCTTCTTGTTTTATTGGTCCTGCGCTTTGCTTTGCTGAAAGCTTCGCCTCAAGCTCTTTTTTCACAGCCTCGAGTATTTCTCTTTTTTGGCTGTTCAGGATGTTCAGCAAATCTTCCTTGAGCACTACGTACTCGCTGTGTTGGATTAAGTTGTTAACATCCTTGTCTGTTACAAAGTTCATAGGGTTCCACAGGTTAATATATTTTTCTAAAACCTGCAGGCTGTCCTTCCTTGCGAAAATGCTCATCTCTTTGGTTATTCCATTGACAATCTCCTTTACGTTGTGCAAGTCGCTTTTGATTTCTTTTAAATCTTCTTCTATCCCTTTGATGTTTCTCATGAGCTTCTTGTACTCTTCAATCATGTTCTGGTTGACTATGAGCAGTCGCTCACCGAATAGGCTGTACTTGTTCTCTAGAACTCTTATTCTCGCGTTCAGGTCATTAAGCACGAAAGCTAAGTCTTGCCCGTCACTCATTTTTTCCTCGAAACGAAAACTATTTTAACTCTCTTATGCTGTAATATTATAATACACACGTGTTTATAAAATATTGTGTTTGCCGGTAAAAAGTGGTGATTATGCCAGAAAGCAGTAGGAAGATTCCTACATGGGGATATGAAATTCTGAAAGAAGGTAATGAGAATGTTATGCGTATAAATGTCGAGGACTGGCCATACGTCCCTTCGATAGAAGACAGCGAAATGGTCATGGCTTTAACGATTGACAAGCTCGTCGAAGCGCCTTCTGTGCATAGGCTAATCTTCATGCAAAGGAAGAACTACGTTTACGACTACACACAGACACAGATGCTCCTAGAAATCGCTGGGCTTTACAGTAGGCTTGTAAAACAGAAACGGGCTTTGAATGTCGCGACGCTGGGCATACCAGGAGTCTCTGACGTGGACGTTCCCAGGAGGCATGGGATCATACAGTATGTTGTGTTTAATCTTCTAAGAAGCGACCCTATAGGGGCTTACGCAGAACTGAAAAGGCTGCTGAGGGAGGAAGACCTGAGGCTGAAAAGGATGCCTACCCAGGACCTCAAAAATTCAGAACAGCTTTTCATAAACCTGCTCGAAGAAATAAGATCATTACTAGGTAAGACAAGAATAATCGAGCTTGCAAAACCTTACGTTGAAGGGTATCATATAGGAGATAGAAGTGTCTACGCGATGTTCTTCAAACCTGCGATAACTCCTGACTTCTTCTTCACAAGGCTCATGGCACAGATGCCTACTGACGGCGAGCAGCTAGACATTTACAAGGTAGGCAACGCAGAAGTCACGCTTCTAAGGATGCCTGATGATATAAAAATCCTTTACCACTTAATACCTCCTGAATTCAAGCTCAACGAGGACAAGTACGAACTGTTAGACCTTGCAAGGTCGGTAGTCGCTGAGCACCAGCCCAAAGCTGAAGAGTTCTTAGAGCCTGAAAAAGTGAGGCAGACTTTCTTCAACATAGGCAAAGACCTGATAACAGAGCTTGCCGAACAGAGGAATATAGAGATATCTTACGAAGAGCTAGAAGAGCTTACGAACATACTTGTAAGGTACACCGTAGGGTTCGGGCTTATAGAAGTGTTATTAGAGGACCAAAAAGTCCAAGACCTGGTAATAAACGGGCCGATAGGCGTAACTCCAATATTCTTAGTCCATGCAGACCAGGAAGAATGCGTAACTAACATAATCCCCTCAAGGACAGATGCTGAGAGCTGGGCGTCAAAATTCAGGATGCTCTCCGGCAGGCCGCTTGACGAAGCGAACCCGGTGTTAGACACGGAGTTAATATTGCCAAAGGCTAGGGCGAGAGTCGCGATAATACAAAACCCGTTAAACCCTTTTGGACTGGCATACGCCCTCAGGAGACACAGGGACAAGCCATGGACTCTTCCATTGTTCATACAGCAAGGCATGATATCCCCGTTAGGCGCAGGACTGATGAGCTTTTTGATAGACGGTGCCAGGACATTGCTCATAGCAGGCACCAGGTCCAGCGGGAAATGCGTGGAGGGAGATACGCTAATCCAATTAAGCGATGGTAATATATTGCCAATAAAAGATATGGTTAAAGGTGAAGAAAAACAAGTTGGCAATGACTTGGTTTACAAAGATAACAAATCTCCCTTTATTGTTTCATTAGACGCTTATAATCTCAAAGATTTAAGACTAAGTGATTATTGGAAAAGAAAAGTTGACAAGAAACTCGTAAAGATAAAAACAAGGTCTGGAAAAGAAATAGTAACAACAGAAGAACATCCGTATTTCACTTTCAATCATGGAATAAAATCGGTATTTGCAGGGCTTATAAGGAAAGGGCAATTGATTGCTACCCCTCGACAAATAAGCATACAAGGAAAAAAACAGGTTATAAGCCTTAAATCTCCTGATGAAGTGATAGACAAAGGAGATTATTATATTATAAAAGGTGCCACGAATTCCAACCCTATTACATTCCCAAAATACGTGAGCGTAGAATTTGCTGAATTTTTAGGCTATCTGCTGGCCGATGGACACATAGACAAGTGCCAAGTCAATTTTTTTAATTCTAACAGATTCTTAAGAGAGAAATATAAGAAATTAGTCTCTATTTTCAATGTCAATTTTAAGGAACGCAGAGATAGGACGACATGGGTTATACAAATCAATTCCCGAATACTAAGCAGGGTGCTGTCTGAAACCTTTGGCATCCCTTTAGGCAATAAAGCGGGCAACATAAAAATACCAAAAGAGATTCTGATGTCCGATAACAACGTACTGGCATCTTTCCTCAAAGCATATGCTGATAGCGATGGTTCAATACCAAATGGCAAAAGAGACCTAGAGATATGTACAAAGAGCAAATTGATGAGCAAACAATTACAACTCGCCTTCTTAAGGTACGGGATAGTAGCTTTTTGTAAAAACAAAGTCGTTAACAAAGAAACTTACTATAGGGTTTTGATAAGAGGAAGCTTTGTCAATGAATATGCTAAGCATATAGGGTTTAACCATCCTTCAAAACTGGAAAGATTAGAACAGATTATGCAAGCTAACACAATTGACAATACAAATGTAGATATTATACCGCAAGGAGGTTATTACTTAAGAGAGCTTAGAAGAAGGTTAAGAATTATGCCTAAACAAATTAGGCAAATTACGGGAAAAGATTATTGGGCATATGAAAACAACGAATACAGGGTTACTAGGAAATGGTTTAAAAAATTTGTATCTTTCTATAAAACAAGATACGAACGCTTAAAAAGAAACTCCTCAAAAATTGAAGGGCTAACAAGACTTGTGAAACTCCAAGAAGAATACGCCAGTTCTATGCGCATGCTTGATAAACTTAAAAACCTGTTGGGAGTATCTTATACGGGATTAGCAAAAAGTACAAGCTTTTCTGACACATGGTTGAGAAAAGCCTTGCAAAAAAATAGACAGATTAATCTGCAAGACTTGAACAGCATGACCGGAGCGCATTTGTTATTAGAAAATAGGCTGATGAATCTTAAGCTTGTTTTAAACTTTGAGGCGGATATAAACTATTTGAAGCGGTGGGTAGACAATACTAACTTAACTTATGCCAGTCTAGCAAAAGATGTTGGTATATCAGAATCGATGTTAAAAGGCTATGCCTATGGCGGATTTAAAATCCCTCAAGAAAAGGGGCAGATTCTTGCCGAGCATTTAAATCGTTTTAAGATGTTATTCACTGAAAAATTAGAAAAAAGTGAGATGCTTCTTGAAAACTTAGAAAAAAACTTTAAGGATTGTATGATGTCTTACACTGGGACCGTTGATTTGTTAAAAGAATTAAAAAGCGAATTAAATATCAAAAATTACGAACTAGCAGACAAAAACTTAGGCGTACAAACCGTATCTAACTTTTTCAAATCCAAACATAAGACCCCAAGTTTTAAAACTATCTATAAGATTGCTAAAAAAATTATTGAAATCCATGATAAAGCGTTATCTGATGAGACTGAAGGAATTCTTGATACGGCTGATAGCCTATCTAACTCGGACCTCTTTTGGGATGAAGTCGTACATGTTGAAAAAGTACATTCGGATGAAGAATGGGTTTACGATCTAACGGTTCCAGGAACACATAATTTTGTCGCTAATGGGATTATAGCGCATAACACATCAATGCTCGGAGCAAACCTTGTAGAGGTTATGAGGAAGTATAGGATAATAACAGTTGAGGACACGTTAGAGCTTCCGACAGAAGCATTAAGGAAATTAGGGTATAATATTCAGCCTATGAAAGTCAGGTCAGCATTGATGGCTGGCGGAACAGAAGTACCCGCTGATGAAGGGATAAGGACCAGCCTAAGGATGGGTGACTCTTCGCTGATAATCGGAGAGATAAGGTCAACTGAAGCTTTCGCCCTTTACGAAGCTATGAGGATAGGAGCGTTAGCTAACGTCGTTGCCGGGACGATACACGGCGACAGCCCTTACGGAGTGTTCGACAGGGTGGTGAACGACTTGAAAGTTCCAGCCACGAGCTTCAAAGCTACGGACATCGTGATGATATGCAACCCTATCAAAAGCCCAGACGGCCTGAAGAAATGGAGAAGGGTAACATCAATAACCGAAGTCAGGAAACACTGGTCTGAAGACCCTATAAGAGAGCAGGGTTTCGTAGACCTGATGAAATACAATGCGAAGACTGACCAGCTAGAGCCGACTGACGATTTGATAAACGGTGAGAGCGAGATACTGAAATCCATAGCAGGGAATATAAAAGAATGGGCTGGAGACTGGGATGCGGTCTGGGATAATATCACTCTGAGAAGCAAGCTTAAGGAGACTTTGCTGGACTACTCGAAAAAGCTTAAAGATCCGGACATGCTGGAAGCAGAGTTTGTGGTCATGGCTAACGACCAGTTCCACAGGGCTGCCGAAATCGTTAAGGAAGAAGTCGGATTCTTGGACAGCAAAAAAATATTCTTCGAATGGGAAGAATGGCTTAAAAGAAAGATAAGAGAGAGGAAAGGGTTTTGAGGATTTTAGATGGCGAGAAAAGTTGAAGATGTCGAAGGGATAATGAAAAGATACGGCTCTAAGCTCTCAAGAGAAGTAGGAGCCCCAAGCCAAGTCGTGCCGACAAACGAAGCCTTTTCTAGAGAGTATGGGATATTCAGGAAAGAGGCCCTCGGGACAGCAGTTTCTGTTTATGAGAAAATGGCCAAGTGGGCGAATGGCATCATAAAAGTCGCGGTGAAGCCTCAAGACAGGGAAGAAGTCCAAGCCGCAATAGAAACAGCGCACAGCGACGTGACACCTGAAGAGGCTGCGAGCCTATCGGCGATAGTCACGATAGTTTTCGTTTTCTTATCCATCTTCATAGGGATATTATCATTCGTCTTGACAGGCGGATTGAGTATGTCAATAGTTTTCTTGTCGCTGATAATATTGCTAGCAGGTTTTATACTCTCGAAGCCTGTAGCTAAGTTCCCGTTGCAGATTGCTTCTAGGTGGAGGCTTAGGGCTGGCAACCAGATGGTGTTATGCGTGCTGTATATGGTGATGTATATGCGGCACACTTCCAACCTTGAGCATGCGATAAAATTCGCAGGAGACCACATAGGCAACCCGTTAGCGCTTGACTTGAGGAAGGTATACTGGGATGTCGAGACTGGAAAATACTCGACGATAAAAGAAAGCCTGGACCACTACTTAGAGAAATGGAGAAAATGGAACATAGAATTCTTAGAGTCTATACACTTGATAGAGTCAAGCCTCTTCGAGCCGAGCGAAGAAAGAAGAGTGGAGAGGCTGGAAAAAGCCTTGCAGGTTATGATTGAGGGAACTTATGAGAGGATGCTCCACTTCGCGCACGACGTAAAAACTCCGATAACTACTTTACACATGTTAGGGATAATACTCCCTATTTTAGGATTGATAATCTTGCCTTTGATGGGTTCTTTCTTAGGAATCAAATGGTGGCACCTAGCAATAATGTACAACATAATCTTGCCAGTCATGGTATACCAGATGGGCACGAAGATATTAGAGAAGCGGCCGATGGGATACGGCGAGAGGAACATCCTGGAGGAAGAGCCGCAGTTCCAAAAGTTCACAACAGCAGAGTTCATGGGATCCGAGATGGATCCGAAATACCCTGCGATAACTGTAGCGTTTATCATATGCTTGATAGGCTTGACGCCTTTGATAATTCATCTCATAGATCCGGTGTGGGATTTTAAGATAACCGAAGATTTCGGATCGTTCCTCGACTACAGGGAAAGCGACACAGGATTTACATGCCAAACAGGAATAGGATGCTTAGGACCTTTCGGGTTAGGAGCAGCAATACTAAGCCTATTGTTCATACTGGGACTGGCGGTTGGCATAGGACTCTATTACAAGCTTAAGACTAGGAAGCTGATAATCATACGGGAAAGGACTAAAGAACTAGAGAAGGAATTCGCAGGATCATTGTTCCAGCTTGGCAACAGGATAGGCGATGGCCTACCCGCAGAATTAGCTTTCGGAAATGTAGCAGAAGGCATGAAAGGCACTCCGACAGGAGACTTCTTGTCCATAGCTAACAGGAACATAAGGCAGCTTGGCATGAGTGTCAAAGATGCGATATTCGATTCTGAACGGGGAGCGATAATTTCCTTCCCTTCACCGCTTATAGAAAGTTCTATGAAAGTGCTGGTGGAGAGTTCACGTAAAGGCCCTAAAGTGGTAGCTCAAAGCCTGATAAGCATATCAGTCTACGTGGAGAAGATACACCAGGTCAATGAAAGGTTGAATGACCTATTGTCGGACGTCACTTCTTCGATGAAAGGACAAGTGTCTTTCTTGACTCCGATGATAGCCGGAGTGGTAGTTGGTATAGGGAGCATGATAACCACGATAATCGGTAAGTTAGGTGTTAAAATCGCTGGCGTAGCGTCTGAAGGAGGTTCGGAAGCTTCAGCTTCCAGCGTAGCGCCGTCATTCCAAAACCTGGTCCAGATATTCCCTACAACAAAGCTTATGCCCCCATATTTCTTCCAGATAGTAGTAGGGTTTTACGTTTTAGAAATAATCTTCATACTCACTATACTGTCCAATGCTATAGAGAACGGCATGGACAAGATAAGCGAGAAGCACCAGATGGGAAAATACTTTTTCACAAGCCCGATGTTTTATTTTGTAATAGCGTTCATGGTGATGATAATATTCAGCTTCCTCATAGGGAAGATATCAAACTTTTAATCATGAAAGAGAGAGTGATTAAATCATGACAATGGAGAACATAATCTTGCTGTTGCTTGCGATACTGCTAGGAATGATAGTCTTGCTAGCAATCTGGAAGATGGGGCAAGGCATTTTTTAAAGAAAAACGTTAATAAGCCTCGAAAGGTTACTAAAAGATGATGGGAAAGAAATCAAAAATTGAGATGGAAACGCTGGGAAAGATACTTTTACTCACAGCTTTCTTGATAATCTTCCTGTTGATGTTCAAAGGCTGCAAGGACCAGATGGAGAACGTAGGCGTAGTCGGTTTGAATGAGTACGTCTGCTGGATGTCGAAGGCTTTGCAAGCGGACTTTTCGTTCTTGTTCCCTTCAGCATGCCATGAGATAGACATGACAAAAGAGCCCCAAGGTAAGCAGCAGATATCTATCCTTATGAGGAAGTGCTGGTGGATGTACGGCCAAGGGGAGAAAGACCTGATTTACGAGAGCAAGTCCAGGTCGGTCATTAGAGACAACGTTGTTGGGAAAACAGCTGATAAAATAATCGACAAGCTAAGCTGGGCTGACGTTCCGCAGATATGCTACATGTTCACTCCGAAAGAGGACATGGAACTTGCAGATTTTAAGGCGTATCTAAAAAAATACGACAGGTCAGGGGAGCTGACCAAAGATGAGGATACTAAAGAGACCACATGGGGGTATATACAAAAATCACCTTCTGAAAAGTCAGGGATATGCTTTGATGACAGGCTGAAAGGTAAGATGCTTAAAGGCAAGATATACTACGTGATGTTTTACGATGACAGGGGGTTCTTATCCAAAGGAACAAGGGACAGGATATTTATAACCCGTGATGCTAATTTTGGTGAAGACCAAGCAGGGTTTTTGGCTTGGGCGAAAGAAATATTCTCAAGTGATGGCTGTGAAGATTACGGAAAGATCGCAGCAAGAGAAGCCGCCAAGGCAGGAGCCAAAACCTTCTTCAGCAAAACTGTAGAGATCTTGCAAAGGTGCATGAAGACCAGCGGAGACAAGCCTTGCGTATGCGACGATTCAAGTTTGGACCCTTTGAATGAACTTCCCACTAGTTACTCAGTCGAGTTTAAGAAGGTTAGCGAGAAAACGTATAAAGTCTCTTTATTGGATGCTGAAGGGAAAGTCTACGTTGAGAACGGAAAAGAATTCTCAAACACCATAGACGGTAACAGGCTAGGTAATTGGGGTGAAAGGGAGTTATCAAGGAAGATTGAAAGGACCATGCCTAAATGCTTACCTGGTGAGATAACCGCAGATTATAAAATCACCAAGTACCTCAAGGATTACCGCGTCATATACCATCCGAATAATGAGTTCCCTAAATGCTTCATAAGCGGGCAAGAACATGACCCGAAGACTGAAGACTTCGCAATAATGTACCTGATACAGCAAGACACTACAGGATTCCCAAAATGCTCAGAATTACCTGCACAGTTAGCAAAAGAGCAAGAACTGGCCCTCAAGGAACAACAAAGGGCTTTATGCAAAAGCTACGACCAAACTGCATGCTACGCAAATTCGGTTAAATGTTTCCCTTACGTAATACAAAATGCGGATTTAACAGGGTATGTTTTTAGCTCTTGTGAATCTTGCGAATACGGCTTTAAATGCAGTCAATTAATGTCAGAGGAAACCTGTAAACTTAACCCTTGTTCAACAGCATGTAAATGGATACCTGGTTCACCGATTCCTAAAGGAAGATGTGAAAATGGATAAATCTGGCAAGATGGAATGGGAATACTTAGCCGCAATAGTACTAATCTTATTGATAATCGTGGTCATGCTTATGTTCTCAGACAGCATGAGGCAGAGCATAATGGAGAAAGGCACGAACTTTTTCAAAAAAATAGTCCCGGACTTTTTAGGACAATAAAAAAATGGAAAGAGAATACACTATCGGAGGGTTCTTAGTCCTAGTAACGATATTCATAATCGCGCTCATAATATACTTCACAGTTCCGGAGTTCAACAACTCTGTGAAGCAGATAGCAGATGAGGTATTCGGGGTAAGCGTAAAACAGCAGCGGCAAGACGCGGAAGAATACATGACCTCTGATGCGAAAAAAGTTTTCGAAAGCCTAGGGAAATGCATAGAGTCATTGTCTAAAAAATCAGAAACATGCACATGCTACTTGACAGACACTTCGCTGCCTCAGGGATATAAGATAGAGCCCCTAAATGAGAAGATGGAAGAATTGAGACTGGTTAGGGGGGGGGAAGGGACTATAAAAGTTGTAGACACTCCTAAGCTAGGAATTAAAAACCTTAAGTTCTGCATGCTGGGAAAAGGCTTAGTAAAAGAAGACCTGAGCATTTTTACAATAAACACTAAAGACGGAACTGACTTGAGGGTTAACACCGAAACGGTAGTGAACAATGCGCCGATACTCTATAACCTTAAGGATGGAAACAGTGTATACCTCTGCTTCGTGACAGACAAGCTAACCGAACAGGACATCATAAAGCTAAGAATGATCAAAGACTGCGAAAAAGGAACTAAACAACTGGAAGAGAAAGTAAACAAGACATTTTATGGCTTCTTAGCCCAATATAAGCGGTGTAAAGAACACTCCGGGGATAGCACGTGTAAATGCGGCAAGATGAAAATGGAAAACATACATTTGCCGTACAGCCTGCAAGTTTCGCAAAAAGACAAAGAAACAACGTTCATCTTAGGCGGAACAAGCGAGAAAGAAACTGTGAAAGACAATAAGCTTGCTAAGCTCATAGTCTGGAACTATGAAGGCGGACAAGTGCTTAATTACAAAACAGAAGACTACTCGGACCAAGAGAAGCTAAAAGGTGATCAGGACATAATTTACTTTAAGGACAACAAAAAAATATACCTCGCCGAGCCAGACGTGGTTAAAGGGATGGAACTATGCTTCGGAAAAGTCAATACCTACTTAGAGTTTGATAATACCCTCACAGAAGAGGACTACAAGCAGAAGGTCATAAAATTCAAACCCGCACTTAGCTCCAAAGAGGTTTATATCAAACAAGTTTACAACGCTGCGAAAGCGAGCAACATAGACTTTTTCATGCTGTCTGCGATGATAACCAAAGAAAGCGATTGGACAGCCAACGCGGTGTCAAGTAAAGGCGCTGCAGGCATAGTTCAACTAATGCCTGATACTGCAAGAGGCCTCGGACTGAAAGTCCCGGCTTATTCTAAAGTGGGGGGCACTTACATTTGCAACACAGTATCCTCTTCATGTGATATAAGGAATGATGAGCGTTTCGACTCTGTAAAGAACATAAATACTGCATCAAAGCATATAAAATGGATAATTAGCGAGTTGGATAAGGACACTAATTTGGACGCCACGTTTGAAAACATCCTGGCAGCATACAACGCTGGGCTAACCGCTGTTAAGAAAGCTGAAGGCGTACCGAACATACGCGAGACTAAGAATTACGTAAAATCAATATGCGGCTATTATGAGCAGATGAACACAAAAGCGTGTTATGCTTGAAAAATTTAGAAACCTTTAAATATAAACTTAGGCTTAGAATGATTATCAAAAACTCAAACGAGGTGGAAACTGCATGAAAAAGGGCGATATTTCTCTGAATTATGTGATTGTTGCAGCAATCGCTTTAGTAGTCTTAGTAGTGATAATCCTGTTTTTCACAGGTGGTCTTAAGACTCTGTTCTCTCAGCAGAAAGACCAGACGTTAAGGGCTACTGACCAGGACTTTGCGATATGGCGGGGCCAGTGTGAGCTGTATTGCAGCTTGAATAACAAAGCGAGTTTTTGCAATAATGAGTTTAAGAAAACAAACGATAAAGGTGAAGTAGACGGCGGATACAAATGTTCTACAGGCGCCGGAGACAAAAACCTGAATGTAGAATGTAAATCCTTTACGTGTTAAACGTTTTCTTTATTTTTTTTTATTTAAAATAGCAAATTATTTAAGTCTATAGCTATTTAGATAAGCGTATGGATAAAAAAGGGGATTTAGAGATAAGGTATGTTATACTGTTCGCTTTAGGGCTTGTAGTATTAGTGGTGGTGATACTGATATTCTACGGCGGAGCCTCAGATTTCGCAGCTAAAATAAAAGGCACTCTTGCGGATATGTGGTCTGCTAAGCCGAAAGACCTGTTCAACAGCACGATAAAATGAGAAAGAAAGGAACCACAGAATCCTACAGCGCATTGATAGGAATAATCATAGCTGTACTGATGCTTACAGCGATAGGCTGCGCAGTGTATAACATGTACAAGCCGAAAGGCACAGAATACTTTGACAAGCTAGTGAGTCATCTGAAGAAGATGGAGGAGAGCAACTTAGATGAAGAGGACGGCGGAGAGATGGCGTTCTATGTTGAGAAGGATAAGTTCCTTGTCGGGTTCGGAAAGGGAAAGGATTATGTTGGCTGCAAGGGCTTGTGCTCAGTTATAACGTGGAGCTGTCATGGGATAGACTTTGGTTGGGCAGTACCTTCACCTATGGGCCCTGCATCCTCATTTATTAGGCTGGCTTTAGGTTTCACCGGAAGCATAGACCGACCGAAAGACAAATGCCCGGACGAAAAAAGCTGCCTTTGCTTGTGTGATATGTCTAGAGATGAGGTGAAACAAAGCGCATGCACAGGGATAGGCGTTAAGTGCGAAACTTTTGACAATCTCGACTTCTATGGGGGCGAAGGATGCTCGCAAGGAGTGTTCATACCCGGGACGAAATACACTGTTTCAAAAGGTGCTTATGAGCGAGGAATGAGAGTAATACAGTATATAAAAAAAGGGCCCTACGTATCGTTAGACGACAATAAGGCCCTGCTTAATGACGACTTAAAGAAGAAAGTAGAGCAAGAAACACAAAGCGCATTTAAAATGTCAAATGTAATAATATCCTCTTCATGCGGAAAAGACAATGACTTCGTATCAGAAGAGCTTAGCATGCAGCTGAAAACTGAAGGCATAACCACATCCAGGGTAGACATAAAATCTGAAGACGGGGCTTGCATGCTGCCGGACATGTTCGCCAAGGAAGTCAGTAAAGAGTATCCTGGCTTGAAATATTTCATCCAGATAGAAAAAGACGATTCCATCACTGATTACAACACGATTATCATCAGCTATTACGGAAAGTCATCGCAGTCGCTAACCTTCGCTGAAGAGATACAAAACGAGCTAACGGCCAGTAATTTTAATGTTAAGCTTGAGCAGTCAAAGGACGAGATGCTAACCAAATACTTGGCTGATAAGAAATCAGTAGAGATAAGGCTGTTAGAAGACAACCTAAGGCCTGTAGGGCCGATTGTAAAAGCAATCATAAAAAACATAAAAGGCACTGTCACTGCAAGACTATTATCATGGCCTGTCAGCAGCCCTAGAATAACATCTTGCTTTGGTCTAAGGGAGGGCAAAGAACATGCAGGAATAGATTTAGGCGCGAAAGTCCCTGGGAAGATGGGCGATACTGTCGAGGCGATAGGCGACGGCATCGTAGGGACTGTTGTGAAAAGCTGCCCAGACACTCCTCAAGAGACTTGCGGAGGAGGGTATGGGAATTATGTAGTTGTAAACCAACTCGATAAGTACAATGTCATCTATGCACATCTGATGAGCGACATCACGCTGAAGGAAGGGGACAGGATTAGGAAAGGGCAGACCGTAGGCCATATGGGGAATTCAGGGCATTCGACAGAAGTGCACCTGCACTTAGGAGTTTACGGCCCAGAAAACCCGACAGCTTCAGGAACCCAAGGAAGCATCAACCCCGTATGCTTTTTAGACATGAAGAAAGCATCAGGAAGCAGGTGCGGAACAGACCCTGCGACTTACAACCAAGGCATATGCCCTGTTCTAGTATGACGTTAACTCTTCGATTTTTTTTTTAAAGGAAAACAATATAAATTCTTACGTCCCTTTAAACTGTTATGAACAAAAGAGGCCAGTCTGAAGTATTGACAACTACTTTGATGTTCGAGCTGGTAATCGGAGCTTTGATAGCTGCTATGCTGATGTATGCCGTGATGAACGTGAATCAGACTTCTAGCTTCAGCAAGACTTATCTAGAATATGACTTGGACCTTGTTAAAGAGATGGCCAAATCTTTGCCAGGCGACTTGGACATGGTGTACTACACTGGGGACTGGTGCTTAGGAGACGATGGGAAGTTTTCGAAAGGCAAGGACTGCAAAGTGCGCATCACCAAAACCGGAGAAGAGGTAATAGCTAAGGGAGCATGAAAAAAGGAGCTTTCGACCTTGGGAGGAAATCAGTGTATTACATAGTCGTAGTGATAATCATAGCCATACTTTTCGGATATATGAGCAACGTTTTCAGAGATTACCAGATTGCCAAGCTGTCAACAGTTGACGAGACTGCAGACTTGATAGTCGTCAACAAAGTGATAAAATGCGTTTCGCAAAAAGACCCAGACACGAATAATATCCTGCTTTATAGGATAGATGACTCTAAACTTGATGGGGAGTTTTTGAAGAGCTGCTTAGGCACAGAAAGCCCTTACACTGACAGGTCAGTAAAGCTCATAATAGGCGGCAAAGAAACGGTGACACAAGAAGCGGCCATGAAATACTCTGAATACACGAGGACTGTCAAGTACAACGGCAAAGACGAGACATTGTATATCAGCGTAGAAAAATATCGTGAGATCAAATGAGAAGGCTCCATAAAAAAGGGCAGACAGAAGACTTCATAGCAGACCTTATACCCTCGATGATAGTCATAGCGATAGGGCTTTACATAATCTCCAACATGCAAGCCACCAACAAGATACTCGTGAGCGAAAAAGAAGGCGCTGTGAGGTATGCGCTCATGGAAAAGAAAGACATGGCAGACTACCTGCTTTTAGAATTAGATTCTGATAAAGGGACGATAAGCCTGAAAGAGATGATAGGCTTGACGTACAAGAATGAGAAATACCAGCAGATGCTCGTTGAAAATTTGAAAAGGAAAGACATCGTCAAAGAAGACGCGCCTATAGAAACTATAGCGGGGAAGCCCAAGCAAGACCAGGTAGAGACTATACAAAGACTCCCTGAGCAGTGCATCAGGCTTGATATAAAATACCCTGACGGGTCTAACATGGAAGTCGGAGGGGACGAATGCACTGGCTGGGAGAAGGTCTTCGCATTACCGACTTATGACGGGCAGTCCATCACTGTCAACGCTACGGTAGGGACAACATGAAACGTCTGAACAAAAAAGCAGCAATAATCTTGCTGACATCATCATTAGCCTTCATAGTAGCCACTGTCATGCTGTTAGACTCTATAAAGCTGACCAGTGTTATAGGCACGAACCAGATGAGCCTTATAGATTTGCCGAAGGAGGAAAGCGTTTACATGGCATATCTGGAGGTGGGGGCCAAGTTCGCTTTGGCTGAGACGATGAGGGTGATGCCGTCAAGCTACGAAGACATGTACACGGCATGCAACATGGGCAAGGAATCTTGCAAGGAAGTGCCGGTATATTTCAAAGCGGCATTCAAGAAGCACGTCAATTCTTTCAACAAAGCTTACGAGAAAAATTTGAAGCAAATCTTGAACATCGATGATTACGAGTTCAAATCAAGGATCCTGACGATAGACAACAAGAGGGTTATAGAATTAGTGGGGGTTTCGAAAGAGAAAGCGTGGATTAATAAGAATGAGAATCTGTCTTACGGCTTCTACCCTAGCTTCAAGATACTCGCTGACTTGGAAACATTGAATGAGATGTCTAAGACTACCGAGAACATGGTGATGACGTCCTTCAACCAGATAGTGGACAAGTTCCAGAGATGCTTGAACGTGAATAAGGACAAGGCCAAGTGTTATTGTGACGGATCGGATATAGACCTTTCAGAGATTCCTGAGGGGTATAAGATAAGCATAGTTACGACTTCGGAAAAAGACAAGCTTTTCGGAGGCGCCGAGTACCAGTTCAAGCTTCTAGACAAGAACAATCAAATCGTAGTCTATGGGAGGAGGCAGCAAGTCAGGACTTTGCGGGGGATATTCGGATCTTATGGCATTACGAATGAGGACTTGCAGAGCAATCGTTGTTTCCCTGGAGCGTTATCGATATCTAGAGGTGAGGTTATAAGCAAAGAAACTGGAAAAGGGAAGTTATATTCCTTTGAAGGTGGGGCGAACTGCAAGGGCTACGCTGATTTCAGGATGGTTGAGTTCGTCAAAGAGGCTGATTACAGTAATGTTAACGGGCCTTTATGTTCTGACATAGGCGTGAAGTCAGGATAGTATTATTTTATTCGAATACCCTGTCAGCTTGCTGCGGGGATGAATTGTTGGGAGGGGTATTTTTTTCTTCGAAAATTTTCTCTTGGTTTTAGAAGAACAACTAGCCATTTCGGAAAATCTTCATAACTTTTACCGTCGATAAACGCTTAGGTACTGGACAACTGGACAA